>Ga0214545_1000833_pt1 | contig 53713 bp, 34 predicted proteins | sample CNSS4metaG_FD_160064 | JGI IMG/M metagenome (GOLD analysis project Ga0214545, IMG submission 160064) | Root nodule microbial communities from cowpea collected in UCLA plant growth center, Los Angeles, California, USA - CNSS4 | ecosystem: Host-associated > Plants > Roots > Nodule | place: USA... | reverse complement strand
TCTACCTCTCCCTCTATGTGTTAGGGCTTTCAGTGTGTTCTGACTCTATTGTTCTGCCTCTCTCTTTATTTTATAGCCTCCTCTCCACTAGGTTAAGTGAGACATGGGCTTCTCAAATTTTGGGCCTATTCTCCACATAGGAAGGGAGCCCAATACCCAACACAATAGGTGTACTCGTTCCCTTTCCTTTTGAATTGCATTTCATTTCATCATTATTCACTATGTAGGCGAATGACTAGTTGCAATTGTGTGAAGCATTGCATCTAGGGAAAGTTCTTGATTATTGAATCAAGTTCTTGGATCATTAGAGTCTAGGATTATTTAGGTGATCTTGTAATTCTTGGAACTGTATTGATTTATTGGAAATCTTCTAAGCAAGGGTTGCTTAAAAGAAAACTAGATGTAGATTCATCTTGAATCGAACCAGTATAAAAATTGTTGTCTCATTCTCTTACCTTTATTGCTATCATTAACATGGTTGAAGTAATCCATTATAATTGCAAAGGTTAAATGATTAATAAATCTGTTAAAGTTTGAAATCATTTCAAGAATCATCACAAATAATTAAAATTCTTGAAATATTAATTCACCCCGCCTCTCTTGGTTAATATATATTAGACATAACTATTTTAACAATTGGCACCAAAGCTATTTAATCGAATATTAATCAATTAGAAAGATCTTGGATATGTCTAATACATCTCAAACCTTTGCCGAATGGGCCTCTATCAATAGACAACCTTTATTTGCTAGTAAAAACTGCCACTTTTGGAAGATTAGAATGAAAATCTTTCTTGAATCAGTAGACAAAGGTGTGTGGGATGTTGTTGTAAATGGACATTTTCAACCAACTAAGATGGCGGAAGGCAAAGCTGTCCATAAAGAGTTTTCTCTTTGCTCCCTTGGTGAAAGTAAAAAAGGCACATTTTGATGTTAGAGCCACTAATATTATATCTTCTCCGCTAACCTTAGATGAATTCTATAAGGTCTCTGTTTGTGAATCAACAAAGGAAATGTGAGACGTTTTGGAAGTGACGCATGAGGGCACAAATGAGGTCAAGAGATCAAGGAAAAATACTCTCATTCAAGAGTATGAAATGTTTATAATGAAGACTAGAGAAAGCATATGTGATGTTCAGAAAAGATTTACACATATAGTAAATCATCTCTTGGCACTTGGCAAAACATTTGACAAGGAAGAATCCAACATCAAAATATTGAAGAGTCTAAATAGAACATGGCAACCCAAAGTAAAATTAATATCTGAATCCAGAGATCTCACTAGCATGAACATAACCACTCTCTTTCGAAAATTGAGGGAACATGAACTTAAGTTAGGGAGACTCAAGGAAGAAGAAGATGAAGAGAAAAGACGCACCATTGCCTTGAAAAGTGTTGTGAAAACTACTGCAAAAGTTAAAAAGGCAGAGTATGTAGATGATTCAAATTATTGTAATTCAGATAGTGAAGATTTGAGTCTATTGCTAGATTTTCAAATTTTCTGAAAATACAAGAACAAGACTAACAACAATTTTGTAGGAATTAAAAGACCCTCCAAGAAGCAAGAAAAATGTGTTGTTCCAACCTGCTATGAATATGGCAAAAGGGGACACATTTAACCTGAATGCCCAGTACTCAAGTTGAAGCAAAAATTAGAAGAGATAAATGAGGCAAATAAGCACAAGAAGAAAAAGAAAGCCTAATTGCTTGGGAAAACAATGGCTCTAGCACATCCAATGAATCTGATGAGAGTATTGAGGAAGAAACAACCTTTTTCTGATGGTTGGAACAAACTCCTCCAAAAGTAGTGTGAGTATCTTTAACTCCAATGATGATGAAAATAGATATTGTGAGCTACTTCAAGCATTTAATGAATTGCACGAGGAAGCCATAAAATTACAACAATAAAAAAAAATAGGCACAAAGTAGAAAATAAATGGCTAGAAAGTAAAATAAAGCAACTAGAGAAGGAAAATGAAAACCTAAAAATTAACTTGAAAAACTTAGAAAAATATGAGAAAAATTCTAGTTGCGCATATGGGAAAAGTTTACCCAAATGTGAAAATTGTTCAAGATCAAATCTTGGTGTAGTACTACAATCCCAAAGAAGCGTTCTCAATAGAGAAGGAATAAACTATACTGGTGAATCTAATCGATTAGGCTCAAGAAATCTTCTCAATACGAGCAAATCATCTTGTCTTATGTGTGCATATTGTTCTGAAATTGGCCATGCATAAAATTCATGCTACTTCAAAAATTATGTAGTTCCTAAAGGGAAGTTTAAGTGGGTACCCAAAGAAACTACAAAATTACCTAACACTAAAGGACCTAAATTTGATTGGGTACCTGCCTCCTCTCCATAATATGTTTTGTAGGTTAGTCTTGAGGCCAAGCTATCAATGTGGTACTTGGACAGTGGCTACTCAAGACATATGACGGGGGACATCAAAAAATTTAGCAAGATATCTCACAATAGTGAGTGGACATGTTACATATAGTGACAACAATAGAAGTAAAATATTATGTACAAAAGTAAAAACCTCCTCTGTTGTTGAAATTGAGGATAACTGCTAGTAGATGGACTCAAACACAACCTTTTTAGCATAAGCCAATTATGTCATAAGAACTTAAAAGTAACATTTGAAGTCAATCATTGTTTGATCTGTCATGCTTCATCAAATGAATTAATTTTTATTGGGAAGAGGGTTCAAAACATATACATCATAGACATTGAAAACACTTCTTTTGATTCAATTGCATGTTTATTTACTAAAAATGATAAACCTTGGATTTGACATAAGAGACTTGCACACATTCATATGGCACATCTAAACAATCTTGTTTCAAAAAATTTAATAACTAGTCTACCTGAGATTAAATTTCAACAAGATAAGTTGTGTGATGCATGTCAAAAAGGGAAACAAGTGAAAACATCATTCAAGTCAAAACAATGTGTTTCTACTACTAATGTATGAGAACTGATACACATGGATCTATTTGGGCCTTCTAACACTAGTGTTGGTTGATGACTACTCACATTTTACATGGACATCATTTATCTCATCTAAAATTGACACCTTCCAAGTCTTCAGAAAATTTACCAATGTTATAAAAAATGAAAAAAGATTTAAGAATTAAATCCATTAGAAGTGATGATGGCGTGAATTTCAAAATGAAATCTTTGAAATTTTTTGTTAAAAACATGGCATTTCTCATAACTTCTCAACCCCTAGAATACCACAACAAAATGGTGTTGTAGAAAGGAAAAATAGATACATGAAAGAGTTGGCAAGAACAATTCTAAATGAAAACTCTTTACCAAAATATTAATAGATAGATGATGTAAGCACAATATGTTATGTGCTAAATATGGTTTTGATAAGACCTATTTTGAAACTCACACCTTATGAACTTTTCAAAGGTAGAAAACCAAATGTTTCCTATTTTAAAGAATTTGGCTGCAAGTGCTTCATACTAAATAATGAGAAGTGTAACCTTGACAAATTTGATTCTAAAGTTGATGAAGGCATCTTCTTAGGATATTCCTTGACAAGCAAAGCTTATAGAGTTATAACAAAAGAACACTAACTATTGAAGAATCCATTCATGTTGCATTTGATAACCATATTGAGAGTAACACTAACACACATGGATCAAGAAATAGTGCAAATCAAAATGAAATAAGTGTAGATTTGACAAAGGTGCCCTTTGAATCTAAGAAGCAAATTGGTGATGCAACTCCACATCATGCAGCTAAGCTACCCAAGGATTGGATTGTTCCTAAAAATGTGTCTATTGAGAACGTCATAGGAGACATCTCCAAGGGAGTATCTACTCGAAAATAACTCAACCAATTATGCCTTAATATGGCCTTTATATCCCAAATTGAACCAAAGACAATGGATGATGCACTAAAGGATTACAACTGGTTTCTAGCAAAGCAGGATGAGTTGAATTAGTTCACTAGAAATGAAGTTTGGGATCTTGTTCCAAGAAACAAAGCTCAACAAGTTATTGGGACGAAGTGGGTCTTCAAAAACAAACTAGACAATTATGGCTCCATAATAAAAAATAAAGCCCAACTGGTGGCAAAAGGATACAATCAAGAAGAAGGAATTTATTATGATGAAACTTATGCTCTAGTAGCAAGACTAGAAGCTATCAGAATCCTGCTAGCCATATCATCAATGCTTGATTTTAAGCTTTTCCAAATGGACGTGAAAAGTGCCTTACTCAATGGATTCATTAAAGAAGAAGTCTATGTAGAACAACTACTAGGGTTCAAAAACTTTGAATTCCTAGACTATGTGTTTAAATTGAAGAAGTCTCTATATGGATTAAAACAAGCTTCAAGATCATGGTGTGAAAAATTAAGTCAATTCTTAAAGAAAAGTAGCTTTCAAAGGGGTAAAGCAGACTCCGCTCTCTTCATTAAGAAATCTGAAAATGATCCGTTGTTTGTTGAAATCTATGTTGATGATATCATGTTTGGCTCCACTAACCACCTTCTATGCAAATAATTTTCTAAGTGCATGCAGGAAGAGTTTGAGATGTCCATGATAGGAGAGTTGAACTTCTTTCTTGGACTCCAAATCAAACAGGGAAAGCATGGTCTCTTTATACATCAATCAAAATATTGCACTAAATTGTTGAAGAAGTTTCAAATGGAAAGTTGTAAAGAATCATCAACGCCAATGGCCACAAATTATTACCTAGATGTGGATGAAGCTGGAAAGATTGTTGATCAGACCATATATAGATGTATGATTGGCTCTCTTTTATATTTGATTACAAGTCATCTTGACATCATGCATAGTGTATGTGTATGCACCAGATTTCAATCGTTCCCCAAAGAATCCCATCTATTTATTGTTAAAAGGATACTAAAGTACCTAAAAGGAACTAGGACTCTAGGACTATGGTATCCTCGTGGGGCAAACATTTAACTAATGGGGTACAATGATTCAGATTTTGAGGGATGTAAAACTTTTAGGAATAACACCAATGGCACCTGCCACCTATTAGGATGTTCTCTAATGTCATGGCATTCCAAAGAGCAAGCATGTGTTTCACTTTCAACAACTAAAGCATAGTACATTGCTGCTAGTAATTGTTGTGCATAGTCCATTTGGGTTAAAAACCAATTAGAAAACTATGACATCTATCTAGAACATATTCCTCTTAAGTGTGACAACACCAATGCTATAAATCTCACCAAAAACCTTGGTCTACACTCTAAGACAAAACACATTGAGCTTAGACACCATTTCATTAGATATTGTGTGTCAAAGGGGGAGTGCAAAGTTGAATACATTGACACTCAAAATTAATTATTTGACATCTTTACTAAGCCCTTGGAAACCTATCAATGCCCATTTCTCCATCAAATTATCCATTTGAATAACTTTAAATTGATTAAGTTTGTGTTGTTGTGATTATGTGTTTTGATTGTGTGATTAAAATTGTGTGCCTTGATTGCTACTAAATCACCTTTCGTTGATGTGCATGTGTTGTTGTGACTATGTGTTTTTATTCTATGATTAAAATTATGTGCTTTAATTGCTATTAAACCACCTTTTGTTGATGTGCATTATGCGTTTTGTCTACTAGCAAGGCATACCTTCATATGGACTAAGGGGGCCATGTTGGTATCGTGCAGTGGAATGTTTGGCATTTGGACAAAAACCAAAAGGGGGGTGAATTGGTTTTAAGTAATAAAATTAATACTTTAAAATTTTTCCGAAATTTTACCAATTAATTTGATCTTAGTTCCTTTATATGCAACAGTAGATTCAATATAGAGATAGAGAAGAAGATTGAACACAAGTATTTATATTGGTTCAGATCAAAAGATCCTACGTCCAGTTGTTAATCTCTTCAAATAAGGAGATTAATTCAATCACTAACAAATATCAGATTACAATTAGATAATAAAAGATTAAGGAAAGAAAACACCTCTCTTGAACACATAAGAGATCAACACCTTCCTCTGAACCACACAGAGAATCTTGACCTTAGCTTTCGTAGCAACAGCAGTAGCACTCACTCTCCTAGAAAACCTCTCAAGAAAAGTTATCGCTCTACCCACACTAGGTTTTTTAAATCTTCTTTTGTGAACACTCACAGAACTCTCTCAGTCATAGCACTAGCACTCTAGCTTCTAAAAAAGGTTAGTTTGAAGTAACTCTAATGTTCCTTAAATAGAGGTTCCAAAAATTAGGTCAAAAACTGAACAGTCACGTTCAAACTGACAGGGATAATCAATTATCACTAGTGATAATCGATTCTTCCAGTGTATATTTTGAAAACCAAATTTTGAGCAGATAATCGATTATCAGAGGGGATAATCGATTATTCCAGTGCTTTTCTGAAAAATTGGACTCAGCTCAGGATAATCGATTATCCTAAGTGATAATCGATTATCACATTGGTTTTTCGTAAAATACTAGAATTTTGATCTTGTTGTTGATTCTAAACTATTCCAAGTACAATTTAGAAGATTACTTTAAACATAAAAACACATGTTCTTTATATTGACTTCCAAATGGCTTTTAGGCTTCTTTTATCATCATCAAAATCTTGCTTCAGTATTTGACTTGTCTTTTGCTTTGTCAACAATCTCCCCCTTTTTTATGATGATCAAAGTAATATGTTTAAAGTTTCTGCAATCAGAAATTTCACAAGTAGATTTGTTAGTAGCAACTGTTTATTTAAACTTTTTCTAGCCCTATTTTGATCATTTGAAAAAAGTTTAAGAGAAAAGTTCCCCCTCAATTAGACAATGGTAAATAAAATGCACTTTTATTAAGAAATCAAACACTGTACAATAAAAACAATAACAATGATACAAACACCTAAAATTCTGGACTCATATCATCATCTTCATCATATGTGTCAAATTTATTTTCTAGATTAGAAATCCTAGAATCTAGTCCTCTAAGTAAGCGAGTGACCTCTTCATGTCGGGTAATGGAGATGAGAAAAAATTCTTCAAGTCTTTGGTTTAAGTTTAAAATGTGATCCTCTAGAGAAGAGGACAAGCCACCAACCCCACTTTATGAGCTAATATTGGTGTCAACAGGATGGATAAGAGCAGTGGGAGGATTTTCTTCTTCTTCTTCATGTTCAGAGGGAGGCAGATCATCCTTGTGAATGTAAGTATTCCCAAAAGGAACAAATTTCATTTATTTCAAGGAATTTTCTACAATTTTATTTGCATCTGTGGTGTGATGAGATTGTTCATCAGAGACGTTGACGCCTTTGTACTCACAGATGCGAGAGATTAGCAGAGAATACGGGAGTGGATATTGAGGCAGTCGCTTGGCTTTGAGCATTGTGTCAAGAATAATGCTTGACCAATGGATAGGAATGTGATTGAGCATGCATAGATAAACATGAGATCAGCTTCACTACATTGTGCATGATTTGTACCACATGGACATAAAATCCAGACAATGAGATAGTGAAGTAGACGCTCATCAACTTTGAGAGGGCCTGCTAGCAATTGTCGGCCTATTTCTTGATCTGGTCTTCGCGGAAATGATCTATAGGCAAATATTTTATTAAATCCTTTAATGCCGGTAGTGAGGATTGGAGAGGTGCCATCATTAATAGGAAATTGAGCAACATGTTCCCAAATATCATCGTCCAGAATGATGTCTACTCCTTTCACTTTTGTAAACCCCACTCCGTCTCTGAATTTGTAGTTGTAGTAGAAGGTTTGTACCAGATCAGGATAGTAGGTACCCTGCATTTCGGTGAAGAATTTTACCCCTTGTTCAGCAAGCAATACAGGGATTGTAAAACAGCGATTTACAAATCATTGAGATTTGATGAATTTTGGAGTGATAAGAGGCTTGTCTTTCCATAAAGTGATGAATTGAGATCTCATTTCTTCATCTAAAATCCATCCTTCGATGGATGCAGTCCAAGATGTAGTTGAAGGTTGAGTGGCACGAGATGCAATTCTTTTGCGGGTAAGAATCTTTCTCCGGGATGCTTCAGCCATTGTTCAATTGGAGGAGAAGAGAAGCTTGAAAGTTTTTTAGAAAATGAGGGTTCTTGAGTTTCGGGATTGGTGAAAAGAGTGTAATAGTGACCAAGATGATTTGTATTTATAAAGAAGGGTCTCCAACGGTCAAATGCACGTAGTTTAACGCAAATTTAGTCGTTACAACGACTAGTTTTTGAAATAATTTGGTCCAACGACATGTAATAATCAATTATCTGAAAGTGATAATCGATTATTGTTTCAGAAGCTATGTAAAATATGAATCCTAACGAACCGATAATCGATTATCCTAAGTGATAATCGATTATTCCAGAGTTGTTTTGACACTCTGGCTCAGAAGGCATGATAGTCGATTATTACACCAAATAATTGATTATTCCAGAATGTTTTAGAATTTTTAAGGGATGTTGATAATCGATTATTGGAAATGATAATCGATTATTGACGCGCTGATTTTCGGATTTTGGAGAATTTCGAGTTTTGGCAATTTTAAGTGATCTCTAATATGCCTAAGTCTCTTCTTAGTTCATAAAATTTATCTTTAGCTAATGGTTTGGTAAAGATATAAGCTAATTGATGCTTTGTATCTACATATTCTATCTCACAATTGCCCTTACTTATGTGATCTCTTAAGAAATGATGTCTTATTTCAATGTGCTTTGTCCTAGAGTGCATTATGGGATTTTTAGTTAAATTAATAGCACTGGTATTATGACATTTCAGAGGTATATGATTTAGAAAAATATTATAATCTTCTAATTGTTGTTTCATCCAAAGAATTTGAGCAAAACAGTTTCCAGATGCTATATATTCAGCCTCTATAGTTGACAAAGCTACACAAGCTTGTTTCTTAAAGTGCCAAGAAACTAATGAACTTCCTAAGAGATAACAAGTACCATTGGTACTTTTTCTATCTATTTTACAACCACCATAATCGGCGTCTGAATAGCCTATCAAACTAGGAGATGCTCCTGAAGGGTACCAAAGTCCAAAGCATACAGTTCATTTTAAATATTTTAAGATTCTTTTCACAACAGTAAGATGTGATTCTTTTGGATTGGCTTGAAAATGAGCACACACACATACAGATTGCATAATATCAGGTCTACTTGTAGTAAGATACAACAAAGAACCTATCATGCCTCTAAACATAGTTTGATTTACCTCTATTCCTGATTCATCTTTGTCTAAATAGCAAGAGGTTCCCATAGGAGTACTTGCTTCCTTAGCAATATCCATTCCAAATTTCTTAAGTACTTCTTTACAGTACTTAGATTGAGAAATGAAGGTTCCATTTTCCATTTGCTTAATTTGTAGACCCAAAAAGAATGTCAATTCTCCCATCATTGACATTTCAAATTCTCCCTGCATTATACTTGCAAAGCCCTTACATAGAGAATTATCAGTAGATCCAAATATTATGTCATCTACATAAATTTGAACTAGTAAAATATGCTCATCTACTCTTTTAATAAACAAAGTTAAATCAATTTTTCCTCTTTCAAAATTATTTTCTAACAAAAATGTGCTTAATCGTTCATACCAAGATCTAGGTGCTCGTTTTAATCCATACAATGCTTTCTTCAAGTTATATATGTGATTAGGAAACTTATAATCTTCAAAACTAGGTGGTTGTTCAACTTACACATTTTTTTTAATAAATCCATTTAAGAAGGCACTTTTAACATCCATCTGATATAGTTTAAATTTCATGAGAGAAGCATAAGCAAGAAGTAAACATATAGCTTCTAACCTGGCAATTGGAGCATATGTCTCATCATAATCTATACCTTCTTCTTGTCTATATCCCTTTGCTACAAGTCTGGTTTTGTTCTTAATGATGTTTCCATCTTCATCCAGCTTGTTTCTGAACACCCACTTTGTTCCTATGACTTGGTGTGAATCATCCCTAGGAATGAGTTCCCAAACTTCATTCCTTTCAAATTGATTTAGCTCTTCTTGCATTGCAATACACCATTGATCATCTTGAAGAGCTTCTTCTACATTTTTGGGTTCTATTTGTGAAACAGAGGCAACAGTCATACAAAAATTTGACATATTTCTAATTACTACTCCCTTTGATATATCTCCAATGACATTTTTCAGAGACAATCCTCTAGGTGATTTCCAGCTTTTGGCAAGATCTTCAGGTTCATCCAGTGGGTTCTCATTTAGGTACATCTCATCAAGAGCTTCTTTGAGATATTCTTCATCACCTGCATTTGTGTTATTTGACTCAAGAGGATTCTCCTCAAGGTCCACAATTTCATCAAAAACAACATGCATGGATTCTTCTATATTTAAGGTTCTTCTATTAAAAACTCTATAGGCTTTACTTGTCAATGAATATCCTACGAAAATAGCTTCACCTGGTTTAGAGTCAAATTTACCCAAATTTTCTTTTCCATTGTTTAAGACAAGACATTTACATCCAAATATTTTTAAATGAGCTACATTAGGCTTTTTTCCTTTCAACAATTCATAGGGGGTAATTTTCAAGATTGGTCTAATGAGCATCCTATTTAATACATAAGAAGTCGTGCTTACAACATCAACCCAAAAATATTTAGGCACTTCATATTCATTCAACATTGTGCGAGCTAGTTCCTCTAAGGATCTATTTTTCCTTTCTACAACTCCATTTTGTTGAGGAGTTCTAGGTGCAGAAAAATTATGCATAATTCCGTTTTCTTCACAAAATTTTTCAAACATTCATTTTGAAATTATCCACCATGATCACTTCTCAAAACTTTAATTTTCAAGTCTTTTTCATTTTGAACTACTTTTGCAAATTTTTTAAAAGCTTTAAAAGCCTCACTTTTTAATGTGAGAAAGAAAGTCTAAGTGTATCTTGAGTAATCATCAAAAATAACAAGAGCATAGTAATTTCCACCAAAGCTTTTTATTCTTGAGGGACCAAATAAATCCATGTGCAAAAGTTCTAATGGCTTTGATGTAGAAATCACATTTTTTGAATGAAATGATGATTTTACTTGTTTTCCTTTTTGACATGCAGCACATAGTTTATCTTTTTCAAACTTTATTTTTGGCAATCCAATTACCAATTCTTTAGAAATTAGATTTTTCAATTGTTGCATATGAATATGAGCAGCTCGTTTATGCCACAACCAATGATTTTCTTCTTTAACAACCAAACAAGTTATATCACTAGATGATGCATTATCAAGATCAATCAAGTAGATGTTATTGTGTCTCATACCTTTCAAGGCTACTTCCTTAGAATCCTTTTTATGAATGGTGCAGTAGTCACTCTCAAAAATAACTTTGAAGCCTTTATCACATAATTGACTTATGCTAAGAAGGTTGTGCTTTAGTCCTTCCACAAGTAGCAAATCCTTGATCTCCAATGTATTTCTTTCACCAACAGCACCCGTTCCAAGTATTTTCCCCTTGTTGTTATCCCCATATGTAACAAATCCTTGTTCCTTTCTTTTAAAGTTCTTAAACTTGTTTTTGTCTTCAGTCATGTGCCTTGAACAACCACTGTCAAGATACCACATTGATTTTCTGGATTTAGATGTCATCTGCAAAATAATAGAACAATTCATTTAGGTCCCCAACAACTTGTTTGGGTCCTTGGGGTTAGAAGAAAAATATCTACCTATGAACAGGCACCCAATGATACTTCCATTTAGAACACCAAAATGTTTAATATTTCATGAGCCTTTTTCATGCAATAAAAACAAGTAGCAGTACATGTATATGCACTCATAGAATGAGAGATTCTTTTTTCTACCCAAACTCTACGAGTTCTTTTAGTTTTATTTTTATAATTATGATTATGAGCATGCTTGTTTTTATTTGGATTTTTCTTAAGATTGGATTTTTCAGAATTTTTATTTTCCAAAGCATCTTCAAGATGTTTTTAACTTTTACATGAAGCACATTCAACAATTTCTTTTTCTTTGTTTTCTAATATTGAAATTTTATTTTTCAAAATTTCTTCTTCTTCAAGAGATTTTTCAAATTTACTTTGCAAATCTTTAAAATCAGATTTTAATTTTCTATGAGAAGTATCCAATTTACTATATTTAACAAGTAATTGTTGAAATGCATCATAAAGATCATCATAGTCATTTTCATTGCAAGTAGAATTTACCTCACTGTCAGAATCATCATGATTAGCCATCAAACAGAGATTTGCTTCTTCATTTTCAGAATCGCTAGAATTTGATGTGCTTGAGGCATTATCTTCCCATGCTATGTACCTTCTTTTTAAAGAATTTTCTGCCCTTCTTTTCTTTACTTTTCTTTGAATTTGGGCAATCATCCTTGACGTGTCCAGACTCTCCACATCCGTAGCATTTGAAATTTGAGGATGATCCTTGATTCTCCTTCTTGTTGTTCTTGGATTGATTTTTACCTTTGGCCTTCATGAATTTTGTTAACTTCTTAATTATGAGACTAAGATTCTCATTGTCATCTGAATCTTCTTCTTCCTTTTGCTTTTTGCCTTTAACCACTTCAGTTTTGAAAGCAATGTTCTTCTTTCTTCCAATATCTTCTTCTTCATTTAGTCTGCCCAGTTCAAGCTCATGCTCCCTTAGCTTTCCAAATAGGGCTGCCATTGTCATCGTTGCAAGATTTTGTGATTCCGTGATGGTCGTCACCTTTGGTTGTCAAGTCCTATTCAAGGATTTAAGAATTTTTATATTTAATTCATTAGCGTCAAAAGTTTTACCTAGACCTGTGAGATGATTGACGATGTGTGTGAATCGTTTATGCACATCATAAATGGTTTCTCCTTGTTGCATCCGAAACATTTTGTATTCTTGGATTAAGGAGTTCTTACGTGCCCTTTTCACGTCGTATGTTCCTTCATGAGTCACACGTAAGATTTCCCACATATCTCGTGCACTGGTGCAAACTAAGATCTTGTAAAACTCATCAAGGGTTAAAGTAGATGAAATTATATTTCTAGCTCTTACATCATACTGAGCTCGTCTATTTTCGTCTACAGTTCATTGTGAGAATGGCTTTGGTTCCTGCACATCATTTATAACATTAACAGGAATAAATGGACCATCTAACACTACATCCCAAATACCTCTATCAACAGATTCCAGAAAAATTTGCATCCTAACTTTTCAGAAAGGATAATTTTTACCAGTAAAAAGAGGAGGTTTGTTGATAGACGCAACCTCAGCAAAAGTTTGATTTTCTTGAACCATTTTCGAAAAATTTGAATAACTATCAAAGCATGCGCTGATACCAATTGTTGGTATCGCGTAGCGGAATGTTTGGCGTTTGGACAAAAACCAAGAGGGGGTGAATTAGTTTTAAGTAATAAAATTAATACTTTAAAATTTTTCCAAAATTTTACTGATTAATTTGATATTAGTTCCTTTATATGCAACAGTAGATTCAATATAGAGATAGAGAATAATATTGAACACAAGTATTTATACTGGTTCAGATCAAAAGATCATACGTCCAGTTGTTAATCTCTTCAAATAAGGAGATTAACTCTGATCACTAACAAATATCAGATTACAATCAGATAATAAAAGATTAAGGAAAGAAAACACCTCTCTTGAACACACAAGAGATGAACACCTTTCTCTGAATCACACAGAGAGCCTTGACCTTAGCTTTCCTAGCTACAGCAGCAACACTTAATCTCGTAGAAAACCTCTCACGAAAAGTTATCGCTCTACCCACACTAGGTTTTTCAAAGCTTCTTTTGAGAACACTCAGAGAACTCTCTTTGCAATCATAACACTAGCACGCTAGCTTCTCAAAAAGGTTAGTTCGAAGTAACTCTGATGTTCCTTAAATAGGGGTTCTAAAAATTAGGTCAAAAACTGAACAGTCACGTTCAAACTGACATGGATAATCAATTATCACTAGTGATATCGATTCTTCCAGTGTATATTTTGAAAACAAAATTTTGAGCAGATAATCGATTATCAGAGGTGATAATCGATTATTTCAATGCTTTTCTGAAAAATTGGACTCAGCTCAGGATAATCGATTGTCCTAAGTGATAATCGATTATCACATTGGTTTTTCGAGAAATACCATAATTTTGATCTTGTTGTTGATTCTAAACTATTCTAAGTACAATTTACAAGATTACTTTAAACATAAAAACACATGTTCTTTATATTGACTTCCAAATGGCTTTTAGGCTTCTTTTATCATCATCAAAATCTTGCTTCAGTATTTGACTGTCTTTTGCTTTACCAACAGGCCATGGTTCTCCCAATTTTATTTATATTTATATAATTTAATTTACATATATATATATATATATATGGAAAAGTCTTTTTCTACACATTTATTTTACAATTTTCATTTTAAATATTTTTTAAATAAAATATTTTTTATTAATACTATCTTTTAAATGATTATATGTTTATTTTAATTATTTTTTTATTTGATTATTTTTTTTAAATTAATCATTATAAATGAAAATTAATTATAGTAAAATAAAAATTATTTGTATTTAATTTTATAATTATAATAATAACAATAATTATAATTTTATTATTTTTTATTATCATACAAAAAGTAAATATAATATTTTTACTGGTTTATATAAAAATTTTGGAATTACTCTTTTGGTTCCTATTATTGTTTAAAAATATCAAGTTTTTCCTTCAGATTTTATAGTCTGAATTTGGTATCGATTTTTGAAAAAATAATGCAATTTTGTCCTTTTTTCGTTAAATTTATTCAATTGGACCAAGGTTTTTTCATCAAAATTGAAATCGTGAATAATGATGGTTTGCTTTGTTAATGTAATTGACATAATCCTAGTGTCAATTTTGATGAAAAATTCTTGCCACGCTTCAAGAAATTTAACGAAAAAAATTCAATTACATCAATTTTTAAAAAATTAAGACCTATTTGAGACTAAGAAACACTAGAGGACAAACTTGACATTTTTGGATGAAAAATGGACCAAAAGAGTAATTGAACCAAAATTTTGGCTCTCCCAAAATATTGGTTAAAGATCTGCCACGGCCTACTAGCTAATCCATTAGGTAAGTCCTTAATTGATTATTGGTCTACTGTTATGCATCATGTGAATCTGAATGCAAGCTAATCCATTACATTAGTTCATAATCGATTAAGCTATGTGCTGCATAATAGTCAACTCTACTGTCTCTTGTTGACCCAAGGTTGCTCTTAACTAAAACGCACAGTTTTTATGTCCCCAACCTAACCCTAAATCATCCTAGCTCACACACTTAGGTCACACCACCTCATTCACTTTAATCATCATCTTTGCAACCTCTCTCACTTGCGCCTTCACCACTTTCATCATCGTTGCTATTTTCGTCTATGGTGTCCCCGTCTACACGCAGAAGGGTCAAGCGCGCTGGTGTGTAACACCATCGTGAGGCTGATGTCGAAGGTTGGCTTAGTGAAGATGAAGCCCAAACCAACTTTGTCTGTTTTTTTTTTTCAGATTCGCAAAATCATAAACCACAAGTTCATGGATCTCAAGTTGTTTCACTCCAATGGTTTTGCCTTTCAGGAACTGTTATCTTATCAACGTAGATTGGGACAACGTAGATTTTTCTAAGGAAGTCTCTTATGAGCAAAACCATACTAGCAAGATTGGGATAAACACCTTGCATCACATGGGTATGATTTTCAAGGATAATGTATAGGTCTTCAAGGATAAACCCATCAAATTTTTGGCCAAACTCAATTTCATGGAGCATACATCAAGCAAGACATAGAGTTCATGCAATATTCAAATACTTTGAATAACAAGAATAAGAAAACGTTAAGTTAACGTATGACATATAACTCAAGCAAAAGTTAGACACAATTAAAGACTCAACATGACATACACAAAGACACAAACATGTAGCTATCATGCATTTAAACTCATGGATGTGAAGCTCAATGACTAAGCATACAAAGGCATGATCCCTACCAAGGATGATGGCACATGGCACATGCTTAGGAGAAAGGGAGTTCCTTAATCCCTTTCCACTACTTTTATTTCCTTAGTTTGAATTCCCTAAAGTTGACTTAGTTGGACTATCCTAGTTGACTTGTTAACCTTTGCTTAGGGTTGACTTATTGACTCAAGATTAACTTAACTTAAGTCAACATGTTAATCCATCTTTACTTGTTTTGTAGGGAAATTAAAATCTAGATGAGGTGGCGTAAATGGAGAGCTTTGATGAGGAGGAGTCCATGTGGAAGAAAAAGAAAGATCAAAGCCTTCTAGAAACATCTAGAATAAGGGGCCATATGACTTGGTCAAGAATTCACTTGAAGCCTTCTAGAAATATCTAAATGAGTGGGCCACATGACTTTGGCAAGAATCCACCTTGAAGGGTTCTAGAAACATCTAGAACATGAGACCACTTGTCTTGGCCAAGAATCCACTCTAGGAGACCATTTAACCTACCTTCTAGAATGTAGGGTTTTCTTATTTCATATGTAAACCTTTAGAACTTATGTGTTTTTTTCTTAAAGACCCATAAACCCTTCTATATAAGGGGTACTCTACTACATGTAAAAAGATTTTATCATTTTGGAATTTATAGACGCATTTGTGTTCAACCTTTGTGATAATATCCTCCTTTGGGAGTGAGACTTTTAAGCCTTATCTAAGCTAGACTCAAGTGGCGACACCTTCCACTCATCTTCAAGGTTCCATGGCTTCTAGCCTAGCCTTGTAATGGTGTGCTTCTCACATTCTTCCTTTCTTGTCTTTCCATTTTTATGCTTTCATTCTTCTTCTTTTATATTCAGCATTTATGTTTTGTTATTCATTTCATTTTGCTTCTTGAATTAATCCACCTCTCTTCTTCTCTAGAGCTTTGTGAAATGCGCCATCACATCTAGATAGCTTGTTATCTTAATCTCTAGTGAGAATTTTCATTAGGCTTTCTTAATCAACCTTCACATGTTCATGAATCTTAAAAGGAATCAAGTTAATCCTACATCATAGGAGTTTTAAAATATTTTTTGGGGTTAGAGGTAGCCTGTAATCCCAAGGGGTTTTAACTTTGTTAGAGAAAGTATGCATTGAAAATTATTGAAGACACAAGTTTATTAGATGCCAAGCTTGTGGATTTTCCAATGGAACAACACCATAAGCTAGCATTGGCTTCTGGTACACCTCTTAAAGATCCAAAACCCTATCGAAGGCAGATTGGATGGTTAATCTATTTGTCTATGACTAGACTTGATCTTGCTTATTCTGTCCACATTTTATCTAAATTTATGTAGAATCCTCGTAAAGAGCATTAGGAGACAACCTTAAGAGTCATTAGATATTTGAATAAACATTTAGTACAAGGTATTTTGCTGCGGACTAACAGTAAATTGGAACTACAAGGATGGTGTGATTCGGATTGGGCAGGTTGTCCACTTACTAGACGTTCTTCGACTTGCTGGGTGGTGTTTCTTGGTTCGTCTCCAATATCTTGGAAAACTAAGAAACAATCAACCGTTTCACGTTCTTTTGCAGCGACGGAATATCGCTCTATGGTGGTGATTACATGTGAGTTAAAATGGCTCAAACAATTACTTCGTGTTGAGAGTTAATGATTCTAAAGGGATGCGATTGTATTGAGATAGTCAATCAACATTACATATAGCTCAGAATCTAGTTTTTCATGAAAGAACTTAACATATAAGTAGATTGTCATTTTGTTTACTAAGAAGTAACAGTTGACACCATTTGTCCCTCATATGTTCCTACCAAGGTACAACTAGCATACATTTTTACAAAGACCTTGGTAAAAATAGTAAAAACACAGTTTCAGTATCTTTTATGCAAGTTAGACATTGAAGATTTTCATCCTCTAACTTAAGAGGATATTGAGATATTATCATTATGATTATTTATCATAATTAGAAGATATTTTCTAAAGCTATTTATAGACATAATTATGAAAATTATTTTATAGACATAATTATGAGCAAGATCAATTATTATTTTATGGACATGATTATGGACAAGATTTGATTCACATAATTATAGACATTATTTTGATAAACATGTTTAAAAATGATATTTTTTGTCTTTATTTAGTTGAGTATATATGTATAAATATGAATTACATATGAATAAAAGAGTCTTGAGTTTCCTTGCTCTACTTCTAATTCTTACCAGATCTCAAACTCATATTGTTTTTATATTTTCCATTATGTTCTTTATTTTATTATTATCTTAATGACTTTAAGAGTCGTTATATGTCGGTCCGTAAATGGACCTCCATTCAACTTTGTTTATACTCCAAAGTTATAAAATCCTTTCCTCGTCAAAATCTATAGCTTGATGTCGATAAAAACAATTAATATCAATACAAATATATCGTTTTTTATATATATATATATATATATATATATATATATATATATATATATATATATAATCCCTATGTAAGAAAAATTATAAACTAGATATATTTTTTATGAAAATAATTTGGCTGAAATAATGTATAATCACTAGTACTTTTTACTATTGGATTTACACATGCAGTTTGTTTGTTTGACTTTTTTAAAATAATAAAATAATCACCTGGTTTTTAAAATATTTAGGTGAACTTATCAGAGAACATAGAAACATAAACACAAAAACAAATCGATATGGTATAATATTATCAGTTAAAAAATATTTTTTTATTAAAGAAACACATAAATTCCTTTATATAAAATCCACTGAAAATTATTTTCTTAACGACAACTTTTTAATTAGTACAGAGCCGTTTGATACATAACATAAATATGTTTTGTAATATAATTTATTCCTCACTAAAAATAGTATCTTCAATTTTCTAGTATTGAACTACTCTCATATTAGCTTAAATTATCTAATAAATATAAATAGATAGTATTTGTATTAAAGTTGTTGTGAAGATTATTTGGGAGAACTATTGTGTAAGGAAAAAAACTGATGATTTATTCTTGAAAAAGAATGAAAAATCTTTGGGAAGGAAGAGATATTGGAGTTTTGATTTGAGCATTAAAGACACTCGATCCAATCCATCGCTTTCATCAGCAATTAACACAAAAGTGACGTTATAACTAAAACCATTGTTAAGAACAAGTGGGTCTCTGTGTTTGTGAAAAGCTTTAATTGATGGATGCAATGCCAATTTGACACATCATGCTCGCATTTTGAGAACCCTTTACATCAAATCACTCTTCAATCTGCATGCATCTTCATCTTCCATGCATTCTTTTATTCCAAAATCAAAATTTCTTATTATTAATATTTATCTTATAAATATAGAGTTTAAATCTCTAAGTACAAATAAAAAATAAATAAATTTCTTATACACGTTGTACTCTATCTCATTTATTTTACCATCCATATAACAACCATTAAGCAAAACATCAACAAAGAAACTAGATCCATCCCCTAAACTAACCAATATTAAAAATATTTATGAATTATTTTAAAGTTGCTTAAAAAAAACTCTCCTTTTTTAAAAAAAGTTAAACTTAAAAGGTAAATATGTTTTTATATCCATTAAAATAATAAACATTATTATATCAATTGCTTAAAAATTTCAAAAAATATTTCCTCAAAATAAAAGTGAGAATTATAACCAGCATCTATAAATTAATTTTTTCAATATATAAAACAAATCAGTTGGAGATATCCTGAAATAAAGAATAAAAAATAAAAATATTATTTATTACTTTGGTTTAAGCTTGAGACATAATTTATATATAACTTATGAGATAAGTATAAGCTTATTTTTGAGTATGTAATATTCATCTTATGAGTAATTGTATGATATTAGTTAAGAAAGAAAGCTTAAAAGATAAACATTTTCAAATTCAATGAAATACTACTGTAAAAATCAATCACTTTATTTAAAATATTATCTGTTTTGAAATTAGAATTCTTGTTAGGATTTTATTCTTAAAATACATATGAAAAAGTTAAATGAATAATGCATAACTTATCCTTGATCTTAACTATGTGAAACTATTAAATATACTAAAAAATTATTATTATTATTTTTATTATATTTTACTGAAATAAGTGAAAAGTGAAAAAAAAAATCTTTGAACGTTGCTAAAATTGTGAAAAGGAAATATTTGTTTACAGTTTGATCGTTTCTCGAAAGTGGTGTAAATGCAAGATGGGGTTGTTTTTGTAGTTGTGAATTGTGAATCGTAACAGTGAATCCTGAGTAAAGCAAAAAATTGTGGGCATGATTTTCTCCAATCAGGTTGGCTAACCCATTTCAGGTTTTCTTTCTGCATTGCTCTCTGCATCACATCCCAACGTTCCACCTTTTTCCCTTGGAACTCACGGTTCCTCCGTTACGTCCCTCTCCGCACACAACTTCGTTATGTCAACCCAATACGGGTCGACCCGATTACCCATACCCCACTCTACCTTCACAAAACCTCTAAACCAAAAACAACTTTCCTTGCTTTAATTATTCTTCTTCCATTTTGATTTTTCGTTTTTACCTTTTAAGTTTCTCACAGATTTTAAATCTATCGTATTACTTGTAATTGTATTTTTCTCAATTTTTATGCATATCAGTATAGAAAAATAACGTTAAATATGTTTTTAATATATGAGTTTTAATACAAGATTGAAATTTGTTCATGTTCAAAATATTGATATATTTTTATATTTAAATTTTAAAAATAAATTGATACGGTCCTCTAAATCTAATTACGTTAAATTTTTGTTGATGTGTTAAATACTAAACACGTTATATGCTGTCATTTGTCATTTGAATTGTATATATCATTCGACACATCTCAATTTCAATGTCAACTGGTAAGCATAATTGACACGTTACAAAAAAGCTAATGTAATTCAGTTTAAAAAATTATATTCATTCATTTTTAAAGTTTAAAAATCAAAATATATCAAAGTTTTGAACATAGACATAATTTCGTTATAAAGTTCAAGAGATAAAAACATATTTAATTATAAAAAGTATACTATATATATATATATATATATATATATATATATATATATATATATATATATATATATATATATATATATATAATCTAAATAAACTCCTTTTAAAAGATGCTGATTTGATAAGTGGATATCGTAACTTTGAGTAAAAATAATAGGTTATTTTTCAATATTAACAGTCTTCAATACCAATTCTGGAGGAAAAATAATTGATCAAATATTTAAATATTTTAATATGTTTTTTTTATAAATAAAATCTCATTATTTAAATGGTAAAATTCACTTAGAAAAAGTGAGTAGTATGATGTGATACATTTAAAATAATAGAATAAGATTCTATGAAATTTGTTTAGAAAATCCTTGTATCTTAAAATCAGTATGATCTCTTACATTACTGTGGAATGGTTGTCCAAAAATAAATAAATTAAAAGAGAAGAGTATTTATAAATTTTTGCATCTAAATGTTTAAATAATATTAGACTTTTAATGTATTAGAACAAGCGAAATTTACATTATAATTGAACTCTAGATTATATTTTAATTTAAAATACAATAAAACATAATTATATATATATATATATATATATATATATGAAAATTGATGTAATATATATTTCTTATAATGTTAAAAAATATAAATTATTTGATATTTTTATTATTGATGATCATCTTTAACAAAATTTGGCAATTAAACGGATAATATGCACTTTTACACCTAAAATTATACCAATAAAATTTATAAAGCATGAGAGCTAAAGATAAAAGAAATAATTAGAAGACTCAAATGCCATAATAAAAATTAAGGAAAGCCTAAAGTAGCCATTGCCAAAGAAATGGTAATATTTGAAAGTACGAAAATTGAAAGAAAAAAAAAAAACTCTAATACATTACTGGGCAAATTTATTTTAATATTTAAAAAGTTACATGTGATTTAAGTAATGATTTAAAGTCATAGTAATTAATTACATTTAAAAAGTTATTGAATGTTTAGGAGAAATATTTAAAATGTTGTTAATTTTAAAATCAATATAAAAACGTCGTATAATTTATCAGAAATTGAATGGTGTATACGACAACACAGAGACTCACTGTGAATAGGGGGGACACACGCGTTCGTTGATACGCTTTATCACAGGTGATTGATGGACGTAGACTGAACCTCCCGGTTCAATTTGATGAACTGGAATTCTAACCGAACCGGGTTGACTTCATTTTAGAAGAAAAAGAAATTTCCATGGAAAAGGCTCTCTAGTAAATTTCCTAAAATGTTTTTCCCTTTTCTAAAACGAATCTCAATTTTTGCACATTGTACTTAACCACAAAACCCGAGGATTATATTCGTAACAGTAAAAATATAAAAAAGTAAGCAATTAAAATAATAAATGAATAAATTTGCATGTTATATCTTATTTAAGAAAAAAAAAACTAAACTTAACAACTCCACATGCTAAACTGATTTAATCCGTGCATTTCACGTAGTTACCAGTTTTCTCCGTATGGACATGTTTGCTTTTAAGTACGTATTATTGAAGAGAAAGGAAGAAAATGACGGAGGATGTTCTTTGTATGGAACAGTTATTCTGCAATATCCAATATGTTCCTACTTCAGTGCGTAATATGTCTTTATTTTATTGTTTGAGATACATTTTTCATCTTTGAATGAACCAAAATAGGTGAGGTACATGCAAACATTTCGACATTCAAATTAGTTGATGTGATCTAGGTAATCCGGTTATGTAAGTCACTTTTATATATCTTATTATTTGAACATTTATATGGTTGGGTTAATTATATCTATACTAGAAATATAGTCATATGTTAAGAAGGTTTGGATTCTGTCATAAATGTTGTATCGTAATGTTTAATTGACGTATTATCGACTTAAAAAATCGAGATGATACCTACTTACCAAACTCGACATAATCTCAACTCCATATGATAGTTCATAAAACCAAAATTATCTTCTCACATAAAAAGAAAAGGAAAAATATCACATAAAAAGAAAAGAAAAAAATATAAAATGATAAATTCAGTCATTTACTTTTTAATTAAGAATTATATAATCTTTCTATAGTCAAAAACTAAAAAGAGAAACATTAACAAAAAGAAAATAGTTAAAAAAGAAAGCAGCTATATGAAAAAAAATGATTTAATTTAAAATTGATATCATTATACAAGAGGATAATATTTAAATGTGTTATCTTTTAGTCGTACAATTTTACCTTTTTATGTGTGATTGGTGAACATGTAATAACACTAAACATTTTTTAGATAAGTCATAGGAATAAAATAATAGTGCAGATAAGGGTTACTAAATTTTGATTATGTGGAAGTTGAATGTTGAACATGAATTATGGTCTTAGGGGGTAACTTTAATACATTAAATATCATGATAAAAAGGGCCTAAGTTGACCATCGAGAGACTATTGTGTTGTGTTGATGTTAAAACTTGGGTTGACATGAGTTGGATGACATTATTGGTTCCTGATTTGTGTGCCTAAAAAGCATGATTAATATTGTATGGTTGAGCTTTGGCATGGTCCTAATTGTGCATGTGTACATATACATGATGGTTGCATATGAGATTTGGAAGTACATTGTTGAGTCAGGTTGAAATGCATGAATACGTATTTTGAGTTTTGGATGTGTAACTTGACTATTTGAGGTGTTAAAACTCGCCTTGGGGGTGCTAAATCAGTAGCTATCATGCTATTGGTATAGCACCTGGCGGCTTAGGGAGACTGCCAAGCAATAGGTGAACTAGGAAAGTCCCTAGAGCGAGCAATGCCCGATGGCAAGTTGAGACCGCTAGGCAGTCTGTGCAGGAATTTTGCTTGGCGACGCTTAGGCAGCACCAGGCGATAGCGTAGCGAAAGTGGGTTGTTTTTTTTGTGTATTGCATGGTTGAAAGGTCGAACCTGGGCTAGGATATGCTTGACAATATCATGAGCGTGTAGGTTCATGATGTGGTGATGGAACGCGTGATTAATATGAGCGGGGATGTTTATATTAATGATACTCTCATGTGAGGATACGAGCAGAGATGTTCGTATGTTCCGTGCTCACAATTGAGAGTTGTTGTGAGCGCGGAGGTTCACAGTTGGATAGATCATATGTGTTAAACTACGGGCAAGGAGGCCCGTAGGGTTGGACTAGGAGCGGGGAGGTTCATAGAGTTGTACCATGAGCGGGCATGTCGTGGTTGCAATCCCTACGACCCAGGTTAAGTGTGTACTGATCTTGTATAGGTCAGGATAATGAGATTGAGAGTTTTACACAACTTTGGATGATGGCTTTGAGTATGAAACTTGTTGAGGCCCATTCATGAGTTATAGCTCGGAATTGATGGTAAATACGTGGCGATCTCGGGTAGTGGCCTGGTGATACGGGGAATCCGGTATGAGCATACGAGTTGTGGCTCGTATTGGTTGGCTCCACTTGATTGGCAATCAAGGGTAGTGGCATGTGATGTTGTGAATCTTGTGTTGAGAATATGGATTGTGGTTCGTATTGGGGAGTTCCACTTACCGTTACGAATGGTGGTTCGTAACATGACATTTTTGCACGTGTGATCTACTAGTGGTAGCTTATAGAGCTAGAACCACGAGTGGTGGCTCGTGGCAACAAGTGTTATCTTAAGGCCATTATCAGAGTGTGTAGACTTTGGATGTACATGGTGGTGGCCGTGATTTCTAGTGTCGGAGGATGGAGGTTTTCCGAAAGAGTGTTAGGTTAATTTAATAAGTTGGAATGTAGGTTTACATTGTGATGCTTATTATTTCTTTTATTCTTTGAGCTTACCCTTTCTATGTATGTGTTTGGCGATGATCGTGTAATTTGTTAAAATGAGGCATATGATATTTTAGGTGGTGTTGATGACGCGTAGAGTTGGAGTGGGGCTAGTATGGGAAATATGTAAAGAATATTTTGTAGAACTTTTTATGAATTTGTAATCAGTTTATTTATAATTGGACCTTGGATTTTGTACTAGTTTAGTTGGATTTTAGGGTTTTATGATTCCAGCGCATTTATTTATTTAAATTTTCTCGCATTTTAGGAAAGAGGTTTTATTAATTGTTGTTTTATTACTATTTGCGATTTCATTTTTATTTAAATTAGTAATATCTGATCAGTATTTTACAGTAATTGTATTTGAATCGGTAGTGTCATGTAAAAAGATTATTCAGACTCTAATAATTATTGGATTCACATAGAAGAAGATAATTAGAAAGTGATAGTCAATTGAGGTTTATATGTTTTGGAGTATGGTATGAAAAATGGCCATGTCTAAGAGAACTGTAAAATTTGATTCTATCATATGAGGGATTGTAGCTCTATGGAGAAGTATACCACTTGATGATGGAGAAGGAGGCATATGATAGGTGCAAAATCACTTATAATTTATCAAATACACAAAAAATCTTCCAAAAGTAGGTCATAACATTATATATGGAATGCATAGTAGATAAATATTTATATACATTTTTAACTATGTGATGTGTAGAAATTGAAATGTATATTAATTTTTTATGTGTGTATTTATTCATGTTACCTTATGCTTTTTGGTTTAAGGTTGTTTCTGCCATGACCGTGTGCTACACGGAGTACACGATACTGCAGGAAATGGTGCACAATAGTAGAGGAGCTTGAAGCTTTGAAGTATTGGAAAAAAATTGATATATGTATAAATTCATTTGTGTTCCAATGTAAATGTTAGAATAGGGTTCGCAGTTAGCCAAGGTAACAGTTTGTGGTCACCTTTAGTTAGTTTCGAAACCTATATAAGCATAGGTTTCCCCTTTCTGTATTTACGTTTTCTTATATACATACAGTTTTTCAGATCTATGAAGTAAAGTTTCAGATCTTACCTTTCCTTCTTGTTTCCTTCATCTCTGCTCCACTCCGCTTCTCTTTGTTGCAAAGGGTTTTTTCCTTTCTCTTCTCTCTGCCTAGAACGATGGAAGCTCCCAAGCTTTTAAGGCTTCGCTCATACCTTCAGCAAACCCAATATGGCATCAGAGCAGGTTCATAACTTGTCCTGCTTGCGCTATCTTCTATCTTTTTCCAATCTTGTTGCTATCTTGAAGAATGGCAGACATCAGTAATAAAGATCAAGATTCTCCACAAAAGAAAGTAACAGACCAGGTTCTCAACCTGTACAGTCCTTACTATCTGCATCCAAGAGAAAATCCTGAACTTGTCCTTGTTAGCCAGCCTCTCAATGAGACAAACTACTCTTCTTGGAGCATAAATTTGAAACGGGGTCTTGTTTCTAAAACAAGATAAAATTCATGGATGGTAGCATTGAGGTTCCTAAAAGAGAGGATCCTATGTACGATGCATGGGAAAGGTGCAACATGATGGTCCTATCTTGGATCACGAAGACTCTATCTCCACACATAGCTGAAAGGGTGATTTATGTTGAAAATGCCAAGATTCTTTGGGATGAATTAAAAGAAAGGTTTTTCAAAGAGGATTACTTCAAGATCTTAAACTTACTGCAAGAAATCCACTCCATTCGTCAAGGCGAGAGAAATATAACTAAGTTTTTCACAGATTTGAAAATCTTATGGGAGGAACTAGAATCTTTAAGACCTATACCACACTACAGTTGTGACATTCAATGCAAGTGTGATTTGTCCAAGAGTTCTGTGAAATATAAGGAGATAAAATATGTGATTTTCTTTCTAAAGGGATTGAATGATAGCTACAACCATGTGCGCACTCAAATATTGTTGGTGGAACCTCTTCCCAACATTAATCGTGCCTTTTCTCTTATAATTCAGCGAGAAAGACAGATTGGTGGCAATCCTGGCTACAACAATGAAATTAAGAATATTGTTAATGTTGTTGACAAACAAACCACTTGGAAGCAACAAGATCAGAAGCAAGATCATAATAGTCGGAGACAGTCTGAATAGAACAATTGGAAACCATAAGGGTGTGGTAATGGTTGGCGAGGACAAAGCAGAGGGAGAGGAAGAAATCCCAATGTTGGAAAGCAATGCTCCTACTGTCATAAGATGAACCACACTATTGATGAGTGTTACTCCAAGCATGGGTATCCACCCTAGCCCAAGCAGAGACAAGCCAATCAAGATAAAGAAAGTAGCAACCAATCCCAATCTACGTGCAATTTAAATACCAAGGAAGACTCTACACATAATGGGAATCAGAATGTCAAGCATGAATCTGCTAGATCCACCCCTGAACAAATACAAAAGCTCCTACAAATCATTGAGCATACAGACAAAACAGGACACGGTATAAATCAAGTACAAAGAAAGGTTCCTAGTACCAGCAACCATGCTATCCAGTAAGGTAAGCAATCCTGGATTTTAGACACTAGTGCTACAGACCATGTCAATTTTACAAAGGAACACTTTGTTACTTTCCATAAAATTAAACCTATATGCATAAGGTTGCCTAATTCCTCTACTGTCACTGCACACTTTACTGGAACAATACAATTTTCAGAAAACCTTACTATCTTTAACGTTTTTTATATTCCTGATTTCACATTCAATTTGATATCTGTCCAAACCTTGATTAAAGATTTAGAATGTGTTCTAACTTTTTCTGCCAAGACTTGTCAGATACAAAGTAATTCTACATTTGAAGATGATTGGGCATGCTAAGTTCATCAATGGGCTTTATTACCTACAATATCCTCCTACTCCACATAAAGATTTTGTTTTTCCTAGTCTAGCTTTGAATTATATCAAGACTGATATTGATCTATGGCATTTTAGACTAGGACATCCTGGAAATAAAACCATTGAACAAATCTGTATCAGATTTCCTTACATACATTTTTTGAATAAAATTGTTTGCGACATATGTCATTATGCTAAGCACCACAAACTTCCCTTTTCTCACAGCTCTACTACTTCTACTGCTGTTTTTGACCTTATACATGTAGATATTTGAGGTCCTATGTCTATCATATATGTTCATGGTCACAAATACTTCTTAAGCATTGTTGATGACCTAAGTAGGCATACATGGGCTTTTATGATGCATTCCAAAGCTGAAACTAAGGCTTTATTACAAAATTTCATTGCTTATGTTAAAAATTGATATGGGAAAAATATCAAAGTCATCAAATCTGATAATAGGCCTGAATTCAATTGTACCAATTTTTATAATGAAAATGGTATTACTCATCAACGAAGTTGTGTAGAAACTCCACAGCAAAATGCTGTTGTGGAGAGAAAACATTAGCATATTTTAAATATGGCTCGTGGTTTGATGTTTCAATCTAATTTGCCTAAAGCCTACTGGACTTATGCTATTTCACATGCTATTCACTTGATTAATAGATGTCCTTATGAAATTATTCATGATGATCCCCCTACATTACTTGATTTAAAGGTCCTTGGCTGTCTTTGCTTTGCCTCCATTATGGAGAATAGTAGAACCAATTTTGACTCTACTAGAAAAGGTGTTTTCATTGGTTATAAAGCTAGGGTAAAAGGTTACATAATCTTGGATATTGAAACAAGGGAAATCTTCATAAACAGAAATGTTGTTTTTTTATCAAAATGTCTTTCCTTATAGAACCAATGAAACAAAAACTCAACCTGTCATAGACAATAATGCTGAATTTGCTTACAATAGCTTTTATCACTGCATTAATACTGAAAATAACACTACCTCTATTACTCAAACTAATTCTAATGTGCATTCTGAAAATAATCCTGCTTGTACTACTAAGCAAAGAGATCATGTAGGGTTCACAACAGAGGTTGATGGTAACCATGCTCAAATCAGAAGGTCTGACAGAGCTAGACGCATCCCAGATTAACTCAAGGACTACCATCATCAAGTCAATTATTCTAACTCTGATCACAGCCCTACACATTTCAAAAATACCCTTAAAACACCTTATCCTTTATGCACTGTTATTTAATATCATTCTCTATCTCAAAATCAACTAAACTTTACTCTTGTTATTTCTTCTACTAATGAGCTGTAATCTTATGATGAAGTTTGCACTCAACCTGAATAGATCAAGGCAATGGAAAGTGAAATTCAAGCTTTACAACTCAATAAGACTTAGGAGTTAGCTCAGCTGCCTAGTGGAAAAACTGCCATAGGTTGCAAATGGGTATAAAGCTGATGGAACCATTGAGAGACACAAAGCAAGGCTGGTGGCAAAGGGATACACTCAACTTGAAGGAATAGATTTCTTGGATACCTTCTCCCTTGTTACAAAATTGACCATAATTAGGCTTCTCCTAGCTCTAGCTACCACTAAAAACTGGCATCTACATCAACTAGATGCAGACAACTCCTTTCTCCATGGAGATTTGAATGAAGAATTATACATGACTCCTCCATCAGGCCTTAACACCCAAGGACGTGTCTGTAGACTAAGAAAATCCCTCTATGGCTTGAAACAGGCCAGTAGACAATGGTTTGACAAACTCTCATCCTTCCTAAGTTCTATTGGTTTCACTCAATCTCAATTGGACCACTCTCTTTTTACACAAAACAAATCTGGCACTTTATAGCTCTTCTTGTATATGTAGATGATGTTATTTTAGCAGGAGACTTTCTGGAAACTATTGAGCACATCAAGAAACTCCTACATCAAGCCTTCAAAATAAAAAATCTCAGAAATCTCAAATATTTCCTTGGGTTTGAGGTAACTAGATCTCACAAAGGCATCCACTTATGCCAACGCAAGTATGTTATCGACATTTTAAGCCTGACTGGTATGATAGGGTGCAAACCATGCTCAACACCTTATTTCAAGGATACAAAGGCTCTCTATGAACCTGTTGATCTTCTACCAGATCCGACTGTCTATAGGAGACTCATAGGGAAAGTTCTATACCTCACTAATACTAGACTTGATCTTTGTTTTTCTATTCATCTTCTTAGCCAATTTATGCAGGCTCCTAGTTCACTCACTATGCTATTATTCAACATGTCTTAAGGTACATAAAGGCTAACCCTTCATAGGGTTTATTCTTCCCTGCAGACAATAGTATACAACTGAAAGCATTCAGTGACTCAGACTGGGGCACATGCCTAGAAACCAGAAAATCCACCACTGGATTTTGCATCTTCCTTGGCTCTTCCCTTGTATCTTGGAGATCCAAGAAGTAAGGAACAATCTCTAGATCCTCTACTGAAGCAGAGTACCGCGCCCTAGCAACCACAGCCTGTGAAGTCCAATGGTTGAGCTATCTCCTCCATAATCTTCAAATTCAGCCTACTCATACTATTGTAATGTACTGCGACAACAAATCCCCTCGCCATATTGCCCATAACCAGAGCTTCCATGAACACACCAAGCACCTCGACATCGATTGCCATGTCGTCCGTGAAAAAGTGCAAGCCAATCTCTTCCATCTTCTTCCCATTCGCTCTGAAGAACAACTCGCTGACGGCTTCACCAAGGTCCTTCATCGGCGTCAGTATCACACCATCACCTCCAAGCTTGGCCTACTGAACATCCATAGTCCATCTTGAGGGGGGGATGTTAGAATAGGGTTTGCAGGTAGCTAAGGTAACCGTTTATTGTCACCTTTAGTTAGTTTCGAAACCTATTTAAGCATAGGTTTCCCCCTTCTGTATTTACGTTTTCTCACATACAATTTTTCATATCTATGAAGTAAAGTTTCAGATCTTACCTTTCCTTCTTGTTTCCTTCATCTCTGCTCCACTCTGCTTCTCCCTATTGCAAAGGGTTTTTCCCTTTCTCTTCTCTCTTCCCAGAACGATGGAAGCTCCCAAGCTTTTAGGGCTTCGCTCATACCTTCAGCAAACCCAATAGTAAATAAAAATTTCATTTTGAAAAAACTAGTTATTGGGGAATGTAAAAGTTGTATATTATTAATTTTTCTATGTTTATAATCCAATAGCTAAATGATATGAGCAACAAACGATACATTTAAGTGATATTTCTATTTAGTCTTATATCAATAAGACAAATAAAACTAGGTTAAAATACCTTTTTGGTTCCAATTTTCATCAAGTTTTGTCAAATAAGTCCTAATTTTGGTTGTGTGTTCAAATAGGTCCAAATTTTCGTCAATTTTGTTCAATTGGCTCTTTTTTTGCTAACATCGTTTAAATCATTAACGGCCATGAACACTGACTGCTACGTGTCACTTCGTAGTTTTTTTGAATTTTTTTTTTGAATTTTTTTTTATTTTTTTTAAATTTTCTAAATTCTTTTAAATGTCCACTTGTCAACCCAGCAGCGTGCCACGTGTCAAAGTCAATGTTCTACATTCAATTTGGTCCCTATATTTATTATTTTTGTTCAATTTAGTCCCAATTTTTGTTAATATGAACCAATTTGGTCCCTCTCCAAATTGAAACCAAATTTAATTTTTAAATTAAAATTCCCATTTTTTATTAAATATTTTTTATATAATATATTAAAATTCACATCATTATAACTTTGATATAAAAATTAAATTTGGTCACATCTTCGATAGGGATAAAATTGGTCAATTTTAAACAAAATTGAGACAAAATTGAACAAAAATAACAAATATAGGGACAAAATTGGATATAAAATATTGACTTTGACACGTGACACACTACTGGGTTGACATGTGAACATTTAAAAAAATTCAAAAAAAAAAATCAAGAAAAATTCAAACAAACCATGAAGTGACATGTGGTAGTCACTGTTCATGGTCATAGTCGTTAATGATTTAAACGGTGTTAGGAAAAAAGGATACAATTGAACAAAATTGACGAAAATTAAACACAAAATCAAAATTAAGACTTATTTGACAAAATTTAACAAAAATTAGGACAAAAATGTATTTTAATAATAAAACTATTGTCCTTTATACGTATAAACAATACATTAGACCAGTAAATTTCATTAAGTAGCACCACTCTTTAGGGTGTTACTTCTTCAAATGCCACAATTTGAAATCATTCAGACTAGTTAACTTCTCTACCTCATACCTTGCAGAAGTCATGATGATTGTTAAGAAATAAGTTTCAAACTCATTGCAAAAATATCTTCATAATATATGATTTATTTCAAATAATTAACTCACGTATGTTTTTTTGGAACTGTAATAATGATTATTAATGGAAAAGTAAGTGATATTATAAGTAGCAATTACAAAAAATATACATTACTAAGAATTTCTAATGTCTAATATATGTATATTATAAATATTCTTTTAAGTCACATGTTCATTTATATATCCTTGGAACGTTAGAAAAGATAATGTTTTTAGAAGTTTAACAAATGTATTTAATTTTTTATATAAATGTATTGTCTTTTAATAACAAAATTATTGCTAATTTACTGGTTAAGACATCTTTAAATATTACTCAATCGAATTTTTTTAATCAACTTACATACATTATTAAAGTCCTGTCACAATAATTTCTTTAATTTTACAACAATGCTTCACATATTATTTTTAAAGCAATTTCTAATTCATTATAATTTTTCAATATTTTGACAGAGCAGATTTTTCAAGTATCAGCCAGTTGAGATGGATCTGTTTGTCAAGACTTGTGCAGAAATTTTAAAGGTAAAAGAAAAATAATTAACATGTCTCAAATTATGTGCCTTTATTAATTATCGAATATCTGCATGCTTCATCTGATTGACCCTTTGTAACGTAAAATCAATAAAATCAACTTCAACTAAATTCTCTTGCTTTCTGCTTCACTTTCATGGTTTCAGATTCAAAAAATCCACTTTTGGTAACATTTGTTTTGTTCTGCAAATGCTCAAGAAATGTTTTATGGTCTTAAAAGCTGGCACTTCGAACACCACAATATCCCCTTATTATTTTATATTATATTATATTTTAAAAGTAACAATTATATTTGATTTCAAAAATGTGAATGAAAAAATTTACATGTACAGAAAAGTTAGTTTGATAGATGGAACAGGTTCACAATAAATGAAATCAACTCAGAAATTATTTGGAGTTTAGTTTGACATTTGACTTATTTAATTTGATTCACGAATACGTAAACTTTAGTTTAAATTGAATTCAATAAGAAAAAAAAATATTCAAAGTGCTTTTATTCAAAAAGCCAAAACTCCTTATTCAAGGAATGGCAGCTTTATTCACTTTATCAAATATCAAGTTGGATCTGACATATCATAAGAAATTTTTTTCTATGAATCTTCCAAAGTAGATAACAGAATATTATTTGACAAATTATATGTATTAGCCAACTTGATATGCATATTAAATTTATATAATTAGTTTGTTTTATATAAAATTTATCAATAAAATTTCAATAGAATTTTTTTTTCTTAAATGTCTAAATATATTTTTAATTTTCATTTTCCAACTTTGGAATTTGATTCTCCCACTCCACATTATTCTAAAATATTTTTTGTTCAGTTAATTAATTTTCCGGCTTTGGAAATTGATTCGTCCACTCCAGATAATTCTAAAATAATTTTTGTTCAGTTAATTAATGAAAATATTGTACTTTTTTTCGTCATTGTTGCTGGAAAATGTAGTTGGAATTCAGCTTATGAGCATCAAATTTTAACTTTTGTTTTTTCTTCTTCTTTAAAAAATAACTGAAGAATTAAGAAATTTATTTTAGTTAATTTAAGTGATTGTGTGAATTTATCATGTTATTAATTATTATTATTATTATTAATAATTTATATTTATATTTATACAAAATTAATAGAGGTAAAATATTAATTCAATTCATAAATTAATGTTAATGTTATACTAAAATTAATAAACTAATAACTTGGTTATCATTAATCGAAAAATATTATTTTATTAATTTAATTTTAAAATAATAAATTTTTTATGTTATCTAATAAAATAATTATTTCATTATTATTATATTAAAATTAATAAATTATTATTATTAATATTTTTATTATTAATACTACTACTACTACTACTATTATTATTATTATTATTATTATTATTATATATTATTATTATTATTATTATTATTTTGTCCCATACTAGTAAACAAATTACTATCCATTAATAGTCACAAACTATTAGCATAACATTTCTATGTACTTTCATATAATATTACGAAAAAAAATACATAGTTAAACTTCTAATATAATAATATAATTGACAAATTATCTAAAACTTTGTTTATTTTCACTTTCACTTGCAATAAAATATGTTTTTGTAGTAGATTAGAAGACTAAGTTGATATAAAGAAAAATAATAATATTATATGAACACACTAATACAAATCGCATATCCATGACTTTCACATCAAGTAATATAAAAGTCTACGTAAAAAATGCAAGGTGATACTTTTGTAAATAATTTGAAGAGTTTAACGTGGGACACAACCCCAACAGACGTTAATTTCAAAATTCACGTTGGTCTAGGGTGTAACTATTACAACATCGAGCCTTTATCAGACGTAAAAAGCACAATATAACAGACTTATAAAGCCTTTTTTGTGTTGGTGACACTATTATCATACACATATCTATATCATGAACATTATCCAAATCATGAATATGAATGTTAATAAAGTCACATATCTAGCCACACATCATGCCATGATTAAATGTAAAGCATATCATAATAAATAAGTTACATAAAATCCACCATATCGTAGCTAGTATATATTTTCGATGTCAAGGTGGCATAAAGCATCTACAACCAAATCAAATGTAAGCCTCCTCAATTTCTCACCACCATCAATGCTTCAACAGACACATGTATAAAAACATATAAGACAAGAAATCATCATCATATTTCAATACACCATTGCTTGAGTGACCTCTTTAAATGAGCTATCTCACTTGTGTGGTATGCTTGCCAATTAAGTGAAATTTAACATGATAACAACATCCTTACTTGGTCTTCCTCACTTTAGGGACAATCTTGTCACTTGAGCATTTATTGCTAGAGCATTATTGTCAACCTTAAGTGGCAACAACTTCTTGGAAATAATCTAGTAAGTTCCAAGATCACTTTTAACGCCATTGAATGATTAAGTGTCTAGCCAATGATTTAGCATCCAAGGTATGCATCATGCATTGATACATGATCAAGACACATGTACACTACATTCACCATGATTAAGCATTCAAAACAATTGTTAAGTGATATGCTTCTAGAGCAGAGAGAATCATCGTGACATATCTTTTACTCAAGCTACAAGTCATTGCTTAAGTTATATACTATGTCGGTTAAGAAACCAACACATTTTCTGAGTGACGTAAGACGATAAAACAATTATACACCATTTAGGTCTCTCTTAAGTGACAACACATTGCTCGAGTGAGATCTAAACCGAGAGCAATGCAAACGACCAAGACAAGAAATTTATAATGTTCTCCATACCCATATGAGATCTCAAACTTTCTACCAAACCTGTAACAATCTAATTTTGTACATCTGAAATCACAATAATCTTGTGGTCATACATTTCAATTATCAACCACTTAATACTCTTTGTACATTACTTAATAGTTATAAAACATGTATATTTTCACTTTCATATACCTATTCTATATTATAACATTTCAACAACGCATCTAATTAAAAAAAACACATTGTGTAGATGTAATTCTTAGTTCTCCTTACGTCAATTGAAGCATTTTTTTATCCAACAACCTCCTTACAATCTTTTAATAACCTAACCAATTCTAGTAAGCCTTCATAAATTCAACTTTACATTGGTAACATCTTTTGAATCATCCATTTTAAAGAAGAAGAACAATAAAATTCAAGTAGAGTTGATTATTGTACTTCTCTAACTCCTTTCAATTTCGCAAGGATTACACTCAAAATCTCTTTTTATAATAGAGAGAATGTAGGGAGAGAAATTTTTCTAAAGATTGAAGATTTTAGAATGAACTAAGAAATGAATTTCTAACTTTTGTTTACAAACTTTCATTTTCTATTCATTTAAAATCTATTGTCAAAATATTATGATTGTCTTACGATACGTATGTATGTGTTATCTTTTTATCAATTTATATATACATATATAGATAGATTGATTGATTGATATGTGAATACATTAAAATTTATATAGTATCCAAAATTTATTCGGTTTACAAAACACACACATAGAGATACATAATACAAGTTAATCATCACCACCTTAGCATCATAAATACATAACGATATTTGCCTTTGAAAACATCTAAGACAAAGAATATCAACATACTTATCCATTGCCTCAACAAAGGTCCAACGACATCACCATACTTATTTCTTGTCTCAACAAAGGACTAAGAAACAACTTTGCCTTCCAAAGAAAACATATTGAACAAGTTCCACCTCAAACTAATACTTGACCCGTATAAAAGCCTATCCTTGCATCCACAATAATTTAATGCAAGGTAGCTCATTTCATTTGATCAACAAATTCCAATGCGAGAATTTCTCCTAGTTTCTTATTGTCAGACCTATATGATTTGATTAAAACAGTCTAACATCGATAGTTTACTTAATGATAACCTAGTTTTAACCGCACAACAAGTCTTGATAAAACCCCTTATGGTTTTATTCATAACAAATAATATTAAGTATTGATAAACTATTTTTCTTTCATTAAGAATAATAATAAAATCAAGCAATCAAATAATCAAGAAAAAGGGAGCATTGTCTTCATATATCAATTGAACCATCTAACTTTAAAATGTCTACTATATATACGAATTCTATATGAAGATAACTAGACACTCACCATAGAGAAAACACAACAATCAAGATGTGAATATCATAAAAAGATGAAAATCTACTTTTGATTGAAAAATCGTCTTTTGATTGAAATTTTGTCTTAGGAATGATTAACACTTTATGCACTTATCCCCATGACTAGATAAAACTTGTTTGATATTATAATATAAATTTAATGTTGATAGTATAAGAAATGGATCTTCAATATGACAATATCCAAAAGGCTACCAACCTCTACTATAACTCTAACATGTGAACAAAATATATGTATTAAAGTTTCAATGGTCTTGTTCAATATTCTTATAGATAGAAATTGAACCATGCATAATTAATTAATGTTTTCACATGAATTTATTATGTGTTATGCATGCTAACTAGTTTTCTTAAAGTTTAACTTTTATAGGTTATCTTATAATACAAAAGGAGAGTGTGTTTTCTATGTAAATTCTTCACTTTGTGATTTTTCTCAATACTAAAAAAAGATGTGAAGGTGACTGATAAGTCATGGGGTTGATCACCACATGTTATCCTGATAATATCAAAATTGGGTTCATATAACTCAAAACTCTACAAGTTTTTTAGAAAGAGAAATCTCAATTTTTAATATAATTCATATCTCTCCAAAAGTATACTAAATCTTTAAAGAACTTCAAGACTAGATTCTTCAAGTTGAAGGCCTTATCTGTCAAGGCTGAACTTAAATTCTTCTTACATCCTGGTACTCGGAGGCTGAAGTTTCCTATATAATGGAGCCACCTCGAAACATTTAAGTAGTTGGTGGAACACTTATTAAGTGTTAAGGAGAAGAAAGGTGTTGTGCTTCTCAGCCAACTTCCTCAACTACTTAATTGCTTGGAACTTCTTCGTGTTCCATTTGTTGAGGACCTCATTGCTTTATTCGAGGGTAAGGCATATGGTGTTTTTGATGCATGTTATGCATATGTGATTTCGAACATTTTTACTTCTCTGCTTTGCAGAAATAATGTCCAAGGGTCTCAAGGGCGTTGAATCGTAAAAGGATTATCGAGCTGAAGAAATCGCTCAGGTGCAACCCGAGGTTCACATGATTGACACTCCAACAGGTGAAGCATCCTGTTGCGACACCTTCTCAGGTTCTTATATAGGCAACCCGACCAAATTTCTTAGGTGGAGCACGCGTTGATCGCTATTCCCGATGTCCAATATGGCACCTCAAGATGTGTAGTGACTTTGTTCGCCAAGACAACGTCCAATTTTCTTATTTTTTATTTATCCATTTAAACCCAACATTATTTTTAACAATCTCATTCAGGGGGATACCAAAGAGCTAAATTTCTTTACAAATTTCCTGTAGAAACTAGCTAGGCCATGAATGTTCCCAAACCTCACTCAAATTTTAAGGGTAAGCCATTCTTCGATAGCCTTCACTTTTACATAATGTACTTGAACTCCTTTGGCACTCACCATAAAACCCAAGAATGTAATTTGTTCAGTGCAAAATGTGCACTTTTCAAGATTAACATACAACTCTTCCTTTCTACCCACAGTCAAAACAAAACACAAATGTTCCACATGCAATTCTAGACTAGTGGTATAAATTAAGATGTCATCAAAATACACCACAACAAATTTGCTTAAAAATTACCTCAAAACATGACTCATTAATATCATAAAAGTGCTTCGGACATTAGTCAGCCTAAAGGGCATCACAAGCCACTCATACAACCCATATTTTATTTTAAAGGCAGTTTTCCATTCACCCCCTCCCTAATCCTAATTTGATGGTACCAACTTCTTAAGCTAATCTTTGAGAATATACTAATACCATACAATTCATCCAATAAATCATTGAACCTAGGATGGGATGTTTATACTTGTTGGTGATGTTATTCAATGCTCTACAATATGTGCACATCCTCCAAGAACCATTTTTTTAGGTAGTAAAATGATTGGAATTACACATAGGCTCATGCTATCTTACACCCATCCTTCATTCATCAATGCTTTAACTTGAGTTTGAATCTCTTTTGTCTCTTGAGGGTTGCTTTAGTAAGCTGGCCTATTTAGAAAAAAAAATGCTCCACGAAGAAGATCAATGTGATGTTCAATTCCCCTTAGAGGTGGTAGTCCTCTAGGTATTTCGTTTGGAAACATATCCTTGAAACTCAGCAATAAAGACTCAACACTAGAAGGAAGATTAATTTTATTAGACCGGTCAACAATCAAAATGTTATTTTTGTCATCAAGTAATTAAAGAGGTTTGCTAGAAAGTAACAACTTCTTCACTTCACTCTCTTTCACTAATCCACTAATTTTTCTCTCATGTGTTTCTCTCTTTTAAGGTGTTTCACTCTTGTTCTATTTATGTGTTTCACTCATCTCTCTTTTCTCTTGCACTTTCTTTTGTCACAATTTCATTTGATCCTCACACACCTCTCTAGGAGATAAGGGTTTGACAATGATCTTCTTGTTGTTATGCATAAAAGAAATTTTGTTGGTGAAGTTTTCATGGATGACTTTGGTGTCAAACTACCATGGCCTCCCTAAAATAATGTGAGTTGCCTCCATGGGAACCACATCACACAAGATTGTGTCATTATATTGTCTTATGGATAGGCTTACTTCCACTTGCTTGCTCACTATCATCTCTCCTTCTTCACTAAGCCATTGAAGTTTGAATGGCCTTGGGTGGAGTTTTGTCTCCAAATTCAATTTGGTATTTAGTCTTGAGCTAGGTACAATGGTCCAACTTCCTCAATCAACAATGCATGAACATATTTTCCCTTGAATGAAACATCTAGTATGGAAATTATTTTCTCTTTGGGTTTGGTCCAAAGCTTGCGTCTTACTTCCCATAAGCCTTATAATCATCAACAAATCACCCTTCAATGCATCCACCTCCCTCTTTTCGTCTTCTTTCTCTTCTTCACTTGAAGGTTCACTATCTATTTCTCCATTTATTAACTTGACCATATTCTCTTTTGTTGGACATTCAAAAGCATAGTGTCCTCTTCCCAAACACTTAAAACATTTTATCTCACTACTCTTCCTTTTAGGTGGTGAATTATTATACCTCTTAGGTGACTTTTCATGTGAAGATGTGGTTGAACTTGAGGGAACTCCTTTATCCTTTACAACCTTATCCCTTTTATTAGAAGTATTATTATTGTAAAAGCTCCTCCTAATGGTTTCCTTTCTCTTAAGTTGTTATTCCACTTGAATAAACTTATGAAATAAATCATCCAATTCAACATACTCATGCAACTCCAAAACATCCATAATATCATGGTTTAATCTATTCAAAAACCTAGCCATGGTTGTTTCATTTTCTTCATTCATTCCAGCTCTAAGCATGGTCACCACAATCTCCTTATAGTACTCTTCTACATTTCTATTTCCTTAAGTCAATGCTTGAAGTTTAAGTTGCAAATCCCTCTTATAACTTGCCAAAATATACCTCTTTCTCATAATTCGTTTTATTTCAATTCAAGAGTCCACTGTGGGTTCTTCATTTCTAATCCTCTCCATTTGGTACTTATTCCACCAAGTTAAGGCATAATTTGAAAATTCAGCCGCTACCAACCTCATCTTTTGCTCCTCATTATACTCATTGCAAGCAAACACATGTTCTACTTTAGTTTCTCACTCCAATGTAGGAACATTTAACTTCTCCCTTTAAAAGTGGGAATATTTAACTTGACCCCATCCAATCTTAGTTGTCTTTGATCTCCCTCATTCTCTTTTTCTCATCCTTATATTTCCTCCTCCTCTATTTTCATGATTGTGTTGATGTGCATTTTCCATTTGATCTAACCTATCATGGAACTTGTCATTTTTTTTTGTTTCATTAGCCTCTCCAAATATTGAGTTAAATTTTGCATTTGGATTTGTTAAAGACCAACATTTTATGGTTCCCCTGCCATGCTCAATTAAAGAAATTAGAAATGATAATAATTATAGGCCTCACAACCCTTTCTCACGTGTTTACACTCCACACTCATGTTTCACATAATGAAGTTTTTTTTTTAATTCTCACACTGTCTTTTACCACTCATTCTCTAACTCAAGGTTCTTCAACCATCAAGCAATCAAGAATTGATGTCACGAGTAGCAATCACAAGGCTTAAAATGAAACTTTAACATAAAAAGGTGAAGTAGCAAAGAACAATTTCTATTTCCTTGAGTCAATGCCTGAAGTTTAAGTTGCAAATCCCTCTTATAACTTGCCAAAATATACCTCTTTCTCATAATTCGTTTTATTTCAATTCAAGAGTCCACTATGGGTTCTTCATTTCTAATCCTCTCCATTTGGTACTTATTCCACCAAGTTAAGGCATAATTTGAAAATTCAGCTGCTACCAACCTCATCTTTTGCTCCTCATTATACTCATTGCAAGCAAACACATGTTCTACTTTAGTTTCTCACTCCAATGTAGGAATATTTAACTTCTCCCTTTAAAAGTGGGAATATTTAACTTGACCACATCCAATCTTAGTTGTCTTTGATCTCCCTCATTCTCTTTTTCTCATCCTTATATTTCCTCCTCCTCTATTTTCATGATTATGTTGATGTGCATTTTCCATTTGATCTAACCTATCATGGAACTTGTCATTTTTTTTTGTTTCATTAGCCTCTCCAAATGTTGAGTTAAATTTTGCATTTGGATTTGTTAAAGACCAACATTTTATGGTTCCCCTGCCATGCTCAATTAAAGAAATTAGAAATGATAATAATTATAGGCCTCACAACCCTTTCTCACGTGTTTACACTCCACACTCATGTTTCACATAATGAAGTTTTTTTTTTAATTCTCACACTGTCTTTTACCACTCATTCTCTAACTCAAGGTTCTTCAACCATCAAGCAATCAAGAATTGATGTCACGAGTAGCAATCACAAGGCTTAAAATGAAACTTTAACATAAAAAAAGTGAAGTAGCAAAGAACAATTTCATTACCAATAAACAAGAATGAAAACCAAAGTGTATAAAAACAAATAATAATAGAGAACACACTTGAAACTTGGGAAGTTTAACAAACTAGTTGTGTGCACAAGACAATTGCTATAATTTTCTTCTTCTTCTCTTTTTCTTTCTCTTTTTTGTCCTTGTTTTTTTCGATTTTTACCTTCTTTTTTTTCTTCTTTTTTTTTCAAAAATAAGTGAAAACAAAAATGAACAATAACGTGAACAACGTCAAAAGCTACATGATAGTAACAACACAATCTGAAACAGTGTGGAACACTACGAAATAGTGTAGAATAGTGTGAAACATTGCAAAATAGTGTAGAACACTACGAAATAGTGCAAAATGGTGAAAAAAAATATGTGAACGTAAAAAAATGCAATGAATGGGCAACTATTTGAACCTTTTCTCTAAATACCAAATTATATTGTTCCAAATAGAATAGATGAAAATATTTAGGGATTGGAATAAATTAGAAACAAAAAAATGGAAATTTTAAATAAAATAGAACCTAAATAAAGGGAAGGCACCACAAGCCAATGTTTGATATGCCTAAAGATGATCGCCTCAAGAATTGAGGAATTCTTGATCAAAAAATTTGTCTGACCGCATCATCGAGTGTCGCGCTTGCGGGCTTAACTTAGTACCTCTCATTGTTTTCTTTAAAGGGTTTTGTGCTAACAAGTAAAGACGTGAAAAAGAAAAGTGAATTTTCTTTAGAAAAGTAAAGTGTGCCTCGTTAAAAACTTGTCCGAAAAAACCTAACTGAGGAACAAAATATGGGCGAAGGAAAAAGAGTACGCATATCCTTGCCCATTGAATTGTAATACATCTTTAAGTGAATATGATTCGACTATGTCATATGATTCGTCCAGACTATGTCTCCCTTATGGAATAATCTTTCTCAGACTCGGGTATTGTAGCATCGTGTTGCTCTTTGTTTTGTTGATGCTTCTATGACGTTGGCTTCTTCTCCGATGTCACGTAGATTTGGTTTAGCTTAGAGGTTTTCCTCATTGTGTGCTTTGTCAAAGTGTTGTCTGCGCTAAGAACATTTGTCGAGCTCTACTGGTATGATTGCATCAATGCCTTATGCTAGTTTTAAAGCTGTCTCCTTTGTTGATCATTGTGGAGTGCAGTGATACCCCGTAGTATGACTGGTAGGCCTTAAGCCCCATCGAGCTTCTTCTTCAACTCATTGAGGATAACTTTATTGGCTGTTTCGGCTTGCCCGTTGGTCTAAGGGTGTTCATCTGATGAGATTTGATGTTTTATGTTGAGTTGTCGAGGAACTATTTGAAGCCAATGTCCATGAACTGTCTATCGTTTGTGACAATGGAATGTGGAAGTCCATGTCGACATATAATGTTCTTCCTGCAAACTTTTTCACCTATTGAGTTTAGATGGTGGCCAAAGACTTTGCCTCTATCTAGTTAGTGAAGTATTTTATGGCTACAATCAAGAACTTGACCTGCCGTTATGCAAGCTAGAAAAGGCGAGTATGTCCATTCTTCCTATTACAAAGGGTCAGCTAGTGGTGACAACGTATAAATTCTTGGGTGGCACTTGTATATGGCTAAACTATTGGCATTCTTGCCATTTGGTGATGTTCTCATGGGCATTTTTCCTCAACAAAGCCTAATAATAGCCTACTTTGAGTACTCGTGCAACCATGCACCAAGCTCATGAGCATATGCTGCTTATACCTTAGTGCATCTCAGTGAGCACACACTAAAGCTGGTTTTGATCCAAGCATTTGAGGAGTGAGGCAGAAAATCCTCTTCAAAAATGTTCCTCATTATGTATGGTGTAAAATGTGGTTGCCTTCATATAGACTTTACCACATTCAGGTCATCGGGCAGCACATCAAAAGTCAAGTAATTTAGTATTGAAGTCATCCAATTTGGTGAGGAGAGGAGATCTCAAAGATGTCTTCCTGATCCCAACATCGTTTTGAGAGGGTCTATTGGATTAGGGCCTTATGCTGGCGAGCTTAGAAAGTACATTCGCTCTATCAATTTCTTTTCTGGAAAAGTGTTTTATCTCAATATCCTTGATCTGCTTGGCGAGGTTCTTACTATGTGGTATTACTTATATAGGGAAGGCTCCTTAGTTTGGTAGTCTCCCTCCATTGACTTGTGACGAGTTGGGAGTGATTATAGTTATGCAACCTCATGACTCTGAGCTTATGGGCCAGTTTTAACCCCACAATCAAAGCTTCATATTTTGCTTGATTATTGGACGTGTTAAAGTTGAAATAGATGGTTTGCTCTATGATGAAATCGTTAGGCCCATCAAGTATAATGTCAACACCACTACCTTTTATGTTTGAGGACTCATTGACGCTCAAGGATCATCATGAAAGTTGTTCTCCCTTTACTATGAGCTCGATGAGAAATCTACCAAGAATTATGACTTTATGGGACCCTGATTCATGTATGAGTCTAAACTCAAAGATTTTTTACCGACGATGTTGTCATTCGCCCTACCAACTCAGGCTTTTACAGGATCTGTTTGATGGGATAATTTGTGCAGACTTAGATGTTGAAGCTACAAAAATAATGTCGCAGCCACTAAGCTGAGAAAACTAGCACTAGGTCCAACTTTTCTATAGTTTGATACCACTCTTTGGCTAGGTGGAGTGTCCAGCTAGTGAAATAGATTTGGTATTACTTCTTGCGTTCCTCCATGACATTAAGAAGACTATTGAGTACAACACAGCTAGGTACAGTGCTAGAGGCATATTTTACTGAGGAATATTGAGGACGAGAGTGCAATGACTTCCTTCTTTAACTACTGGAACATAGCATCAAATTCTTCAATCCAGTGGTATGTTTGAGCTGCTTTTAGCAACTTGAAGAGTGAATTTTCTTTTTGTGCCAAGTGTGGTAGGAAGCAAGAGAGTGAGACCAACTTGCCATTCAGGCTTTGAATTACCTTGAGATTGGTGGGGCTCTTCATTTTGAATATAGTCGCACATTGGTCTAGGTTGGCCTCTATCTCTCGTTGAGTTATCTAAACTAAGGAATTTTCTACCACCAACATCAAAAGAGCACTTTTCTCAGTTTAGTCTCATATTATGAAGGCTTGCCTTATCAAAGACAACTTGTAGGTGGGTTGGATGGTTGGTCGCAATTGAGGATTTTACGACCATGTCGTTTACGTGGACCTCCATTACACTTCCAATGAGGTCAGAGAACACCTCGTCCATCAAACAATGGTAGGTTGCTCTTTCGTTCTTCAGGTCAAACGTTATAATTTTATAGTAGTAGTAGGCGCCTTACATCATGAAAGTCGTCTTCTCCTTGTTTGGCAGGTACATTTTGATTCATAGTACGCGTCTAGAAAGCTAAATAGTTCATACCTTGTAGTGTTGTCCACAAATCGGTCTATGTCTGGTAGCGATTAGGTGTCCTTTGGGCATGCCTTATTGAGGTTTGTGTAGTTGACACAAATGTGGTGTATGTGATTTCTCTATTGAACCCAGCTTCGAGGAAGACGATTACCTCCTTAGTGACAACTGCTCAATGTTCTTCTTTGAGCTTTATATTCCTCTTGGCCATAAGTCTGGCCCGTGGAAGAATAAATAGATGATTGCATACGAACCAAGGATCGATGTTCAATATATCGATCAAGCACCAAGCAAAGATATACATTAAGAACTACGCTAACTATGGAATTTCTCTCTCTAGAATGATTTACAAAATCAACATGAAAATAACAGAGACATGCTCTGTATTTATAAAATTATGAGTGCTACTCTAGCTCCATTCGAAGTAGGTTAGCCATGGAGGTTTCTTCATGAGTGGGTTTGCTTCCAAGCTTTGGTAGTCATCTTGGAGATCAACCATGGAGCTTTCCCTCCCTTGAGGGTTTTCTCTTAATGCTCAGTTGCCATTCTGGAGCTAAAACTTTCCTTGTACTAAAGGTTTCCTAAAATGTGGCTTAGCGCCAATATCGTTACTCATCCACAAGCTCATATTTTGAGTTTTCTCATTTCATTTCTTCTAGCTGAGCTGCAACTTTAAGACTTGTCACCAACTTCTTAATTCCTTCATTTTCCTGCAAAAACAACACAAATACATTAGATTCCACTTTTTACTACTTCTACTATCCTCATTTTGTATTTTAATGCAAAAAGGGGTTGTTTTGGTGATTTTGACATTGAATTTATGCAAGATAAATGTCTAAATGATATGTAATTTTACTAATACTAATCACTTATCAAAGGCCCATAGAGGGCCACTTTAAACTTAGCATGTGGCAAGTTCTCGCTTCCTTAGGTTCCGCCTTGACGGTAATAATGGCAAAGTGTTCTTCAGCCATGAATTCCATTGCTATGTGCAGGTTAGACATGACGACTTCAAGCTTTTCAACATCTTTAGGCCTATCAAGACGTTGTATGAAATGTACCCTTCCACCAAAAGGTATTGTTCCATCATAGTACGATAAGTTTTTTGCATTCCAAAGGTTGTAAATAAGTCAATGTAAACTTTGGTGTGGACCCATTCTCCGGCAAATCCGAGCAAGAGCTTCGAGTAGAACTAGATTAGATTGATCGGGTCGTCAAGTTACATAAAAGCATGCTAGAACAAGTCGTCGCACGAACTACCTAGGTCAATCAACATCCACATGCGTCGAGCTTGCCGACTACATGGGACTACATCGAGGGGATGGGTTGTGATCCCACCAACAACCATGCTAGGGGGACGGATAACAGTCCCACTTGGAATTGCGTCGGGTTTCACCCAGACAACTTCTCTGGTGCTCAAGTGAGGGGCTCCTACCCTAACGCGATCGAGATTCTTAACTTGTTGAAGCGTGCCAAGTCTCAACACGTACCTGATGTGATCCCAATAAGGCTTATAGCATTGGGCCAACGCCTAGGCCCATTCCTTTTTAATTTCTTTAATTTTCTTTTATTTTTAATTAAATAAATGGATCCTAATTAGACTTGTTTTTCTAATTGTAGCTTTTCTCCAAGCTGTCCAATTAATATTGGGCTTGCGGCCCAATTCTTCACCACACCCATGCTTTCCATCAATGTGCATCATCATATGCGGGCCAAGATCACGTTTGCATTTGCGGCCCAATTCCACTTGCGCATCGCACACCTCCACGCTGCTAATTCCTGCCAATTACATCAACCTAATTGGGCCAAGCCCAATTCTGCCAGATCGATGCCCCATGCGGCCCAATGTTTTTCCAATGCAATGAGCCCAATTCTGCCAGATCGATGCCCCCTACGGCCCAATGTTTTTCCAATGCAGCGAGACAGATTTCCACCAACACAGCAACGCGAACCAGCCCTAAGTCACTCTTCTGCTAGGGTTCACACTTTCAGCGTAGCCTCACCTCTGTCACAGCCGTTAGGGTTCTCGATCCACACTTGGTTCACGCCCTCCATTGTAGCTGTTAGGGTTCAGTTAGTTTCTGTTTTCCTTTCTTCATTCTTTCTCTCTCGTCGTTAGGAACATGTTAGACGACACTCCTCTCTTCCATTTTTCATAGGAATGGCAATTAGGGCCTGGGCCGCGGGCCTGGCCCGTAGGCTCGCAGAAAAAACGCGGGGCGGGCCAGGGTAATGAGCCCGCAAGCCCGTGCGGGCCCGACCCACATAGGCCTGCGGCTCGCGCGGGCCGGCCTGCAAGCCCGCATAAAATTAAAAAAAAAACTTGCACTTGTGTATATTAATTACTTCTTTTATGGACTCTTGCATTAACGTTTCAAATTCTTGTATAACTGGAAAAGACAAGTATTATGTAATTTTTAATGTGCTAAAATTTAAAGAATACATTGTGTATGTCATAGTATGAATATGATGAAAATGTTGAATTATCAATTTATCATCTAATTCCCCAAAGTCTTTACTTAATTTTGTGAACTTCTTAAAGTTTCCCAATTTTTAAACATTGAAAGTTTTATCATAAAAATAAAAAAAAAAAGCGGGTCGGCCAGCGGGCCCGGGCTAAGGAGTATGCGAGGTGGGCCAATGTTTTCAGCCCGCATAAAGTATGCGGGGCTGGGCGGGCCAGCCCGCGTTGTGCGGGCCGGGCCTAAACGGGCCGGGCCAACCCGCATTGCCACTCCTAATTTTTCATCTTCTTGGTTGCCATTCGTTCTATAAAATGGCAAGCCGTTTCTTTGTAATCCAGCTTTTGATGAATGAGATATTCGGTAGAGAACACTCCTGCCGTTCATCAGCTCACCATAAACTCTAGGTTAGGTTGTTACCTACTCGGGTTCCCCAAACCACTGAAAAACCAGAGCGAACCGAGCATCATCTTCATTCCGCTGCGTTTCTCTCACTCTCTGCGAGATTCAATCGGTAGAACACCGATTGGGAAAGGTTTTCCGACGACTACCGCGACGGAGGAGCCTCATCAGTACCGGTGGGGTTTTCTTGGCGATGGGGAGGTTGGTACCACTTCCCATCCTTTAGGCCATCCAGTTTTTGGTTCAAGGCTTGCAAATCTGTTTGATATTGGGTGCACGTATTGCTAACAAAGTTCCTCGTTCTACTAGATCAACGTTTGTATGTGGTTTTGGATAATCGTCATCAAATTAGACTCCACCTCCTTTCTTAGAATGGATGGCTCGGACAATTGCACTTGGCTTCTATTGGTGACCATGAAAGAATGAGGTTGGGGAAAAATTTTACCAAGACCCACAATAGGCTCCAAACGTTCTTACTAGGATTTGGAGTGTCCACCTTTTGACAAGTGACAATACCTTCTAACAGATGGCAAGATCTAAATAGTTTGATGACTCATGATGAATGTTTTTGGGACCTGGAACAAAAAGGGAACATCCACTAGTAAAAGATTCTTCAACCTCAAGTCAGTAAAAAAATTTGAATCTATATGAATATACTAGTGAGTATGAGAGTGTGTCATTCCCAAAAGGAATTACATGTATTTATATTTTTTTGGCTTTAAAAAATCTTGAAAAATCAATAAAAACTTATCATGTATATTAATATGATTATAACAAAGATAATATAAACTAATCAAATATATCTTATATATTGATGATATATGATATTAAAGAATATTTAAAATATAATAAATGGCTGATATTTAACTATATATATTTTGTTAATACGGGCTAATTAAACCAACAAATATATCCAGGTCATTAATATTAAATAAGTTTTGTTGGACCATACTCTTTACATATTTGTTAGTTTTATATATATATATATATATATATATATATATATATATATATATATATATATATATATATATATTTAAAAGTTGTACAAGTCATGTTAAAGGCGAAGGCAATTATAAAAGCAAAGAATACGACAGTCGCAGTCGGTCAAAGAAAGTGGTGTAGAAACTAAGTACAAAATAGGAGAAGGAATTAAAACAGTACTTGATTGAGTTCATTGGCAATTTATAAAATTTAAATACAAAAGCTAATAGGTCTCCAGATAGATAGAAGAAATTGAATATGTATTAAATGTTAGATTAATAAATTAGACAAAAATAATCGTTCATAATCAAAATGAAAGAAGATAAAAGTTACTACAATTGACACATGTTCAAAGAAGATGTTGTTTTAATAGAAAATAAAAAACAGAAGAATGAAAATAATTTCATACTCTTCCTCTCTGGGTTTTTTATGTTAAAATATATTATTAATTTTATTTAAATCTAAAACAAATAATAATTGTGAATTAATTTATTTAAATCTAAAACAAATAATATTTTTGAATTATTTTTGTTTAACCATCTTTGAATTTTTAATTTAAGTGAATACAATTAAAAATATTTGAAACTTTATACGAAATAATAAAATTCAGTGTAACAATCTTTTTCAAAAGAAAATAATTTAATATTTACTGATAAAAAGTTAACTTTTCATATCAAGCATATAGGTATTTTTATGTTTAAACTCATATAAAAAAAAGTTTTTTGAAATTAAGAATGAAGGAACTTACCTTTGGACTTTCTTACGAATAAAATAACTTATTATAAATGTAAATTATTTTAAAAATATAGAACATAATTACATCAATATTACAGTATTGAAACATAAAAAATGTTAAATAAAATTAAATATTGCTAGTGTTAAAGGAAATATATGAAGATAGTGAATAACTCAAGAAACTAGTAAATACTAGTAAATCGAAATAGAAATAGAAATATTTTATTATTTCATTTCCATCCTTTATGCCAAATGATTATACACAAATTTTATTTTTAAAGATCTTATCCAACAATGATTTTTTATTATACTAACGTTATACGTAGTAACTATACGTAGTAACAATGATTTTTTATTAAGTCTTATTAACTTATGCTCCCATACTTCAATTTCTATTTCCAAATTTTCTTAGCAGTAACTTCTACATATTTTTAACTTAAAGTCTACTTTTGTAATGGATAACCAACCATAATTATAAAATTACTCTATTTTAATAAATCAATCCCAATTATAAATAAACTTTTTTATTGATGTTTACTCGAAACATTGTAACATGTTAATTTTTCAAAGTATATTTTTTTTCTAGATTTTGTTTTTTATCATACATGTTCGAGCACATCTTGATTATATGGGTATAAGTACTTTATTTGTCCGAGGATATCTCGGTAACTTGAGTTGACATGTATTCGTCCCAAACATATTTGGTTAGAAAGGAACCATACTAGTTAGATGGTTGACATTGATAAATTATGATTAAGTTAAGAATAACTGGTCAAAGCGAGATTAATAGATAATTAGGCCATATGGTCAAGGCCCATCCAAGTAAGAGTCATGAACAAAGTAGTATAAATAACACATTTTAGGAGGTACTTAATTATATTCATGAACTACTACATCTGAAGCACTTGATTGACTTAAGCATTAGAGTATTTTCTACGGGCACAACCCCATCCCTCTTGAAGAGAATGAATACCTAATCATCCCAATTTAGGGTGTATTGTTGAAGCTAGGAGTGTTTGGAGTTCAAGTCTTTGTGAAGTATATTCGACTTTGTAAGAACAATTTTCATTGACAAAAAAATTTGGAAAAATGTTGTAAGTGTAATGCCCCTCGAAACTATTATTTGTCATACTAGTTAATATATTTTTAAAATAATATATATATATATATATTATAAACGTTTAATATATGTTTAGAATATAAAGTTTTTAGAAATACAATATATAAACAAAGTTCTAATATAAAAAATTTATCTAATCATTTAAAAGTCTGTTTACTTCCACCACTACCAACAGAGTATTCTTATGTACTAAATAAAAATACCGCCCTAACATGTATTAAGGAAGCAAAGTTGAACTAGCATAGACATTGCATATTATTATAGTGTAGCATCTCATATCATGCATCTCAACATTATACTTAATCTCACCTTTTATACTTCATACAATCCATAACTGGTAAAAGCATACATATGAACATGTACAAAATACAATAACAACATTATTTGAAAAGGTAGAATATTAGTGTTATAGAGTCAACCAACCATGTTAGGCTCCATGCTTTCGCTAAAAGGGAAAAAAGCTACCTACTTAGACCTAATAGGCCATGTCATGTTGTGAAGTTGCATAAAGAGCCTACATGCATTTAATGGTACATGAAGGGATTTAATTTGCTTACTAGCTTGAATGAGGTTAAACGATAGTCGATGAAGATGAAATGTCTACAAACCTCACAAATGCTCCAAAAGAATTTGTAATGACTTTTTCTTTCTCTAGTATATAAAGAGAAGATCTTTGTGATGAAGAAAGGTTAACAACACTTATAAAATTTGTTCCAAACACCTTCAAGCAATCCTAAGCCTTTTATATCTGAGGAAGAACACTATTTGTGTTCATAGCTAGCTAGAAGATTGTTCTCAAACTTGTATCCGTCTTAGGACATTAATCTTAGTTATAAAAACCCTATGATCTTTTATATCACAACCTTTGTTATTCAAATTGTTTTAGCCATAAGTAACTAGGTCTAAACAATACTCATGCTTAGCTAGAAGTGCTTGTGTCCAAACAATACTTATAACTTATCCATAAGTGTGTGTTTAATGAATTTTTGTAACTTCGATGAAAGTGGTTATGTCTAAAAATACTTGTAGCTTATCCATAAGTGGTTGTGTTCAAAGAATACTTGTAATTTAGCGATAAGTGGTTGGATCCAAATAATGCTTGAATTTTGGAGTAGTAGTTTGTGTTATTAAAAACTTGATTGGGTTGGTCATGAATTGGACATAATTTGTGTGCTTCAGACAAAGAGGAATAAAAGTAACGTGTGTAATTCTCCTATCTCTTATCCTTTTTCGTTGCATGTTATTTATCTACAACTAACTTAAGGAGGAGAGTTTTATGACTATGTTCTTTAAAATAAGTTTTTAATAGTGCATGTCTTGTTGAAGTAATGGCTGATGAGTTTTATGAAATGTATCTCTCAAGAGAAACAACATTAAACTTTGTTAATGTTTTTCACGATGAAGCTCTACAAAAAGTTTTTAAAAATTTGAAATACACATCTCAACACTAGAGTGAGTTTCTCTCGTTTGAGTAACTTTTTGAACATAAACAAGTTAGCATCCATTTCAAGTGAGTGGTATGCTCATTTCTGGAGAAAAATGCAACCTTAGATCAACACTCTTCTAAGGTTCTCCTTGCTCTAACGACCATCACCTTGCTTGAGTGACTATCACATTGAAAGTACTCTAACAAGTTCTAGAATCACTTCCACGACCTTAGGATGGTTGAGTGTCTAAAAAGCATTTGAGTGATTGTGACACACATCATTCTCGCTAAATGTTGTGACATGTGTACACCTATGCCATGCTTAAGCATTTATAATCAACACATAACCTTATTCTTTATTACTAGCACTACCAGAAATATCGTATTTATCGACAGATGTAAACCGACGGATATATATCCGTTTGTAAGTGACATTTACCGACGAATATCCATGGTTGTCATTATCGATAGATTAATCTGTCGGTAATGTTTGTATGAAGTTGTCTTCTTAATTACCGACGGATCCATCAGTAATGTTTGTTTGAAATTGTCTCTTTAGTTACCGACGAATTAATTTGTTGGTAATGTTCATGTGAAATAGGTCACTTATGTAGACGGTAGTCGCGTACTTACCGACGGATGATAGCCTGGAGGAAAATGGGCAATTGAGGTCCGGGTTTCGATCCTTTCAATCACTAGTCTTGCAATATCTCCCTCTTGATGCTTAGGCTCGTCTTCAACAACCACAACCACCATAGCCAAACCCTACTCAACAAAACTTTGAAATCCCTCAACCCCATTCTCAACAACCAAATAATGAAAAGGACAATAATCTAAATGAAGAATCTTCTCCTGATTATGAAGATTATTAGCTCTTCATGTCCTTAAGAAATACTTTCTTCAACATGTACCTAATAAACTTGTGTACAATTATGCTAACTTGGTATTGATCGTGCTTATGTAATATTTGGCAAACATATTCCTATGCTACATATTATTTTCTCTATTTTATAAATAGTGTGTCATGTCATATATATTGTGATGGAGTTTGATAATGATACCATATTTGATATAATAGAATGCTGGAATATAGGAATGTTGAATTGTCTATGTTGGAAATTTCTATATGCATATATTGTGGAATGTTAAACTAACAAATAAACCCAAACAAAATTTAAGCACTTATTGACAGATTACTGACGGCCACATCCGTCAGAAAAATCATTTGTTCATCCATTGCCATTACTGAAGGCCACATTTGTCGGTAATTATCGACAGAGCGATCCGTCGGTAATGACCGACGGTTTGGTCGACAGATGCGTCCGTCGGAAATTATCAGCGGACTTTAGAATCCGTCAGTAAAGTATTACAGACGATGTATTTACTGATGGATTTTTTGCCGCTAGAAGTTTGTCGATAAAACATCATTACCGACGGATTTGTGGCATTACCGACGAATTATGACCGTCGATAATCCGTCAGTAATAACCGTTTTTCTTATAGTGTAGAGCGTTTTTTTTAACATTAGAGTAATATGTTTCAAGAAGCAAGAAAATAATTTCAACATCTCTCTCATTCAAACTAAAAATCATCTCATAATGCTTTGAGAAACATAAGGTAGTAAGTGCAATTAATGCATGTCAATAAACTTTGCTGAGCAATAGAATGATGCTTGAGCGACATTTGACCTGAGAATAATCAAAACAACTCAATAAACATT
>Ga0214545_1000831_pt1 | contig 53747 bp, 28 predicted proteins | sample CNSS4metaG_FD_160064 | JGI IMG/M metagenome (GOLD analysis project Ga0214545, IMG submission 160064) | Root nodule microbial communities from cowpea collected in UCLA plant growth center, Los Angeles, California, USA - CNSS4 | ecosystem: Host-associated > Plants > Roots > Nodule | place: USA... | reverse complement strand
GGTTTGAGTGATCACATCAAGAAGGGGAAGACGTAGTGATCATTGGAATATCTCAAACAACTCAATTTAAGCAAAGGAAATTCCAGGTTAGGGGAGCTGAACCACGTCTTATATTGTTTATTGCATAATTATATGATTGAAAGTATGTGTGTTTTGCTGAATTTGTATTATTGGATTGAAAATGCTGAGTTCTGGAAATTTTCCAGAAACCGCCTGGCGGGCTGTTCATAGCCGCCAGGCGGCGCATGCAGCGAACGCCTATTATGGGTTCCTGGGAAGGAACCGCCTGGCGGTACATACCCGACCGCCAGGCGACACCTGTTGATTTTACCAATTTCTGGAATTTTATTATGAATTGCCTGGCGGTGATGATCAACCGCCAGGCGACGCGAGTTAGTGTTAGCGATTTTGGTATATTCTGGGTTCAGGGGTGAGTATGACTGGATAAAAAGTTAGAGGTAAATGTTAGGGGGTGATCTAGCATGTGTTTTATTGAATTGTAGCCTAATTGAAGTCGTAAATTGATGGAACAACGTAAGAGAACTCTAGGGTTGAATGTTGGGATTCCATTAGTTATGATGCGAAATTGGAATACTGGGAGATTATAGTGGGATTAATCGATCATTGTATTTGAGTCCGAATTGTCTTGATTGTATTGGAATATGAGCGGGGACTGATGAGGAGTTGCGTAGAAGGAAGAATGGTGAAGTCAGAGGCGTTGGGAAGAATCTGGAAATACCCAGATGGTGTGCACCGCCTGGCGGCACGGGGTTTGCCGCCAGGCGTCGACGCAAACATTATAACCAGGTTTGATGAAACTAATGTTGAAGAGTTGGGGGTTTGTTCTGGAAGGAATTGGTTCAGTATGGTGGAATAAGGGTTGGGAAATCCATAGGTCATGAGTTATTTTTCTGCCTTGATTGTGGTCACGTATGTTGGGTAGGTTTTATAAGTTGACGAGCTCAAGAAAGGCTTGAGATGTTGAAATAATTTTTCTGATATGGGTATTATTAATTTGGTTGCTTGGGTTCATGATACTGCTTGAAATAAAGTCTTAGAATAGGGACAGTTGGAATTGGGAACATATTTGGTTGGAATACATTGTGGTTGGCATAAGTCTTAGGAAATAAGGTGTTATGGGTATACGTTGTATATTTGGTACCAGAAATCTAGTAGTATTGAGGAAGAAATTTAAGATAGAGAACATAAACCAGAAGGGATGACTGTACTGGTATGGCGCCTGGCGGGAGGGAACGATTCCGCCAAGCGATAGAAGGAAGACAGTGAGTGCCAGTTATTGCAGCGCCTGGCGGAAGAGCCTGTGGCGCCAGGCGATGTTCGACCTATAGGAAGCCACGGTTACGGAGGCGTCTAGCGGTGGGACTAATACCGCCAGGCGGTACCTGGAGCGAGTTGAGTATTTGAGGCGTTGTGCGCCTGGCGGTACGCGACACCCGCCAGGCGGTCTGGGAGCTGGCAGCGACTGGCGGCACGAGTCCCCCGCCAGGCGATTTATACTGCTGCAGCCTTGAGTTTTGGTTTATGAATCTGTGATCTACGGTGCGTCTAATGATGCTTTAAGGGTGAGATTGCTGGTGTTCCTGGAGTTGTGGCTCGGAACGTATCCCTTGAGTTGTGGCTCGGGATAGGGGTTAAGCACGTGGTATTCCTTGAGTTGTGGCTCGGGTTGGCGAGTGTTGCTGGTGTGAGTGTGCTGGTTGTGGCCAGTACGGATGGGACCGGATAGATTGCCCTCCTCAGTTGTTGGCTGACGAGTTTGGTAGTCTTGGGACGATACAGACTGTGTCCGTATATGGGAACTCCACCTGGCGTTGCGGTGTATGATCCGTAGCATGTTTTCCCGCACGTGCTCTATCGGTTGTGGCTGATATGTATGGCAGCAAGTCACCTTGGAGTAATCCTTAGACGTTGTAGAACACGAATAATCTGATTGGGGGTCAGATGGTAGGAATTAAAGAACTGGGTAATGTGATATGTTTATGTTATGTACGATAACGTTGTTTATATGCTTATAATTCTGCAACTTTATACATGTGATTTAATTATTAAGCTCACCCTATCTGCGTGTGTGTGGCGATGATCGTGTACGCGGTGCACGGGAGCAGATTCTGTTGATGCAGGTGGCTCAGGTGACGCTTAGCCGCGGAGAGGGGTTAGATGTGGGGAAAATGCTTATGTTTCTTTATTGCCTTTGAAAACAGTTGTAAACCCTGATGGGTAATTTTATGACGTGTTGTTTTGGTATTCATAGACTTTATTTAAAGGTTTAATAAAGATCTAAATTTTCCCGCGTTTTGGGAAAATGAAGTATTATTAAAAGCACGTGGTTTTATTTATTTCATTTATTTATTTATAAATCAATAATATCCTGGCGGGATGTTACAGTGGGCACGATTGGAAGGTATCAGACTACTTTCAAAGCAGGATCCTTCCTTTTATATTCGACCACTATCTTCATTGTTTCTTTTTTGCTTGTACCGTGATGACCCACACTTTGGACATTTTTTCAAATCATCAAATTCTTTTCTGTATAATATGCAATCATTAGGACATGCATGTATCCTTTTATATTTCATAACCATCGGACAAAGAATTTTCTTGGCGTTATAGTTTTGAGTGGGTAGAGTATTTTCCTCGGGAAACATTTCATTCAAGAGCACAACCAATTCTGTGAAACTTTTATCTGTCCAACCATTCATTGCTTTCAAATTCATAAGTCTTAAAACTGTTGTAAATCGTGTGAACTTAGTTGAATCGACATACAACAAATTTTCCACATCAGCAGACATCGTTTCATACACATGCGCTTGTGCAAAAACTTCTACGCCAACATCCCATATCATGTCCTCCATATTGTCTTTTTCTACTCACTCTTCTTATCGTTCTTCCATGGTGGAATCGACAACATGTCCAGTTCGGGCAACAATCGGAAAGTCTATTAATTCACCGTGCCCTGTCCATATTGTATAACTTCTAAGGAAACCATCACAAATAAGATATTCCCTAACTTGAGTTGCATTCAACTTTCTTTCATTCAAACAGTTGACACAAGGACATCTAAACTTAACCTCATCATCACTTCTACCCTCATAACGTTGTGCAAATTGTATAAATTCTTTTACTCCGTTCTCATACTCAACACTGATGTAAATTAATCCAATCTCGATCCATACGTATATATACTGAAATTGCGTGAACAATTTCAGTAATCTCGATCTCATGTCGTTTATGTAATTAAGGTGTGACCCTATCCCATTCAAGAGATTCACTTTCTTTATTTTAGTGGTACATATTACTTTTAAAATACATATCTTAAATTTCACGAAATTTTGCCGACATTTTGCATTGGTCTTCAGGATACACGAAATGAAATGATTATCAATCACAATCAAATATGCACTTGAAGATAAATAAAAAACATAGTTGACAAATATTCATGAATTTTTAGATATGTATTTTAAAATATATATGCACTAATAAACTACTAGAAAATGATTAATCTTTTTAAACTGTCCAATCGGACAATTCAAGATTCAACACATTTAAATTATTAGTATTGTATCCCCTTATATTAATTTTAAAAAAATGTAGCTTTTTCAAAATGAAAACTCTAGAAAAATACATAATTTTCGTATTAAATCTCAAACGGAAAACTAAGGCTAACTCACATTATAAGAAAATCAAACAAATATTTAAGCAAATAATAAAACACACACACACACACACACACACATATATATATATATATATATATATATATATAACATATTACTAATACATAACAAACTACAAAATCCTAGAAAATAATAAAATTCGGAACCTGGGAGCATGAAAAGCAAATGACAATGGAAGATGATGCACACCCGCAATGCTTATGTTTTTTAGAGTTACAAGAGACAATAAAATACATAAGAGACCATAAAAACAACAGAAAAAATAACGCAAAAATCAACCAAAAACCTCAGCAAAATGCAAAATAATAACCCACATCGTAATTAAATATACAAAACGAAAACAAGAGAGAAGGGAACATGTTTTCAACTTATCCCTTGGGAGAATTGGCGACGCGTGACGGTGGCTGAAATGGGGAAGGAGGTGCAACAGACTCACCGAAGTAGTGGCACGAAGCCAGTAGCGGACCTACGAAGGGACTAAGGGGGGCCATGGCCCCCCCCAATTTTTTTATATTTATATTTATTAATATATAATCTTAAATATTTTTCAAAAAAATTAATATTTGTAATATATTTTATATATTTAATATTTTAATAAATTTATATACATCTATATTTATAAATAAGTAAAAGTTTTTTTGCTGTCCACATTATTTTTTAATTTTATGTTTTAAATATTTTTTAAATAAAAATAATTATTTTATTAATATTATCTTTTAAATTATTATTTGTGTAATTTAAATATTTTTTTATTTGATTATTTTTTTAAATTTAATCATTATAAATAAAAATTAATTATAATAAAATTATAAAAATTATTTATATTTAATTTTATAATTATAATAATAACAATAATTTTTATTTTTTTATTTTTTTATTATCATGAAAAAAGTGAAATACAATGTTTTTACTAATTTATATAAAATCTTTGAGATTATTTTTTTGGTTTCTATTTTCTTTCAAAAATATCAAGTTGGTCCTCTAGTGTTTTATATTTTTTTGTCTCAATTTAGTTCCGATTTTTGAAAACATGACGCAATTTTTTCATTTTCTTTAAATTTCTTGAATCAGATTTTTCATTAAAATTGAAGTTGAAAATAAGAATGATTATTTGATTTGTTGGTGTAATTGACATAACCTTAATATCAATTTTTTATGAAAGATCTTTCTTCCGCTTTAGAAAATTCAACGAAAAAAAAAACTAAAAGTACATCAATTTTTAAAAAATCACAAACAAATTAAACGAAAAGATAGACCAAAAGAGTAATTCAACCAAAATTTTAGCACCTCCAAATTTTTGGCTGAAGATCCGCCACTGCACGGAGCAGTGGCAGCGTTCGTCGGAGTAGAGTGGTGGTAGCATCGTGGACAATGGACACAGTTCAGAGAAGAGAGAATGCTATCAACGACACGACAAATGGTGGTTGTTCGCATGTTGTTCAGTGGCGCAACAACAATCAGTGACAGTGATGTGGTGGACGGTGGCGTAGTGGTGCAATAGAGTGTGGTGGACAGTGGCAAAGCAATGGTGGTGTTCGCGCAAAAAATTTGGAGAAGAGGAACAATGTTCGCATAGAGGTTTTGGGACGAAGTTGAACAATGGGAATTCGCGAAATTGGGAACCTAAATAGGGTATATGGCCTAAGTTCAATTAGTAACTGAGACCTAAAGTGGATATTGCCTCAGTCCTACTCCATTCGAGGCCAAAGACTCTGTTGGCAGTGACAATTTTAAAAAATTAGGAGATTCTGATGAGTTATAGGCTTCAATTAACTTAAAACCGAAGCATACAAATCCTTATTGGCTTCGGTTGGTTGGTGACCCGAGGCAGAAAAGTTCAAAAATTTTCAAAAATGTCATCGCGTCCTTATAGACTTCGGTTTCTCAATAAAGCCTATAAGACTATGTATAAACACCAAACTGCAGTAGTGTATTATCTTATGCAATATAATATGTTAGAATTATATAATAATAATAATAATAATAATAATTATTATTATTATTATTATTATTATTATTATTATTAGTATTAGTATTATAATTACAAAAATGAAAAATGTAAGATTGAAAATTATTTATTATTATTATTATTATTATTATTATTATTATTAATAGATAAATTTGAAAATAAAAAGAAAGAGAGAGAGTTAGATATAAAAGAATAATTTAATTGTTTATAAAATGTACATAAAGGTGCAATATATTTTATAATTATATTTTATTTATTTTTTAAATCAAATGAAACTAACAATAACTTTACAAAACTTATCAAATTTAATTTTCCACTGGATTGAGTTTAGTGAATTAAATATTCATCTTTAATTACAGATGTTAAGATAACTAAGTTTACATAACTGTACAACTTTGTATGTTTACTATATTCATATAAAATAGTTAAAAATATCCATATAAATACATGGTAAATCTGTCTTCCCACACTTTATTCATAAAAAATATCTATATAAATTTAAGTTTATCTACTAATAACTGTAACTTACACATTATGAATGTTTTGAACAAGTACACAAGTACAATAACTAACCGATAAAGTTTAACAAGTTTTAAATTGATTATGTTTAATCCTCTTTATAACATTTATTACATTATCACATCTTAAATATAAAAATAATATTATTTCCATACTTCTAGATTGTTTAATGTGTTCAAAGTGAATCTTTTAAACAAAATCATAATCAGAAACTGTAATTTTAAAATAAATGATTTGACGTCACTTTATGTATTTAAAGAATATCACCATGGTCTTCTCCTACAAATTAAATATATATATTGGAATCTAATTACATAAAATATAAGTGCACTTTTCACACTTTTCAAGGGCGCTGTGCTCAAACCCTAATTCCACGCTGTCTATATATAAAGTTAGAAAGTCACTTCTTAGGGTTTGAGAAGAAAAGATTGCGCCGACTTTTCCGATTGTTCCATTTTCTCTCATCCCAAAGTTAGAAAACCCATTCCCTTTGAAAATGGCGGAACCTTTACTAGAGATGATTAGACAATCCCTGCTTGAAACCCTAGTTGAAGCCCTAGATCGAAGAAGAGCTGATAAGATTGATAGAATCAGTACACTTCCACAATCTGTTCTTCTGCACATTCTTTCACTCTTGGACTTCAAAGAAGCTGCAGCCACCTCAGTTTTATCCACGTCCTGGAGAGACCTTTTCTTACAACTTCCCAACATTTTGTTAGTTTTCGATACCAATGGCAATCCCTCTGACAATCCTAGACTGTTTCACATCTTCACACTCTTTGCTAATCGAGTGTTTCGAGAGAGAAACCCAGAAGCATCCATTAAGCTTCTCCATGTATCTGTGAGGAATTACACTAAAAGGATGGAAGAGGATTATAGATCATTGTTGATGTCTGTAGCTGCTGCAGTGTCCACTCACAAGGTGCATCAATTTTCTCTTGATCTTGGTACCTATAGTTCAAGTACTAAGGGATCTTCAATTGTTCTTCCACCTGCAATGTTTAGATCAGAGACTCTGACCAGTTTGCTTCTTACCCTTTTTGTGGGGTGGGATGTTCCAGAAAATGTTTGGTTGCCCAATCTACGGGATGCTCACTTTCTTCCGTATAGATTGATGCATGAGAATTCTATTCAGAGGTTTCTCGATGGATGCCCTAGGCTAGAAAAACTTATGTTTTGTATAAGGTTAATTACATGGAAGGTTGAGACTAAAGTCAAAACTCTTCGCATGTCAAGTTCCACCTTGAAAGTTTTGGGGGTTACTTGGGATCTGATAGATGAAACAGAGATGAGTATTGCTGTGAAGTCTGAAAGTCTTGAGAGCTTGACATTATGTCTTAGGGGAGGTCACAAAGTGAATGTGGATGCACCAAATCTCAAGTCCTTCGACATTAGCGGTCATGTGCGTGAATTGAACATCATTCAAGGTTTTCCTTCAATTGATGAGGCCGAAATAGATGTTGCATATACGTTTCAGGCCTCAGATCTGGATAACTTCTACTCACGTTCTGAAAAAGCTTCTACCTTTTTGAGAGCTTTGGGAAACGTGAGATTACTCCGCATATCGGAACCCATCATGAAGGTTTTGATTTATTTTTGTTTCTTTAGTTTGTCTTGTGTTAAAGTACTGAAACTTTGTTATTGTCATCTAATTCTTGTTTATATGTTTGAAGGTTCTATATCTTTCTACCTCGGCGATGCCCACTTTCGGAAACATGTATAAGATAAAGCTCATCCCTCATTATTGTGATGATTTTCCCCGTGACAGGATTGAACAGGTGTTATTCAACTTGTTTGAAAATTGTCCTAACCTTCAAGTGCTTTCCTTTGATAAGATAAATGTAAGTTGTGTTTGCCATTTCAGTTTAATTGCTATGCCTTTTTTCAGTTACTTATACACACTCATACAAACAGGTCTTCAACGACTACAACAACTCTGGTGATGTCGATTTTGAACCTGTTTTCCCTATTAGAATGGTTCAAAATCTGAAGAAATTAAAAATTGCTCATTTCAAAGGTCGAGAAGGGGAATACAAGCTGGTGGAATATTTCATGAACAACGGACAATCTTTGGAGATTGTTTCTGTGAGAAAAGATGGTTGGAAGGCAATTACGCGAGAACAACAAAAGAGAATTCTCTCCTTACGTGCTGAGAAGAGAGTGAGAATATATTTAGGTAAAAATTTAATTTTATGAAATCTCCATCTCTTTAAAACTATGTTATTTCGTCGAACACCACCACGCCTCTTCTTGGAGCGGTGGGTTTTCGATATTGTCTTTTTCATATTCCATTGCATGCTTCTTCGCTGAACAACACTGTTCTAGTTCGTCCGCGTCTCTACTGTACTCCTTCGAGAGCCAACTAGCTTTTGTTTTATAGGGTTTGTAAGTTGACGGTTGAAAACAAACTTATCTTTTATTTATTTTCTACATGAGTTAATATGTGTTGGATTGATGCGAGTAGTAATATTTCTCACTTATCATAAAATAAGTTAAATTGAGTTTACTCATCTTTAATCCAACTTATGCTGAACCAATATGTGTAAATCAGGTAGGTTCATTTTCACACCCTTAACCGTATGCAATTGATATTGATAAAATTGCCTTTTACTGTCAATATTTTAAAGGAAAATCATATATATGGGTCCAACATTGTTTAGAGTTTAGAATTTATGTTTTAATTGTTTCTCTACTAGCTCTTCGTGAAAATTTTAAAGCTATATTTAAATTTTACAAGCTTGGAAACAAAAGAAGCAACAACCACACAATACAAATGACTTTTGAACTGAAATAAATAAAACAACTAAATTAAATTAAAATTAAAATTCTTATTAAATTAAATTTAGAGGCCATGTAAATTTGGATCTGAATAACAAATTATATATGGGAAACCAATAAATCAAATCACTATATATTTTAAGATTAAATAATACTATTGCAGACAAGGTTTTGACACCGATTATTTTAGACGTTGTGTTTCACTTTCTAAACCGAAACGTATTATGCCGAGGTAAAAATGTTGGTTTTTGGCTTTGGTTATCAACTAAAACATGAAGTTTCACATCATGCTTTGGTTTTAGAATCAAAGTATGAGACTATTAAATAAATAATAGAGAACGAAAAAAGGAGGATTAGGCCTAAATTCATGTAGTAATTGAAGTCTAATACTTTTTTTGATTTAAAATTTTATTTAATTTTACATGCACTAGACTTCAGTTTTAGTAATAATCGAAGCCTAATATTCTTTCTAACAAAATATCCTTACAAAAATATGTTATCCTTTAATTTTGGATAAAATTTTTGTTTCCTCGTATTATTAGAAAACAATAATAATTTCATTAAATCAAATATTTTGCAACTTTTTTTTTAGAATAGTCTGTGCAAAATACATAATACAAATGTACACTAGAACATTTATTTGTTATAAGAATAACATATTTTTGTAAGGATATTTTGTTTATGGTTTTGGTAATGTTTATGTTTGTTGTATATTTTATCCAGTTCTAATATGCAGGAAGTAACAAAAACAGAAAAATTATTTAGAAAAAATGGCTACTTCATGTCTTAATTATAACCAAAATTGAAGCATAGGGTATTAGGTTTCTATCTTGGTAGTAACCAAAGCCTAATATCCTTCCTAACTTAAAATTTTATTTAATTTTAGGGTATTAGGTCTCTGTTGTTTAACGAACTTATAGACAACAATTTTGAGAAATCCGAAACATAAATACCTTTTTGATTTAGTTATTTTAGAACCGAAATCTAAACATTTGTATTCACAATCTCTCCCACCCTCCTTTCTAAATTCCTTCAAACCCACCTTATTTTTCTATATTGTTAGTAGGAGGGATCGATGTCCAACAAATGATCATGTTTTACAAATTTTTCAAGAGTTAAGCATTTTTCTTACAAAAATATACAATCTAGTGACTTTAATTTTTTAACACTAAATGAAAAACAAACATATCTTCGTATATTTTAAATTGTTCAAATCTACTTTGAAGATTGATAATTTCTTTATCTACAATATACAGAAAGTAATTAATTCTAAATTTTTTGCAATTTCATTCTCAACGTTTACCTCAAATTGTTTATTTTTGCGTCTAATACGTTTTTTCACAAAACTTAAGTTCTTCTCAAATCGATAATAAATCTTTTTTTCCCAAAACTTGAATTATCTTTCTAAAAAAATATAACTTTGAATTATGCTCAAATTAATATATTATTCACCAAAAGACTAACCCCTAATAACTAATAGTTTTGTAGAAAAATTTCAGTTCTTTATCAAGATATATGCAAAAAAGTTCTCAAAACTCATTTCTAATTTCAAAAAGTACTAAAACAAAATTGGGAAAAGAAACACATTTCTAATTCTAATACAAATAAAAAACATAATAAAAACAACAATGCAAATAAAAAGACAAAAACATACTAATCAAAAATAATGAGGATGAAAAAATTGGTACACATGGACATTATGAGATTTAAGGAATGTAATATGCTAAAACTTAAAAAAAATGACTCTTATAAGGGAAGAAAGTAAGGAGAAACAAAGATACAAAAAAAAGAAAATAAAATTCATATGGATTATAAGAGAACAAAAATAATTAATTCTTTCATTTTTCGTAAACAAAATTATAATTTATTAAATAAAGGTTTTAACTCATTAATTGTTGTTTTTAATACCAATCAAAATTAACACAAACTAATAATAATTGAATTGAATTTTATTCTCAAAAAAAAACTTGTATTTACTTTAATAGAATTATATTAGTAATAACATATTTTTTTGAGGCTTTTTTTTTCTTAAACATAATTTTAGAATTAATTTAATAGGGTTATATTGGTATAAAAAAAATTGAGGCATTTTTTCTTAAACATAATTTTATAATTAATTTAATAAAGAAATATTAGTAGTAATTTTTTTTTGTAGCCTTCTTTTACTAGAGGCCTAAAGCAGGTGCTTTACTTGTTTTATCCTTAAGCTGGCCCTGTATATAACATCAATTATAAAGAGAGAAGAATTTAAAAAAATATTTGACTTATTTATTTATCTATTTAATTTAATATTCATTATATATATATATATATATATATATATATTATAACAATATAATATTTTAGAATTATATAATAATAATAATTATTATTATTATTATTGCAAAAGTCAAAAATTATGATTGAAAAATAATTTGTATTATTATTACTTTTATAATTAATAGATAAATTTGAAAAGAAAAAAGAGAGAGTTGGATGTAAAAAAATAATTTAATTGTTTTTAAAATAGTACATATAGGTGCAATATTTTACACCAAATTTAAAAGTAATAATTATTTTGATTTTATAATTATATTTCATTTTCTTAAATCAACTAGAAATAACGTTACAAAACTTATAAAATATAATTTTACACTAGATTGAGTTTAACGAATTAAATATTCCTCTTTAATGACAAATGTTAACAAACACAATAATGGGTAAGATAATTAAGTTTACATTAGTTTCTTATGTTCTATAGATTGGTACAAAATAGTTAAAAAATATCCATATAAATTCATGGTTATTTTATCTATATCTTACACTTTATTCATAAAAAATATCTATATAAATCCACTCTATAACTTTATCTTCAAACTGTAACTTACACATTATTAATGTTTTGCACAGGTACATAAGTACAATAACTGACTGATAAAGTTTAACAAGTTTTAAATTTAATGAAAGTGAAAAAACAATTAAAATTAAGTTTGAAACGCAATCCTCATTTATAACTTAATAGATGATCTCATCTTAAATAAATAATATTATTTCCATACTTTTTAGTTAGTTAAATGTCTTAAAAGAGATTATTTTTTTAAAGAAAATCATAAACAGATACAGTAATTATAAAACAAATGATTTGATGTCAGATTATGAATTTAAAGAATATTACCATGGTCTTTTCCGACAAATTAAATTATATTGGAATTTAATTGCATAAAATATAGGTCTACTGTTCAAGGGCTTTCTTGAAACCCTAATCCTCGCTGCCTATAAAGTTAGAAAGTCACTTCTTAGATATGAGAACCTAAGATTGCGCCGACTTTTCCTATTGTTCTATTCTCTCTCATCCCAAAGTTGAAAACCCATCCCTTTTGAAATGGCGGAACCTTCAGCAAAGATCCTTAGACGTACCCTAGATCAAACCCTAGATGGAGAAGCTGATAACATTGATAGACTCAGTGTACTTCCCGAATCTGTTCTTCTCTCCATTCTCTCACGCTTGGACCTCAAAGAAGCTGCAGCCACCTCAGTTTTATCCACAGCCTGGAGAGACCTTTTCTTAAACCTTCCCTATGTTCAGTTGAATTTCAATGGAAATGGCAATCCTCCTGATCATCCTAGACTCTTTCACCTGTTCACACTCTTTGTTAACAGAATTCTTCGAGAGAGAAACCCAGAAATACCCATTAAAGCTTTCTGGCTAACTGTGAAGAATTTCACTGAAAGGATGAAACTTGATTATAAATCATTGATGATGTCCATAGCTGCTGCAATGTCCATTTGCAAGATGTTGACCATTGATTACGCTATTGGTTCCTGTAGTGAAGGTACTGAGGTATCTTCACTTCCTCTTCCACCTGCAATGTTTATATCAGAGACTCTAACTCGTTTGCGTCTAACCCTTTCTGTGGGGTGGGATCTTCCAGAAAATGTTTGGATGCCTAATCTAAGGTACGCTTACTTCATTCCATATAGATTGACGCATGAGAATTCTACTCAGAGGTTTCTCGATGGGTGTCCTAGGCTAGATTGTCTAATGTTTACGATTAGGGCCACAACAACAACGAGGGATGAGCCTAGAGTAAAAACTCTTCGCGTGTCAAGTTCCTCTTTGAGAGTTTTGAGGGTTGGTTGGGATCCGATAGGTGAAAGAGGGATGAGTATTAATGTGAAGTCTGAAAGTCTTGAGAGGTTGATATTATATATTAGGGGAGGTCACAATGTGAATGTGGATGCACCAAATCTGAAATTCTTCGACATTTGCGGTCATGTGCTTCAAATGAACATCATTCGAGGTTTTCCTTTAATTGATGAGGCAGTTATAGATGTTGCATATGCGGCTCAGGGCACATATTGGAAAGACTTTCATGCAGATACTAAAAAAGCTTCTACCTTTTTCAAAGAGTTGCAAAACGTGAGAGTACTCAGCGTATCTGAACCCATCATAAAGGTTTTAATTTATTTTTGTTTGTTTAGTTTGTCTTCTTGTGTTAAAGAACTGAAACTTTGTTATTGTAATCTAATTCTTGTTTATATGTTTGAAGGCTCTATTTGTTCATGCATCAGAGTTGCCGACTTTCAGCAACATGTATAAGATAAAGTTTATCCCTGATTATTCTCTTGATGAATTTACTAGTAACGGGATTCAGCATGTGTTCTTCAACTTGTTTCAAAGATGTCCTAACCTGCAAGTGCTTTCCTTTCATGATAAGATAGATGTAAGTTGTGTTTGGTATTTCAGTTTAATTGCTGTGCATTTTTCAGTTACTTATACACACTCATATATACAAACAGATGTTGAACAGCTGCTACGTCTTTGATATCGAACTTGAAACTGTTTTCCCTATTACAATGGTTCAAAATCTGAAGGAATTACAAATTTCTGAGTTCAAAGGTGAAGAAATGGAATACAGGCTGCTGAAATTTTTCTTGAAGAACGGACAATCTCTACAGATTATTTCTCTGAGAAAAGATGCTTCGAAGGTAGGTAGGTATACTTGGCCGCGAAAACAAAAAAGGAAAATTCTCTCCTACCGGAGGAAGTGCACAAAAGAGTGTGAGATTATATTCAAATAGAAATTGGATTTTACAAAATCCCCATGATTAGCCATGGCAACAAGTCTATCTATCTCTCTAAAAGTATGTTATTTTTGTTGAACATCGCCACCTGCCTCGTCTTATAGACCGGTGGGCTTTTTATATTGCTTCTGTCACATTAGATTGTATGCTCCTTGGCTGGAAACAATGGTTCTGGTTCATGTTCCGCCGAGTCTGTATTGTGTACCTTCCTGAGCCAACTGGGCTTTTGTTTTGTATGGTATGTTTGTTTTATTTTCTTCAGCATTAATAAATATGAATTAAATAAGGAACAATAGCCTTGTCTCAACCTTTAAAAAAAACAGAAAAAAAATATGAATAACCATCTTATGAGTATCTCTCTTATAAGACTAAATTGAAACATGCAATTACTCTACTAAAGATTATGCTCCTCCTTCATAATGTTGTACTACATTTCTCGCATTCCCTTTCTTTGCTTTGTAATTTAGCCAATGTTACTTGATTTCTAAGTTAACGATTGAAAAAAAAAATTATCTTTTGTTGAGGTGGGTTGTAAAATTTATAGTTTTCTATAAAATGAGCAAAGTTGGAGTCATTCATTTTTAATTCAAATTGTGGTGAGTTAAATATGTTCACGTTGACACCTTTAGTCATGTGCAATTGACAAAATCGTGTTTGATTGCCAATCTTTCAAAGAAAAACTATGTATATGTACCCAACATCAAGTTTTCGTAAACTTTTTAGAAGAAGTAACAACATCTTTAATTCAAGCAAAAATACAAAGGATTTCAAGAAACAAATTTCAAACTCCCACCACCAAAATCCTTCTCATATCCTAAAGTGATGAAAAGCAAATTCATAAAATCATTTGTTAAGAGGAATTGTTTTACATCGACCCAAATATTTCAATGTCATATCAAGTTTCTTAGAAAGATTTAATTGCATGAGAGGTTTATCATCTTTTGTTAACAAAACATGTCCATACAAATGACTTTACACTCTTCCATACCCATAAGATAAACTCTTTAAGCAATTTGCACGAGTTCATATTTAATATGAATACTCTTGGATAAGTTACCGACAAAGGATAAATTATCGGTGAAGGAGGTCCAATTACAACATTCTTTGTGTGAGTTATGCCTAGATTGTGAAGAGAGAGTATCACACATATTTTTCTCTTGTATAGTGTCTCAAAAGGTGTGGAAAATGTGTGATAGCTGGATAGGGGTGAGCTCAGTGCATCACAACCAAGCTAGGATACAGTTTCAACACTTTCATATGAGAAGCTTGAACACTAGGCAAAACACAGTGTGGAAAGGAATGTGACTGGCTTTAATTAAGGAAATTTGAAGACATAGGAATAAGGTGATCTTTAAGCAAAAGAAAGTTGGCACTCAAGAAATTTTTAATCTTGCTCAATTTAACACTTGGGCTTGGTTGAAACATAAAATAGTAAAGAAAAAGTTACAATTTTGAAAATTTAATGAACTTATAGGCACCGGTTCTTAGAAAATCAAAACTTAAACACCTTTATGCTTTGGGTTATTTTAGAATTGATACCTAAACTTCTGCATTCAAATAGAAAACAATAAAAATAGCAGGAATATTTGGAAAATCAAGATCTATTAGGCTTCGATTATTGAGAAATCGAAACATAAAGGCTTTTAATCTTTAATTATTTGGACAATCAAAACTTAAAAGTTTGTGAAAGTTGCAAAATTGTCACCACCATCATGTATGTTCTTTTTTCAGCATAATAAAAATATATAAGCCGATTTTGAATCCAAAAACTACACTGGTTTAATTTAAATAAGTACCAAATAAATTTATATAAAATCAATTATAAAATGATTAGTATTTAAAAAGTACTTTATCGATTAATGCACTTCATTTAGTTATTTATTTATTATTATATATAATATAAATATTTAATATATATATATATATATATATATATATTATATCTTATAACAATCTAATATTTTAGAATTATATAATAATAATTATTATTATTATTGCAAAAATGAAAAATGTATGATAGAAAATAATTTGTATTATTGTTATTATTATAATTAATAGATAGACTTGAATATTAAATGAAAGAGAGTTAGATTGTTTATAAAATATATAGGCGCAATTTTTAACCAAATTTATAAGTAACAGTTATTTTTATTTCATAATTATATTTCATTTTTTAAAATCAAATGAAACTTATAAAATTTAATTTTTCCCTAGATTGAGTTTAATGAATTAAATACTCATCTTTAATTACATATGTTAACAAAAACAATGGTAAGACAATTAAGTTTATATAACTGTAAACTTTTTATTTTATAGATTCATACAAAATAGTTAAGAGATATCCATATAATTTAATGGTAATTTTATCTTCCAACCATATCTTACACTTATTCATAAATAATATCTTTATATATTCAGTCTAACTTTATCTTCTAACTGTAACTTACATTATTAATGATTATTTATGTTTTTCATAGGTAGACAAGTACAATAATCGATAGAGTTTAACGGGTTTTAAATTAATAAAATGAAAAACCACCTAATATTATGTTTGAAACACAAACCTCACTTGTAACTTATTACAGTATCACAGCTTAAATATAGAAATAATATTATTTCCAAACTTTTAGTTTATTAAAATGTCTTAAAAGTGAACTTTTCAAACAAAATCATTAACACAAGCTGTAATTATAAACTAAATGATTTGATTTCAGTTTATGGGTGTTTTCCTAAAAATTAAATATATATATATATATATATGAATTTAATTACATATTTTATATAGGTCCACTGCTCAACTGCTTTGTTGAAACCCTAATTCCACGCTGCCTATAAAGTTAGACAGTTCCTAGAATATAAGAAACAAGCGCCGACTTTTCCACTGTTCCATTTTCTCTCATCCTAAAGTTGAAAACACATTCTCTCTGAAATGGCGGAACCTTCAGCAAAGATCCTTAGACAAACCCTAGAAGAAACCCTAGATGGAGAAGCTGATAACATTGATAGACTCAGTGCACTTCCAGAATCTGTTCTTCTCTCCATTCTCTCACGCTTGGAACTCAAAGAAGCTGCAGCCACCTCAGTTTTATCCACAACCTGGAGAGACATTTTCTTACAACTTCCCAACATTTGGTTAAATTTTCATATCTATGGCAATCCTTCTGACCATCCTAGACTGTTTCACATCTTCACACTCTTTGCTAATAGAGTGCTTCGAGAGAGAAACCCGGAGGCACCCATTAGGTTTCTCAAAGTATGTGTGAGGAATTTCACTCAAAGGATGGAAGAAGATTATACATCATTGTTGATGTCTGCAGCTGTTGCAGTGTCCACTTACAAGGTGTACCAATTTGATCTTCGTCTTACCTGTAGTTTATTAGTTGCGTCATTGAAGATTGTTATTCCACCTGCAATGTTTGCATCAGATACCCTAACTAGTCTGCGTCTAACCATTTCTGCGGGGTGGGATGTTCCGGAAAATGTTTGGTTGCCCAATGTAATCAATGTTCACTTCATTCCATATACATTGATGCATGAGAATTCTACTCAGAGGTTTCTCGATGGGTGCCCTAGGCTACAAGATCTGATGCTTATGATAGGGATCATATCGAACTATGAGATTAAAGTCAAAACTCTTCGCATGTCAAGTTCCTCTTTGAAAAGTCTGAGGCTTGGTTGGGATCAGATGGATGAAACAGAGACTATGAGTATAATTGTGAAGTCTGAAAGCCTTCTGAGGTTGACATTATCTCTCACGGGAGGTCACAAAGTGAATGTGAATGCACCAAATCTGAGTTTCTTCTCCATTACTGGTGAAGTACGTGAATTGAACATGACTCAAAATTCTCCTTCGATTGATGAGGCTGTTGTAGATGTTGAATATACTCTTCAGTCCGCAATACACTCTGAAAACGCTTCTACCTTTATGAGGGCTTTGGAAAACGCGAGAGTACTCGACATATCAGAAGGCATCATGAAGGTTTTAATTTATTTTTTTTTGTTTAGTTTGTTTTGTGTTAAAGAACTGAAACTTTGTTATTGTCGTCTAATTCCTGTTTCATGTTTGAAGGCTCTATATGATTCTACATCGGCGATGCCCATTTTCAGAAACTTGTACATGTTAAGGCTTATCCCTGATTATTATGATGATGTTAGCCGTAGCAGAATTCAACAGGTGTTATTCAACTTGTTGGAACATTGTCCTAACCTTCGAGAGATTTTCTTTGAGAAAGTGATGGTAAGTAGTGTTTGGTATTTCAGTTTAATTGCTGTGCATTTTCCAGTTACTTATAAACACTCATACAAACAGGTCTTTGATGACATCCACAACTACATTCCTGTCGATTTTGAATCTGCTTTCCCTCCTAGCATGGTTCAAAATTTGAAGAATTTAGAAATATTTGATTTCCGATGCCGAAACATAGAATACAAGCTGGTGGAATTTTTCATGAAGAATGGACAATCTTTAGAGATTGTTTCTCTGAGAAAAGATAATGTGAGGGGAAGTTGGACACCAAACGAAGAAGGGAGAATTCTCTCCGTCATGACGTGCTCAGAAGAATGTGATATTTTGTTCAGACATAAGTCGGAGTCAAAGATTATATACAGAAGGAACTTGGATTCCCCATGATTGTCCACGGCAACGACTCTATCTCTTTAAAAGTATGTTATTTTATTGTGTTTTTAATATTGTCTGTCATATTCTACTGCATGCTCCATTGTCGAACACCACTGTTCTGGTTCCTTGGACAGCCAACTGAGCTTTTACTTTTTGCATGTATTTAGACAACCAACCTACTTAGTCCACCATTTCATGGTGGGTTGAGTCGGATTTTTATATTTCTGGTTTATCGAGGTAAGAGTTGAGGTAATTGTTTTTCAATTAGGATTATCTTCAAGGAAATCGCTTGAAGCTTGAAAACTGTATGTGAAATGCAATCCAAAAATCCTATTTTTTAATATGTTTATATCTCATAAAAATTGCACAACTAAGAAAACCACTAATCTAAAATATTTGTTTTCTTTATTTCCTTTTTATAATCTTGTTAACAATGCACTTCCCCCATTTACAAAGGCAATGAAATAGTTCTTATATATCAATTCAATTTGAAAATAATAGTCAATACAACATTTATTGTGAAAGAACTTAATATCTTAACCAATAGATCTTCTTTTGTAACCGTTTTTCGGATGATTCCAAATGGCATAAATTGAAAATAATTGTTTGGAATTTGAACAACTTCAACTTTAGAGCAATTAGTGTTTGTTAAATAGCCATGTTATCACAGCAGTAATATTTAAATAGTTCTTAGAAATCTAAGGGGAATTAGAAGTTCTGTGTTGAATAAGATTTAACTTTCCTTACTTAGAAAAAACTCAAATTTTTTGTAGAGTTTTAGTATAGATGTGGTGTCCTTTTCTTTTATATATATTCTTTTACTATTTGTTAGTACAAAATCTCCATGTGTCTTTAAGAGTTGATATATATTTGTTACTAGTTTGATTTCGATTTATATACTTTAGAACGTCTCACGAAATAATGACTCTTAACTTCAATTTTTGGAGAATCTAAGAGTTGATGAAATAAGTATTTCTGAAGAGATGAAACAACATCAAACCATATCAAATAAAAAAATAGAAAAAATTTGAGTAGTTACTTACTTTCTTTCTATTTAGATTGAAGCAATAATAGTGATGTTATGACTATAAATACATGCATAAAATATTAATATTGCATTTCCATTTTAGTGGTGTGAATTAGAAAAATTGAAGACATACTTAAATATTATTTAATGAATAATTTTTTTCTATAAAAATAACTTATGTTATGTAACTTTTATTATTTTTATTATTATTAGACCTTTACAACTCATTAATACCCATAAAAGTTACAATACTATGAGAAAAAACATATTTAATGTTAAAAATCGATGCTAACAAACAAAAGTTGATACTAAATAGTTATTAGTGTTAATTTTTCTTTGCAATAGTTATTAGTGTTAATTTTTCTTTGCATGTGTTTGGGGCACTAAAACTATAACTCTAATTTGTTAGTATCAAATTTTGAATGTCAACTCTAATTAGTTATAACTAAATTTTAAATTAGTTTTTTTACTTAAATAGTTTAGGATTGACGTGGCCGACAGTAATGACTTAAGAAAATTGTACAGTATCTTTATTTTCAAATATTATAAATAAAAAGTAAGAAAAAAATTATAATGGATGAAAAAGATGATTGTAAATAAATAGATGAATGTGGATGACGGAGATAGAAAAATAATGTTAATAAAGGAGATGTGTCGATGAAAAAGATGAATATGAATGAAAAAATTGAATGTAAATAAAATATATGAGTATGAGAAAATTTACGAATGTATAAATAAGTTGAGAATGGATAAAAGATATGAGCGTGAGAAAAAAAAAATGCCAATGAAAAATATGAGGATGAAAAGATTTATAAATAAATGTGAAAAGGAAGAGTCGTAAATGAAAGATATGAGTTTAATGAATTAAATATTCATCTTTAATTACATATGTTAACCAATGGCTAAGATAATTATTAACTTTAAATAACTGTACAACCTTTTATTTTTCTAGATTCATTCTGAATAGTTTAAACGGTATCCATATAAATTCATGGTAATTTTATCTTTCAACTTTATTCATAAAAATATCTATATAGATTCCTTCTAACTTTATATTCTAAATGTAACTGACACATTATCAATGTTTTACACAAGTACACAAGTGCATTAACTGATAAAAAAGTTGAACTAGTTTTACGTTAATAAAAATAAAAAACTAACTAAAATTAAGTTTGAAACACAATCCTCACTTATAACTTATTACAGAATCTCATCTTAATTATAGAAATAACATTATTTCCATACCTTTAGCTTTATTAAATGCCTTAAAAGTGAACTTTTTAAACAAATCATATACAGAAATTGTAATATTATAAAATAAATAATTTGATGTCAGTTAATGAATTTAAAGAATATCACTGTGGTCTTATCTTACAAATTAAATGTATATTAAAATTTAATTACATAAAAAATAGGTCCACTTTTCAAGGCGCTTTGTTCAATCCCTAACTCCACTCTACCTATAAAGTTAGAAGGTTCTCTTCCTAGGGTTTGAGAAGCAAAGATGCGCCGACTTTTCAATTGTTTCTTTTTCTCTCATCCTAAAGTGTGAAAACCCATTCCCTTTGAAATGGCGGAACCTTCAGCAAAGATCCTTAGACAAACCCTAGATGGAGAAGCTGATAAGATTGATAGAATCAGTGCACTTCCAGAATCTGTTCTTCTCTCCATTCTTTCACGCTTGGATCTCAAAGAAGCTGCAGCCACCTCAGTCTTATCCACAACCTGGAGAGACCTTTTCTTACAACTTCCCAAAATTGAGTTAACTTTCGATATCTATGGCAATCCTTCTGACCATCCTAGACTGTTTCACATCTTCACACTCTTAGCTAATCGAGTGCTGAGAGAGAGAAACCCAGAAGCACCCATTAGGTCTCTCAACGTATCTGTGAGGAATTTCACTCAAAGGATGGAAAAGGATTATAGATCATTGTTGATGTCCGCAGCTGCTGCAGTGTCCACTTACAAGGTGCAGCAATTTGATCTTAGTCTTATGTTTAGGTTAATAACTAAGTCATTGAAGATTTTTATTCCACCTGCAATCTTTACATCAGAGACTCTAACTAGTTTGCGTCTAACCCTTTCTGCGGGGTGGGATGTTCCAGAAAATGTTTGGTTGCCCAATGTAACGGTTGTTCACTTCTTGCCTTTTTTATTGGTGGATGAGAATTGTGTTCAGAGGTTTCTCGACCGGTGCCCTAGGCTAGAAGATATGATGTTTAAGATGAAGGATGAGGGCAAAGTCAAAAACCTTTGCATGTCCAGTTCCAACATAAAATCTTTGATGCTTGGTTGGGATCTGAAAGATGAATCAGAGACTAGTATTACTGTGATGTCTGAAAGCCTTCTGAGGTTGACATTATCTCTTAATAGAATTCACACAGTGAATGTGAATGCACCAAATCTGAAGTTCTTCTCCATTAAGGGTAAAGCGCTTGAATTGAACATGATTCAAAGTGTTCCTTCAATTGAAGAGGCAGTCATAGCCTCTGATTGTATGCTTGAGTTCTCAAATTTGAATAACTTTTATTCACGTTCTGAGAAAGCTTGTACCTTTTTTGGAGAGTTGCAAAACCTGACATTACTCCACATATCAGAACCCATCATGAAGGTTTTAATTTATTTTTGTTTGTTTAGTTTGTCTTGTGTTAAAGAACTGAAACTTTGTTACTGTCATCTAATTCTTGTTTATATGTTTGAAGGCTCTATATGTTTCTAAACCAGAGCTGCCCACTTTCAGAAACATGTATAAGATAAAGCTTATCCCTGATTATTCTCTTGATGATTTTAGCCGTTACTGGATTGCAAAGGTGTTATTCAACTTGTTTCAAAATTGTCCAAACCTTAAAGTGCTTTCCTTTGAGAAGGTAAAGAAATGTTGTGTTTGGTATTTCAGTTTAATTGCTATGCATGTTTTCAGTTACTCATACACACTCATATATACAAACAGGCGTTCGACAACTACTTTGGTGAGGTTGATCTTGAATCTGTTTTCCCTACCAGCATGGTTCAAAATCTGAAGGAATTAGAAATTTTTAACTACAGAGGTCGAGATATGGAATACAAGCTGGTGGAATTTTTCATGAACAACGGACGATCTTTAGAGATTGTTTATCTGAGAAAATATGATTTGATGCCAAATACTTCTACTTGGAAGAGAAAACAACGAGAGAGAATTGCCTCCTTTTTGACGTCTTCAGAAGATTGTGAGATTATATTCAGATAGAAATTGGATTTGATGAAATCCCCATGATTACCCACGTATGGCAACAAGTCTATCTCTTTAAGAGTATGTTAATTTGGCTATTAGATCAACGTTTAATTTAGTTGCATATTTAGAACAATGATGCTTTCTGTTGTATTTCGATTTTCTTGTTGGAGACTTAGATTAATTGTTGTACCACTCCTTAAATAGACCTAAATTTCCTTAAATATTTAATTCGGAATCTTAATCACGCTTACTATTTGTGTCTTTGGTTGAAATGATAGTTAGTTGTTTTCCCTCGGGGTTGGTTGAAATGATATTAGAAATTTTATACAACAGGTAAATGGTAAACTATAGTATATAGTATCATAGTTTAGTATTTAGTTGTAAATCTTATTTTATAAGATTACATTAAGTGATTGAAAAGTTTATAATTTAGTTTTGTAAAGGTGGTTAGGTTTAAAGTTCATTTTAGTATGATATCAACATCTCACTCAAGTAAAATTCATATTAAAAATCAAATCACACATGATAGGAACACTGCTAAAGATTTAAGTATAAGTTTAGAGTTCTACATTTTTTTTTATCAGCGTTTAGAGTTCAACATTATTAAAAAAAAAAAAAAAAAAGTTTTGCAACTTTTCTTTATTCCCAAGGAAAATTTAACTTTTCTTAAGAATTAATAGTTCCATTAATATATAGCCAAATTATAACTTCATTTTACACTTTAACTGATTATTATAATATGATTATTAATTAGTTGTTTTAGTTGTTATACCTTTTCCTTTTAAATAGTACAAAGAAAATATTTCGGGGACAAAGTTTCTTTCTATTTTGGAAGTGTAGTTGAGATCTAAGATGCTGTGTTCTTTTATTGGCAGGACTTGCATTTTGTGAGTTTCTTTTAGTCTAACATAAAGGCATTATGATAGTCTTTTAATAGAGTATATAACAATCTTTTGTCCAGAAACATATTTAATTGGAAGAAAACAGAAATTGTTGTATTTTTTTTCCCAAAACGGTGGACTTTAAGAGATTTAAGAGATATAAATTATGAATAGAAAATTACTACATTAAAAAAAACTTTAAAGTAATAAATTTTTAGGTCATTTATTCTAGTGTTTAACTCCAATTTACCCTTGACTTCAAGGGAACAAAATTAAAATTAGTTTAGTGTATAACTTAAAAAATAAATTTTAAAGAAGTTATATGAGAAAACTTTTATATATTTATCCTCTAAAGTCGTGTTGTTTTTTCTTCTTAATTCTATGTTAGAACAATTGGTGTCTATAGAGAGGCTTAGTGTGGTTACATGAAAATTCACACGGTTAACCTTTGTTTAAAGAAAACCTATTTTATGGCATAATAGAATTCACACAAAGATTTTAACTTGAAAAATGTTGATCAATAACAGTTTCTTAGTGTATAATAGTGAAGTGTAACTTTCTTGCATGTGGATTTGGTTTTCTCACGTAGTGAATGTGGAGAAACCAAGTCTTTGTTTTCCTTCTTTATCTTTCATTCTTTCATTTTTTATTTTTGTTTCTGACGGATTGGGAGAACATATTATAACATGAAAAATGCTAATTTTTAAGCAATCTTTTACTTATTCGTCAAGGATGTAAGGTATATCATTTACAAGATTTTATAGATAAAAAGTACATATTTTAAATTAATTTCTTTGTATTAAAAGAGCTCATTATAATGAATATGTTCTTATATTTTAGGTGGCATGGAGTAACCTCCAAAGAATTCAAAATATCAAAATAACGTGATATTTTTAAGCGCATAAAGTGGCAAAAAGGATTATAAAAGGAAAGTGTGAATCACAAATAAAAGGAGAAACTAATTAAGAACAAGAAATAATAAAATACAACTCACTATAAGCATGTATAGTAATTTATACAAAAATATATGTTTTAATAAGACTTATAAACATAAATTGATGTCTCAATAAGCTTAGCCTTTTATATAGGTCAACATTTTTGAAATTTAGAAGATAGATAAATTTAACATTTGACTTCATTATAACAAGTTTAATATATATTACTACTGTTGTTAAGTTTATACAGTTTTTCTTCTAAACCTCTCCTCCATTATATATTTTTTGTTTAGACTTATGAAATCAACCATGCACATACCACACCATGGTGGAAAAACCTTCCTTTTAGCTTCTCCAACCTAACTCGGTGTTTTTGAAGCTGACAGCTATATATATTCTTTCATCCTTTTACACAATCCTCCTTATATCTAAAGTTCAGTGTTACTGTGAAGTCTTAAAGTTTTGAGATTTTCATATGCTGTCTTAGAAACACAATACAAGGTTTACCTTAGATGCCTCAACCTCAAATCTTTTAACTATCAACGGCGGTCATGTGGATGAATTGCATATAACTCGCACCCTCTCTTTCGATCACGTGATGATAGCTGCTGAATTTCAATTTTCTATTTGCCAGTGAGAATAACTTGAATTCACGTGAACACCATGTATTTAAGTTTTTATAGAGCATGCCAAACACCTGAGTTTGTCACAAAAACAGATGTATTTTCTTGTTAGTCTCGTTTAATTTCACTGTCTTTCAAGTTTTTTCATCAAAGGAAGTTGTTATATAAATTTTGTTACTTACAAGAACTTGAATTGTTCAAAAGTTTTGTTAGCAATTTGGGTTATATTCATGTTCCTTTTTCTTTTTCTTTATGAAAAGAAAAAATCAAAAGGGAACTTTCAAAGACTCTATAGTTAAAAGATCATATATAAGCTTTTATCTATTATTTCCAACGATCATGTATGTTTTCGCATTTTATTTTTTGTGATATTAGAAATTGCTCAATTAATTGTAGGATTTATTGTTCAATCGATCTGATTTGATTCATAATCTAACAAATTCTTCTTAGTTTAGTGAAGTATTTATAGAGGTAAGTTGTGCTCGATATTAATTTTAAGCAATTATGTTCGAGTTCTTAATTTCATTTGAAGACGTTGAGCTAATTGAAATTAAAATTTTCAAAACTTATTCAAGATGATAAAAAATATATTTTTTTTAAAATTCTCAATGTGCAGAACAAGAGTAGGTATGTTAGACCCAAGTATTGATTGTTAGCACACTTTATACCTATCTGCACAATAAAATTAGGTACATGACTATTATAAACTATTGAATGATTTATACAAAAACACATAGTTTCATTCCTATAGTAGAACATAACAGTAGAATTTGTGTACACCTAATAACAGTAGAACATAACAGTGAAAGTAATTAGGGAAAAAAATAATTTTTTTAAATACTTAATTATAATTTTAACAAAATCAAAAGGTGCAACTACACACGGTCATGTACAGATAGGTCCCCACTAGTTAGAGGAGGATTCAATAGGAATTCAAAGTTTGTTTAATAAGGAAAATGAGAATGAAGTAGAATTTGGAGTATTGTGTGCATGTAAATCTTTATACACATCTTTTTAGGACTTTTAAATATAAGTTGGTTGGAGTAGCCAATTGCTTCTTGTTCATAAAAAGAATCGACAACAACATCTTTCATCTACTGCCTCACCAAGACCCACAACGGTTTTTGCCTTCTCTCCCCCTCCTACCTCATACACTATTGTTTCTTTTGTAATTACATTATTACAAGCAATTATTTGATGTTGTTGGTAGTGTTACTTATTAGGAGACAATAGGATTCTTTTTAGTTCTTCTATGTATTTGATGTATTCGATGTAGTTTCTGTCATAGTTATCTGATGTGGTTGTTCCAATTAATTTAAAAAAAAGGGTTCGATAGTTGAGCTCTAATTTTTTCAATCATACACTGCTTTTACCTAGCCATCCAAGTGTTTATTTACTTTTAAAATATTAGATGATAATCTAGCTTAGTTGAAGTGCTTTTTTAACATTCAAATTTCAAAAAATATTTAAAATTGAAGCCTAAATCATGAAAACCATGGTCTAATCTTTAGGCTACGATTTTCTAGACATGGATTAGATTGGTGTGGTCGTAAGTAATAAGTCACGATTTTTTATATGACAACATTTTCAAAATCATGGATTAAAATCTTAGGAATGACTACAGTTTTCAACTTGTTTTAGACTACATTTACTAAACTGTTGTTTTATACTTTAGACCACACTAATATATGTATTGTCTTTAGGTTTAGGCCATATATTTATTAAACTATAGTTTTATGTAAAATAAGTCTTTTGAATTTTTTATAAATTGCTTATGCAAGAATTAAAGATGGATATTTGCAATATATATCCTCAAATCACAACATTAGACAAAAAGAAACTACACAACATTAAGTGGAAATAACACTTAAATGATCGTAGAGAAAATATATAATTGAAACATATATTTGAAGATTATAAGAATTCAAAGTACATGACTAAAATAATTGTCATGAAGTCATTACTAATTAAGGATCAAGTTATCAAAGTTAAAACTAAAAAGTAAAAAGAACTACATATATAAAAGTATTTCTTTACTACATGATTGTAACTTCATTAATCTAAAAGGTTTTCTTCATTGTCTTCATCATCTTCATGCTTTTAAAGCTACAAACAATATTAAAATATAGTGTCAAATTTTTTCAACATGTTATATATAATGTTACCACAAATGGTTTGATGATTTGATGCTTGAAGATTTGATGAAGATACATGAAACCATTGCATTGGGACATGATGAAGCTATGATAAATTGACGAAGATGTGAAGACTTAAAGATTCTCGTGTTGATCAAGCTTGGAATGTGTGCTGAATCTGGGTTTCACATGAACAACACAAAGGTTGAAGATTGGATTAGTTTTCTTTTTCTAGAGAGAGAGCGAGAAAACAAAAACTTGCCATTTTGGGCGCGAAATCTTTTTGAAATATGGGAAAAACTCTCTCTTTCTTTCTCTCTCTCTCTCTCTCTCTCTTTCTCTCTAGATCATACAGAAGTGCAGCCTTTGGTGATTAATCTTTGATCTTTCTTGGAGCAATTTTGCTTGTTTTATGAACTTTGAAAAAGAGGTTTAGTTGGCTAACCTTCATTCATGTTTCATCTTTCTCAAGTTTTTGGGTGTTACCTAGTGGTTTTCTAGGTTTGCAAGTGGGATCTTGTTGTGCTTGTTGAGATTCTTGTGGGATTCAAGAATCTTGGTTTATATTTTTGCTTATTTTGAAACTATAATCTTGTGGATTGTGTAAATCTTTTGAAGTAGTACAAGTCAGGCTCAGGTTGCCTTGATAAGTTGATGTAGCTCAGATTTAAGTGAACCACTATAAAAAAATTGTGTCCATGTGTTTGTCTCTATCTCTTCTCTCTTGATTTGTATTTTAAAGTTTCAAGAATTTTGAATTGTACAATATTTTAACTATTCTTGTGTGTTCTAGCATGACCTGAGGCTTTGGTTCATATCTATATTAATTATTTGAATCAATTTTTATAAGTCTTTCATGTTGTTTTTTGTTTAAACTTTAAATTCAAAATTTTGCAGAATTCACAGTATTTCATTCGGCTATTTTACATTTTGATTTGTTGATTTACATTGTATTGTTAACTGTTTAATGAAATCAACATGTTATCATTGTTTTTAATCGATTAAAAGTATGCATTCCAGTAGCAATTGCATTCTCATCTCGTGGTTAATCTAATTCAATTTAAAGGTGTTCTAAGCTTTCAAAAGTAACCAAAGTTTTTAATAAGCCAATTCAACCCCCCTCTTGGCTAATTACCCATTTCAATACTCACAATTGGTATCTAGAGCAAGGTTCTTGAAAATTACTCAAGTTGATCATAAAACTATTTTGAACTGTTTTGAAATGGCTGAAAAGAAGCTTCCTTTTGCAGAAGGTGCCTCTATAAATAGGGCACCTATGTTTAGTGGTGTCAATTACCAGTTTTGGAAAATTAGAATGAAAATTTTCATTGAATCAATTGACCAAGGTATTTGGGATGCAATTTTGAATGGACCTTACACTCCTAAACATGTTGTTGATAACAAGCATGTTGATAAGCCATAGAATGAATGGAAAAAGGAGGAAAGAAGGCATGCTCAATATGATTGTACAACAAAGGACATTCTCACATCTTCATTGAACATGAATGAGTTCTTTAGAGTTTCTCAATGCAAAAGTGCAAAAGACATGTGGGATGTGCTTGAAGTCACACATGAGGAAACAAATGATGTGAAGAGAGCAAGGAAGCATGCTTTGACACAAGAATATGAGTTGTCCAAAATGCAACAAGGAGAATCAATTGTTGAAGTACAAAAGAGATTCACTCACATTGTTAATCATCTCATAGGTTTGGGTAAAAATTTTGATAAGGAAGAGTTAAATATCAAAGTGCTAAAATGTCTTGATAGAAGTTGACAACCTAAGGTAATTGCCATCTTAGAATCAAGGGATTTATCCACTATGACCACAGTTGCATTGTTTGGTAAGCTAAGGGAGCACGAAATTGAGATGTATAGGCTAAATGAGCAAGAGTCAAGTGAGAAAAATGTGAAGAATATAGCCATGAAGACTAGAACTAAAAAAAGTGACGAACCCGAGGAAGATGTGGTTGAATCAAGTTACAATGAGAACTTGAATCTACTAATTAAATGGTTTGGGAAGTATCTCAAGAGGAAAGGTAACAAAGGTAATCAAAAGAGGTACAATTCCAAAGAAATGAATCAAATAATACTCCTAGTTTCTCTTGTTAAAATTGTGGAAAACATTATATCAAGATGGAATGTCCAAACATTAAACAAGAAAAAGGGAAGAGTGTTCACAGAAAAAAGGAGAAGAAGCCCAAGGAAAGATATGCCTACTTGAGAAGATAATGATGACTCAACAAGTATCTCATCACAAGATGAAAGTGAAGAAGTAAACTTGTGTCTCATGGCTGGATATAAGTCATCCTCATCAAGCCAAGTAAGTTCCCTATCATAAAAAGACAAGAATGATTATAATCAATTGTTGCATGACTTTGAAGAATTTCATAGTGAAGCTAACATAATTGTTGTCATAAATAATCGATTGAAAAGATTAAATAGCTAGCTAGAAAGGTTAATCAACTGGAATCTGAAATAGCCGATTTAAAAGTTGATTTTGAAAATCTAGACATGACTTACAATAATTCAACCTGTTGCAATGAAAATCAATTGATTGCAAAACCTTATGAAAATTGCACTCTTTTAGAAAACAAAGTGAAATATCTTATAAAAACATGTGCAAAGTTCACAAGAGGAAAAGCAAATTTAGAAGTTGTTTTTGGCTCTCAAAATTGTATTTTGGTAAGGGTTGGAATTGGTTACAACTCTTTTAATGAAAAGAAAGTCAAGAACTTTGCTACTTTCTTTTCCAAGAATGCATCAAGTGATATATCTTTGACAATTTGCAATTATTGTATGAGAAAAGAGCATGTTTCTAAAAGTTGCAAAGCTAGAAAATATGATGTATCTAAGAGGTTTATGAAATGGATCCCAGTAGGATTAAAAAAGGCTTAACCATGTTAGACCGAACCTATCAAAAGGTACCATGTAGTATAAATATGTTTTATAGGTCATAAAGAGTGAAAAGAAAGACTTGTGGTACCTAGATAATGGATGTTCAAGTCACGTGATAGGTGACAAAACCAAATTTGCAAAATTGGAGTTGAAGGATGAAGGTTTCGTGACTTATGGAGATAACAACAAAGAAAAAATACTTGGAAATGGAATCATAAGTAATGGATCCTCATTCAACATAAAAAATGTGCTTCTAATTCAAGGGTAGAAGCATAACTTGATAACTATAAGCCAACTTTGTGATAAGGGATTTAAAGTTGTTTTTGAACCTAGTCATTGTCTCATTTTTGATGCATGTGGTAGGATTGTGTTAATAGGGAAAAGAGTTAACAATATATACTTATTTGATATGTATCATGCATTATATAGCATACATTGCTTAGTTACGAAAGAAGATAATACTTGGTTATGACATAGAAGGCTTTGTTATATACATGTGCAACATTTAAATCGACTTAATAGAAAATATGTGCTTGAAGATTTACCAAAACTCAAGTTTGAGAAGGACAAAGCATGTGAAGCTTGTCAAAAGGGAAAACAGACCAAGGTCTCTTTTGAACCCAAAAATTGTGTTTCAACTGAAAGACCTTTAGAGTTGCTTCACATGGATCCATTTGGAACCTCACGAACCATGAGTCCTGGTGGAAACCTGGATGCATTAGTCATAGTAGATTATTTCTCTAGGTTTACATGGACATTGTTTTTAGTAGCCAAGAATAATACATTTCATGCTTTCAAAAGGCTTGCCAAGATTTTAGAAAATGAAAAGAGTTCTAAGTTTGTGTCTATTCAAAGTGATCATGGTGGAGAATTTCAAAATGAAAAGTTTGAACATTTTTGTGAAAAATGTGGCATTAAACACAATTTTTCAGCTCCTAGAAGTCCACAACAAAATGGAATAGTTGAAAGAAATAATAGATCACTTGAAGAACCTCTCAAGACCATGTTAAATGAAACTTCATTACCAACGTACTTTTGGGCTAATGCAGTCAACACAACTTGATATGTTTCAAATCATGTGTTAATTAGGCCAATTTTAAAGAAAACTCCTTGTGAGCTTTTAAAAGGTAGAAGGTCTGTCTTGAATCACCTAAAAGTATTTGGTTGTAAATGCTTCATTTTAAATAATGGCAAAGAACAACTTGGCAAGTTTGATGCTAAAGCGGATGAAGGTTTGATTCTTGGTTATGCTACACATAGTATGCATATAAAGTAAATAACAAAAAGTTAATGATTGTTGAAGAGTCCATGCATGTGGTATTTGATGAAACTAACCCTAAACTACAAGATCAAGTGTCTAAGAATGCAGATGATGAAGATATGCTATTAGAGAAGCAATTTAGAATAGTAAATCAATCAGTTGAAAAAGAAAAACAATCAACTGAAATAATAGTAGACAACAACCTACCTAAGGAGTAGATTGAACCTAAATGGCTATTAAAGGACAACATCATTGGTGATATTAATTAGGGAGTATCCATTATACGCGAACTTACCTACTGTGAACATGTTGCATTTGTGTGTGAAATTGAACCTAAGAGTGTGATTGAAGCTTTAAGTCATAAGAATTAGGTTATTGCTATGCAAGATGAACTAAATCAATTCACTAGAAATGATGTATGGTCTCTTGTTCCTAGAAGTGATGAAATGAATGTAATTAATACTAAATGGGTGTTTAGAAATAAAATGAATGAAGATGGTAAAATAGTTAGAAACAAAGCTAGGCTAGTTGTTAAAGGGTATAATCAAGAGGAATGTTCTTAAGGTTTTAGCCTCGAAGGTCGATACTATGGAAGCTTTGATGTAAAAGCCCTTGTTATTCTGTCAGGAAGTGCGTTCTGGTTGGGTTTGCGGTTGTTAATTACCTTTATCCTTTGTTCTATCTGTTGGTGTATTTACTAGCATATTCTTTTCTTTTCTTTTCTTTTCTTTTTTGTATAAGAGTTGGGGCAACCCTATTGTCCCTATTTTCAATTCATATTTTTTATTGCTGATAAAAAAAGAGAGGAATGTATTGATTTTAATGAAACATATGCACCTGTAGCTAAGCTAGAAGTTGTGAGATTACTATTGGCATATGCTTCCATGTGTAACTTTAAATTGTCTCAAATGGATGTGAAAAGTGCAATCTTGAATGGTTTCTTTAATGAAGAAGTGTATGTATCACAACCTCCTAGCTTTGAAGATCACATTTATCCTAATCATGTTTTCAAATTGAAAAAGGCCTTATATGGTTTGAAACAAGCACTAGACAATGGTATGAAAGGCTAAACAACTTTCTTTTATAAAAAGATTATGCTAGAGGTGATATTAATAAAATATTGTTCATTAGAAAACATGAAAGATATGTTATACTTGTTCAAGTGTATGTTGATGATATAATCTTTGGCTCAAATAATAACTTCATGTTGAAGAGTTTGTTGCAACTATGCAACGTGAATTTGAAATGTCTATGGTGGGTGAACTAACCTACTTTCTAGGGCTACAAGTTCAGCAACTCAAGCAAGGAAAATTTTTAAGCCAATCAAATACTGTTTTGATCTGCTAAAAAAGTTTGAAATAGAGAATTACAAAAAAAGTTGTCACTCCAATTTCTACAAACTGTATCATGGATTCAGATGAGCCTGGGTAAGAAATTGACTCAACCAAATATAGAGGGTTAATTGGTTCTTTTCTCTATCTAACAACAAGTAGGTCAGATATTCAGTTTAGTGTATGCTTGTGTGTAAGATTTCAATCCAATCCAAATGAGCCTCATTATAAAGCTACAAAGAGGATTCTCAAGTATCTGAAAGGAACAATCAATGTTGGAATATGGTATCCAAGTGATTCTAAGATAACTCTTAGTGGTTTTTCATATCCTAACTATGTAGGATGCACCTACTCGGCTCAAGCTTAACATCATGGAATAGTAAGAAGCAATCATGTGTGGCACTCTCCACAACTAAGGCAGAATACATTGTAGATGGTCATGGTTGTGCTCAAATCATTTGACTAAAACATGAATTCTTGGATTGTGATAACACTAGTGCAATCAAACTAACTAAGAATCCAATACAACACTCTAAAACCAAGCATATTGACATAAGACATCACTTCATTAGAGATCATGTTCAAAAAGGTGATTGTAAAATTACGTTTGTTAAAACTAAAATTCAATTAGCTTATTTCTTCATAAAACCATTAGATCGATATAGATTTAACAAACTAAGAACTAAACTACACATATTGAATATGAAAAATGCAAGTTGATGTGTTTTAGCATGTTAATCTTATTAATCATGTGTATTGATTTCAATTAAATAAGCTAATGTGTGCATAAAATGTAAACTGTCATAATTAGTCTATTGATTTTACAATTTTATACATTGATTTAGAATCAATGTTTTGATTTCACTTAACTAGATTCTGTGTGAAGAGAATTAGGATCTGATGGACTTTCAATCTGTTGATTTTTAGAATTTATGTGTTGATTTCACTTGAATAGAAAATATTTGAATAAAATAGATTCAAAAGTTAACTGGGTCAAAGCTAAGGGTACATTGTTAGATACGAACTGCTTTTAACAGCTATTGCATCAACTATTTGTTGCTTTTTCTGAATGCATTGACCATAAAGCATATATGTTGTATGATTCCAATGTGCATGCACCTTACATGATCTGAATTGATTGATCTACTCATAAAAACTCATTGGAAACATAATGCTTTAATTTGATTCTAAAATCTTATGCATTTACTCTGCTTTGGTAACCTAAACAGAATTAAATGAAATAAATTTGCACAATTCAACTAAATGATTATGCATTCAACGTGTTCATTTATAAATATTGCACTTGCGAACATGCATTTGCATCCACATCTCTTAGAAATAGACACACTTATAGTCACCACGCCTTGTCGTCAATAACGTCGTGTCCAATCAAAGGAAGAACACTCCACTCCTCCCACTCCTAGCTCTCCAAATCCCGAACACCAAGGGAGAATTGAAGCTTGGTTAATTGAAGAAAATGAGGACAACATCCAAGTGTTCCTCATAGGGATGATCAGGAAACATATCAACATTCCTAAGGGGCTGAGATATTCATGGCTAAGACCTGAAGGGTTTGAGACTCTCCTCCAACAGCTTAAGCACCAAAAGTTGAAGACATTCCTTGAGCTTTTGGGGAAAATATACCATAACTTTGTGAAGGTATTTTTCACCAACTTGTAATTCAAAAATGAGGCTTTGTTGTCAAGTGTCAAAGTGGTTTAAATGGAGATTTCCAAGAAGGCTTGGAAGGATGTTGTTGGACTAAAGCAAAGAGGAGTTCAATTGAGGAAAGGTGAAACTGGTGTTGTTGAAGAGTTCAACAAAGTGCAATATTATAGGCAATGTTTGAGGAATCTTGGTGCTGAGATCATTACCTTCCATGTTGGTGGTCTCAAGGTGGGTATGATCATCACCAAAATCATAGTCTCACGTGGAAGCAACCATTCTACCTTGAATGAGGGAGACTTGATTCTCACGTATTGCATCCAAAATAATGTGCAAGTGGACTAGATTTTCATGCTTCGTGATCAGATGTTGAAGGCCAAAAGGCTCACAAATTTTAGGCCTCCTTATATGGTGTTGGTCTCTAAGTTCATTGAATACTTTAAAGTAGATGTGGAAGATGAACTGGAAGAGTCTACAGGAATCTTTAATCAGACCTCATATCTCAATCTACACAAAATGGGCTTTACCAAGGTTGGAAATGTTTGGACTGCAGGAGGCATTGGTGGTGCTGCAATTGGTGGTGCCAACGACCATTAAGTTGGACAAAGTGGGGCAAATCAAGAGGAAGAAGAAGAACCCACTGTTGGACCAATGGACATTATCCCCTACAACCCTCCAGAAGACAGATGCCATGTGTATTCCTAGTTTAAGAGGATGGTTCTTCACCAACTGCATGAACTCAATGTGTCTCAAGATGCACATCACACCTTTTTGCAATGAGAGGTTCAATGACTTTGACGGCCAAATCCATGGCATTCATGATTTGCTAACATCATTCCATACCAGAAACAATTCTCAAGATGACTGAGTGTGTTGACATTTAGGATCATGCATTGCATTTGTGTTGTTGCTTTGTTTTGTTATGAATTCTGTCAGTTTTCTAGTCAATTGATTTTAAATTTCAATCTATTGAATGTATCAGTTTCTAATTTCTTTTTTTGTTTTTAGTTTCTGTTGCAGTGTATCATGTGCTTTGATTAATGGAAAATTTTCATTTATTGTTATTCTTGATTACTTTACTTCTATTTGATGAATCAAAGGGGGGAGAAAAATTGGATAAATTGAATTAAGAAATAGAAATATTAAAGGAATTAAATTGAGAAATTACAAGCATATTATTGATAGGGGGAGCATATGCATTTATGTGTGTTTGTTATCTTGTGTGTACTACCTTGGGATATATTTTTTAGATTCACAAGCTTAAAAAAGAAATGGAAGATGGTGCTTCATCAATTCAATGGAGATTGATTAAAATTCAATGGAGGTTGGAGATTTGATGAAGATACATGAAGTCATTGCATTAAGACGTGATGAAGCAATGATAAATTGATGAAGATGTGAAGACTTAAAGATTCTCGTGTTGATCAAGCTTGGAGTGTGTGTTGAATCTATATTTCACATGAAGAACAAAAAGCTTGAAGATTGATGCTCATAGTGTAGATCATTTTGCATTGTATAGATGCCTAAGGTCTGGTTGGTGTCTTTTAACCTGTTGAATTGGTTTTCAACAAGTTAAATGATTTGTTACATTAATTTTATTTGTTACATATTCAATCAGTTGAATTATTTTTTAATTAGCAGATTTTACTTAAGTTAAGTCAAATCAATAGATTGAATGGAAAAATCAACCTGTTGAATATGTTAACAAATTGGCTCTAAGTTTTCTTTTTCTAAAGGGAGAGAGAAAAAAAAACATTTGCCATTTTGAGTGCGAAATCTTTCTGAATTCTAGGAAAAACTCTCTCTCTCTCTCTGGATCATACAAAAGTGCATCCTTTGGTGATTGATCTTTGATCTTTCTTAGAGCAATTTTGCTTGTTTTAGGAATTTAGAGAAAGAGGTTTGGTTGGCTAGGGAGAGCCTTCATTCTGGTCTGATCTCTCTCAAGTTTTTGGGTGTTACCTGGTGGTTTTCTAGGTTTGCAAGTGGGATCTTGTTGTGCTTGCTGAGATTCTTGTAGGATTCAAGAGTTTTGGTTTGTAATTTTTCGTATATTGAAAGTGTAATCTTATGGATTGTGTAAATCTTTTGAAATAGTGCAAGTCATGCTCGGATTGCCTAGATAAACTGGGTGTAGTTCCAAATGAGTGAACAAGTATAAAAAAATTGTGTCCTTGTGCTTGTTTCTATCCCTTCTCTCTTGATTTTTGTTTTAAAGTTTCAAGAATTTTGAATTGTACAATCTTTTATCTGTTCTTGTGTATTCTAGCACGACTTGAGGCTTGGTTCATATTTGTATAACTTATTTGAATCAATCTTGATAAGTCTTTCATGTTGTGCTTGTTGAGATTCTTTCATGTTGTGTTTGTTTTCCAGGTTTGCAAGTGGGGTCTGGTAATGCTTATTGAGATTATTGTGGGATTAAAGAGTCTTGGTTTCTATTTTTTCTTATTTTAAAAGTGTAATGTTGTGGATTGTGTAAATCTTTTGAAATAGTGCAAGTGAGGTCCATGTTGCCTTGATAAACTGGATGTAGTTCAGATTTGAGTGAACCAATGTAAAAAAATTGTGTCCTTGTACTTGTCTCTATCCCTTCTCTCTTGATTTTTGTTTTAAAGTTTTAAGAATTTTAAATTGTCCAATCTTTTATATGTTCTTGTGTGTTTTAGTACTGAGACTTTGTTCATATCTGTATTGTTTATTTCGATCAATCTTGATATGTCTTTCATGTTGTGCTTGGTTATTTGGTTGAAGTTTTAAATATGTTATATTTTCTTTCAGTAAATTTACTCTATTAAATAAGATGTTACAAGAAATATTTAAAAAAGAAATATTTAAAAAATGTTTGAGTAATGCATGTTGTTCATTTATTTATTTATTTTGATATAATTATTTATTATTTATATTTATATATGTTATATCTTATAACAATATAATATTTTAGAAATTTATAATAATTGTTATTATTGCAAAAATGAAAAATGTAAGATTGAAAAATAATTTTATTATTATTATTATTAATAGATAAATTTGAGAATATAAAAAGAAAGAGAGAGCCGGATGTAAAAGAATAATTAATTGTTTGTAAAATAGTACATAGAGGTGCAATATTTAACACCAAATTAAAGAGTAACAATTATTTTGATTTTATAATTATATTTCTTTTTTTAAAATCAAATGAAACTAGCAATAACTTTACAAAACTAAAAAAATTTAGTTTTACACTAGATTGAGTTTACTGAATTAAATATTCATCTTTAATTACATAATGGGTAAAATAATTAAGTTTATATGACTCTAAAATTTTTTATGTTTTCTAGATTCATACAAAATAGTTAAAAAAAATCCAATAAATTCATGGTAATTTTGTCTTCCAACTTTATTCATAAATAATATCTATATAAATTCATTCTATTTATCTTCTAACTGTAAACCTACACATTAATGTCTTGCACAGGTGCACAATTACAATAATAACTAACCGATAGAGTTTAACTAGTTTTAAATTAATAAAAAGGAAAAAGTAAACTTAAATATAAAAATAATATTATTTCCATACTTCTAGATTGTTTAATGTGTTCAAAGTGAATTTTTTAAACAAAATCATAAACAGAAACTGTAATTATAAAATAAATGATTTGACGTCAGAATATCACCATGGTCTTCTCCTACAAATTAAATATATATTGGAATCTAATTACATAAAATATAAGTGCACTTTTCACACTTTTCAAGGGCGCTGTGCTCAAACCCTAATTCCACGCTGTCTATATATAAAGTTAGAAAGTCACTTCTTAGGGTTTGAGAAGAAAAGATTGCGCCGACTTTTCCAATTGTTCCATTTTCTCTCATCCCAAAGTTAGAAAACCCATTCCCTTTGAAAATGGCGGAACCTTCAGCAAAGATCCTTAGACGAACCCTAGATGAAGCCCTAGATGGAGAAGCTGATAACATAGATAGACTCAGTGCACTTCCAGAATCTGTTCTTCTGCACATTCTTTCAGGCTTGGAACTGAAAGAAGCTGCAGCCACCTCAGTTTTATCCACAACCTGGAGAGACCTTTTCTTACAACGTCCCAATATTGAGTTAGCTTTCGATATTTATGGCAATCCTTCTGACCGTTCTAGACTGTTTCACATCTTCACACTCTTTGCTAATAGAGTGCTTCGACAGAGAAACCCAGAAGCACCCATTACATCTCTCAAGGTGTCTGTGAAGGATTTCACTAAAAGGATGAAAGAGGATTATAGATCGTTGTTGATGTCCGCAGCTGCTGCAGTGTACACTTACAAGGTGCAGCAATTTGATGTTGATCTTGGTACCTATAATTTAAGTACCGAGACATCTTCAATTGTTCTTCCACCTGCAATGTTTACATCAGATACTCTAACCAGGTTGCTTCTTACCCTTTCTGTGGGGTGGGATGTTCCAGAAAATGTTTGGTTGCCCAATCTACGGTATGCTCACTTCATTCCATATAGATTGATGCATGAGAATTCTATTCAGAGGTTTCTCGACGGGTGCCCTAGCCTAGAAACTCTCATGTTTTTGATGAGGGTCACAACGGAGGAAGAGACTGAAGTCAAAACTCTTTGTATATCAAGTTCATCTTTAAAACTCTTGATGGTTGATTGGGATCTGATAGATGAAACTGAGATGAATATTACTGTGAAGTCCGAAAGTCTTGAGAGGTTGACATTATATCTTAGGGGAGGTCACAATGTGAATGTGGATGCACCAAATCTGAACTTCTTCTCCATTAGCGGTCATGTGCTTGATTTGAACATCATTCATGGTCTTCCTTCAATTAATGAGGCAGTTCTAGATGTTGCATATACATTTCAGGTGTCAGATTTGAATGAATTCTTTACACGTTCCGAAAAAGTTTGTACCTTTTTTAGAGAGTTGCAAAACCTGACATTACTCAGCATATCAGAACCCATCATGGAGGTTTTAATTTATTTTTGTTTGTTTAGTTTGTCTTCTTGTGTTAAAGAACTGAAACTTTGTTATTGTCATCTAATTCTTGTTTATATGTTTGAAGGCTCTCTATGATTCTACAATGGCGATGCCCACTTTCAGAAACATGTATAAGATAAAGCTTATCCCTGATTATTCTGATGATTTCCCCCGTGAACGGATGCAACATGTCTTATTCAACTTGCTTGAAAGTTGTCCTAAACTTCAAGTGCTTTCCTTTGAGAGGATAATGGTAAGTTGTGTTTGGTATTTGAGTTTATAATTGCTGTGCATTTTCAGTTACTTATACACACTTATATATACAAACAGGTATTCAGCAGCTACTTCATTGATGATATCGATTTTGAATCTGTTTTCCCTTTTAGAATGCTTCAAAATCTGAAGGAGTTAGAAATTCTTGATTTCAGAGATCGAGAAATGGAATACAAGCTGATTGAATTTTTCATAAACAACGGACGCTCTTTAGAAATTGTTTCTCTGAAAAAACATTTTGTAGAGACTGTTGCTCTGAGAAAAGATATTCCGAAGGCAATTATGAAAACTTGGACGCCAAGACAAAAAAAGAGACTTCTCTCCTTCCTGTCGTGCTCAGAAGACTGTAAGATTATATTCAGAGAGAAGTCGGGTGCTATACAATCTCCATGATAGCCACGGCAACAAGTCTATCTCTTCAAAAGTATGTTATTTAGTCGAACACCACCACCTTCATCTTCTTCGACCGGTGGGTTTTCGATATTGTCTTTTTCATATTTGATAGCTCCTATGTCCATAAACCCATTGCCTTAAGGTTTTGGGTTGAGAGTGGTGTCAGTGTCTTATGTGGTTAGGCTCATATCTCATTGGTGTGTTGTATCTCCCCAGTGAAACCCCCTCTGTAAAACCTAACAGTGGTGCCGTGTCTCTACTGTGTTCTTTCTAGACCCAATTTAGCTTTTGTTTCATAGGGTTTGTAAGATAACGGTTGAAAAAAAATTATATTTTATTGTTTAGACAGGTCAGTGAGCCAATCTTAACCTAGTAGGTTGAGGCTAGGCTGTTGTAAAATTTCTGGTTTATTATAAAATGAATCGAGTTAGATTCACTTAGTTCTAATTTAATTTGTGATGTGTTAATTCATGTGAGCATGATAGGTTAATTTTGATACCTCTAATCATGTACAATTGATAAAATTACTTTTGAGTGCTAATATTCCAAAGAAATACAATATATATGCAGCTAACATTTATAGTTAACATTTGCTTAACCGATAACAACTTAAATAAATAAAATTAGTGTTCCTTAAGTTGATAATAATTTTATGTATTTTTAATATTTATTTTAATTAATATTTGCTAAACTGTCGTTAAGTCAAATAATTATTCAATAAAAAAATTTAAAATAATGTTATATATGTTTTTTTTTTCTTTTTAAAAGATTAATTTTTTATGTCGTCAGGTAGTTAAACTGATGCTAATAATATTGCGGTTTTCCTGAATCTATATTTAAAAGTTAAATTTTTGTTTTCTTGTAATCCAATAATATTTATGTGGTTTATATTAGAGGAGATAAAGGAAATGGTCTGGAGTGACTCTAAATACTCCTGCAAAACAAAGGTGACAATGATAATATTTATTATAATGTATTAATTATGCAGAGCCCTTCGGTCTTGAAAAGAAATTGGACGAAACTCAATTAAAATGTATTAGAATATAACAAATTTTCGTTACACTTAATATTACACATATTTCTCATCCTATCATCCTTTCATCTTTTACAAAAGTGTTTTAAAAAGATTTTAAACCACGGTCATTATCCTAAGATTTGGAACATAATTAGAATACTGAAAGTAAACATAATAGAAGTTTCCTGGATCTATTAATACACCAGTCTTCTGAAAAATTATGTCGATAATTGTGTATATATATACATATTTTTGTGGATCTATTAATACATCAGTCTTCTAAAAAATTATGTCGATAATTGTGTGTATATATATATACATATTTTTGTGAATGAAAATGAATGTGTAATTTTTTTATTACATATTTGACATTTAATCCTTCTCAAATATTTACAGTGTCATTAATTTTTTTTTTATTCTCCTTTTAAATGTATTGGCTCATCTTAATATTTTTGTGTTGATATGTTGTTCTTATTTTTTTCTCTACGATGATCGTACAATGCATGAGTACAGTAGGTACAGATGAGACTAGTAGCTTTGGAGCTTGGTCAGGGTCTTGAAGACTAAGTAGTCTTAAATTAATTAGGAGTGGTTCTAAACTTTTGAGATAAATTTACCTAGATAAAAACTCTATCCTTTGAAAAGCTTTAATCCATATTAACTTACAAGATTGGATTTTATATTTTTATATTTATACCATGACAATTATGACATGTTAAGTGTAACTATCCACATGTAGGCATACACATGTAGTACAATTTTATGGTTGTTACAATTTTTATTTCATAATTATATTTGTTTTTTTTAAATCAAATGAAACTACCAATGCTTTACAAAACTATTGTAAAATTTAATTTTACACTAGATTGAGTTTAATGAATTAAATACTCATCTTTAACCACATATGCTAACAAACACCATTTGTAAGACAATTAAGTTTATATAACCGTACAACTTTTTATGTTTTCTAGATTCGTATAAAACAGTTATCCATATAAATTCATGATAATTTTAATTTTATCTTCCAACCGTATCTTACACTTATTCATAAATGATATCTATATAAACTCATTCTAACTTCATCTTCTTACTGTAACCTTAAACATTATTAATGTTTTGTAACCTTAAACATTATTAATGTTTTGCACAGGTACACAAGTACAATAACTAACCGATGGAGTTTAACCAGTTTTAAATTAATAAAGTCAAAAACCACCTAAAATTAAGTGTTTGAAACACAATCCTCACTTATAACTTATTACAGGATCTCATCTTAAATATAAAAATAATATATTATTTTCATACTTCTAGTTTGTTAAATGTCGTAAAAGTGAACTTTTTAAACCAAATCATAAGCAGAAGCTGTAATTATAAAATAAATGATTTGATTTCAGTTTAGGGGTCTTTTCCTACAAATTAAATATATATTGAAATTTAAATACATAAAAAAATAGGTCTACTTTTCAACGCGCTTTGTTCAAACCCTAATTCCACGCTGCCTATAAAAGTAGAATGTCCCTCTTCCTTAGGGTTTGAGAAGCAAAGACTGCGCCGACTTTTCAAGTGTTCCACTTTCTCTCATCCTAAAGTTGAAAACCCATTCCCTCTGAAATGGCGGAACCTTCAGCAAAGATCCTTGAAGAAACCCTAGAAGAAACCCTAGATGGAGAAGCTGATAACATTGATAGACTCAGTGAACTTCCCGAATCTGTTCTTCTCTCCATTCTTTCATGCTTGGAACTCAAAGAAGCTGCAGCCACCTCAGTTTTATCCACAACCTGGAGAGACATCTTCTTACAACTTCCCAACATTTGTTTAAATTTCAATATCAATCGCAATCCTCCTGAGCAGGCTCGACTGTTTCACATCTTCACACTCTTTGCTGGTAGAGTCCTTCGAGAGAGAAACCCAGAAGCACCTGTTTGGTTTCTCAAGGTATCTGTGAGGAATTTCACTAAAATGATGGAAGAAGATTATAGATCATTGTTGATGTCCGCAGCTGCTGCAGTGTCCACTCAAAAGGTGTACCAATTCGATCTTCATCTTACCTGTAGTTTATTAATTGAGTCATTGAACATTGTTCTTCCACCTGCAATGTTTACATCAGAGACTCTAACTATTTTGCGTCTAACCCTTTATGCGGATTGGGATGTTCCAGAAAATGTTTGGTTGCCCAATTTAAAGTATGCTCACTTCATTCCATATAGATTGATGCATGAGAATTCTATTCAGAGGTTTCTCGACGGGTGTCCTAGGCTGCAAGGTCTGATACTTATGATAGGGGACATAACGGATTCGTATGAGACTAATGTCAAAACTCTTCGCATTTCAAGTTCCTCCTTAAAAAATTTGAGGCTTGGTTGGGATCAGATGGATGAATCAGAGATAATGAATATCATTGTGAAGTCTGAAAGCCTTGAGAGGTTGACATTATCTCTTACGGGAGGTCACAGAGTGAATGTGGATACACCAAATCTGAATTTCTTCTCCATTACTGGTTATGTACTTGAATTGAACATGATTCAAAATCTTCCTTTAATCGATGAGGCTGTTTTGGATGTTCAATATATTATTGAGTCCTCAACATACCCTCAAACTCAAAACGCTTCTACCTTTTTGAGAGCTTTGGAAAACGTGAGATTACTCGACATATCAGAACAAAGCATGAAGGTCTTAATCTAATTTTGTTTGTTTAGTTTGTCTTCATGTGTTAAATAACTGAAACTTTGTTATTGTCATCTAATTCTTGTTTATATGTTTGAAGGCTCTCTATGAATCTACATCGGTGGTGCCCATTTTCAGAAACATGTATAAGATAAGTCTTAATTATTGCAATCTTTTCCCGCATAGCAGGATTCAACAGGTGTTATTCAACTTGTTTGAAAATTGTCCTAACCTTCAAGTGCTTTTCTTTGAGAAGGTTAAGGTAAGTAGTGTTTGGTGGTATTTCAGTTTAATTGTTGTGCGTTTTTCAAATACTTATACACACTCATACAAACAGGTTTTTCACCACTATTACTACTTTCATCATGTCGATTTTGAATCTGTTTTCCCTATAAGCATGGTTCAAAATCTGAAGAGGTTAGAAATATTTGATTTCAAAGGTCGAGAAATGGAATACAAGTTGGTGGAATTTTTCATGAACAACGGACCATGTTTAGAGACTGTTTTTCTGAGAAAAGATCATTTGAGGGGAACTTGGAAACCAGAACAAGAACAGAGAATTGTCTCCATGATGTGCTCAGAAGAGTGTAACATTATATTGAGTCAGAACTTGGAGTCCAAGATTATATCCATCAAGAAGTTGGATTCTCCATGATTGTCCACGGCAACGACTCTATCTCTTTAAAAGTATGTTATTTTATTGTGTTTTTAATATTGTCTGTCAAATTCTACTATCGAACACCACCACCTGCGTCTTCTTCGACTGGTAGGTTTTTCATATTGTCTTTGTTATATTCGATTGTGTTCCTTGAAGAGACAACTGAGCTTTTGTTTTTTAAGGTTTGTATGTTAACCGTTGGCATAAAACATTCTGTTTGTTTTCTATGGTTTGTATGTTAACCGTTGGCAAAAAAATATTATGTTTCACTTATTAATTGATTAGAAAACCGAACTATTTAGTCCACCTACTCGTGGTTATGGCTGTTGAATTGAGTTGTAAAATTTCTTATTTATTATAAAAGGAGTTGAGAGGAATTGCTTTACATAGACAGTTTTTTAGAATAAAAAACTTATAACATTATCATAAAACATTCGATTAGGATGTTTTTTGCAGCATCATTTAGAGAAGGAATGGTATATTGTTGTTATTTATCTTTCTTTTTTACATATTATGTTATGTATGGATTGGGAAAATCCAATTATTCCTGTTCAATATAATTTTTTTGCTGATTAAAAAAAAATAAAACATTCTATTAGGATTATCTTTAAGGAAACAGCTTGAAAATTGTATATGAAATGCAATCCAAAAATGCCACTTAAAAGATATGTTTATATCTCGTAAAAATTGCACAAGTAAAAAACTCCAAATCTTAAACAATTTGTTTTCTTTTTCTTTTTTAAAATATTTTTAACATTGCACTTCTCCCATTTACAAAGGCAATGAAATAGTTCTTATTATATCTCAATTCATTTTGAGAATAGTAGTCAATACGAAAATTATTGTGAAACAACTTCATAACTTAACCGGTAGATCTTCTTTGGTAACCGTTGGCATAAATTGAAAATAATTGTTTGGAATTTGAACAACTTCTATTTTAGAGCAATTAGTGTTTGTTAAAATAGCCATGTTTTTCACGGTAGTAATAATAGTTCTTAGAAATTTAAGGGGAATTATAAGTTTTATGTTGAATAAGATGAATATATAAATAGAAAAAACTCAAATCTTTTCTAGAATTTTAGTATAGATGTGATGTTATATTCTTTTGTATAAATATTTTTACTATTCGTGAGTACAAAATCTCCATGTGCCCTTAAGAAAATCTAATCATAGTTTTATTTCGATTTATATACTTTAGAACGTCTTACGAAACAATGACTCAACTTCAATTTTTGGAGAATCTAAGAGTTAATGAAATAAGTATTTGTGAAGAAATGAAACAACATATCAAACCATATCAAATAAAAAATAGAAAAAATTTGAATAATTACTTACTTTCTTTCTATTTAGATTGAAGCAATAATAGTGATGTTATGACTATTAATACATACATCAAATATTAATTGCATTTCCATTTTAGTGGCGTGAATCATAAAACATGAAGAGATACTTAAATGTTATTTAATGAATAACTTTTTTTCTATAAAAAGAACTTATGTTCTGTAATTTTTATTATTATTAGACCTTTACAACTCATTAATACTCATCAAAGTTATAATACTATGAGAAAAAACATATTTAATGGCAAAAGTTGACGCTAATAAACAATAAGTATTAGCTTTTTTTTCAGGTGTATGGGACGCTAAAACTATAAACACTAATTTGTTAGTATCGAATTTTGAATGCCAACTCTAATTCGGTATAACTAAAATTTAAATTAATTTTTTTATTTAAAGCAATTTAGCATGGCTGACACCAAGGATAGTAACTTTGAAAAAATTGTATAGCACTTTTATGTTCAAATATATGAACGAAAAAATAAACAAAAGATTATAAAAGATTATAATGGACGAAAGAGATGATTGTACATAAGATGACGAATGTGGATAATAGAGATGAATATGAATAAAAGAGATGAAGAGAAGAATGTGGATGAAGGAGATAAAGAAAAGAATGTAGACGAAGGAGATGTGTAGATTAAAAAGATGAATATGGACAAAGGAGAAGGATGTGAATGAAAGATATGTGTATGAAAAGATTTATGAATCTCCAAAGAAGTTGAGTATGGATGAAAGATGAGTGTGGAGAGATTTATGAGTGTGAAAGAAGAAGATGTGGTGAACAAAAGATATGAGTGTGGACAGATTGTGAGGAGATTTATATTAAAAGTGAAAAAAAAAATTATGAGTTAAGAGATTTATAATCTTCAAATCTAGACATTTATACTAAAAATAATTTATTGTCCATATTTAATATAAAGAACACATACATATTTATAATAGCTTACAATAACTTAAATAAATATAAATATTAAAAATGAAAAAGGTTCACATTCATTCATCCACACTTATTCTTATATAGTTATCATATAATATGTTGACGTTAACTTTGTTTATTTTAGGTTTTTTTCTTTTGTTTACATTTAACACCCGCAGATAAAATATTACAACTAAATTAAGTATTGTACACGTATTGTTCATTTTTATTATTTTTTTCAATAGTTAGAATGTGCTTAACGTAACTTGAATAAATATAAATATAACAGTTAAATAAGGTATGTGTTCATTAAATTTGATACAATTGTATTAATATTAAAAAATTAATCTTTTGTGTTGTATTATACTCATTTAAACTAACGCTAATTTGTCCGACTCTAATATTTGAAAGTTAATTTTTGTTTTTTTTTAAAGTATAAGTACCTTTATATCAAAGAATATTTGTATCTTTTAGATTAAGAGAATTGTTAGGAATTGTTACACTTATGTTACATATAGTTCTCATCCTATCATTCTTTTACGTGTCTTACAAAAGTGTTTCAAAAAAAAAAGTTTTAAACCACGAGATGGTGGTCACTAAATTGTCAACTTATACATGTTTTCCTACTAGCTTTGTGAAAAATTTTAAAAGCTATATTTAAATTTTACAAACAATTGGAAACAAAAGAAACAACGAAAACACAATAAAAATTACATTCTAATGGAAATAAATAAAATAATTAATTTAAAATTAGAAGTCGTGTAAATTTTGGATCTGAATGACAAATTCTATATGAGAAACTAATAAATCAAATCACTATATATTTTAAGATTAAATAATTTAAACAAGAACAAAATAAAATTGTACAACATCAATTATAAAATTAGAAGTATTTAAAAAATATCTGAATGAATGATGAATGTACTTCATTTATTTATTTAATTTAATATAATTATTTAATATTACATATATATATATATATATATATAAATTAATTATATCTTGTAACAATATAATATTTTAGAATTATATAATAACAATAATTAATAATAGTCATTATTATTTTTGCAAAAATGGAAAAGGTAAGATTGAAAAATAATTTTTATTTTTATTATTATTATTATCTAATTAATAGATAGATTTGAAGTATAAAAAGAAACAGAGAGTTGAATGTAAAAGAATAATTTAATTGTTTGTAAAATAGTACATGTATAGGTGCAATATTTTACACCAAATTTGAAAGTAAAAATTATATTTAATTTATAATTATATTTCATTTTCTTCAATCAAATGAAACTAGCAGTAATTTTACAAAACTAATAAAGTTTATCTTTACAATTTAATTTTACAGGAGATTGAGTTTAATGAATTAAATATTCATCTTTAATCACAGATGTTAACAAACATAATGGGTAAGATAATTAAGTTTATATAACTGTACAACCTTTTATGTTTTCTAGATTCATACAAAATAGTTAAAAAATATCCATATAAATTCATGGTAATTTTATCTTCCAACTTTATTCATAAAAGATATCTATATAAATTCATTCTAACTTTATATTCTGACGGTAACTGACACATTATTAATGTTTTGCACAAGTACACAAGTCCAATCACTAGCCAAAAAAGTTCAACAAGTTTTAAATTAATAAAAATAAAAACCAACTAAAATTAAGTTTGGAACGCAATCCTCACTTATAACTTATTACATAATCTCACCTTAAATATAGAAATAGCATTATTTTTACACCTTTAGCTTTATTAAATGTCTTACAGATGAACTTTTAAACAAAATCATAAACAGTGATTACAAAATAACAATTTGATGTCACTTTATGAATTTAAAGAATATCACCAAGGTCTTTTCCTACAAATTAAATATATATTAGAATTTAATTACATAAAATACAAGTACACTTTTCAAGGGCACTGTGTTCAAACCCTAATCCCAAGCTGTCTACATATAAAGTTAGAAAGTCACTTCCTAGGGTTTGAGAAGAAAAGATTGCGCCGACTTTTCAATTGTTCCATTTTCTCTCATCCCAAAGTTGAAAACCCACCCTTTGAAAATGGCGGAACCTTCAGCAAAGATCCTTAGACAAACCCTAGAAGAAACCCTAGATGGAGAAGCTGATAACATTGATAGACTCAGTGCACTTCCAGAATCTGTTCTTCTCTCCATTCTCTCACGCTTGGAACTCAAAGAAGCTGCAGCCACCTCAGTTTTATCCACAGCCTGGAGAGACCTTTTCTTACAACTTCGCCATATTCAGTTAACTTTCAATGGAAATGGCCATCCTTCTGACCATCCTAGACTCTTTCACCTCTTCACACTCTTTGTTAATAGAATGCTTCGAGAGAGAAACCCAGAAGTACCCATCAGAGTTATCAGGCTAACTGTGAGGAATTTCACTGAAATGATGAAACCAGATTATAAATCATTGATGATGTCCACAGGTGCTGCAATGTCCACTTGCAACGTGAAAACCATTGATTACACTATTGGTAACTGTAGTGTAACTACTGAGGCATCTTCAATTCCTCTTCCACCTGCAATGTTTATATCAGAGACTCTAAGTGGTTTGCGTCTACTTCTTCCTGAGGGGTGGAATCTACCAGAAAAAGTTTGGTTGCCGAAGCTAAGGTATGTTCACTTCATTCCTTTTAGATTGGTGGATGAGAATTGTATTCAGAGGTTTCTCGATGGGTGCCCTAGGCTAGAAAATATGATGCTTGTGATTAAGGATGAGATAAAGGTCAAAACTCTTTTCATGTCAAGTTCCATCATGAAATTTGTGATTCTTGGTTGGGATCTGATAGATGAATCAGAGACTAGTATTACTGTGAAGTCTGAAAGCCTTCTTAGGTTGACATTATCTCTCAAGGGAGCTCACAAAGTGAATTTGGATGCACCAAATCTGAAGTTCTTCTCCATTAAGGGTCAAGCGGTTGAATTGAACATGATTCAAAGTGTTCCTTCAATTGAAGAGGCAGTCATAGCTGCTGATTGTATGTTTCAGTTCTCAGATTGGACTGTCTTTTATTCACGTTGTGATAAAGCTTGTACCTTTTTTGGAGAGTTGCAAAACCTGACACTACTCCACATATCAGAACCCATCATGAAGGTTTTCATTTATTTTTGTTTGTTTAGTTTGTCTTGTGTTAAGGAACTGAAACTTTGTTTCTGTCATCTAATTCTTGTTTATATGTTTGAAGGCTCTATATATTTCTAGACCGGTGATGCCCACTTTCAGAAACATGTATAAGATAAAGCTTGTCCCTGATTATTCTAATGAAGAATTTACCCGTTACTGGGTTGCAAATGTGTTATTCAACTTGTTTCAAAGATGTCCAAACCTTAAAGTGCTTTCCTTTGAGAAGGTGAAGGAATGTTGTGTTTGGTATTTCAGTTTAATTGCTATGCATTTTTCAGTTACTTATACACACTCATATATACAAACAGGTGTTCGACAACTACTTTGGTGATGTTGATCTTGAATCTGTGTTCCCTATTAGCATGGTTCAAAATCTGAAGGAATTAGAAATTTTTGACTTCAAAGGTCGAGAAATGGAATACAAGCTGGTAGAATTTTTCATGAACAATGGATCATCTTTAGTGATTGTTTCTCTGAGAAAAGATGTTTTGACGCCAAAAACTTATACTTGGACGCGAAAACAGCAAAAGAGAATTCTCTCCTTTTTGACATGCTCAGAAGAATGTAAGGTTTTATTCAGATAGAAATTGGATTTTATGAAATCCCCATGGCAACAAGTCTATCTCTTTAAGAGTATGTTAATTTGGCTATTAGATCAACGTTTAATTTGGTTGCAGATTTAGAACAATGATGTTTTCTGTTGTATTTCGATTTTCTTGTTGAAGACTTAGATTAATTGTTGTACCACTCCTTAAATAGACCTAAATTTCCTTAAAATTTTGATTCGGAATTTTATTCACGCCTACTATTTGTATCTTTGGTTGAAATGATAGTGCTTTCCCTTGGGGTTGGTTGAAATGATATTAAATTTTATATAGCTAAAGGTAAATGCTAAACTATAGTATAGTATTCAAAGTAGGCGTAATTACAAATTTTATCTTATGATTCAGTTGTGTAATGTTAATTTAGAGTTCCATATTATTCAAAACAAAACTTTTGCAACACTATGAAAAAAATTCACATACTTTTCTTTATTCCCTAGGAAAATTTAACTTTTCTTAAAATTAATAGTTCTATTAATATATAACCAAATTGTAACTTCATTTTACACATTAATTGATTTATAATATAATTATTAATTAGTTGTTATACCTTTTCCTTTCAAATAGTATAAAGAACATTCTAAGATGCTATGTTCTTTTAATGGCAGAACTTGCATTTTGCGAGTTCTTTTAGTCTAACATAAAGGCATTATTATAGTCTTTTAATAGAGGTATACATAACAGACTTTTGTCCAGAAACATATCTAATAGGAAGAAAACAGAAATTGTTGTATTTTTTTTCCCAAAAGGATACACTTTATAAAAGATTTAAGAAATATAAATTATGAATAGAAAATTAATACATTAAAAAAGAACTTTAAAGTAATAAATTTTTAGGTCATTTATTCTTTATATATATATATATATATATATATATATATATATATATATATATATATATATATATATTTGCATATTTTTATCTAGTGTTGAACTCCAATTTACCCTTGACTTCAAGGGAATAAAGTTAAAATTAGTTTAGTGTATAACTTGGAAAGTAAATTTTAAAGAAGTTATGAGAAAACTTTGATATATTTATCCTCTAAAGTCGTGTTGTTTCTTCTTCTTAATTCTATGTTAGAACAATTGGGGTCGAAAGGCTTAGTGGTTACATGAAAATTCACACGTTTAACCTTTGTTGAAAGAAAACCTATTTTATGGCATAATAGAATTCACACAATCTCCCTTTGTTATCATATGGACTTGATGAAGATTTTAACTTGAAAATTGCTGATCTATAACAGTTTCTTAGTGTATAATATGTGATCAGTGTAACTTTCTTGCATTTGGATTTGGTTTTCTCACGTAGTGAATGTGAAGAAACCAAGTCTTATTTTCCTTCTTTATCTTTCATTCTTTCATTTTTTGTTCTTTCGCATTGTGAGAATAGTATAACATGTAAATGCTATTTTTTAAGCAATCCTTTATTTATTCATAGAGGATCTTTAATGGTCGATAAAGATCTTACATGTAAGGTATATCATTTACAAGATTTTACAGTAGAGAGATAATATTTTCACCATGATTTTTTTTTTCCAAACTCTTAATATCTCCAAATTCTTTTCTATTAAAAAAAATAGCTCATTATACAAAATACAATGTATAATAATTTATACAAAAATATATCTTTTAAAAGACTTATAAACATAAATTTATGTCTCAATAAGCTTAGCTTTTTATTTAGGTCGACATTTTTGAAACTTAGAAGATAGATAAATTTAACATTTGACTTCATTATAACAAGTTTAATATATATTACTACTGTTGTTAACTTTATATATTTTTTTCTTCTAAATCTCTCCTTCATTATATATTTTTTGTTTAGACTTATGAAATCAACCATGCAAATACCACACCATGGTGGAAAACCCTAACTCAATGTTTTTGAAGCTGATGGCTATATACTCTTTCACCCTTTTACACAATCCTCCTTATATCTAAAGTTCAGTGTTACTGTGAAGTCTTAAAGTTTTGAGATTTTCATATGCTGTCTTAGAAACACAATACAAGGTTACCTTAGATGCCTCAACCTCAAATCTTTTAACTATTAACGGTCATGTGGATGAACAGCATATAACTCACACCCTCTCTTTCGATCACGTGATGTGATGATAGCTGCTGAATTTCAATTTTCTATTTGCCAATGAGAATAACTCGAATTCACGTGCTCACCATGTATTAAAGTTTTTATAGAGCATGCGAAATACCTGAGTTTGTCAGAAAAACAGTATAAAGATGTACTTTTGTTAGTCTCGTTTAATTTCACTGTCTTTCAAGCTTTTCCATCGATGGAAGCTTTTATCTAATTCTTGTTACTTATAAGAGCTAAAAGTTCTCCTTGCCTTGGTGAGGTGTTTATAGGAGGTAAATTGTGCCGGATATATTCATTTTATGTTGAGTTCCTAGGCATTGAGTTAATAGAAGCTAAAAATTTAAAAACTTATTCATCAAGATGATAAAATATTTTTTAAGAAAATCTCCACTGTGCAGAACAAGAGTAGGTATGTTAGAACAAGTATTTGATTGTTAGCATACTTTATGATATGCAAAAGTTTCATTACTATTATAAACTACGGAATGATTTATACAAAACACATAGTTTCATTCCTATAACAGAGTTATATCACGTTATAGAGGATTCGAGAAGGATCGAGAATGAAGTAGAATTTGGAGCGTTGTATGCATGTAAATCTTTATACACATCTTTTGAGGACTTTAAATATAGGTCGGTTGGAGTAGCCAATTGCTTCTTGTTCATAGAAAGAACCAGTAGCAGATACTGTCATCTGCTCCCTCACCAGAGCTAGACCTGCAACAATTTTTGTCTTCTCTTCCCCTCCCACCTAGACTCTATTACAAATAATTATTTGATGTTGTTTGTTGTTGGGTTACTTATTAGGAGACAGTAGGATTCTTTTTGAGTTCTTCAATGTGTTTGATCGATATATTCGATGCAGTTTCTTTCGTAGTTATCTAATGTGATTGTTCTAATTAATTTTAAAATAAAAGATGGTTAGACAGTTGAGCTCTATTTTTTTTTATCATTTTTACCTCGTCATCCAAGTTTTTATTTACTTTTTAAAAAGATGGTTAAAGAAAAAAAAAAAAAAGGAAAAAAAAAAAAAAAGAAAAAAAAAAAATAAACAAAAAAAAGAAAAAAC
>Ga0214545_1000829_pt1 | contig 53801 bp, 24 predicted proteins | sample CNSS4metaG_FD_160064 | JGI IMG/M metagenome (GOLD analysis project Ga0214545, IMG submission 160064) | Root nodule microbial communities from cowpea collected in UCLA plant growth center, Los Angeles, California, USA - CNSS4 | ecosystem: Host-associated > Plants > Roots > Nodule | place: USA... | reverse complement strand
TATATATATATATATATTAAGACTAAGTGTTTGCCTTCCCTCAGTGTGGTTGAAAATAAATAATTTCAAACTAGTAGAATATAATGAAAGTATATTTTCATACATTTGGAAAGTTATACATGAAAATAATTTTTTAAAATTTATGATAATTGAAATTGGATATTAGGAGTTTTCAATAACTCCCAAAATAATTATTTTATATATTCTTATAAGAATAATCTACCTTTTTGCATTTTTTATTTGTTAATTAAATAATTTCTAATTTAAAAAAAATATTAAATATAAACCCAAAGACATCTATAAAAAAGTAACTGTCTTAACAGGTAACATATTGCTCACAAATATAATTATTTGATATATAAAATTAGACTATGACGCTAATTCATTGCCGAGTAAAGATTGAATAGACTTTTAGAAGTGATTTATCAGTTAAACTACATTTGATTAAATTAAAATTTTAAATTATTTGAACTACTATTTATTTTAAAGCACATCTTCTAATCTCATAAATTGTAATTCAGTTCAGTTTAGAAGCAGTTCCTTTTTCAGAAACTGAATTGAAATAACAATTGGGTGTGTAATTTTTAAAAATAATTTAGAATTTTCTATACACGGATTAATTTGGTTAATCCCGTTTTAAATGTTAATTGTTCTTGAGTGTTGAAAGTGAGATATTATCTCAAAAAGAATGTTTGAAGAGATGGAATTTGTTTAAGATTGATTCATGCACATGCATGGAAACTAATGCACCTAATGTAATGATTAGAGCTGAATTTGAGTATGTTAATGAGTATTGGACACTATGATTATCAGTGACCAGTTCGGTGTCTCTTTAAGCAAGCATCCACTTTTAAACTCACAATTTTCTTGCTTCCAATTCACTCTTTTGGGATCGGATATTAATAACATACAAAACACCAAATCAATAAGGTCATATTCTTCCATGCCTAAGGGCCCTGCCATTGAATTTTCTACCCAGCCAATTCATAATAAACTCAACTACTTAACTCGTGCATGCATCCATATAACACACAAAAAAGGTGCTGCACTCTACATTATATGTATGTATGTACGTGAATGGAACATCTATCATGAAATTTGTAAAAGTTGATATCACAGACAAAAATAATCTCCAAACAACCACCGTGTTGGATATCAAACCCTAACTTTGAGAAATGTTTATACAGTTTTCATGTAATGAGAAATGAAGAGGAAGCTTTGGTTCTATATAAAAAAAGTTATGTCGTACAATAAAACATCAACATACACTTAGAAGTTTTTATATTACATAAGATTTTTCTTTTAAATTTTTTAAATAAATTTACAAGAAAAGACTTTTTTCTGTCATATTTTCTAAGAATCTTAATTCGTAGGTACTTCCTTCGTGGGTAATTATTTCCTACAAAATTATAAAATTCGTAAGTATTTCCTACAAAAATTGTTGTAAAAAGTGTTTTATACAAAATATTTTGCAAAAAAATTAGTAACAATTTCTTACAAATTTTTTTTTTCACAATAAAATTTGTAAGTATTTTCTACGAAAAATTTTTTAAAACAAAATTTGTAAAAAATATAAATTTTTTAGTAGTGATAAATTGCTTCAATTTATTGACAAAAAAGTTGCCGTGTTTTTCTTTAACATACATATAAATGTCTATTTTTCTATTGGTCAATATAAGTGGGTGAAGAAAAGGGATGAGAGATGTAATATTAGAAAATTTTTAGTTAGAATGAAATATTGTATTTGGTGACAAGTCTTTATTTTATTTTTCTTATTATACATATTTTTTGAATATGGATTTGATAAGCCAATTGTTTCTTTCAATATATTTATATATTTGTTATTATTAATTAAAAGTATATATTTTCACTTGAGAAGAAACGGTTATATATCATTTGTATCTAGTTATACATATGGTGCACGACTCAAATAATTTTTGTTGCTCAATCTCATAATTTATATTGAGTGAGTCAAAATTTTATACAAATGTTAGGTTTATAGAAGGAGTTTCATGAGGTAATACAACACCAATAATATTTAAGTTCAACCACATAAGACATTGACATTACTCTCAATCCAAAATCTTAAGACAATAACGAATTTATGAGTCTTTATTCTTATATAGTGTTCTACTTTCTTATTTCTAACCAATATGAGACTTAGAATCACACTTAAATTCCTAACACCTATCTAACAGTCTTACATGAATCATTTTGTTATATCATTGAAGTCTATTTGGTCCTCTACCAAATTTTGCTATTTTTACACTCTTGTATCAAAATAATTTTTTTCCGATGTTCATATTTTGGTAGAAAAACCCTATTATTATAAGGAGTTTTATTGAGATTGAAATATCCATCTTTATTTTTCAATAATTATCTCGTTGAAAAAAAATATTTTTCACTCTTCTTCTCCCATATATACCCCTTAGAATACATACTTTCACAGCTAATATAGTCTATTTTCTTTTGATCAGGTCACCTTATTATTTCAAATTTCTTTAAAAGCCAAACATTTTTTACTCTCTCTCTTCACCTAATCTAGTTCATAAGCAACAAATAACAGTCTGTGACAATCTTCTCTCAATTATGTAATCCTGTCTTGAAAAATGAGCTTAAAATACGACAATGTTATAATGTCTCACTTTTGAAATTAAGATTTGGAGAATAAAATTATGGTCACGCACCAACATTAAAAACATGCATCAAAGTAAACCATAGCTGTCGGCAATTACTAGTTGTTTAGCAAGTTGTTTTTAAGTAATCCATGCACAACTGAAGAGGCTACTTGTTACAAATTTTGTATTGAAATCTACATAGATTTTAGGTGACTGTAGAAAAAAAATATATTATTTTTCTAAGTATATCAAAATAAATATAAGACTTTCAACTTACTACTTAAGATTTCTAACATTTTTCAACTTTATTTAATTAACTGAATATTTTGTCACATTTTACATTTATTTTTCTCCGATATTTCTCTTCTTTCATTGTCTAACAATAAGCGAGTTCAAGTTCTTACTTGTTCTTAATTATTACAAACGCTCGGAAACCTAAAGCTATCAATTATAAGTATCCTCAAGCAAGATTTTAACTGAAGTTAAATTCTCAATCGAAAAGAACTATTAAAATCATTTACTTCTGTTATAATTCTCAATTGTATTTATATTAATATAAATTAATATAATATATTGTAAAATAAATTAATTTAAGATTTAATTTTCAACTTAACTTAGAAGTTCTATTAAAAGAAATAGAAATATGAAATTGTTAATCCATGTACATCTTGAATAAAAACATTTAATATATTTAACTTGTATCGATTGAATTGATAAAATGTTTATTATCAATAAGATGGCAAGTAAAAACCAACTGTCTCTTCTTTAATAACATATTAAGATTAAACAACTCAAACTCAAATTTTAAAATAATATTATAATCTACCAAAACAATTACTTTTGGTTGGACCTAACAAATAGGAGTGTGAAAGTGAATCAACTTGACTCATATCGACTCACTACGAGTTGAATTGAAAATAACTAGTTTAATTTGATTCACTCTTTGGTGAGTCAAAAGTTTACAATTCGGTCTGAATTATTATGAGTTGGTAGGTTAGTGGATTGACTCACTTATGAATTTCTTTTTACAAATTATTTTATATATTTATTGCATTATAACAGTGGGATCAAAATTTATATAATTCTCGAAATAATATCATAACAAGAGTTAAAGATCGAAGTATCAAATATATAACTTGATAAACAAATTAATTAAACATTCAAATTATTCAAATATTATTGAGCAACATTCTAACATTAGAAAATATGAAATTGTATCAATCGACTTTCAACCCGGCTCGAATCCGTGAAATAAGTGAACTAAATTCAATTTAACTCATTAGAATTTATCTCAATCCAATTCAACTAGAACCCTTGATGAACCAGATTAACTCACATGTTAAAACATATTTTGACATTTCTAGTAAAAGAAAAAAATTATTGTTAAACTGATCACATGTTTAATAACCATATCTCATGTTGAAGATTTTTTATCCTTAATGTCAAGATATGTTAAAAATCGTAGGTCTGGCAGTAAAATCACAAAAATAAAATATATAAATTGTGGGAGAGTTTTTGATGTTAAACTTTTACTTAAATTGAAATTCAAGGAATGTTTAATTTTTTAAAGCAAATAAAAATATTATAATACGTTAATGCGTTGATTTGGCATTCTTTGTATTAATTAGCTATTTAAACCGGTTTGAATAAATTCATTATTTAATCTAATAATATTTTTAATATTATTAGACTAACTAAATTTATATTTTCTGCAAAAAATATTTTTTAAAAGTTTTATTTTTAAGAATAGATTATATTAATTAATATTTAAAAAAATATTTAATTTACTACAAGAAAAAATTATTTTAACATAAGTTTGTTTTTAAATTACTGAGGATTAAACGAAGTTTTTACAACTCTAGAATGTGAGTTTTACGAATCTAGAAAACATCAATGATGTTTTTTATCTTTTTGTATTTATCGAAGATTTTAAAATATCTTAAATTAATAATAAGTATGTTATTAGTGATTAATAATTTTAATGAGAGCTTTAAGTTTAGTAGAGAGAAGCATGACCTAATAATTTATATAAGATTGTAAAATATTAGATAGGATGGGATGCAATGTAATAAAATAATTGAAGTGAATCTATTTATAGATATAATGAGTTAGGTTTATAAATGTGGTTGAAAGAGTAGTTAAAATTTTGGAGGAAGATAAAAAAGGAAAGTAATGAGTCAGTTGTCTTTGGAATTTTGCGGCAGAAAACGTACAAGTTCCGTCAGAAAACTTTAGTATATAACTTTATTCAAAGTCCAAAAGCTTACGGTAAACGATTAGAGACGGTAAAATGTCTACATAATTCATTATTCTATGGTCAAAAACATGAAAGGTAAGTTTTATGATGTGGAATTTAAACTGAATTTGATAAAGAAGAAGAATTTGAAGAGAAAGATGTAATGTCAATTCGAAGGGAAAGGCTATATGTGGGTATCTGTTTCCCAGTGCCCTGCCTATTCCCTTCCCAACGACCAAAGGGTGACGAGTGAAATTTCCTAGTAGCATCCACCAACAGATCTTCTACCATTGCCAAGTCACATCACATTACCCTTCTACTATTCTTCTTCTCATCATATTTCGCACTTTCATCAATAAAAAAACATATTTATAATTCTTAAATTTGTGAATACGAAATTATATATATATTTTATTTAAAATTTGATATATTTAGGAGTTAAATATGTTTTTTATCTTTAAATTTACAGTGAAAATTAAAATTAGTCTCTTTTGAAAATTTTAGTCCAATTTAGTCATTCAACTTTAAAATTGTGTGAATTTAGTCATTTTAACCATATTTTGTTATGTTTATTTAACGTTTCAAACGAAATTTAAGATAACATTTGAGTTGTTTACACTGTTTGACACATTTTTGCATCAACTTTAGTTAAGAAATTATTATGAAAAACATTTAAAATGTTAAATAAATTTACTAAAATTTGGTTAAAACGACTAAATTCTCATAGTTCCAAAGTTGAGGAATTAAATTGGACCAAAATTTTAAAAAGAGACTAATTTCAATTTTTACTGAAAGTCAAGATACAAAAACATATTTAATTCTATATTTTAGTATTTGAACATTATAAATGAATAACTTTATATTTCAGATGAAATGAGATTGACATTTGAGTTCAAATGTGTCAAATGTTGTAAATAGAATGTCAATCTAAAATGCCATTTGACACATTAAAAAAACTTTAACTTAAATAGGTTGGTTAAGAGAAATGTATCTATTGATTTTTAAAGTCTGAGATCAAATTATAGAAATGGTGTTATATTTAAAAATACATTAATAGACATGGAGAAAATTTTTATGTTGGCTCAAACTAAAACATGGGTCTGGATCACCAATAAGTATCCATCAACAACATTCTTTTTATCGGATTGATGTTTGAGCCCAATTACATGTTTTTTCTCGATTTAAAAGTTTCAATTTTGGGTGGTTTATTATCTTTTGACTCATCATGATATAGCTTCTGTGATTGTCGTACGCTGGCACTGGCTAGAGGTGCACTACAACAAAAATCACTTTAGACAACAACATAAAATTATGATATAAATTATAAAAACCGTGGTTTAAAGATTAGACCACAATTTTTTAGGCGTGGTATAGGTGAGTGTAGCTATAGATAATAGACAACGGTTTGTAGTATGATAATATTTTTAAAACCGTTGCTTAAAATTCTCACAATAGACAACAATTTTACATGTTGATTTTATACCTTACCTATGTTTTTAGACCACATTTTTACTAGTTTTGTCCACATAGTTTAAAGCAACAATTACATAATCATGGACTTTCATGATATTTATACATCATTTATAAAAATGTTGTTTATTATATGTTTAGGCTACATTTATTTAGCCGTTATCTATTTTAGTGTGGTCTAAACTATAAATTGTTGTAGTGGTGGTATTATTTGTACACTCTAGTATTCACGTTGTTAGATTCCATTCATTGTTACTTGTAGTCTTGGTCTTGTTTACATCAAAAGTCTTGGAAAATTAGTTCTTTACATTATTTTTGCGTGTATTCGTGACTTCATATTTTGCAGGATAAATGATACTATTGGGGGAGGACGTTTAAGCTTTGTATTCAAAGCATAGTCATAAAGGATATGCTTTTTACTTGTAATCTTTATTTTTATTCTTTTATGATGATTGTGAGATATTACTCTATGTAGAGATTGATGAAGGAAAATCATAGCATTTTTTTTATTGTTTATGGGTTGAGGTAACCCAATTACCTCTTATTAATACATGTGTTCTTGCTGATAAAAAAAGAGAGTATAAGAAAAACGTATTTAACTTTAAATAAAAACTGATACTTTTATTAAATAATAATTTCGATTAAATCAATAATGTTTAGTTTTGTCAGGTTTTACAGAGGGGGTTTTACTGGAGAGAACAACACCAATGAGACCTGAACCCAACCACATAAGACATTGACACCACTCTCAACCCAAAACCTTAAGGCAATGAGTTTATGGGTCTTTATTCTTATATAGTGCTCTACTTTCTCATTTCTGATCAATATGGGACTTAGACTCACACTTGGATTCCTAACAAGTTTATATACATACCTAAAAGGCACATCATTGATTCACGTAGATAGAAAGCTTTAGTTTCATGTAGCATGAGGTTGTCATTAGCAGCTGTCATAAGCTTGATGTTTTTTTGGCTAAACAAGATACGAAGCCTGGAAAGTGATAACCAAAATAACACAAACATTATATCAATACATTAATATATATTAATTAATATATAAAAATCTCAGCCCTTAAATTACTGATAGATGAACCTCTGAAATTGGTGACAGAGTAATGAACGGACCCATTCGCAGGAGGAGCCTAAGAGCTTGCCACCTTCCATACTTTTTCAACCACAAAATTGAGTGTAGCCTTTGGCTTTTTGTTTTAAATATATACCAAAGATCTAAAACTGTTGAAATACAGCAAAAAAGTTTGAACACAATCTCACTTTCCAATCACTCAAACATTTTCAACTGGACTTTAGAATCACTACATGCGTCTCAAAACTATTAGAGGCTGCAAACTATACAACAAAACCAAAGTGGTTGTCATTTTTTTTTTCTTCTTTTAAAGTTGGATGGAGCAAGTTAAAATTGAAGGTATCACATCAAATGTCTGAGTGTGGTAATTATTTTGTCGAGAGGGAGTACACTCTATTAGGTTAATGTGTAAAGAAAGTGGCATGAGAATATTTGTGGTAATCATCTCAAGAGATTCTAAAGACGATCTCGCATGCACGAGTGGAGAAAGATACAAAATTGATGCTATCATAATTAAGTAGGAGCAGAAACAAAAACCATGAACATTTTGCGTTTACTTCATTCTCGTAACTTTTTTTACATGTGAACATGGAGGGTTTTGAAAATACAAAAAAGAGGGTGCTGCATTCACATTGGTAACTATATATTGAGAAAGAAAGAAAGAAAGAAAGTATTTATGATGGTGGATTTTGCAGCACATGAAACTGTGGACCACGCTACTTATACATAGAGAATGGTGATGAAAAATATATGGTGGAGGACAGTGAGTTGCTAGCAAATCGATTCTTCAAGACTCATGCTAGATTTTCTAATTAATGTATACCACCTTTCATATGTCAAACTTCTTCATTTTTCACGTGATCACTATATATGTTTCCTTATCTTACCTTTTCTTTATCAAAACCACATATATATTCAGACAACCTTATTTCAAACAAAAAATATATTTATAAAATATATATATTTTTTTTTCTATATATATATATATATATATATATATATATATATATATATATATATATATATATATATATATATATATATTAATTAAAAATTTCAAATTATTAGTTTCTGTAATTTTTTTATTTCACAATGTGAGAACAATTGCCAACGTGTAAGTATGGTTGATATTTCTAATTGAATTATTATTAATTTTTTATGAGTAAAATATTTTTTTGGTTCCTTAATTTTGAGTGAAAATTAAAATTAGTCTATTTTTGAAACTTTGACCTAATTTAGTTCTCAAGTTTATAAATACGTGAATTTAATCATTTTAACTAAATTTTTTGTGTTTATTTAACGTTTCAAACGTATTTTATAATAGTTTCTTAATTAATATGAAACATAAATATGTCAAACCATATTTTATGATAAGCAACTTCAATTTATAAAGTCAAGAAACTAAATTGAACCAAAATTTTGAAAATGAACTAATTTCAATATTCATCGAAAGTTAAAGATCAGTAATATATTTAAGCTTTTTTTTGTTTATTAAGTAGTCATGATTATCATATTTTTTTGATTGAGTTATTGTGGTTTAATTTTCCCATCAATGAGGTTATGTGTTTTTTTTTTCATCATCTTATTTACGTGTTAATTACAACATTTTTTTGGTTAATATAAAAAAAATGATATTACGTAAGAATAATTTTTATGTTTTCATTGATGATTACTTTTTCTTCATGAAGTGTATCATTGCAAACTTAGTTGAAAACTATAGGCATCCTATTGTTTTTCTCCAAACTTATTGAAGTTATAACTTGCGTATCTTTTTAAAGTTTATGTATTATGAATTGTGATTCTCTACAATTATGAAGAGTAGAGAAACTGAGCAAGATAAGATAACACTGATGATGAAAGATCGAGTCACTGTTCTTTTTGTCGATTGCATAAGTTGATAAGAATTTTGGCTACAAAAGGTATTGCATGTGATCAATCTTTATCAAACAGATGGCTGAATATGAAATGCGAGGCCAATAACTACATTTTCCTTTCAAAAAGATATCTTAAATCCTGCTAGAGATATCATAATTGCATTTACACGTTTTTTAATATCTTAATTATACTTTTAGGATATTTCACTGATAACATATATGATTTTTTTTCTATTAAATTACCATATATCTAGCTTTCACTCTTTTATATCAATTTCTTCTTCTAACTTTTAAATACTCAATATTGTTTTTCATTCGTTGTCTTCTTCTTTACACACGCTACAATTCGTAAGAACTTTTAATTTTATATAAGAATTAGAAGTTGAAAAAAAAATCACATCCATTGAAGTTGTTCTTCATTATTTCAAAACAACTTTCTTTTCTTCAATAAAATCAACTAATGAAAAACTACTACTCCCACCCTTGCAAATAAGATAACACAATGCTCTTCTTAAAGCTTTCATAGCCTATTGGAAGAAAATATCGTTCCCTCTAAAATTAAATATAAATAAAAAAATGTCTATGTTCTATAAATCTAAATATAAATGTTAAAAATAGGTTTTAAGTCTAACTTAACCTCACAAAATTAGCTTGTAAGATAAGGATTGCACCCACTTATATATTGTGAATTCACTTTATCCCTACTCGATGTGGGACTTCCAACACACTCCTTCACATTAGTGGGTGATAGGATAAGCTCTAAGTTGACTTTAATACCATGATAGAAATGAACTTTAAGCCTAACTCAACCCCACAAAGTCAGCTTGTAGAGTGAGGATTGCACCCCACTTATATATTGGTGAATTAGTTTTATCGCTAGTCAATGTGAGACTTTCAACAATAAATAAACTTTCATAAACTTAATCTTATTTGTCATTTGTTTTAAAACATATTTAAATTTCCACATCATGATTAAGATTAATTTAAAAAATATATTTATAATTAATAAGATTAAGAAAAGTTTATAAATAATTAAGTTATCGGCTAGAAAACATGCCTTCTCCCTATTAAAACGAATATATAAACTAAGATATTTATTAAATGAAAAGTGATACGTATATTGAAGTTGATTCTTTTTTCCATAAATTTCAACTAATAATATGAACAGCTTTTCTTTATGAATATTAGGACTTGTTCCTACCTAACCGATCCAATTGTTGGAATCCAACCATTTTCAAATTCTACCTTTTTAGGGTTTCGAGAGTATTTGAAGTCTTAGGTAAAAACTGTATTAGGGCTCTTGTTTGGTTTTCCACGTTATTTTTCGTAATGCTTGAGGCATGATTAAATATTATTCAATAAAGATTCATCTTGGAATTGCTTTTAAAGAGATTAGTCAACACTAGCTTACACATCATATCTAGTATGTTACGTACATTAGACTAATTCAATATGTTGAATTTATAAAATTTAAAAACTCACTTGAAATTTGTTCACTTTATATTTTTGCTTCCAAAATTACATTAGAACATATATAGTATGTTTGGGTGAATAAACACAAAATATTTATAGAAACATGATTTTATAAAAAAAAATATTTAAAGTTGAAGTTGAAGTAATTAAAGTAATTTGTGTCCAAATGTTTTTATGTTAAAAAATAAGTTTGAGGTAAAACTTAATAGAAAACATTTATCAGAAAAAAGTTACCTTCTATTATTTCTTTAAATGAAGATTAGAATATCATATATCTTTATTAAAATAAAGTTTCATACAACAAATTCAATTTGAATACTTCCACACCTTAAAACCAAACATGAATAAAAAGTAGCTTGTGTTAGGTTAAAAATATACACAAAATCTTACACCAAATCTGTTTTCAAAGTAAAAATCTAAATATAATTTGAAGTGTATTAAAGTTGGAAGCCATCAGAGAATAAATACACAATGAACTTATTTTACTTTATTATTAAGAGGATATGACTTTTCAACATTGTAGTAGGAAAATGTGGAAAGATATTTTTTGCACCTTAGAGAAATTATATTGAAGGGGGTTAAAACTTGAATGATAAAGGTTCAATCTTTAGTTCTTGAAAATTAAAGAATGAGTTGTAGAGAAATGATGGTTTGATGGTTGAGCATAAAGCACATGAGATTTTGAGTGTGGGAGGGTGGTGAAAACATTTTTAAACCAAAGTGATTTTACATGAGAAAATTGAAAATGAAGATTTTTATGTTTTGAAAAGTTTAAATGAGTTAACTCTGGATAATATATAATTAACATTATAATAAGTTTTAAGAAAAAACTAATACATAGAGAATTACAACAAATAGTAGAGCGGTCAAAATGGGCCGCCTGACCCACCATGGGTTAGTCACTTAGTGGGCCAATTCAACCCGGCTCATTTATTAGTGAGCCAAAAAAATTTGAATCCAACCCGGTCCACCACGGGTTAGTGGGTTAAACGGGTTGGCTCACTAATTTACTTAATTAAAAACATATAATTTTTTTCTTAAGTCAGAAATTATATTTCGGATTAAAATTTAAATAAACTTGAATACAATCTCAATATAATTCAAAATGATGTTAAACTCCAATACAAACCAAAATAAATAAATAAAAATACAAATTACTATCTAAGATCAAAACATTTTTGTGACTTACCCAATCTTTTATTGAATGCAATATTTTTTTCAGCAAACTAATTATACTTTTATTAGTTGAAGCTAGGTTTCTATTTGTCAACCCATCAATGTGTTTGGTTTAAAAAATAGTTCAACCTTGCAAAATCCAACATAATGTGTGTCACCACGCGGGTTTGTGGGTCAACCCAACTTACCATAGGTTTAACTCGAATGAGCCGAGTTCTTGGTGGGCCGGGTCAAAAATTGATCCGTACTATAACTTGTAAAAAAATTTGAACCCAACTCAACCCAAACCCAGGGTGAGTCATATTGACCCATAAGTTTTGATCCACTTTGACAGCTCTACTGAATAGTCTATGTGAAACATAATTTTAATTTAAAAATCACATCACAATAATGTTTTTATTTATGAAAAACTGTGAGAAGAAACTTTGGTTTTAGATGGTATAAATCTTTCCATAAAAAGTAATATGGTAAGTCATATCCTATAACATGTGATTGGGATAAGTGGGCCAACTTTCATTAGTTTCTAAAATGATTATGGAGAAGCAAGAAGCAGGATTTGGTTTTGGACGATTTAAAGGCCCAACAGTGACCTATTTATTGTAGGCACTGCATCATATGAATTTGGCAGCATCTTATTTGGCACCACTCCACTCTCTCCCATCAACCAAATCTTATGTCCCTTCTTTTTCACTATCTCCAATCATATCATTTCCTTCTCAAAATTCCTTTTGCACAAATTTTAAATCAAGCCTTCAAAGATTCTCATACTAGTGCACCACTCAATTTCTTATAACTCAATAATAATCTTTCTGTTTTTTTTTTTAAGTTTGAGGGAGTGCCTAAAGAAACTATGGCGGTGCAGGAAGTAAAAGCCCTATCACGAATGTGACAACTATGGGCTACTTATTCGGGGCTTGCCGGCCCAACTGGCTACATTTTTTTTTTCAAAACAACACAAAACAAAAATCCTCGGAGTATGTTACAGTTGAAGAGGTTCTGTGCACAGGTGATAGAGTAACTATGCCATGGCGCTTCAACCAATTCCATTGAATTGTTCATCCTCAACACCGTGTCGCTCTTCTTCTCTGCATTCTCTGTTTTTCCGACCCCAAACTCGTGTCACTATCAAATTCAGAGTTTCTTGTTCGAACCAGGCAGCGGGAGTTCAGACTCAGCAACAAGTGAAGACAGTGAAGAAGAAAAACAAGAACAATCACCGACCAAGCTTCCTTCATCAAATTCAAGATAAATGGTCTCATAAATTGGGGTCTCAAAGAGAAAAATTTCCATGGCAAGAATCCCAAGGCGAGGAGGAACAACGACGCCAACACGAACAACAACAACAACAACAACAACAACAACCACAGAAAGAAGAAAGGCATAATAAGTTGCAGAATACGGAAAAGCCTCCAGCATCGAATTTTCAGTTTCCGAGGCGATTTTCGCCGTGGCCGCAAGCAGTGAACCCGAGCAATGGACGGTTTGCTTCTGAATCCTATGATTCCGAGGAGGAGAATGACACTGAGGGTGTCAAAGGTTCTGGCGGTGAAGAGAGAGAGGGAACGGTGCGTAAGACTTCAAATGTATCAGAGAGAGTGAATGGGGAGAGGAAAAAAAGAAGCAACACGATGCTGGCGGAGAAGACGATTCCTGAACATGAGTTGCGGAGGCTGAGAAAGATTGCGCTGAGGATGATGGAGAGGTTCAATGTTGGAGTGAAGGGCATCACGCAGGAGTTGGTGGCTTCCGTTCACGAAAAGTGGAGGGATAGTGAAGTTGTGAAGTTCAAGTTTGGCATTCCTCTTTCTACTCACATGAAAAAGGCTCATCAACTGCTAGAGGTATTTCTCTCCTTTCATTCCTTTGCTTATCTTTATGCTTCACTTGAAAGCCTCATAAAAGACAATGCACTCTTCATTTTCAATCTAGACCTGATTGAATAAAACTCTCTTTAAGCATCATAAAAAGGTAGAATAAATTGAACTTAAGTTGATTTTAACTTATAGAAGATCACTGTATTTTGCCTTCTTATTTTTTTAATAAATGTTTATGGAGAAATTTATATCAAGGGCCTTAGTGTAATATGTTTTTGTCAGATAAACAGTCTCTAACACACTCTCTAGTCATAAGTTATGAACAAGACAAGACTCTGTAAATAGGCTATATCCTTCAATTAATAGTAAGAGTGCATTGGTAGCATTCTTCTAGCTTATGGATTGTCTTTTATCTTCTATTGGTTTCAACTGCTACTTATTATACTTTTTTCTCAATGCTGTTCGTGCTTGATCAGAGTAAAATTGGGGGCATAGTGATATGGCGATCTGGCAGTTCCATAGTATTGTATCGGGGTATGACATACAAGCTTCCCTGCGTTGAGTTGTATAAGAAAGTGAATGATGCGAAGGAGAATGCTGTGGATAACTCACTACATGTTGGAAGTGGAAATAGTGGTGAAGCAAGCGTCCGAGAAACAGTTGGAACAGAGTCATTCCGAGACTCCGAAGAGTGCTTGAAGGACATGAGTGAAACAGAATTGATGGAAATGTGTGACCTCAACCATTTGTTAGATGAATTGGGTCCACGTTTCATAGATTGGACAGGCCGGCAACCATTGCCAGTTGATGCGGACTTGTTGCCTGCTGTGGTTCCAGGATATAAGACCCCATTCAGACTCCTTCCCTATGGATTACGGCCTTGTTTAACTAACAGGGAAATGACCAACTTCCGTAGGCTTGCAAGAACAACAGCTCCACACTTTGCCCTTGGTATGCGAGAAACTATCTAGTTAAATTCATGTCTTGCAAACATCTCTTTCCAACCGATACTATCTGTTTACTGCTGCAGGCAGAAACAGAGATTTACAAGGTCTAGCTAGTGCTGTGGTCAAGCTGTGGGAAACGAGTGCTATTGCAAAAATTGCCATCAAACGAGGTGTGCCCTTTACAAATAATGACAGGATGGCTGAAGAACTTGTGGTACTTCTCATAAACAGAGCTGAAATTGTTTCAATACTACTGTTAGATTTAGTTGAAGTTAAATTTTATTGTGCAAAAGAAAGTATATAAATCTACATTTAGAAAACATTAAAGAAAGTATCAAAATCAGTGTTTTTCATTAAGGAAACATTGGGAATGAGAATATGATTCTAAACCCATTAAAAGTGAGGCATGTCGTGGTGACTTAAAGAAAGTCTGCATTTTTTTATTTTCATCCTGAAACAGTAAAGGTCAAACAACCGTTAAATTTTCTCTAAATGTTTCTTTTGTTTCTTAACCTTTGCTCTACAAACAAATGAATTTAAAGTTTAGGGAATTGCCTGAGTGACTACGCCACCCACTTAATAATGAGTTAATAGGAAATGACAGGTGCAGGTGAGTTGACTAAATAATTAACCAATGACCATGACATCTTTCTGTGATAAAATAACCGTATTGTATCATAAGACTGATAAGTTTGTTAACATTTCCTCAGTTGGGATTTTCATTTGAAGTCCATAAAACAAGGAAAGTGCTACATGTCTTCATTTTGTAGTTAATCGCTAGACATGCGTTTGCTATATGTCCTCTTCATTTAATTTGCTAAAATCGGATGGTTTTCATCAGTGGAGACTGAACGATTGGATATGTGTGATTTTCATGGCATTTTGCCTTTGTTTTGGATCAGATACATTGGAATTATTGTTCTCTCTATACCATCACTGGAGCTAAAATGCACACACATCCTTCCATGTAAATGCAGAAAACTATCCCATGGTTCAAATCCAGCTACTCAACTCCTTGAATTTACCAAACCTTGCACGTTACTGTAAATTTTTTGTGCACGTGCAGAAAATTCCCTTTTGGGTTTCCATAAATTCAAGGAGTCAAGTTGTTAAGGTTTGTACCACAAGTGGTTATCTGCAATTGACATTCTTGCCTTTTGGCCCACTCTATTTTTTCTTTAAATAATTCCGGATTGTAGAAAAAAATTCACGCTCTTAATAATCTAAAGACTGCCTGCATTTATTGTAATGCTCACGGATTACACTTTTTGTAGGCTTACCAGCATATATGTTAAGATAAGTTGTACGGATTGTTAGAATTTGACACTTGTATAACTTAACAGCTGCTCTGGTTCCAAATTTTCCCTCTGCCATATTCAAGTGAATTAATTATTCCTTATCATGCATGCAGAAATTGACTGGGGGAACTCTACTTTCCAGAAATAAAGAATATATTGTACTTTACAGAGGCAATGACTTCTTGCCTCCTGCTGTCACAAATACACTGAATGAGAGACATAAAGAAACCCTCCTCCAACAAGAAGAGGAAGAGAAAGCACGGCAAATTGCTTCATCTATTGCTGTGTCAAAAACCAAAGCTGCTCAAGTGCCATTAATTGCTGGCACCCTTGCTGAGACTAGGGCTGCAACCTCCAACTGGGGACACCAACCGAATAAGCAAGAAATTGAGAACATGTTGAGAGATTCTGCCATGAGTAAACTTTCTGCTTTAATAAAAAACCATGAGAAGAGACTAGCTTTAGTAAGTTTTGAAGGTATCAAGTGAAATAACTTACCAAAACTGATCTGTTACTAAATCTATCTAACTTTTGATGGTCGTAGGCAAAGGCAAAGTTCAAGAAGGCTGAGAAGGCTTTAGAAAAAGTTCAGCGTGATATGGACCCAGCTGACATTCCTACTGATTTGGAAACATTAACTAATGAAGAGAGATTTTTATTTAGGAAGATTGGTATGAGCATGAAACCATATTTACTTTTAGGTAAGACGAACAAATTTATTATAGCTTTGTGATTGGCTGTTTTTGTATAAGGTTTAATGGCTTACACAAGAAAGGTTAGAAGCATGGAATTTTTATTTCAGGGAGGCGAGATGTTTATGCTGGCACCATAGAAAACATGCACCTACACTGGAAATATCGTGAGGTGGTAAAGCTAATTCTGAAAGGAAGAAATGCAGCCCAAGTCAAGCATATGGCAACATCTTTAGAAGCTGAGAGTGGAGGGGTGCTAGTATCTGTAGATAAGGACAACAGAGGTCACCATATCATTATTGTGTATCGTGGGAAGAACTATCAAAGTCCATATGTTGTGAGACCCAAAAACATGTTAACACGAAGACAGGCAATGGCTCGATCTATTGAGCTTCAAAGACGTGAGGTAGTAAAGCAATGACTTGACTTGTGGTAAACTTGGATCTTTACTTGTACTTTTATCTCATAAAGTCTGTAATATATCCAGGCTCTTAAACATCATATCCTAGACTTAGAGGAGATAATTGGGTTGCTGAAATCTGAGCTGGTATGATTTTATATCACTTTTATGTGTTCCTGCTGTTGCTTATTTTAACTAGTTTATAAGTTCTTTCTGAAGTTTTTGTTGCTGATTTCAGGAGGATATGAAGAACGGGAAGGAGATTGATGATAGCAAAACTCTGCACTCAACACTGGACAATCCTGTTTCCTCCGACAATGACTTGGAAGAGGTAAATATTTTCTTTCAGCAAAGAAATACCAAATACTTGTATTTAAAGCCAATAGCAATTTTAGAAGTACCCATAAGAAGTGACTAACTGTACTCTTTTCTTATGTTTGTGCCACGCTACTTTCTTTGGTAAAATAGATTGAATGGAGTGAGATTTGTTTTAGTGAAGATGACAGTGATGATGAGGATAAGAAACGTCAAAATACTTAACTAGGTAAACTAGCACTGCATTGCAATAGGTGACGAAGAAGGTGAAGAAAAATGTGAAGCACCGACGCTTAAGCTTCTCACCCCTCACTGAAATATTTTTGAAGATAGTAGCAGGCCGCACAGATTATTATTGCTGCCCCATTGTGAGCACCATTTATGCGGGAATTCTATCTTACCTGGAAATGGTAGGCTTCCTATAACATCATGTGAAATGGTTAATTCAGTTGTATGAATGTCAATTCCATTACACGAGTTTGATAATGGTTAATTCCATTAGGGTAGTATGACCTTTCAGTGTACCATAAGAGGATTTGTTTAGAACTGTTATTCCACAAAATAATAATTTTTTGGGGTCAAAAGTCTGTTGTAATTTATATTTGACCTCCATCCTTAACTATTGACCAGTTTGAGTAGGAGTCCACATTTATATTCTTTAGATTAATACCAAACTTGTATATATCATATATGTGTGAGATTATAAGAACTAGTATTTCATTAAATTAAAAAATAGAATTCATTTTATGATTTTGATTAGTATATTTTTGTATACAAGTATTTTGTTTTTATCATATTTTACTCCTATAAATCAAGATTAAATTAATAAAGCTTTCATTATTTGTATCGTTATACAAACCTATAATTTAATTAATCGAATGTCTTCCTTTCATTCTTGTTTCTCGAGTTGGTAATGAATGTCATACATCCTCAACTATGGTATAATTCACAAAATAATAACATAATACTTCAACATGATATGGTAAAAGTATAATGACTATCCTCGACCTTATTTCCCATTTAACATACCTACACACAAATAAGGTACAAGGTTAGAAATTTAAAATCATAAAGTTTTATTGTAATTCACATTGAAGATTTCAAAAGAAATGCATTAATTAATGGTAATTTAAAATAGAAACTTTTAATTTCTTTTATTCCCTAACTAAAACTCAAGATACTAGTTAACATTTGTCTATAAATATTACTGCCACGTTGTGCAATGGTTCTCTTATTGAATAAAACTAAAGCCTCTCCACCATGACCAGAGTCCTCAAATGTACCACGCGGCAAATTACGATAGTGCGTCATGAAGGATGTGTCCATCAGGGACCTGCAGAATGCTAAAAGCAGTAAGATTGATCATCACCATTATATTCTTTTAGAAAAAACTAAAAATTTTAAAATATAAAAAATTATTATTCAGGCCAAGGTAGGTAGATAGATACCTAAGTAGCATTAAGAAGGTCCATTTGCAAGGTTTCCTTTATAACATGCACCACAAAGGACGCTAACTCAGCTTGATGATCAGTATATACATGATCAGCTCCTTCTATGATGTGTAACTTGTGATTAGGTAGAACCTTACCAAACTCAAGTGCAGCTACAACCGGGATTAGGGTGTCTCTTCCACCATGAACGGTAAAGACCCTGTCATATTATGCATCCATGCATTATGGAAATTTCATTAACCTCATTAAAAACTGTCCATTTTCACACAAAAATACTATAATTCAAGTTGAATTTCTCTAAATTCCCTTCCTTGATAATAGCTATATTCCGAACTTCTAGTCCATAATCAATGGAGACACAGACATGTCATAAATTTTGGAGGCATTTGCTAAGTGTTAGATATATACTTATCTTTATCTTGATCTTCAGTTTCTTTGTTATTATTTTTTATGTGTATTTTGGATTTAGCTCATACTTCCTTTGTTATAAATATAGTACTCTATGTGTATTTTCTATACAAAGGAGACTAATCTCAAACCTATTTTCACTATATTTAATACTAAGCATCAATTACATATAAAGATATTCACCAGAAAAGAAGGTACGTATAAATATGATCTCCTCCACTAAGTTTCAAGAGTTAACGCTTGTAATATTTTCACATATACCTTCAAGCGTAAAAAAACAAAAAAAAAAAAAAAACTTCTGATGTCAAAATATAATTCCGCTGTATAGATCATTATAGTGAAATTCTTTAACGAAGAATTAAAGGAAGAAGGGAGAACTATCAGACAGTTTTTTCTTCACCTGCATTCTTTGTCAATACGCAGGCATTCTTCAAGCATAATTATGTTTAACCGATCCTTCAAACTTTCTTCAGTTACACGATGATCAATACCTCCTACAAGAGCAGATGTCATGTGATATCCTCAAGAACAGAAGAGAACCTATATATACAAACGCACACGCAAACATTGGTGCATATGTTATTTCATATTTAAAAGAAGAGTTATGGCAAAGAAAGATGATAAGACTAAGATTGGAAGAAAAAAGAAAGAAGCTTACTAGAGGAAAACAAAATCGAGGAAAGGCTCTGGGCTAGCTCATTTCAGCAAAAGCAACTAATAGCAAGTTTAAAGTAGAGAAACAACTATATGGACCTGAGATTTCACAAAAATCATCTTCGAAAAGCATGCCTCCACACCAATTTGAATTTAAACATTTGATTGTTTTAACACATGGCTGATCAAGTGGTTGGATTACCTGCTGACTCTGCCTTTAACTCAATGAAACCTTCCTTCCTGAGTCTTTCCATAAAATCTTTGCCAAAACGAAATTCAAGGCCTATCTTCAAATCAGGGCTACCAGATAGGTTGACAATTGTTTTAGTGTCATGATATTTTGATGCATAAAGAAGCGCTGCATTAGCTCCTGCACCAATATACATAAACTACTCAGAACAATTTTAACATACATATAAACTTTCTAATCTACAGTGACAGAATTCTTTGATTTGTCCTTTATGTGCTTGAATCCATACTTCTCATATTATAGAGAAATTGAGGCTAACTAAGTTTTAAACTAGGTAGTTATAATACTGCATAAGGTATGACAGTTATAGTGTGTAACAGATTTGTAGAAGGCAGTTAAGATGATATTTTTTCTGGTGTTTTGAAGGAAGAAACGCCATGTAGGTGGAAACCTTGCTTTTGCTGATGCTTGTACTCAAATTTAGCTTAAGATAAAATATTCTCCATTAATATTAGGAGTTCAGCGTGTTGATCTCAAGTCTAACAAAAACTCCAAAACCACGCATCCATGGAAGATGTTATCAATTTTTTCCTAGGCATGAAATATTGTTTTAAAACCAAGCACAAATATGTATTTATTCCTATCCAGTGGATACAGATTAACACAGACATCACAGTAAACTTGACTTTACAGTTTAAGGCAAGTGATAAAATTTCTCACAAATCCTCTTTAAACATACCAAGATAAAATTTCTCATTTTAGTACTTCTGCTGAAAAGCTCAGTAGATTAAGAGACAGTGTTTTATTCATAGTATGAACTATAAATGCATACAGACATGCTTTTATTTTCAGTGACAGTGAGTAATAATCTACAGATAGGAAAAAAATATTATTTATGAAAGAATCTGTGCTGTTCTTGTCCTATTGCTTCATTCTGAGATTTCTGCCCAGCCAAATCGTTGTTGATCAGAAATTACTTATATCATGGTTACTAAAAAAATATTGACAAAATCAATTTGTTACTACGCAACTTGTCATTTCGTAGAATTACATATGCATGTATGGAAATCAATATAATACAACAAACCTTTACTGTGCCCAACAATTGCAATAACTGTACGGTTTGTTTCTTGAAAGTGTTGAGCTACAGCACGTATATCCTCAGCTTCCCTCCAGTAGCTACCAAACTCAAATGAACCTTCACTTTCCCTACAAGTAAACCTCAACAACTAAATCAAAATGAAACAGTTAAGCAATACTAATGGTCAGGATTAGGTATCAGAAGTTTCATAGAACATGGCATAAACGGAGGAACTAGTGGTTCTATCTTTTGATGATCAAAATTACAAACATAAACAAGTTCACGGTTTTGATTTTGTAACAAGAAATTTACCCATTTCCAGTGAAGTCAAACCGGAAAGAACTGATTCCTGCATTGTCAAGAGCAGCAGCTAGATTTGTCATGATAAAGTTTTCCTGGAGATAAGAAAAATTAATTAACAATGAAACTGAATCCGGGTATTTATGTGTACATGGTCTATGGAATCAGATGTCATATTCATTTCGAATAACTTATGCATTACAACAAAAAATGGCGGGTTCATAATTTATAAAACAGGAAAGTAACCTTGGAAGCACGAAGACCATGGCATAGGATAACAATCTCTTGGGTTCCAGATTCATGTAGTATGCCCACTAGTTTATTGCCATGTTTGTTCGGGATTATGACTCTTTGCTGCTGAAATGCTGAGAAAATAACTCAACAGTTTGAAGTCAAATTCTTTATACATTGGTTGAATATTCAGTATGCTACTTAGGTTTCATTTTAAATACAGCAATAAATGCTTCTGAAATTCTCAGCACCGTTATACAATACTTTTCGTATGCCGATTTGGATACTTCCATTTCATGTGATTTCCATGTACATAGGAAAAAACATTATAAATCTCATGGAATATGAAACCCTGTTTATGAGGTAAACTTTGTGTAATACAGTTAAAGAGAACATAAAATAAATTACATTTATATAATATGGAGAGATAAAATTCAAAACTGGATTTAGAATCTTCAGAGTAGGCAAGATTTGGCAACACTCTATTTGATGGGGATAGCAAAAAATGAAGACAGAACAGGGCAGTTAAATATGCTGTTCCCAACATCTTACAACTACCCACAAACTTTGGATATAAACTCTGGAACTCCTCCGGAACAAACTATTCTAGTTTCTATTCAATCAAGAAACTAGAAACTGCTAACTTAAAAAAGTGCAGAACATAATCCAAACATAATATACAGAACCTATGAACAATTTTAGAAGCATTTCAGTCAGACAACACACTTAAAATGACTAATGAGGTTGACTTATATTATGTACTTTTTGCAGTGAAAGAAATAAACGATTGGTTATGGGAAGTCATATAAATAACTCACAAGGGTTTTTTTGGGCATCTTCGGCCATCTTCAAGTTGTGGAAACGTCAACCAGTTTGCGAAAAGTCTGATGAATATTTTAGTTGAAAGTCGCACTTTCAATAATTCTATTTCTGAGTGTGGCAGGAAATGCCATGTCATCTCTTTCTATATATATATTATTCTTAATGATATAAACTATTTTATGTTTTAAATAAATTTTTATACTGTAAATTTTCATTTTCTCTTTCAGTGAAAGAATAATTTTATTGTATGCTTTGCTACTTTACCATTGTTAAGTGTTAAATCAAAACACCCCAAATTTCAATTTCAAATATTTTTATTTCTCTAATATTAGATTTCTCCTCGAATGTTACCCATTGTACTTTAAAAAAAATTATATTCTTCTTAAACTGAAACTATTATTATTATTATTATTATTATTATTATTATTATTATTATTATTATTATTATTATTATTATTTAAATTAGAATAATACGTACGTACTAGACTTACTTGCTAATATCATACCTTAAACAATCGATTACAAAAGAATTCAAACTTAATTTAATGCTAATTAAAGTAATCATAACATTTGGAAGAGTTTTTTTTACAGCTAGTATTTCATAGTGGTAGTAGTTTGAATTCAGTCCGTTGAAATTGCTCAATGTTGTCATCAAATATGTAAAATTCGGTACGTTTGTTTTTTTTCTTCTGATTTTTTAAAAATAAAATAATAACTTATAATAATTTTAAAATTATTTGGGTGTACTTTTAGGAAAAAAGTAGAAAAAAAAAAGTAGTCTCTAGTTTTTTTATAAGTAAAAAAGCTTTTCTTTTACCATACATAAATACATATCAATTTTTACTTTTTAAATCACCTTTAAACAATTTTTATTTTTCAAACAAACCACCTCTTAACAAATTTTTCAAATAAATCACCAATGTTTTTCTAATACAAACAAAGGCACCCTACAAAGAAATCCTTAAATAACAACCAATTTTAAAAATAAAAAATAACTAATCACTATACTACCTAATTTATATATTAGTATCTAAAAATAATTTCTATTATAGATAAAATATTATAATTGGTTTATAAATTAAATTCTAAATTTGACACAAACATGTACTATTAAAGTTTTGATTATTAAAGGAACTAATGTTTAAATTGATCTTTTAAATAATTAATTTAGTAACATAGGAAGATATTCCACTCTCCATTATTTTAACCATGATGAGAGATTCACTAATTCAACAAGTAGAATCCAGAAAAGTTCAACACGTGTTGTGGAACATCATAGGCAGGTTCATCCATAGCAGAAAATTTGCTTATCAGTGACGGATTGAACTAGCTTGACACTGCAACATCAACCATGAATATATATATCATTAGATAAACGAATGTCCAACATAAAATGTTGAGTTCAAAACAAAGATAGATAGATAGATACCTAGCTAGATGAACCTTTATCCTTGTTCAAGGTTTCCTTTATGAAGTTTACAACAAGTGAGGCTAATTCATCTTGGTGATCACTATATACATGATCAGCTCCCTCTATGATACGAAACTTGTGATTGGGAAGGATCTTGTCAAACTCAAGTGCAGCCACAACTGGGACTAGGATGTCTGCACCACCATGAACTGTGAAGACCCTGTCATTTATCTACAAATCATTATGGAAATTTCACAACTTCACAAATGACAACTATCAATTTTCCTCACAAATTAATGTTCCAGTTCTTTAAATACATTCCTAATTACTAGTCCATACTCCATATAAACATAAACATATATACTAATATCAATTTTCCTCACAAATTTCACAACGTTCTTTCTTTTTCTTTTTTTGAAAATGGTCTCTATTACTGATTGGTGATGAGGTAACATGAATGTAGACAAGTCATGCAAACGACCACTTTAAGAACGATATAACATAGTAAATTTAGATTGAATCACTATCATCCTCACAAAAACTATTTCGTTATTTTTCATATTTATTCCTCATTGTTAACTTACAAAAATCTTTCAAATCAAAATTTATAACATGAACTGAGTAATGAGGATTTTGTTTAATTTTAAAATTTGGCAGAGGCCTGCTCTTGACATTATAATAAAACTCTGCAATGAAGATGAAAGGTTGAAGAAGAGTGTGACCTGCATTCTTTGTCAATATGCAGACATTCTTCAAGCATACTTATGTTTAACCGATCCTTCAAACTTTCCTCAGTTATACGATAATTGATGCCTCCTGCCACATTGTATCAAAGATCGGAGACCAAAAGAAAGAGCTCCAATTGGTTTGAAGAACGAAGTTTTGTTTTGAAAAAGAGTGAAGAGGAAAAACACAACATTTTAGAAAATGCAACAAATAGCAAAATAAAAGCATAGAAACAAGTATATGAAGCCCAGATTTCTCAAAACTATCTTTTAGAAGCACACCTCTGCATCAATATAAGTACTGAAATAAATGGCTGATTTAGTGATAAGTTACCTGGTGCTTCCTTCAACTCAACGAAACCTTCCTTCCTGATTCTTTCCAAAATTTCTTTTCCATAACGACTTACAAGGCCTACCTTCAAATCATGAGTTCCAGAGAGGTTCACAATTGTTTTAACATCATGATATTTTGATGCATAAAGAATGGCTGCACTAGCTCCTGCACCAATATACATAAACCATTCAGAACAATTTCAACATGCATACAAACTCTCTAATTCACATAGTGACTGAATTTGTTGACTTCTTTATACTGGTAGAAGATCTTGGCAAGTTTTGCGAAGGGATGAAATAATGTTTTAAGCCCTATCACAAATATGCAGCAACTTGACAAGTATTTGTTCCTTTCTAATGGATACAGATTAACACAGCCATCACAGTAGACTTCAAATTACAGTTGAAGGCCAGTAATAAAATTTCTTATAAATCCTCTTTAAAACCGACTCAAGTTTCATTTTGGAACTTCTGCAGACTAGCTCAGTAGATTAAGAAACAGTTTTTTATTGAGAGTATGAAATATAAACACATGCAGGCATGGTTTAATTACATCAATACAACAAACCTTTACTGTGGCCAACAATAGCAATAACTTTCCGGTTTGCTTTGAGAAAATGTTGGGCTACAGCATGTATATCATCAGCTTCCCTCCAGAAACCACCAATCTCAAATGAACCTTCACTTTCCCTGGAAGGAAAACTCAACAGCTAAATCAAAATGAAACAGTTAAACAGAAACAGTAATAGTCAGGATTAGATAGCAGAAGATTAATATAACATAGAAGAAATGGAGGAAGGAACAAGTGGTTGTATATGTTGAATTGAACACCGAGAATATAAGAATAATATGCTCTTGGTTTTGATCTGTAAAACGAGAAATTTACCCATTTCCAGTGAAGTCAAACCGGAAAGAACCGATTCCTGCATTCTCTAGAGCAGCTGCAAGATTTGTCATGATAAAGTTTTCCTGGAGATAGAAAAAATAACTAAACAACGACAGAAACTGAATCAAGGCTTTTATATTAATTTCTAATAACATTTGCATCATAATAAAAAAAATTGTGAGTTCATAATTTACAAAACAGGAAAAGTAACCTTGGAAGCTCGACCCCCATGGCATAGGAGAACAATCTCTTCGGTTCCAGAGTCATGTAAGATGCCCACTAGTTTATAGCCATACTTATTCTGTATTATGACTTTCTGCTGCAGAAATGCTGAGAAAAATACTTCAACAGTGTTTTCTTTGTAAATTATGTAAAAAGGAGTTCTTGAAGAGTTAAAGAAAACCCAAGAACTCTGAACATCAAGCTCTTATAAAATCAAATTCAAAAGAAATAACTCACATGGGTTTTGTGCCATCTTCAAGTTCTGGGATGCGAAGTTGCTCGCATGCTTGCTTGCGAAACCTCTCTTGAATTTGAGTTTATAATTCAACCTCTGTGTGTAATGTTGTGGATATTCTTGTCTGATGGAATCGTCCCCTTAATCTGAGAGGACAAATTATCCAATATTACTCCCTCTTTTGTAAAAATTAAAACTTTAACTAATATCGTAAAATTTAATCAAGATTCCCTCTTTGTTGGTTTAAATATATCAAGGGTTGCTTACATAGATATTAAATTCAACACCAAAACTAATGATTTTTAATCAATTTGACATTTAAACAGGATCAGTTACATATAATATTGGCAGATTACTTATAACAGGTTCATGTACTTCAGTTAAACTATTCTAACGGTTCAATCATTCACTTCTTGGAACATTAATTACTGATCCCATTTGAATAACATTAATTTCAACAAAAAAACAAAGTGAAGAATGTTCGAAGAAAAGTTGTTAAAAAAATTATTCATTGTATTTTTCATTAACAAAGTTAATACACAGATAACATAATTAAAACAAAATCAAATAGAATTTTTCCAATGCGCATTGGGCTATTTTGTTTAAATTTAAAATAAATATTTCTGAAGTACGTCTTTTCTGTAAATAATTACTTATTCAAAAAATATATATAATAATTGCTTATTAAAAACTATAAAACTGCTCACTAATTAGACAACTACATAAATAAACCGAAGTTTATTTATTTTATTGAAACAAATAAGAACAAACAAAATCACTAAATTTTAAAATTCTACATAATGTTAAAAGCAATTAGTTCTCGAAGTAGACCGATTGACACTAAGAAAAAATTTTCTCACTGTTTGTTTTTCTTGTTAAATTAGTTACGGAAATTAATGTCTATAAAAATAAAATATCAAAAACCATTAAAGGAAGACTAAGACGTCTTTAAAAAATTGTTGTATATGTTGACAGAATTCAATTTTAATCCCTTAATAGTCTAATATACGAGACGAGGTTGATTATCAACTCATTTATCACACTAACTTGATCAACTTGGTAGTATCGTCACAGATTATAAAACACTTTAAATAAAAAAGTAGTCCTTCTTAAAATTAGGTTTAAATCGTTCGAATAATTTGTTTTTATTCTAAAATCTTAATTGAATTATCAAATTTTAAGTTGTTTTAATTGGGTCTTCATTTTTGGAAATGTGTTTTAAATTAACCTTTTCTGTTAGTGTAACACTGACAATGTTATCTTTGTGTTACATGTTAGTTCGTAGTTTTTTTATTTTACTTTTCTTTTTAAAAAACAAGTATCATATGTCAAATAAGTGTTCTGTCACGTGATATCTTTAAATCTCGTACATGAAAAACTGCAAAATGAACCTTTTATAATTCAAAGGAACTATAACAAGAGTAAAAGCAAGAAATTGGAAGATCAAATCTATTCAAAGGCTCCTAATGCTATAAACAATTAGAAATTCAAAAGATATGAAGGTCATGACTTGGAACACATTTGAAGCATAATTTTTAGAAAAATTAGTTTAGAAAAATTAGTTTATGTTTTTGGACTTTGAGTTTTCTTTTAGAAACTTGTTATGTTTTTATGTTTTTGGACATTGAGTTTTCTTTTATAAATTAGTTTATATTTTTATGTTTTTGGGCTTAGGTCTTCTTGTAAGGTTTTTAGGTTTTCTTAAACTTATATGCCTACATATAGAGGTAAGAAAAAAAATGATGTAAACATCTTTAGTCATATATTGAATTTTATTTTATTTCATTAGAGAGAAGATTCTTTTGCCTATATATAGAGGTACAAAAAACTGATGTAAACACTTTTAGTCATATATTGAATTTTATTTTATTAAAGAGAGGATTCTCTTTGGTCTTAACTTAGGTATCTGGTTCTCATCAAAGATTGTGGCAAATCTTAACTTGAGCAATATTCACATATTTTATAACTGTAGCAGATATTTCTCTCGCCATTATTTTCACCATGATGCAATATTCACAAATTTGATAAGCAAAAGCTAGAAGAACTCAAGCATGTTGTAGAACATCATAGGCAGGTTCATCCATAGCAGAGATTGTCACCTTGAGCAATTTCAGTTGGCTAAAAACTGCAAGATCTACCACAATTGCACATCATTAAAAAATAGATGTCCACCAAATTAAAGTTCAGATAGATGGCACTGGCAAAGGTAGATACCTAGCCAGATGTAACCCTATCCTGGAGCAAGGTTTCTTTTATGCAGTTCACAACAACAGAGGCCAATTCATCTTGATGATTAGTGTAAGAATGATCAGCTCCCTCTATGATATGTAGCTTATGGTTTGGTAAAATCTTGGCAAACTCATATGCATCTTCAACGGGGATAACTGGGTCTGAAGAACCATGAATTGTGAAGACCCTATAATCCATTATGTGATTTGAGATTAGCAATTATATGGATGCATGTAATGAGTTTGTAGCTTTATTAAGAATATTGTTCACAAGACCACCCTACTACCTTCATCATCATCTCTCACTAGTATAAACTCCCTTTGCTCAAACAACTACTCTACGCACTATTAAATAAGACTTCCTCAATTAAATACAAAAGTATTCATAAATTTGTACATGTAATGGTTTCCCCTGCATGAAATTAAACAATTCTATTTCAAATATCAAGAGTGGATATTAAATCTTGTAAATTTCCTCCTCTAATTTCATAATCTTCAGCAGCTGTGAAATAATTAGGAACATCTCTCGTAAAATCAAGTTTAGACAAGGGAAAACAAGGGACATTTCAAGAAATTAATTAATGTGTTAAAAACAGCATAATGGAGCCAAGTTATATAGACAAAAAACAATAACCCTTATACAAAAATGACTTTGTCACTAGATAAGATAAGAACTCTTGGTCATTGTTATAAATAAAAACATATAATTACAACCACTAGGTTAAAAATAACGTATTCTATAAACTCTACATAATTTTCAATTACAAATGGGAAAAACCACATTCTTTAAAAAATTATCTCTGGTTTTAACTTTTTTATTTACCCAAACTCTGGAAACTCCACACTCATCCTTCATAAACAAAACAGATACAAAGGGTGACGAAAAAAGAGATCAGACAAAAAATTGTGTTCACCTGCATTCTTTATCAATCTGAAGGCATGCTTCATGCATGTTTGTATCTAAGCGATCCATCAAACTTTCCAAAGTTACACGGTAATCAAAACTTCCTGCAATGAGACATGTCATCAAATGGTCGTATAATAATGTAAAAAAGTGTCTGCCTACGTTAGACAAATAGAAACAGAGAATGTCATGTAATATGCCAGATTACATATGAAGGCTGCCAACAAATCTTGAAGTATAATTATTGCCTAAATTTTTCGAGTTTCTCTCGTTTTCATTTCCTTTTTGGGTTTCTTTAGTTATCAGACATTAAGAAAATGAACTGTGGCAAAATAAAAGTACTGCAGCAAGAACTTTGTGCTTAAGAAGACAGAATATTCCCCAATTCCAATTTTGGTATAAAATATACAGCAAAAGCAAAAAAGCCATGTTGTTTGACTTACCGGTTTTAACAAATATGCATTGTAAATTCACTGAATTTGTGCAAACTATATCTTACAAGGTGCTGTAAGAGGCGTGTAAATGTTTTGTGGTTAAATGAAAGGTTACCTGCCCGCATCACATCAATGAAACCATCCTTCCTAATTCTTTCCAAATAATCTTTTCCAAGGCGTTCTTCAATTCCTGCCTTCAGATCATAGCGTCCAGAGATGTTGATAACCGTTTTGATGTCATGATACTTAGAAGCATAAAGAAGAACCACGCCACCTCCTGTATCAGGATACAAGTAACAAAATTTCACATAAACCCTTTCTAAAGCTGTTCCACAGGCTAACTCAGTACATTAAGAATAAAAGTTTTGTATTTAGAGTATGGACTAAACACATGATTGAAATGTTAGTGCTTGATCATCTGCAAAATTATTTTTGCTAGTAAGAATGTAAACAACAAACCTTTACTGTGTCCAATAATTGCAGTAACTATGCGGTTTGCTCTATGAAAGTGTTGAATGACGTCATGTAGATCATCAACCTCCCTCCAATAGTGACCAAACTCAAATGAACCATCACTTTCCCTAGAAGGAAAACTCAACAGCTAAATAAAAAATGAAACAGCTAAACAATACATACTAGTGATCAGGATTAGGTAGAAGTTTCATAGAACATGGTGGAGAAGCTAGTGGTGATTCATCACGAAATGGTTTTAGCTTTTCTATTGTCAAAGGAAATAATTACTTTGTTAAAACTAGAAAAAAAGTAAAAGTATGTGTCCAAATTCCCTTGTAACGAGGAACTGATGTTTTTATTCATGTTTTTGCGTAAAATATTAAATGTATATTATCAATGACCTCTAATGGGTTATTTTTTGGTAAAACAGATCATTTTTATATCTTGACAGTTGAGCAATTTATATTCCAAGAATATGTAACAATTAACATAACGTTATGCAGCGTTTGCATATACACTATACTAATGCATATGTGAATATATAAATATCCAGCATCTGTTTCCTTAAAGAGAAAATCATATCATATGCTTCACAATGGTCACTAACGTATGCCAAAAACTGCATAAAATAAGTAAAACCTTTGAACATCTTGCATTGCAGAATCACTGGAGATTTTTAGCTTTGCACTTTTAGAATAGTTTTGAATCTAATAACATTGATATTCACAACAAAAAGTGAAGTTGGTTGCATAATTTGAATAAAAAACAAATAGGTTCACAATTTATCCTGTAATACAAGATACGTACCCATTTCCACTGAAGTCAAAGCGGAAAGAACTGACTCCTGCATTCTCTAGAGCAGAAGCAAGATTTATTATGATAGTGTCTTCCTGGAGATAGAAAATTTTAATTAAACAATGAAAAAAAATGAATCAAGATATTTAATGTATATGGATAATGGAATGAGATGTCATATTGATTTTTAATAGCATTTACATAATAAAAAAAAGTGAGCTCAACCTTGGTGGATCGAAGACCATGACATAGGATGACAATCTCTTCGGTTTCAGATTCATGAAGAATGCCAACCAGTTTACTGTCATTCTTTTTAGTAATTATGACTTTCTGCTGCCGAGCTGAAAAAGTAATTCAACAGTGGGAAGTCATTTTCTTTGTAATTGATTGAATAATCAACACGCAAGTTAGATTAACCATTGCCTTTCTTTATTTCAAATAATAAGTATCACCATACCATACACCTGAAATTTGAGAAAGAGATTAATCTTTTTTACAATTCTGTAATAGGGGCTGATTACAAATATATTCTAAATGACTAATGACTCTTGACCTAGTACTCACATGAAAGAATCTTGCTAACTTAATTACAGGAAATAAATAGAAACTAATTACAGGAAAACAAATCTGTACAAATAAAAACAGAACCACAGAATTATAAGCCTAATAAGTTGAATTTTTGATACCCAACAAACCATTTCTTGATTATTTTACCAATGGATTAAATCAGTAGCTGCAAAATAAACCACACGAAACTCTTTCGAGTACTTAAAGGTGAAGCCTTTACTACCAATGATTGTGGGCAGAGTCACTTAAGTCATCGATTCTAATAAAACACCAGAAAATTAACTCACAAGGGTTTTGGGAAGGTTGAGCCATCTTCAAGCTCAGGGTTTTTCTTGAAATGCGAATCGGCTTGCGAGAAATGCCAGAAAAGATTGGTTGTGAAAGCTTCCTGAATTCAATAAACCGGGGAGACAAATTTACGACAGGACCCGCGAACACAGTAAGCATATCATGTGATCATGAATTAGAATGATCCAAATTCCTTTAAAATAATGATTGAAAATATATTATATTATACTGGACTTTCACGAATAAACGTCGTATGATTTCGACGAAAACTGTGTTGCAAAGCCAACACGTGACTTGCCTAAACTGTTTTTATTTTAAAGTTTTTTAACATTTATCCAATAAAATATGAACACATGTTTTCGTCCAACAGATTTTTTTTTCGATGCATTATAATAATAATAATATTTTTTTTAAACTGTCCTTTACATCAATGGCATGTCATAACGATTTTAGATTCATTTTTCACATCAAAGGGGGTGTAAAACAGTTAACAGTTAACAACCATGTAAAATCTTCTTCTCGGTAAAATCTCATTAACTAAGGTCATTTCTTTCTGCATTTCTATAATTTCAACCTGCACCTTCATAAATTTTTATGTTTTGAAATGTATAATTTAAACTTTTTTTTTTAATTTAGATTATATATTTTAAAATATAAAATAAAAATACATTTTAAATTACATAATTTAAAATAAATCTATAATTCAGAATATAATTTTATATTTTAGATCATGAATTTGAAAATACATCTATATCTTGAATTACATAATCCAAAATACAAGAATTTATTAGAATGCAGGAAGAAGCTGCCACTAGTCAATGATCAATACTACATGCAATTGGGAAGTAAGTTTCTTATCTTGAGTCAACTTTTGTATTGAGTTAAACCAAAACTCAAATTTTAAGGTAGTATTAATATTTGTATCGTTATTGAATCAATTATGCCGGTATAAAACATTCACAAATATTTAATCTTACTTATCTCATTAAAATGTGTAATTTTTAATGTAAAGATAATGTATTAAAATTTACACATTTACTGATAACCAAAATAATGTATATAAAAAAGAGCAGCAACTCTTACGTCATGTTAAATTAAGTACAAAACTCATTCTAACGTGTCAAAAACTCATACTAGCAGCTGTTGTTAAATCAATTAAAGCGTATTTCAACCATCGGCAAATGTACAATCTTCGATCAGGGAAGATATTGAAAATTACACTTTCACTAATGTTATGAAACAATTTATACAAGACTGATTCTTCCTACACCCCCATCAAATTTCTTCCAGAATCCCATCACGAAAATATAGAGACTTCCGGATATTTTGGTCCGGAATAGGGGTGGATGGTGAGAATTTGGTATCCGGATTCGTGTTTCCAGAAGCATAATATATACTTCCAGAAAAAGAAATCTGCAATACATACTATTGATGAGTATCTTCTGGAAAGATATTTTCGAAATTGGTCTAATGTGTTCGAAAAAGTAAAATCCAGAAATTCTCATATTTAATAAGATGCAGGAAGAAATTTGATGTGATCGAGAAGAAACAGTCTTTATATAAAGGCTAATTTTCATATCATGAGCTTCTTTTGAAATTAAACCAAGTCCAAATCCAAATTCTAGGAAGTCAGATAGGAGGAAAAAGCTGCAGATCACAACCTCACACCAGATAATTTACCAACTAATTTCAGAAAAACTTCCACTATTTTTTAAAAAAAAAAAAAAACACAAAGAGGTGACAACTACGAAGTTCCAAACATGAGTTTTTCCTTCTTTTTTTTCCCGCTTGGTAACAATGTGAGATGTCCCCACAAACTTTAAATGTCAGCCCAAACCCTTTGGTTTTTCCAGTTTCTTCCTGCACCCTATCAAATTTCTCCTTGCATCCTATCATTTCCGATTTTATTATCCGGAACGGCACTAAATTAATTCTGAAAACATTTTTTCGGAACACACTCACCACTCCAATTCCGGATAAAATTTTCTAAAATTAATTTGGTGAGTTTAGAAAAATAAAATGCAATGATGGGTGTAAGGAGAAATTTGATGGGGGTGAGAAAGAAACTGCCCTGGCATTTATACCTGGCCACTGGGTGAAAAACATCAAACTGTTTGCATCGTCATAATTGATAATGTCAAAATAACCCAGTACATCTGACATGTAGATAACAAGGACAGACATTGATCTTGCCATTATTTTCACCCTGATGCAAGTTCACTAATTTAATAACCAAAAGTTAGAAGGGCTAACATATATTGTAGAACATCATAGGGAGGTTCATCCATATGAAAAAAATTGTCATCAGTGGTGAATTCAACTGGCTTGAAACTGCAAGATCTACCACAATATAATTAGATGTCCCCAAAAAAAAAAAGGTAAGTTCAAATGCTGCTAGCACAGACAAATACCTAGCTAGCAGTACCCCTATCCTGGTGCAAGGTTTCCTTTATGAAGTTCACAACAACAGATGCTAATTCATCTTGATGACCAGTGAATGAATGATCAGCTCCTTCTATTATATGTAGCTTGTGGTTTGGTATAATCTTGGAAAATTTAGATGCATCTTCAGCAGGGACAACTTTGTCTGAAGTACCATGAACAGTTAGGACCCTGTAATACATTATATGACTTGAGATTAGCACTCTGCTCATGATGTAAAATTCATAACTTAGTGTTGGAAGTCCCATATCGACTAGAAATAAGACAATTTCATAATATATAAGTGAGATACAAACCTCACTTTACAAGCCGGTTTGTGGAACTTGAGTTAGGCTTAAATCTCATCCTTTAACATATTAAAGTACTTAGAGTCTCTATATTTAGAGTGTGCAAACACCTCAACTTAATTTCATCCTATCGAGGATGTGATATGGTTCCAAAGGGTGAACTGGACAGTTCCAATAAGATTGTGATTGCAAACCTCACCTTCCAAGCCGGTTTTTAAAGCCCACTTCTAACACTTAGTATAAACACCCTCTACCCAAATAACTACTCTCTGCATTTTCGAGTTTTGAATTATGTGTTCTTAAATTTAATGCCATCATAAATTATCCTATGGTTTATTGCTTCCCAATTATATTTTCTTTATATAAACTGTGTAATTTCGACATACATACTTTGCCATCAAAAATATGCAAAGGGTCAATCAAAAGGAACCAAACAAAATATTTCCTCACCTGCATTCTTTATCAATCTGAAGACAAGCTTCCTGCATATTTGTATCTAAGCGATCCATCAAACTTTCCAATGTCACACGGTACTCAAAATTTCCTGCAACAGTAGATGTCCCCAACCCCAAATGGTCATTAATTAAAATAACTCAATATTGTGTCTGTGGTAAACAAACTAAAACAGAAAATCCATGTCATCGGTCAGATTACATATGATGGCTGACAGCCAATCAATCTTCAATAGTCCAAGTATTAAAAACAGTTGCAGATAATTATTGCCCAGATTTTTCATTTTTTCCTTCTGTGTCTTCCCCTCTCCCTGATTTTTTTATTTGGTTTGTTTGATTATCAATTTAAAAGAATGAAATGCAACAAAAAAGAAGTACTGCAGCAAGAAATTTGTGCTTATAGGATAGAACAATACAATAAGACCCAGTTTATTAGGTTAAGAGATGATTTCGAAATTTAATGGAGAATGAAAATGTCTTTCAAAAAATGTTTGTGAATAAATTCAAAACAATTAATTCTTCACTTATTCTAAATTTCATCTTTCTACATTCCTAAATATTTTACCTTCTCTCTAAGATTCTTAGTTGGTCATCCATCTTTTCCACAATCTCATTACATAGCTAAGGAAGCAGCAATGAGATTAATCAAAATCTTGATCTAGGTAAGTTCGTGTTTTTCCTACCATCTGTTAAAATCAACTGAGGAATAGGATTGTAGTAATAATTTGAACAAGTGAAGATGTTGATTGTATAGGTTGAAACTTGGGAGGTTCTACCAGATTTCTTTGAAAACATTTCAATTTTGGAAGTTGTTTTTCTTACAAGGCTAGCTATCTCCAGGAAAAGGGAGCTAATAGCCTACATCTAATCGTTTAATTTGATTTAGATGCATTAAAATGTGATGAATGTTATTGATTGGAGTTCGGTTTTCTTTGAATTGGAAGTATATGGAGTTATGGTTTAATTGGTGTATACTTATGTTGAATTGAATTGGGGTTTGGATTCCTCAATTTTAGTTTTAGTTAGCTTATTGGAAGGTTCGGTTACATTATAGGTGTATTTTTGCTGATTGAATTGTGTGAAGACGGTTAGGATTGCTTATGTTGAGTTGCTGTATCTATCATGAAATTGCTTAAGATATGGGTTTTCTCCCTATCTTGCTTGAGTGATGCTAAAGCAGTGGTAATCATTGCCAACACCAAGAATTGTTGCTAAAGCACCGCACTAGTGAGAAGCTGAAGAAAGTTCTTGCCCTAGACTTTGTATAGTGTAGGTGTAAAGAACCATCCTAACATAGGAAATTGTGGTTCAATTAACAGTATTACTTTTAATGGATCAGGTGTTGCTCTGAGGTAGGTAATACTTAATAAAAGTTTGTAGGAAGGTGTCTAGTGTCACAGATTCCTAATATCATAAAAAATACAATTAAGGATTTATGTAATCTTAGATTGTGAATCGGGTGTAATTTGTTGTTATTATGGTTCTTCAAGATAAGATATATGTGATCATGTTGTTCTCGGGATTGAGATTGTTGTGGTGATGTGAATGCTATATATATCAACGATACAAAATCACGAGAGATGTGAATGCTCAAAAAGTTAGCTCACCTTGGTGTTCTGTAGTGTGCTACTAGTATGATTGTACTTTGTACGGAAACAAATGTTGTTGTAGTTAGTGAAAACATTCCAAGCAGAGCTAGGACCATGATTTAATATATTCCTAGAACGATAAGATTTTTTATATGTATTTTAAGAGCTTACAGTTTAAAGATAATGTATGAAGACTTCAGGTGTATAGTTTTTGAGTATAAATATCTACAGAACTAGGATGATTATATTTTGGAGAATTTCAAATACCAATAACAAATTATATGAGCATGGCAAAAGCAAGACAAACTCTAATTCCAGGCTTGCTAATTTCAGAAAATACATTTGTACCATAACTTCAAAATGGAAAAACAAGTAATTGATAGTCACTCATTGTTCAAACTATCTCTTACAACATGCTCTAAAGTCTAACACTAATATCATTGAAACTAGTGTCCTTAAATGACAAGTTACCTGATCTCTCCACATCAATGAAACCATTCTTCTTAATTCTTTCTAAGTAATCTTTTCCAAGGCGTTCTTCAATTCCTACCTTCAGATCATAGCGTCCAGATAGGTTGACAACTGTTTTAATGTCATGGTATTTAGAAGCATAAAGAAGCACCACGCCACCTCCTGCACCAATAGACGTCAATGACTAATTTTAGTCCAATTAGCATGCAATTTCAGAGAAGCGATTTGAGAAGATGTACCAGGCAAAGCTGAACTAATAAGTTAAGTTTCACTGAGTACCAATGAGAAAAAAAAAAATTAACCATCAATAAAGAGTAGAAGTCACGGAGTTTTTCATCAATTTTACTTATTACCATAACATATCCAGTTTAAGAACTATATACCCACATACCTATTGTTCTATAATCCTAATTCGCAAACACTATGTTTAAATAAAAAATGCTTCTCAATTTCCTCTATAGCAGGCTTTTGGCAAGCAGCCCAGAAATTACATTTTAAAATATTGCATAGCTCATAATAGAAGACTAGCCAGTTATTAAGTACCAAGTAATGATGAGTTGATTCTGGTTCTATGCCAGAAACAACATAATTCTCTTCATGTTGCATCATTCATGGTTTCTACCTTTACAACCAAGCCAGTAGGAAATTAAATAACAAGAACAATCCCATAACATTATCAATTACTGGGAAATGATTATTAAATCAACCCTTGCAACCCGAGTGTTCTCTGACTTATCTTTCATGACATTTTTCGTGTTGGTAGAGATACTTGCAAGATGGAATTGAAGAAAATAATTTAAAATACCTTTACTGTGCCCAACAATGGCACTAACTCCACGGTTTGATTCATGAAAATGTTGAATTACAGCACGTAAATCTTCAGCCTCCCTCCAATAGTAACCATACTGAAAGGAGCCGTCACTTTCCCTAGAAGGAAAATCCAACACTAAATTAAAGGAAACATAGAACGAAGCAAGACTATGATAAAGACCAGATGGCAGAAATTGCACTTCATGTAACACAGTAAATGGAGAGAGAAACTGCCATAGAGTTTTCAACCTATAATTCCATGTAATGTGGCCAAAGTATCAGGAATACATATGCTTAAAAAGTATTGAATTGAAGATTGCTTAACTATTAGGACTCAAGCATAAGAGGAGAGCTCAACCCAAAAAAAAACTAATCAATCACGTGGGAGAGCTCTAAGGCGTAAGTATCTCATCCTACTTATGTGGGACTTCAAACATTAATCAACAGGCAGTGAAGATAGCAATCCTGTCACATATAACTAGTTTACCGATAAATCTCTCTATTTGAAAATTCACATCCCATACTATATTAGTAATCCCCAAGTTTACTGTTGTTAAGAAGTTTGGGTCAATGGTGGTGCCTGTTGTTGTTTAGAAGCTTGGTTCACTGGTTTCTTTGGAGCTATTATTACTAAGAACTTGTTTGGATAAACTTTCCACAAGGACTTTTAGGAAACAAAAATAAGAAGAAAAAAATGAAATAAACTTCTCTATAACTTAAAATTAGTTTATATATAAACTAATTCATAAAATCTTTCTCATAGTTTCTAATTTTTTGCTTTTTAACTTGTAAGTTAATTTTAACTAGTGAAGAAACTAATTTCATTTTTTCTTGTTTTTCTCTCTTGGAAATCCTTAAGCAGAAGTTGGTCAAAACAAATCTTAAGACTGTCTTTATGCTGTTGAAGAGCCCCAATATGACTCCAAAGGTTGCATTACCTTAAATTATATCATCTAGACATACCAACTTATGTTGTTCCAATCTCCAGCTCTTAAAATGTGGTAGTAATTACCCTCACCTATTATTCATCTAATCTAATACATTCCTTTTTTTTACAATTGGAACCCATGCTTAAAGCTTTCAAATATTGATGAGTTTAACACACATATCTCTGAAACAATTCAAACCTTAAAAAGGCCACTTCTTTTTTATCACATCAATGCTCATAATGCTAATACAGTAACAAACAACTTGAATGTTAAGGATTTACGATTTTGTTTTGTACTACTTTTAAACTTACCCATTTCCAGAAAAGTCAAAGCGGAAAGAACTCAATCTGGCATTTTCCAAAGCAGCAGCAAGATTCACTAAGGTATTTGTTTGCTGAACATTAGGAAACTAAAGCGATGAAACTTATCGGGTAAAATGGGTTTACAAGTAAAAGCTTAAAATATGAAAAAAGCTAACTTTTGAAGAGCGGAAACCGTGGCACAAGATTACAATCTCCCTGCTTCCAGATTCATGTAATATGCCTACTAGATTCTCACCGTGCTTGTTGGGTATTATCACTCTGTGTTGCTCAACAGCTAAAAGGGCAATTAACACGTCAATTGTATCAGTTTTCTTTCTTAGCACTTTATTGAAGATCCAATTTTGCAATGAAAAGTACAAAAAATATCACCTGGGGTGTGTGCCATGCTCAAGGTGAAAGTCCTTCTGGTTCTGGGTTTGTGATTATGAGGGATGGAAAAGCGAACCTGGTAATGGGAAAATTTAGGTGTTGTAGGAAGTGATGAATTGAAGAAAAGTGAAGAAGCATTATGCAGAAAGGATTCCATTGGGAGTGAACAATGACATGCACAGGCATTTCATTTGAACACGATCCATTTACCTATTCCTCACTCGCTCCTTGTCTGTTCCTGGTCCTCACTCACTCAACCTCCGATAAAGATTTAGAGTTGTTGATATAAGCAACCTTTTTAATTTTAAAATATAAATAACTCAATTAGTTTTCACTTCAGTGTAAATTCTAATTTATTTTGGGTAATAAATCATTGTCTAATTTTTATTAAAAATATTAATATCAATTCACTGTGAATAATATCCAACTTTTAAATCGGATGTAACACGTGATGAGTATTAAATATTTTTTTCCATCCTCGTATTAATTTTAGATTTGAATTATTAAAATAATTTTAATTTAAATAAAGGTTTAATTCATTTTATTTTCACTTAGTTAATTGAGATTAGAGACACTTTTTTCATATTACAATTTTAATTATATTTTTTATAAAGAATTTCTCACAATTTGTCTAAGGTTTATTTTGAACTAAGTTATGATATTTTGAATTAAAGAAAAGATAGAATTCTCTAGATAGTAAATTAGATAACATGTTTGTAGTTAGTCAGTATTGGTATTACGTTGAGCAATACCATGAATTCGTCGAGCACTATATCAAAAATTGAAGTCAGAGAACTTTAGTGGTCCATGTTGTTAGGTAGTTAAGGACCCATAGGTGCTATTATGATTTAGGTTTAATAATGTTTTTATTTTAGAGTTAAAATCTTAAAATAGTATTTAAATTTTTAAAAGTCTCAAATTGGTCTAATTTTTTTAAAATGTCTCAAGTTTGACATTTCTGTTAAGTCAAAGTTGACGCCGTTAAAGGAAGTGTGTCAGACGTCATAAAATTAAATCCTAATGGGATTCACGGGTTCAAAGCATTAGGTTTCCATCGGGTGCCATGTGTAGACACCAAACGATGGTCTGGTTTCGCTAGGTGCAAATTGGAACTTGGTTCGAGGGAGCCTTTGTTACTTTCATTAGGCAAATATAGGTTAGCATTGGACCCTAAATACATCATTTGATAAGTTATCGTGTTTAATAATTTATTAATTGTGCACATGTGTTGATCAGTTGGTAATAATGGATGGTTTAAATATGATAAATATAATTTCTAATTTGTATGAATGGTGAAGATAGTATCTGACGAGAAATATGATGTTTAAATGTTGATGTGATGAGAGTGTAGTGAATTTTTTGGGAGAAAATATTTCACTTAGTTAAGTCTATAGTGTATTGCAAACGAATTTAAAAAGATTATCCTAACTTTATTGATATCTAACTCACATAGAGAAAGATACTTAGGTGTGAGAGTCAATGGAGGTTCTTGTAATTTAATAATTTGATACAAAATATGATGAACCAAACAAACATAAGAAATTTACTCATCATACTTTAGAGGGACATTAGTCCTAGTTATTGCTTTGTGAGAGCAAACTCCTTAGAAGTGTGAGATGGTATGACATATGCAAAACATCTTTACTCAATACACACGTCTTTCAAAAGTAGAATCAAATGTCACGTGACATATGCAAAACTGCCACTGCCACATCATATTGTCTCTGCCACGTGACACAATGTCAGATTGATACGTGGCAATTTTAATTTTTTAAAACAAAAATTATAAAAAAAATTACAAATTAAAAAAAATTAAAAAAATTATAAAAAATTATAAAAAAATTATAAAAACCAGTGCTGACACGTGACACATAAATAGCACCGTTAGTGGACAACTAAGGAAAAGGAACTTATTGCAACGAATTTTCAAAAATAAAGATTCAATTGAGTCAAATAAAAATGGAGGGACCTCTAGAATGATTTAACCTATATGTAATTATTTAATTACTAAGATAATTTTACTAAATTGGAGTGTTACAATCAACAAATAGAAACATTATAAAGAGATCATATTTAAAACTCACAATGTTAACTTTACAATGTTAAAATTTATAATGGTTATCGCGTACCCTAAAAAGAACACATTTTGATTACTATAGAATAGAAAGAATTGTGAATTGCATTTGTGTTCAACTTCAATTCAATCTCTTTATATAGAATATAAAGAGACTCTGAAAGATGATCATTGATGCCTTTCATAAATTAATCATTGATCTTCCTTGATCTCGTATAAACTTCAATATGTTTGTTGATTTGTTGGTCTCAATTAAGAAAGATAAATTTGATTATTATAAGTTCTTTTGCTTTTGTGTTGCTTAAGAAAACAATTCAAACATAAACATATTTAAATATATGATAGTTAATTACGATTAAAAATAATTGCATAAACTCGCTTGTCAGGAATGTTCAAATAAATAAATCACATCCAAGGACACAAAACACTTAGAATGTTTGGTATAATCAAACTTATAAATGGACTGCTTGTATTAAATCATTTAGCCAAATTATTAGACTATCTAATGGGATTTAGAAATTAGACTATATTGTATAAGGTCGGAATAACAAAAATACATGTGTCTGTGGGTATTCACGGATAAAATTCACGACAGATAATTAGTATCTGTTGGTATTTGTTACCCGCGAGTAGTGGGTAGTAAGTATTTTAATATCCATTTATAAATGGATTGAGTGCGATATCACACTACTCATACCCGCAAATATTAGTTACCTGCACAAACTTAAAATTAAAATTTAATTTATATTTTATTAAGTTAAATTCAATTAAAATAAAAATTTAATTTATATTTTATTAGGTTAAATTTAATTAAAATTAAAATTTAATTTCTATTATATTTGATATTTTTATAATTTTATTCAAAATTTTTATAAAATATTTTTTTTAAAAATATTTACAGGTATACGGATATTCATAAGTACTCGCTTGTTTTGAAAAAATCTGCAAATATTTTTTGAACGGATACTCAACAAATAAACGGACAGATACGAATAAATTTTTTTCTTTTGCAGATCGAATAGCGAATAGCAGTATCCGTATCTTTCACCTGACTCGTTTTCACTCCTAATATAAGGTGTGAGGTCTCAGTTGTGTAGTTCGGTATATTAATAACAAATATTAATATATCATATGATTTCTTGAATACCAAGGAACGTAATCTTCAATTTTACAACTTATGTTATTTTTAGTGCATATTTTAATTATTTTTGTTTCTTTAATATTTTTATTTCAATATTAAGTGTTCAATTGTTTAAAAATTTAGTTTTTAAAAGGGTTAAATATGTTTTTAGTCCCTCAAGTTGCAGTGAATTTTGGAATTAGTCCCTCATCAAAACTTTATACCAATTTAGTCCTTCATCTTTCAAAATGCGTGAATTTAGTCCTTTTAATCAAATTTTGTTAAGTTTATACGTTTCAAGCACATTTCATGATAGTATTTAAGTTAATATTGAAGAAAAAATGTGTCAAAAAGTGTAAATAATTTAAATACTATCATGAAATGCGCTTGAAACGTCAGATAAACTTAACAAAATTTGGTTAAAAGGACTAAATTCACGCATTTTGAAAGATGAAGGACTAAATTGGTCAAAAGTTTTGATGAGGGACTAATTCCAAATTTCGCTGAAACTTGAGGGACCAAAAACATATTTAACCCTTTTTAAAATAATCCACAAAACTTTTTTTTTCTTTTTCTTTAGTTGTTAATTTTGTTTTGTTTAAAAAACTATTATATTGTTACATAATTTTTTGTTCTTTCTTCTAATATTTAATTCATTTTATATCCAACAAATTTATTCAATTATTTGAAAATGTTTTTTGGTCAACATTTTATAAAAGATAAAAAGTATTAAAAAATTTTCATAAAAATATAATTATATATAATTGTATTAACATCATGTTTTCTTTATTTTGTTTTTTCTTTAAAAAGTTATTTAATTAATATGTATGACAATGTGGGTGTAGGCAAGTCTGAATGCAGATCCATATATATATCTGACTCCCATTGATGGGTAGGTTTTCTTATCCTCCCTTCTTTGAATGAATCTTTAAAATTGTTGATTAGATTCAATTCACACTAAAATTGATTCCATATCTGACAATTTTTGACCACAAACATGCTCCCACACAAAGGAGAAAATGATAAACAGACCAAAACAGTTTTTTTTTTTTTCTTTTTTATGTCTTCGAACTTCTGGAGTTGAATTACCATTAAATAACCACTTTTTATTCCGAATACAATAAAAAATAGTCACACTCTCAAAAAAAAAAATTCTAAAATTAAGTATACAAAATTAAATTATAAAATTTAAATCGTATAATTTTGAAACTGGAAATATAATAATTGACATAGATTTTGATTAGTATTGACGGCGCATAGACCAGGAAAAACAGCTACATCGTATCTGGCGAAGGACAAACCTGCCCAAAGTCACCAAACCAACTTCATTCACACACAAGATTGCATCTTCCAAACACCTTCTCATCTACCATATCAAAGCAGAAATGTTTAGTTAAATCTAGTCATGTATTTTTAAGGGTACGTTTACTTTTTGAGGGAAAATAAGTATATATATATATATATATATATATATATATATATATATATATATATATTTTTTTTTGTGTAAAAATGGACACGCCATTTTATTGAAGAAATTATGGACAAAATTTAAATTATCTATAAATTTTTTAAGAAAATCTGTTACTGATGTATTTAAAAAAGTAATTATTGACAAATTTTATCACAAAAAATCAGAAATAAAATGAGAATGTTGACAGGTAATAAAAATTTAAATTACTAATAAATTTTACCGATAGATTTATTGTCGAATATTTTCATTGATAATAAATATTTATTAATAAAGATAACATAAAGAAAATTAATAAAGAAATTCAATGGTAGTTAAAGTGATGAATACATTACTTTAAACTTTCGTATACAATTTTATTTTTTATTTTCTTTAAAATAATTTCTCTAATATATAATTAACCCAAATCATACAATAAAAGTATAAAATTAAATAGAAAACAAAAATAAGCGTCTCTTCTTACCCCTAAAGTTTGATATACGATTTATCAATTTTACTAGTTAATAAGGACTTTTAGAAATCAGTAATAAAAATGATATCTTAATTTTAAAAAAAAAATCATATTAACTGTGTCATAAAGCTCTATCACATTAAATATGTTAATTAGTAAATAGGGTTTTAGGAAATGGTAATCAAAATTATTTAGATGCATATAATTAGTTAAAAGAAAGTAAAACAATAATATATTTTGAATAGTATGCCTGAAAATGAGAATCACTTTCCACTCTTACAAAACAATAATAAGAAGAAAACAAATTTAACAAATCATACAGAACACGGAAACATAAACGATTGAAAAGATGCAGTTGATGTGAATTTTTGAGTGTGTAAGTTTTGTCTCATCTACATATATTAATAAATATCTTCAATTTCCAAAAGAATTTGCAAAATCAGTAATAAATGATGACAAACATAATTTTACACCCACAAAAATTGTTCCGTCTCTAATGTTCACAAGATGTATGAAATGAGAAATTGGAATATATTTATGAACAAGAGATGATAAATATGAGTTGACCACTCATACTCCATTTTCTCATCCAAAATAAACTAACATACTTCTTTCAAATTATTGTCATTTCAATTATCTCAGGTCTTATTTCTTTGTCGAGACAAATTCAACCATCTTCACAGGGCCGCAAATATACAACTCATTTCTCCGATTCCCACACGCGTGGTTTCTAATTATTACTTCATTAACCAAACATTACTTTTTAATATCTCCAAATATTCATAAATTATTGTGAATCATTTTGGTTACGTGAGAGAAGGGAAAACACGTGATAATAATGAAAAATTGTCATGATTTAGGCCACGTGATAATAATTGAATTATACATAATTTACTTTAATTTTAGTTATATTTTAAATTTTTAATATTTCAAACTTTAAAATTATAATATTATTGTTTTGTTTATATTTACTGAAAAAACACATATACTACTCGCATATATGTTATTTTTCTGTACGATAATAAAAAATGCTAAAATTATTATTATAATTATTAAATTAAATATTAATAATTTTTATTTATTTTATAGGTAATTTTATAACTAAAAAATGTTTAAGTTTAAGAAAACGGTCAAATGGTTAAATTTTAAAAGAAATTGTTACTTAAAAAAGATAAAATTAATAAAATAATTAATTTAATTTTATAAAAAAATCATTAAGAGATAAAATTAAAAAAAATGTGGAAAAATAAATTCTTTATACATCACTTAAGATTTGAAGTATAACTTTTCTTCTTTTTACCGGATTCTTTGGATATGAGAAGTCTCTCTAGGATTAGGATTAATATTAATAATAATAATAAATAAATAATAAATAATAAATTAATTAATGCATTACTATTCTGTAATAATTTTTTGAGATAATAAAAGATAATAAAAATATTACTATTTTATTATATATTGTTATAATTATAAAGTTAATTATAAATAATTTAATATTTTTTGTAAATAATTCTTATTTATATTTTAGGTATTTTTATAATTAAAAAAATTAAAGTTTAAAGAAATTATCAAATAAAAAAACTGATTACATTTTAAAAAAATAATTATATAAAAATAAAATCGATAAAATAATTATTCTAATATATATAAATATAAATAGGTATAGATAATTATGTTTTTAATGTTTTTAATAAATATATAATTTTGTATTATTTATTAAGGGTTGTTTCATTCAAATATATTATATCAATATATAAATGATACATATATATTTTTTATTTAAATTAATATTTAAAATTAAAATTAATATAAATATTAAAATTTAACGTATTTTAGTAAATAAAAAATATAGGTATAAGGCGTTAGTCACGTGTCTACGATGAAAATGGTATTCAAATTATATATTTAAAATATATCGTATTATACTAATTTAGTGACTCTGAAGCACATTAATTAATTACGCATTGACGGTAAAAGTAAAAATTGCCAAAATTTATATAGGTTCATGAATGTTAACGGGGAAAGGTAGGATATGGGTAGGGATGTCAACGGGGTGGGTAGGGTATGGGTAGTAGTTTCTCCGCATCCTACCCGCTGGTTAAATATTTGCTCCGTATCCGTAGTCATATCCGGTATCCGTTATGCGGGTATTTGTCTATTTTATTCATATCCGTGGGTATCCACGGATATCCGCAGATATTTGTAAAATTATTTAAAAAATAAATATTTAATCATAAATTTAAATAAAATAAAATAAAATAAAATACATTATTGTCATAAATTTTAAATAAAGTTTAAATAAACTCAAGTTGATACAAGTTCAAATAATTGTAAAAGTAAATATAAAATGACGTTGAACACCATGAAAATTCTTTAATTAGTATTTTGATTAACAAACTCACTCTCTCAGATTGATTTCTGAAAAATAAACAATAAAATCAAGTTTAATTTAAGTCTAAAAAATATATTTATTGTAATTTTTAAAATTTAATTGAGCAATTTAATTAAGTCATATATGATGGTCTATTCTGGGAAGCCAAAGCAGATGGATTACTTGATTATTAGTTTCCTGAAAAGTTAGGCAGGCAGATCTTCAACCAATATGTTGGGGTGTCCAAATTTTGGTTGAATACTTTTTTTGTCTATTTTTTGTCTAAAAATATTAAGTTTGTCGTCTAATGTTTTTTAGTCTCAATTTGGGTCTGATTTTTTAAAATTGATGCAATTTTATCTTTTTCGTATAATTTCTTAAAGCGGAGCAAAAATGTTTCATCAAAATTTATACTAGGATTATGTCAATTACACCAACAAAATAAACCATCTGTATTCACCACTTCAATTTTGATGAAATATTTTTTGTCAATATCAATAAATTATTGAAAAAATGACAAAATTGCATCATTTTTTCAAAATTGAGACAAAAAAAATCGAGAATCAATTTATTATTTTTGAACAAAAATAGGACAAAAAAATAATTCCAAAATCTTTATATAAACGAGTAGAAACATTGTATTTAATTTTTTTATAATAATAAAACTATAATTATTGTTATTATTATAAATATAAAATTAAATATATTTATTATAAATTTGAAAATAATCAAATAGAAAATGATTAAATTAAATAAATAATCACTTAAAAAATAATATTAATAAAATAAGTATTTTTATTTAAAAAATATTTAAAAGATAAGATTGAAAAATAAATGTTTTCTTCATCTATAAATATAAATATATAAAAATTTATTAAAATATTAAATATATAATATATATATTAAAATATTAAGTTTTTAAAAAATGTATATAAAATTATATAAATAAAAAATAATAATCAGACCATGGCCCTATTTCCACACAATGGTCCGTCGATGTTTCTGGGAACTGTTGCGTTCTTCACACAATTAAGCTTCTATCGTCAAACACTTTTTTCCAATCTAATGCACACATTTTGAAATGAATACTTATGTTTTCGCCGTATTTATCAAAACTGTTGACGTTTTGTTCTAATAATATACCAATAATATATAAATAATATATTAATAATCTGGACGCTCTTTTCCCTTCACACATACAAATCCGGAATTTTATCGATCTACTGTATATATATATTAAGATGATGGATGCATAATCATATCCATCATCGTGCAATATGGATGCTGTGTTTGCCCTCCCTGAAGCCCCCAGAGATGATTTTCTCCGTTCTCTCATCCAATCTTTTGGTGCCACTTACGTTTGTCTATGGCGGCATCACTCCCATTTATCAAAGTATCTATCATTCATTCTCTCTTTATATTTTCTCAGCTTCTACTCTTCACTGGCTAAAGTTTTTATTTACTTTTCTTCCATAGTCGTTTGTTCTTCCTTGATGGTTTCTACAATGGAGGGAACAACCAACCAACCTCTTCTCAAACCCTTTTTCATCAGTATCGGGCTTTAACGTTTGATGTCAGTGATGAGTAAGTGCTGCATTATTCTTCACCATCATCATGCATTAATCTTTCTTTCTGCAAAATGGTTTCACCTTTTTCCTTTTTTACCGTTTTAGATGTGTTCCTGGAGTTGCTTTCAGGAATCAACTTCCCTACATACACCTCAAACTCTCGGATCTCCTACCACTCACATCCACCCAAATTCAAGCACAATTCTTTCTGGTAATTAATGATCATTTTATGAAGTATTTAAATTACAGGATATATCGCTAATTGTCTTAAATGATTTTACAGGAAGCTAGGATTCAGGTAGGTTAACTTCATCGGAAACAAAAATGGAATGAATATTTATTACAGATATGTATGTTGTTGATCGCAGATGGCTGTTTTCATGGGGTGCAAAACTGGAGAAATCGAACTTGGCTTCTCCAACATTCCTCAAGTAAGAAAACTACACTATGCATGCATGTTGGTTAATTGAGTTCAAATATTTTTTGCAAGTATTTCAAATAGTAAAATGGATTTTTAAACATTTGTTTGTTAATTTATGCAAAATTAAATGCATTTTTTACAATATGAATAAAAATAAATTCATAGTAAAAGTTATCTAAAACATATTTTTTGAATTGTAATTTATAAAAGCTCTAATAAAACACTTGAATGATATTAAAAAGTTTCTCATTTAGCCTAAACCACCAAAATGTCTAACTTAAGTGAGCCGAGTTTGTGCTTCAATTTATATTCAAGGAAGACTAACAAATAATAATCAAAAACTTGAAAAATATTTATACCGTTTGACATATTCTTAATTTAATATATGTTGGAAAATGTGTTCGATACCTTAAAAAATATTAACGTAATTGGGTTAAAGAAAACTATATTCATTTAGTTTCAAAGTTTATGAACTAAAATATATTGTAGAAAGAGACAAATTCTAATTTTGAGTTAAATTTCATCACTGATAACATGGTTAGCCCTAAACAATATTTGATCAATTTGGTACCTGAAAAACTAACTTGTGTTATATTCAGGCTGACATTGAGACAGCACTTAAGAATTTATTCCCCGAAGATTTCTATATACGTTCCCAATCAATTGATCAGAATCCATATTCATCTTCTTTCATAAAATCATCAACTACCTTTAATCAATCACTCAATATTCCGAGAACTTCCCACTCCAACTTTGGTGTGGCTCCCACACAATCTAGTCCTCACCAACACACTATCCAACCATTACCAACACCAGAAGATGAACATGAAGAAATAGTAAGAACATTAATCCAAGTCATGTCTTCAACTTCTGATCAGCAGTATCAACCTCCTCCAATGTTGCCTCATAATTCTGTAACACACCCTGGAACTGCCGATTTCGTGAGATATAGATCAGATTCAAATATAAAACCACAAATGGAGTCCAATTTTAACAGGCAAAACCTGCAGAATACATCATTGCTTGAAAACTTAAATACAAAGAGAATGAGAGAACGTGATACTGTTAAAGCAACCCATCCCATTAGTTCCCCCCAGAAGTACTATCACACGATATCGGAAAGAAAACGTCGTGAAAAACTCAGCGAGTGTTTTCAGGAACTCAGCGCACTTCTTCCTCCGGGAACAAAGGTATATATATCAAATTTCAATTCAAAAAGCAGCGTCATGGCTAATTACTAGGATTAAGTTTATGTATTTGCTTGCGATGATGCTATATTAATTTCTTGTCCAAACTGTACCACACTATTAATTATAATGACGCGTTAACATGATTTTTAATAAAAAAATTAATGCATTTAGCACTTGGATTTGAACTTTGGTGGTTTAGAAAAACAAAAGGTCGATACTTGCAGCAGCAAAGGAGACAATGATATCTTTGATGGTTGAAATTGAAAAGCTTAAGGTGAGAAATGAGCAGCTGTTAAGAGTTTTGTCAGGCAAAGAAGTTGGCAGTAGTAGGGAGGAAAACAGTGACAGGTCCTGTAATGAAAGATTGAAAGTTCGGGTTTTGCATGCATCAGAATCAAGTTCATCGAAAGAGCAAATGGTGGATTTGGAAGTGACGATGAGAGAACAAAACTGTGAAGTTAATGTATTGATTCGCATATGGGAATTCTTAGAAAGGGTTCAGAACGTAACCTTGATTTCCACGAACACAAACCTCCATGTTACGGAAGGAGGGACAACCATTAATGTATTAACCTTCAGGCTGAGGATTATTGAGGTATGTTTTTCAAGCACCATTCCACGACGTAACATGTTCAAACATTTGCTTTGTCTCTACATAATCCATTAAATATGAGTAATTTTATGAACCCTCGTTAAACCTACACACATAAATAAATAAATATTAAAAGCGTCAACGAACGTTATGAACATCTCAACCATAATTACAACCACCGGATCTGGGTCTCCACCTTAAATGGAGTAGGGTTTCGCAGCAATGGTGTCACGAAATATAATTTGCAGAAGTAAAAAATAGATCATAAAAGCTACAACTAGTTTTAACTTTTATGATGCAAAATTTACACAAACATATTATATATGACTTGTAAATATTATTAATTGGTTGTAATGATATGTAATATTTATTTTTATTCAACCAAACAATTTCTTATTTCATCTCTATTTTAAAACTTCGCGTTAAATATCAAACTATCCATGTCATAGACATATATGAAGAAAAACGGTATTTTTATAACTTATTTCAATATATAACCCATCCACTAATTTTTGCAATAATATGAATTATAAAATTTGAATGAAGTTTTAACTAATAATATAAAAAGGTTTTGGGAAGAATAAGAACAATGGTGTTTGTACAAACGTGTTTCAGGGTAGTGAATGGGACGAGGTTGGCTTCGAGGAAGCAGTGAGAAGAGTGGTTGCTGACGTAACACATCGATCGTGAATTCCACCAATAAATCTACGCAATAATTTCGTCACCACCGCTTGATTGGACATGCTTTCAAGAAATTCAATGTTTTCTGTATCAGTTTCCTTTCGTGTTTCCGTTTTATATTTCTACTTTGAAATATATACACAAATTACCAAAAACAAAATATTAAAAGAGAGAGGTTGCTGATGTTACAGTCATCACTTTGTCGCCAATGCTTCGTTGATAAGTTCAAAGTCATTTAACTACAGCATTGATAGGAAATACCATTCTTCAATATGGGTTTACTTTTTTATTACTTGTTCGTTCCATTTTTCACTGTACCAATTTGTTTGTTTAACTATCATTTTCAAACTTTACAATGATAATAATATTATTTTTATTTCATTTTAATTGTATATCTCTGTGTTCTGATATATATATATATATATATATAAATTTCCTTTCCTTATCTTATATCTAAAAAAATCATTAAATAAATTAATACTTATAATAACTATTTTATTTTGGCTAGTATGATCAGATGAGAGGTTGTCAATTGACATTCTCAATTTTATTTCTAATATGGTATCAGAGCCAAGTTAGAGTTTATCTTAGCGAACTTTTTTGGACATTTTGTTCCATCCGATATCGGGTCGCTAATGGATCACCAACTAATCTTTTGTTCCACGCACGAGATGAATATACCTCGGCGTGAGGGGTGTGTTGGAAGTCTCACATTGACTAGAGATAAGACTAATTCACAATATATAAGTAAGTGCAATCCTCACCTTACAAGCCAATTTTGTGGGGTTGAGTTAGACTTTAAACTCACTTCTAACATAGAATTAATTAAGGAAGGTGTCAAAAATTTTAGAGTGGTATCTTAAGATGAACTAACAAATATAGCTAAAACTAAGTTCAATTAGATAAATAATTAAAAAATTATAAATACTTCCAGATTATTGGAAAATCAATAAGTTACAATCAGGATTGGCTTAAAGCTGATAAAATGCTTGTTTTAGATACTTAAAAAAAAAAACTCCCAAAAATTGTTTGATATTAATATCTCTAATAATAACATGAATGCATGAATGAATTGATTTGAAATGAAATTGACAAAAATTAAAATAATAAATAAATAAGTTAAAGAACAAATAAATAGAGATAAAAAAAATACTAGAAAAAAGTGTTCTTTAGAATGATTACAGTTGTTAAAAATGTTGGTAAAAATAACATGAAAAAAAATGAAAATATCCAACAAGATATATGAAGGTATTTTCGGTATTCAGTGTTGATAAATTAAAGTTATTGAATTATATACTTTTGAAAGAAAAATGTTTAAAGCTTCAAAAATCTTTGGAACATATGATAGTTTATGAATTAGGAGTGAAAAAGTAGTTGAGTGATTAGATGAAAAGAAAGAGAGAAAAAAGTCATGGGTTAAATTTATTAAACAAATGTATAAAAGTTTGGAATAAAAATAAATTTTAATTTCGCATTTAAATTTAGGACTACATATATATAACTTGAGTAAAATTTTATTTCAAAAAATCAATAAATTTACTATAACAAATAAAAACTTTGTGGTCCAGTTTTTTTTTTTTTTTTTACTGTTTTATTTTGTTATTAGGACAATTTTAGTGTCTCCCTTGCTAATGTATCTTAAAGTTATTTCTTGGGCTATGTACACAGCTTGAATTTGAGATGGTGTACCTGATTTCGATCATGTTAATATTTGGAATAATGTAAAATACCAGTTAACTAAGTGAAGTTAAAATAAATATTCGAGTATGTGTAGTAACATTTGAAACAATTTAGATAAAAAATTATTTATAGAAAGAAATGCGTTACTTGTTTAGAAATGAATATACATAAAATCAAATTGCTTCAATTAAACTATTTATGATTAAAATAAAAAGTTATCAAATTATTGTTGTCGAAAATTATCTCCAGAAATAAATATGATAATTGCCAAATAATAGTGTAAAATGTGTACAAGGTTCCAAGATTTGCGTATCATTATGATTCATGAAATTTTATGAATGATAGTGTATTTTATAATTTTATGAAAAGGTATTTGACTAGTCTTTTTAAAAAAAAAAAATATATATATATATATATATATATTTATATATATATATATATATATATATATATATATAAATATATATATATATATTATTTTTTTATAAATTTTATA
>Ga0214545_1000823_pt1 | contig 53936 bp, 26 predicted proteins | sample CNSS4metaG_FD_160064 | JGI IMG/M metagenome (GOLD analysis project Ga0214545, IMG submission 160064) | Root nodule microbial communities from cowpea collected in UCLA plant growth center, Los Angeles, California, USA - CNSS4 | ecosystem: Host-associated > Plants > Roots > Nodule | place: USA... | reverse complement strand
AAGTTTGCCTAAATTAAACAAATGAAAACAACTTTTACAATAATGGCTATCACGGTCTCTTCCTCTCTTTTGTCTCATTTCATATTAACAAGACATGAATTCTTAAAAAAAAAAACAAACAAGACAGTAACCGGTTGATCCAGTCAATTTGTTTTCTAATAAAGTTTGTCTAACTTAAGCTGAATGAAAACAACTTCTACAAAAACTGTGGTCACAGTCTCTTCCTCACTATTCTCTTTTCAACGAAGACGCTATTTGATTAATTTAGTAAATTTGTTTAAAATAAAGTCTGTGTAAGACTGACATGCATTAGTTCGAGATGCTTTTGTTCTTAAAGATACATTTTGTCTATTGAATGGCTCATAGTTATGTTAATTTTGAAACATTTATAAAGCTGATACTGAATTCATGTTTATTTGTTTAATTGTTGAGAAATTGAAAGGATGCAACTGAAGAATGATCTGGAAACTAACCTGTTGCCTAACGAAGCATGCAACTTAACAATGGTGTTTTCTTCTTCGACAGAAATGTCCCCTCTCTTTAGATCAGCTCTCAAATAGTTAATCCACCTTAACCTGCAACTCTTGCCACATCTTAACAATCCTTCACAACCCAAAAGTGTAAATGGGAGTCAGAGAAAAAGTGATTGGATCCTTCTACACTAATTATAGCTGGAAGGTCACACTCAACAAAAAGGTACCCAGCAAAGAAGACTATATATGGCTAGTAATAGTTGCGACATTAATTAGTTATTGTACCTGCATTTTTTGGCAGCGTCCTCCAAGAACCTTCTCCATTGGCCTGAATGTACTTGGTCAAGATTCCATCCTCCTCCGCTGTCCACCTCCCCTTCTTCAATCCCACTTTCTCACAACAAGGAGCCCTCCCCATGTCTCTCACTTCTGCAACTTCCTCACTCTCTGCCTCTACATAAATACACGGTGGTGCAATAATGCTGATTTGAAAGACGCTACCTCTTTCACTTCATTTGAATTGTGCTGGCACTGCTAGGGCCTGCGTGTATGCATGTTTGAGTTTATTTATGTGCCACCTTATTGTGGCGGTTCTGTGATAATAGCAAATGCCGCAGTTAGCAGCACCAGTTATTAATAAAGGGTAGGGTAGGGTAGCAGACAGCAGGCAGGACAAGGGTGAGCCCGGACCAAAATAGAAAGAGAAAAAACATACATCATTTCGTATTCATAATTCTTCTAAGGTTTTTATTTAAATTTAAAGTTTTTATTTAGTATATATTTGTTTGGGGAAAGTGGGGGTGTAGAAAGAGATTTATATCAGTGGTGGAAGAGGAACCACGTTGAGTGTATCTGAATGGCACAGTCGTGGCTTTCCCACCGTCGAGGGACATGAGCCTCGACTGACGGAGCATTCCATCTTCCTCATTAATGTGTCCTTGCATTCACTTATAGCCGTATAGCCCCTTCATTTACTTTTTAATTTATTGTGCTACTAACCTCTGATTTTGCTTCTACTCCCTTCTACAATGCCACTATTTTAAATTTGGGTTTGGAAATTACTCAGAAGTGCTTTTTAAGTGTAATGAATATATTGGATTCAAATTTTATAAAGAGTTAAATATGTTTTTTTTTGTCAGGTTTCAGGAAATTTTAGAATTTGTATCTTTTTTTAAAATTTAATACTAATTTAGTTTTTTACTTTTAAAAATGTGTGATTTTAGTTTTTTTTATTAAATTTGGTTAGTTTATTTGACATTTTAAACGCATTTTATAAAAATACTTGAGTTAACATTGAAGTAAAAATGTGTAAACAATTCAAATACTATCATGAAATGCGCTTGAAACGTCAGATAAACTTAACAAAATTTGGTTAAAAAGACTAAATTCATGCATTTTTAAATATGAAGGACTAAATTAATCAAAATTTTTAAAAATAGATTAATTCTAAGTTTCACTAAAACTTGAAGGACAGAAACATATTTAAGTCTTTTATAAATGTGTATAATTAATTATTATATATTCATAAATAATATATGATTCTAATTAATAATTTATTTGATACATATTTATAAAAAAATTATATTTTAATATTATTAAAAGTTAAAATATAATTAAACGTCGAAAGAGTCATAAAATTTTTTTGTTTTCACAAAAATTAAATACGATAACTTTTAAACATTTCAAGCTTTCACCGTGAGACTCTTCAAATATTATAAAGATTCTTCTTTGTTTTGTAGTTTAGCATAGACTTTATAAATTTTAATGTGTTTATTTTTGTGTGAAAGAAATTATTTAAAAATTCTAGAGAACATTTTATCTTTATAAATTTATATTATTTTTATTAATAAAATTAATTATTTTAGTTTTTAATATTAAATTAATAAAATAAAATTCTTTTATTATATCTTAATCAAGTGCCCTTAGATTACAGTTATGAAATATAACGTTATATTTTCCTTCGAATGAGGTAACAAATGTCTCCATCAATTTCTAATCATATGTTGTTATTAGTTTTTGGATTAAGTTTTTTCTATTCACCTGTTTAGATTAGTTTAGGTGTCCTTTTAAGCAATATTTCACCAGCATTCATTACTTCAAAATCATTGTTTAATAGTGTTATTCCGAAATAGTGATGAGAGATAGTTGTCAGATGACGAAATCTTTTAAATTGACGTGATGAATACGAGAAAACGAATGTCGTCATATTTATGTTGTACTAGAGCAAGTTGCAAAGAGGTTCTCTTTGTTTTCTTCTCTTATCTACATGCTGCCGTTGTCGTTGAGCCACAAACATTTTCCTGTGCTGTTTTGTAACGTTGTTACGGTTGTGTCGTGTGACATCTTTGCCTCCCCTTTCGTTTGCTCCATTCCCGTTTGGTTCTCACTTCTTTCTTTGCATCGTGTCGCGTTGTTCTCTTTTTTAAGCACTGTTCATTCTTTCCTTTCCTCGATTTGATCGTCTCCGTCTAGGTAAGTGTGCTATTTATGGTCTCCACTTCATTAAAATTTTAAATTTAGTTGACATTGTGCTTTTACATTTTATTCTCGATAATCTCCTAATATATTTTGATTGTATTTAAATTATCTGTGATGATTATTATTGAATATATTGGCATTGGGTCTAATTTAAATAAATTACATAGTTTTTATTTTCTAAAGTTTAGAGTTTGATAACCATGTGTGTAATTTTAATCTTTATTGTAAGTTTTCTAACCTTTATTGTAAGTTTTCTCTCTTTTTCAAAAAATACTTATTTTAATTTTAAATAAAGTGTTCCAATATCTTTCTCCCTATATGTATTCGCAGTTATAAAAAATTAAATATGTGAACAACTAATGGACCTTCCTTCTGGTTTTGTAAAAATGAAACATTTAATTTTATTTGAATGAAAGTGGTGTGTGATGGATTTGTTACTCTAATTTTTAAGTATGATTTTATAAATACGTGAATATGATATTAACAATGATATCAAAGTTCACAATCATACTTAACATAATCTTATTTGGATTATGAAATGTTTATTTTGGAATCTAATAATATTCTTAATGATTGAAATCAATTTTTTCGTGAAGTTTTGGTGTTTATGAATAAAAGAAAGTGTACGAGAGAATTGTTGAAATACTATATGTATTTATATAGTTGATGAACTTACGAGGATGTTGTAAAAATTGTTAATATAAAGAGAATATTGAATAATATTAACATATGTAACAACATATTATCAAGTGAGTCATCAATTTATATTATTAGGTCAAAATTGATTTAATTAAAAAATAAATAAAAGAGGTATTTTTTATGAGCTCATGATCCATTATGCAATTTAAATATGCAACAATCCTTTCATCAAGTTATTACGATGATAAATAGAGTGAGAAACCAGAGTTATGAATGCCTCTGGTGAGAAACCATCAAAGAGACAAAATAAGAAGAAAACAACAATCAGTTTATCCTATGCAAGTTTGTGCAGAGAAGTTACGAAAAAAAAGTTTTATTCCTCTCCTCATATATTAGGGTTCTTTCTATTGTTTATTTAATTTGTTATTCACCTTGTTGGTCAGGAGATTTGTATTTTATTTATGATTTCTTCACATTAAAAGTTTTGGTATTTGTTGATTTTTTTTTTCTTTGTGTTATGCATTTTATTATTTTATATATTATTTATTTAGAAAAAATTTTATATAGATTTTCCTTCCACTTGGTTATATGTTATTTTTTGGTTATATGTTATTTTTGAGATCTTCCCAACATACATGTTAAATTATACGAATAATGCTAATAATGCAATATTTTACCTGATTAACTATACATTGAGTTGATATATAATATTAAAAGATATTATAATGTAATCAAATTACAAAAATTTAGTCACATGTTCGGATAATATATGATTATAATTACACAAAAAAAAATATATCTTACAATATTATTTAATCCATCAATAATACTAAATAAACCTTGCTGGATCATGCTATATTTAGTATATTTTGTGGACTTGGTACCTACATTAATTATGTTAATGTAAAAATGATCAACTTCAAGACAATATCCACTATCTATTTTTACCTTATTTCAATTTTAGTTTAAGAAAATCTTAAGTAAATTTAAATGACTAAAAATGTAATTCAAATCCACTTCTACAATTTTGATTCAATTTATGTGTTTAAATAAATTCGTTCAAGTCAATTATTTCCTGCACGCCATCATTTCTGGAATTTATTTTCTATAACAAACAATTTTGGATTTTTTTTTTTCTGAAAATCAAACATCTCTTTTACTGAAAGCATTTTTCAGAAGTTTTTGACGAGGTGGAAGAAGAAATTTGATGAGGTAGAGGAAACAATTATCGTCGTTCAAGTATGTATGTAAAGGTCTACCTCACATAAAAGTCACATAAAATAAAATAAGGGTGGTGTAAAGAGAATGGTATAGTGTGATAATCGAGCCCGTTTAGTAGCCTTTAATTGGGCCAATAGCACAGCAATAAAACAGCCCAAAAAGCCGAATGGCAATTTTGTGAATTTCCAATTTACGGGAGTTTCCTGGACGTTAGGAAGGGAATGAAACGCGTGAATGGGAAAACCGACGTGGAGAGCTATGATTGGTGGGAACAACTAAAGGCTCACGGTGATTGGTCAGTTTTGAAACGAACACGTTGCAAAGCAAAGCGTATTGTCGACTCCATACTCCGTAGTCAAGTCTTGGCGGAATCACTTTCAGGTTCGCCACTGCAAGATAGAAGCACCACCCACATACACGATACATACGCAACGCATTACAAGCGCAATAATCCTTAAACACCAATTCCCAGACCCTAACCCTCAATTTTTATTCCGATTCCAACGAGATCCGAGGGACCATTGCAGAGCCCTAAAATTAAAATTCCCTTTCGGAGAGATCCAAATCTCTTCATGGCGCATCGAAGAGTCAAGCTCTTGTTCCTTCTGTGCGCTCTCTGCTATTCTCTCAGTGCCATTGCTGGGTACCTCTCTCTCCCTCCCCTTTAAACGCCAACGTACACTTAATTTGTTCTGCATTGCACTTTGCTTATATATGCGTATTTTGTTTCAACGTGGTTGCAGGAAGAGCTATTACGATATACTTCAAGTGTCGAAGGGTGCATCGGACGATCAGATAAAGAGGGCGTATCGGAAGCTAGCCTTGAAGTATCATCCTGATAAGAATCAGGGCAATGAAGAAGCGAACAGGAAATTTGCTGAGATTAACAATGGTATATTTATACCTTTGGTTGATTTGGTTTTCATGATCTGGTGTTCTATTGCCATCTGTGTTGGTTTTTTAATGTTTTTTTGTTGCTGCTTTTGTTTGTTATTACTGGCAGCGTATGAAGTGCTGTCGGATAGGGAGAAGAGGGGTATTTATGACAGGTATGGTGAGGAGGGTTTGAAGCAGCATGCTGCTGGTGGAGGTGGAGGTGGTGGAATGAATTTCCAGGATATTTTTAGCACGTAAGTCATTATCTATAGCTTTTGTTGGATTAGTTCTTAATCTATCCCTGTCGACATGGTTTTCTTGTGCTATTAGTCACTATTTCTTCATTTGACATCATTGTACTTGAATTAGTATGTGTACATAAAAAAATACAAAGAGTACATGAATGGGCCAACAGAGGCAACTAAGGAAGGATATGCAGGTTTTCTATAATAATCTTATTAGCTCGCTCTAATAATCTAATCAGAGCATTTATATGGTTTTATTGATCTATGTTATAAATCTCAATCTAGCCGTTGATTTCTGGCCTGAGATTATTTTGTGGTGAATAGGCAGACTGCTGTGTTATGGATGCGTGCATGGTCTAAATTGCGGTCCTGGTTGTAGGCTTTGTGGCAGTTACGGTGTGAGATTACTATATATTTGCATCAAAAAGTAAAAATAAAAATTTCACAATTACTCTAATTATTGGTGTATCATTTTACAATTATGCATCAATATATCACGTCTTTTCCGTGTACTACCATGAGGTGCCTTCTGTATTCCGTCAACATTCCACATGACCTCACCCATTCAATTATTGACTATCAGGAATAAAGTAGAAGGTTAAAATCTAAATCTTTGTTACTATTTTGATAAACAAGTGAAATTGAACAATGCTGACGATTTGCTAGACTCAATTGTGTCTATGTTGCGGCCATTTATGTCAAGAAAAATTAAACTGCACCTACGGGCTGTTGTGCTTGCGAGAAGCACCGTTGTGGATAACAATTCTGAACCATGGATGTGTGTTTAGTGTTATAGCATGGGCCCTGAGCTTTGTTTTGTGAGTGACATTGTGAAACTTAATTGTTTGTTTTAGTTTCTTTGGCGGAGGATCAATGGAGGAAGAAGAGAAAATTATAAAAGGAGATGACGTGGTTGTTGAATTGGATGCAACACTTGAAGATTTGTACATGGGGGGTACCTTGAAGGTGAGGCCACGTCTATTTACTGTTCTAACTCTGAATACACATATTAATTCTATATTTCGGATGTGTTTGTGTACCACATGCCATTGTTGAATTTCAGCTACATTTTTTATTCCAAGAATATAATTGGACATGGAAGAGATCCAAGATTTTCTAATTGGTTTTCATGTGAAACATGGTATCGGCAAAGTACATTTTTATTTTGCTACACCTGCTAGTAGAAAATTATGAATAAAGTGAGCTGCAACTAATAGTTGAGAGGTGAAACTTACTTCAAGCTCAGCCTCGTGGATCTAATGGTCATGTCTTGTGACATATTCCATACACATGGCTACTGACATTCTTGTAGATTTTTCTTAATTTGCTTCTCCAATTCATCTTAGATACTTATAGTCTGTCTTATGCGGTTAAATATATTGATTGAGGAGGCACTTTAACCACTTGTCAGGCATAGTTTAAACTGTCACAAAAGATATTATTCAATGGAGAGATCTGATCCGTTACTTAATGACCTAATCATGCAACAGTACTTTAAATAAATATTGAATTTTAAAGTTATTTGGTTCTTATTTCTCTTTTTTATGGCCATTGCATTTCAATTCAGGTTTGGAGGGAAAAGAATGTACTAAAGTCAGCACCTGGGAAAAGACGCTGTAACTGTAGAAATGAGGTTTATCACAAGCAAATTGGGCCTGGGATGTTTCAACAGATGACAGAGCAGGTAAAGAGAGCATCTGAGAATGTTTACAGGAAGACATTTTTCTTTACCCCTGTTATTTTTTAAAGATGCTTATATCAATAACACACCGATTTCGTGTTTCATGACATTTACCGGTGTGATTGTGAAATGTCTACCTGTTGTTCATGTGTTTGGGGTGGGATTGTGCAGGTTTCTCTTAATCCTGTTGCCATATGTGGAAAATTTTAACTCATATTTCTGAATTTGCCTGTGCAGGTTTGTGAGCAATGTCCTAATGTCAAATACGTAAGGGAGGGGTATTTCGTCACTGTTGATATTGAGAAAGGCATGCAAGATGGACAGGTAATATTTTACTGTGTATACACAAAATTTAAGTATGCATACGATGTCATATTACATTTTCATAAAATCTGTCTACTATGAACTATGAAGTATCCAGTCATGAGTACTATATCTAAATTAGGAAGACTAAGGGCATTATAGTTCCAAGTTTAGTCGTTTTAGATTAGCACCTATTTAAAATTGAACATTTTAGCGTGAATTACACACAGTATTTTTAAATTCTCTGTTTTTGTTTCACTTGATATGAAGATATTTTATTGTAATCACTATACCTATTTGTACATTTGTAGTGTTTGAGATAATTTTGAAAATTAAATTATTTTAATGAATAATTGTTGCTGTAATTGATTATAATCAGAGTTAATTTTTGCTCGAGTAAGCTTGCTGAAAAATTAGTTTGAGATAATTAATTTTGTTCGGATGCAATAAAAAAGACAGTTTTTATAGTAAATAAACTACCAAAAGGGGTATGTATGAAGTTGCAAGAGAAAAAGATGTTAGGAAACGAGGGTAATTCGGAGTTAACATGTGTGAGAGAAAAAGAATCTGTTGAAAAATTATCATAAGCTTAAAATCCTAAATACATAAAATCAGCTTTTTCGGTCACCTAGTACATATAATCCTCGCTGACAATATCATCAATGCTTCTAAATTATCGGGGGTACATTCTTTTTTCCTAATTTTTTGGTGTATATATCGGGAACTCAGTGCTACAAAGTCGAAATAAGTGAATTTTAAGATATACAACTCCAACAGCCACAACCTTTTTTCACTACATGGATTTAGCTACTTGAACCAATTGACATTGTTATGCATGAGGGATACTGTAGTACAAAGAGAGAATAAAAATCTGAGAAATTCGAAAGAGGCCGAGTTTCAATTTTAAGGATTTTCTGCTTATCCATCATCAAGTAATCAAAAGCAAAAGCTGTTTATGTTACTCCGCCGACTCTACCCCTTCTCTATTTTCCACTTCTGCTGACTGTACAATAAAAAGGAATGCTAACAATAAACTTCCCAGTTCTTTATTTCCTCTTGTGCTCTACCTGTGTTACGTTGCAATTAAATGATGTATTTTTTTTTTTTTTGAATTTTTTTTCAAATTTAAAACTGACAATTGAAGACAGTAGATTTACAAGATATTGTCCTTTCACAGGAGGTGCTGTTTTATGAGGATGGTGAGCCCATAATTGATGGAGAATCTGGAGATTTAAGGGTTAGTAACTTGTCACTTTCGGTATCCATTTTATTGGGTGGGTATGCAGGATTTTAACCATTCATATGATTGAACAGTTTCGTATCCGTACCGCGCCACATGATCTCTTTAGAAGAGAAGGCAATGACTTGCACACTACTGTCACTATAACTCTGGTAAGTAATGCCCTTTGGTGATATGCATATCAATTGCTTGAGTTGAAAGTAGTTACTACTGGTTAGCACGGCTTATTCGAAATAAAGACATTGTTGATTTTGCGAACCGGTAACTGCTCTCTCAGATATTGGCATCCTTAAATATTTACTTTGTAATATTAACATGAATCTTCTTCAGGTTCAAGCCCTTGTTGGTTTTGAGAAGACCATTACGCACCTAGATGAGCATCTGGTGGACATAAGCACAAAGGTGAGTAAGAAATATGGTTGCGTCAGATCCTAAATGGTTTTGGTGTGCGTGTGTGAGGAACACAATTGACAGAATTATTTTGACTCCTCAGGAAATCACAAAACCAAAGCAGGTGAGGAAGTTCAAAGGGGAGGGTATGCCATTGCATATGAACAACAAAAAAGGAGATCTTTACGTCACTTTTGAGGTTCTATTCCCCACGTCACTAACGGAGGATCAGAAAACAAAGATAAAATCGATTCTTGGTTAGAGTACAAACAAGATACGTATTATTTCGTCCATCATGTCCTGAATGTGACATGGTTAGGTGGTTATAGTAACGCATACCTAGGGCTTTCCTTCCATGGCCTTTTTTTGTTAGTTGTCAAATAGAACCTTTTCCCCTTCGTAATGATGCGCATTCTGTAATCCATGCCGCCCGGTAAATCAATTGCTTTCTTGGCGGTGCTATTTTGATACAAGGTGCAACACTAGCTGAACAAAATATGCTTCCATTGTTTTGTACCGTGCTGAATTAGTTCATCTTGTGAACTAGATTAGATTGCTATAGAACATTCGGCTTACTGAAATTGGTACATTTGTAGCTGCGGAACTAGATTAGAATGCAGATGATGGACAATAACCACTGTGCGATACGTTTGTACTTGTCCTTAATTCTCAACGGTTATTAAACTTTCATTTCAACAATGTTGGTGATGTCATTTGTTTGTTGGTGCAACCTTTTCCTGTAGATTGTCACGTGACTCGTGTGTATGTCTTATTGCATTACTCATTCTGATTGTTTGGTTTGCTCATCATGATTTCACATAAACATTCTAATGATCGATTTAAATCGATAATCGAAGTAAACCCTGTAACTCATACTGTTATTTCAATGAATGAATGATTAACGCCACCTATTGTGGAACACGTGCAAGAGTAGTTCAACTCATACAGTGAACTAACTTTTTGTGTTTCTCATTTGGATTAGTTCTAAAATTGATATGAACCACGTTGGAGACCAACCAAGATTGAGGTCTTGCTTCCAACCTGAATTAGGTTCGAATTCAATAATTTCAATCTTAACAGTTGACTAATGTTCAATAGGTTCTCCAACAGTTTCCTTAACCATCTCTAGCGTTTTCAAGGAAAGCCTAATTAATCTTTGACTCAGCATTTTCTTTCTTTCCTTTATAGTTAGGTCTGGTACACATCTCTCCTCCTCTAGTTGTTTCCTTCAAGAACCCACCACCAGCATTAAACAACAATGTACTTTTTCTTTAAGTCTGTTATTTATTTATAATATTTTTTTTAGTTGCATTCTTTAATATTAGATAAAATTTTGTCAATGTATATTTATTAATAAAGTTACAAAATATAAAAATAAATATATCAAACATTAAAGACTTACCTGTTATTTTTTTTTAAAGAATCTACGTATTTTTCAAAAACGAAATCGCTCACTTCATTAATTTTATGTTTTAAATTTAGATATATCAGGCAAAAAGAAGAAAAAATAGGTAGGATAATTATATAAAGTAAATAATACACTACTTAAAAAGATTATGTGTAACAATAAAAGAAAATTTAGAAATTTAATTGATTATAAATTCTTTCCAAAATCTATTAGAAATGCTCGAATATTTAGATACTACCCTCCCACAATTTTCTTAAAACTAAGCTTTTATCAAAAACATTATTTCTGGGTGTATCTTAAAGTCCAAAAACTCTGATATATTTTACTAAATGCTTCTAAGTTCTTAAATGGTTTTAATAGTAATATTTCATAACTTTAATTAATAAGTTTAAAACGAGAAGACATTGTTAAAATTTCAATCTTTTAATATTACCATAATGCACATTTCTTTTTATATTAAATTGTTTTGATTTCTTTAGTCATTAATATGTTTATTTTAACATTTATTGTATATGCTTGTAAGTCAAAAGTAAAGCGCTCAAAATGTTTTTTTACAGAAGATAATGTAAAAAAAAAAAAATACTATACATTAATATACTTTCAATTATTATTCATTAAACTAATAATTTTTAATAAATTATAGTTTAGTAAAAACAATTACGGTTAAAAATATTTTTGTAAAAAATATATTAGTACAAGAATGCTTTGAATTGATTATTATATAGAATCAAAACTAATTTTTTTCATCTGAGTCTTGTTTAAATAATCGAAAGAAGTATTTATTTTCTGTATGTTCTTCGTGTTTCAAAATTACGATTACATTAATTATTTACAAGAATTTAAAAATATTGTTTTTTCTAATTTTTAATATTCATGTTATCAACATTCTTTCAATAAAATACTTTTATTTATTTATTTTATAACAAATTTTCTTCTTAAATGAACAACAGAACTGTTAAATAAAAAATATATAAATTATATATATATATATATATATATATATATATATATATATATATATATATTATGCACACACATATTATATTTATAAAACTCAATTGTCTAATTTAAAAATTTTGTTAACTTATTTAATAACAAAAAAAATGTGCCTTCAATTTATATTATCTTCAAAATTATTATTGTGATTAATAATTTTCCTAATTATTTTTAAGTGTAAGTCCTTTACCTTTTAATCATCAACCAAATATATTTTAATCTAAAAATAAATAATGCAAAGAATGTTATCGATTAAGTTTTATGAGAAAAAAAAATCATTTAGAAATAGGATTGGCAGGAGTAATTTTGCATAATAAGTAATATGAATTTTGATTAGACTGTGTCAATTTTCTAGTAAAGGTATTAGGAGAAAGACCTATAATATTATTCAATTAAATAAATTAATTCTATAAATATATTTTAATAATATTGTAAGCTTTTTTTCTTTTATATATATATATATATATTATTTTAAATTTTTTCCTAAATATATCTAAATGATATTCATAATATAACTTCATTATATGGTTATTATACTTTTTATTTGACTTATTTTTAGTTTTTATTTATTATTATATCTATAATAAAAGTTAAATATTTTTTTACTATCTGAATTTATATGTAAAATTGAAATTTCTCTTTTTTATATATTTTAATCTCAAAATTTTAAAAATATTAAATATAATCATTTTAATATAAAGAAATTAATTTTGTTGTACTATTTAAACAATATTCCATGTTAATATTTAAGTTGGAATATGTCAAAATAGTACAAATAATTCAAACTTTATTATAAAAGGTATTTGACACAAAAAATTAAATACAGTTAAAATATAAAAAATATATATATATATATATATATATATATATATATATATATATATATATATCAATTCATTTTTAAAAGGTTTAAGATTAAAATATATTGAAATTTGATTGAGATGGAAACAAATCTTAATTTTGTATCAAAATTTAGAGACTAAAAACATATTTAACTCGATAATAAATAAGATTATTTAGTTATAATTGTTTTAATATTGGTTTTTCCATAGATTCCATTCTTTTGATGATTTTACTTATATTGAATTTACACTTTTAGAATTTCAAAAGGGATAAGCATGTTATTGTACTCAAACTACCCTACTTTTATCATAGTAACACTAAAATTATGAACTACAAATTAATGTGTTATATGGAAAACTACCTCTGTCATGTATTACAAAATTTAAAAACCTTTTATTATTATTTTTTTTAATTTCACTGCCGTGAGTTTCACATATACCATATATATAACTCATTATTGTGAATTTAAGAAATTTAATTACTATCGGATGGTTAATTCTGAATATCTTTATTTCTTGTAAAAATTATGCAGCCAGGATTTTAAATAAACACTTATTTTATACAAATAAAACTTAACATAAATCTATTTCTAAACATATTTTAAAAAAGTCTATAACAAACAAATATTGTAAACATATAGTTATTTTTAATTATTAATAGTATCTTTTAAAGATATTTAAATTATATTAAAACTATTGTAATTAGATCACGATACAATTTTTTGATTAGATTAATTTTTTAATAAGCGAGATGATATAATTATGTACCGTAACAATTATAATTAGACATCTCATCATCTTTTTAGATTGTGTTTCATCTTTCAGATAAGATAGATAATTATTTTTATTTCCTTACGATATTGTCTTTTATTATTAATTTCTCGGAGTCTTTCATGAGAATATATTCGAAACATACACCTCAAATAATTAAATCAAACGAGTTTAAGAAAATTAATTTTAAATTGTTTTTAAAATAGTTCTTAAAAAACTGTTCGTATATTACAAATTAGAAAACAAAGAATATATTTAGCACGCCATTGTGGTTGAAAAGTTTGACCGTACTACTAATAATGTGTTTAATGTTGGTCGAAACATTATTTTTTTTACGTAAGGTATCTTTTTATTTTCAATATCTAACATAGTCAAAATTAAAGATGAGTGATACTCCCTCGTTATTAGTTTTTATTTATACAATATTAATATTTTTAATTTATTTCCTTTTAATGTCTATTTCATGTACTATATCTTCAAAGGGTGTAATGTAATATCTTCTCTCGACTATTTGAAACTATATCTTTATCTATTCGTATATTTAATATTTTCAATATTTTATTTTTTTATATTATCTTTAAATTATATTTCATAAAATATCAACAGCTAAGAAATTATATCAAATTTTGTATTCTTAAACTCAAAATAAAATTTATACATTTATTTATTATCTATTTCAATTATAGCATAAATCATATATCTAACCGTTTATATAGAAATTAAAGAAGAAAAAGATAAAATTAAAGAAGAAAAAGATAATATTAAAGGGAAAAGTGTTGTAACAGAATTTGATTTTTAGAAAAGGATTTGCATGGATAGCCGACACAGCTAGAAATAGTATATATTGAGAAGGACCAGATTTGGTTAATGCAGCAAATGAGGAATGTGGTGACGTGTGTTGTAGCGAGCGAGTAGAGAAGATACGCTAACACAGGTGCGTGAGGGTGACAATCTTCCCAGAAAGATTGGAACAGGTTTCAGAAGGAAACTGAAGGAAAACACCCATACAAGGACACGTCAGTGACTGTAGCCATGTTGTTCATGTACACTTTATACGACGTGGTACTTCCCTAAAACCACGCGCTTTGCCACGCACTTTCGGATTGAAACGACACAGCTGCAACGAATAAAAGCCAATCACAAGGTTCGAAATTGGAACGACCCCTTAGATTAGCAAATAAAATCTCCTATTTTTGGGTATCCGTTTGGTTCCAACGCTTACTTTCTCTTCTTTCATCTTATTTTGTTCAACACGGATCCAAGGAACCTCAAGAACCTTTGGGTTCCACCTTCTCCTTTTTTTCTTCTTTATCAGCAAAATCAAACCAACCAAGACACATCGTAAGACTGTGTGATCGTAACGTAACATAACATACAATGGATGCTCTGTGTTTACACAGTAGCATCTGTAAGATAACTTCGATTACTGCAACTGCACGTGCCAATGATTACGCGTCGCACTCTCAGGTGAGCGCGCTGGGAGGCTCCTCCTTGTTTTCCAGATTCTCTTTTAGATACCCTTCCACGTCTTTATGTCCACAACAACTCACGGGGAATGCTGCCGGCAACAATGGCATGGCCGTCGACGACGCCGTTTTGGCAGATAATGAAACTGAAGAACGAGAGCGACAAAACGGGAATTGGGTTTTCAAGATGTTTCATGCAAGGTCTGTTCCCAGTGGGGAACAGAGAAACGACGAAAACGATGAAGACAAAGTTGTTGTAAATGTTCTAACGGATAAAGAAAAGGAGGAGGAAGAGTGTGATGGCTGTAGGGTTGATTACGACGACGAAGACAATGAAGACAAAGAACAAGAAGATGAAGAGATTTTGTTCGACAAAGACTCTTTTTCGAGAATGCTTCGGAGGGTGTCATTGACCGAAGCTAAATTATATGCACGCATATCCCACTTGGGCAATTTGGCATACTCTATCCCCAAAATCAAAGTACTTTAAATCCTCTATTTCCTTCTTTGGCATACCTTTTTAGCCAACAATTTTGCATTTTACCTTAAATGAATCAGATTAACAAATTTTCATATACTGGTTTAACTTAAAATTTTCACGATGCCTTTGAATATATCATTCTCAGAAGATTTCTTCAAAGTAATGTAAATGTATAACACGGATATGCTTTTCGAAAAACCCCTCCAGGTTTAATGTGGATGAGGCAGTAATGAACATTTTAGTTATCAAAACTAGGAATTTGGTTATTCAAGAATCACTAATTTATATACGATACTAATTTACATTATGTCTTTTTTAATTTAGCCAGGGATGCTCTTCAAAAACCATGGTCTGCGTTTTGTAACTTCATCCATAGTGAAAAAGAAATTGGCTGTGGCAGCAGAAAAAAACCAGACATCGACTGCAATTCAGAAAGAAGAAACTAACGACGAGGATGATGTGGGAGAAACAAAAGAGAAAAAGAAGGGTGGATACGTGATAGGTGCATGTACTGCATACGAGACTGCTGCTTCTGCAGCCTCTTATCTCCATGCTCAAACAAAGAGCATACTTCCATTCACATCTTCCAATGCCGTGGAAGATGAAGAAGGTTCACATGAAGCAAGCAAAGAAAGCTTTAAAGGAAACAAGATGACAAACACGGAGGAAGAAGCAGCTCTGAAGGCAACTACTGATTCGGTAACAGCAGTTGTTGCTGCAAATGAGGATGTAAAACAGGCTTTTGCAGATGATTTGAGCTCGACAAGCTCTTCACCCTGTGAATGGTTCGCATGCGACGATGACGAGACTGCTACAAGATATTTTGTGATCCAGGTGTGTATCTTAATCAGGGGCTTGAATTTATTTTGTCATAGAACACTTGAACATGACAAAAACATTACTATGATAACGGATAGCTAGTAATGCCTTTTCGAAGTTAACATTTTTATGTCAAATTTGGATTTATATTTACTCTGATATGTCCAATTAATCATTGTTTTAATATGCAGGGTTCCGAGTCATTTGCTTCCTGGAAAGCGAACCTACTATTTGAGCCAGTTAAATTCGAGGTAACTATTATTATTGCAAGCTAAGTTAGCTTAGTTTTTGTTTTTACTGAAATGAGGATTTATTTTTGTCAGGGTTTAGATGTCTATGTGCATAGAGGTATATACGAGGCTGCTAAAGGGACATATCAACAAATGTTACCAGAGATTCGTGCTCACCTAAAATCTCATGATTCCCGTGCAACTTTCCGTTTCACTGGACATTCTCTTGGTGGGAGTTTGGCATTACTCGTAAACCTTATGCTGTTAATAAGAAAAGAAGCACCATTTTCCTCTCTGCTTCCTGTGATAACATTTGGGGCCCCATCCATCATGTGTGGAGGTGATAGTCTTCTCGACAACCTAGGATTGCCACGGAGTCATGTTCAAGCAATCACAATGCACAGAGACATTGTACCACGAGCGTTTTCTTGCAAGTACCCTAACCACATTGCAGAACTGCTAAAGGCTGTTAATGGCAACTTCCGCAATCATCCCTGTCTTAATAACCAGGTAAAATTCCACATTTTTCAACCTAATGAAGCACTTGTTTACAATTTCTCTTGCATTCTTAGCCTCATTGAACTGTTGGTGAATGTTTTACTGCAGAAGCTATTGTATGCACCAATGGGCGAGCTCTTGATCCTACAGCCAGATGAGAAATTTTCGCCAAGTCATCATCTTTTGCCCTCGGGCAGTGGCCTGTATCTTTTGAGTGGTCACTTGTCAGAATCTAGTGACTCATTGAAACAGATCCGGGCAGCGAAGATGGTGTTCTTGAACTCACCACACCCACTTGAGATATTAAGCGACCGATCTGCGTATGGATCTGGGGGAACCATTCAGAGAGATCACGACATGAATTCGTACTTGAGATGTGTGAGAAGCGTGCTTCGCCAAGAACTTCACAAGACTCGCAAGGCAAGGAGAGAGCAACGGCGGCGAAAGGTGTGGTGGCCTCTGGTGCTGCCACGTGGGAGTGAGAGTGCGGCGGTTGGAGGGTCCATGATATCGGTGAATATGATTCACGACGAACCTTCTCTCTTTGGCATGATCGAGAGTGGGAGAGAGTCGTTGAAAAGGTTCGGTAGTGTTGTTGCATCCCAACACATACAATTGTTTGTGGTGCTTTTGCTTCCTGCAAGGTTGTTACTGGTGGGAGCATGTAACTTAATTAGCTTAAGATGAAGAAGACATAACCATTGTTTGTTCTTCCCATGGGACAGTGATAGAGAGGGCACATTGTTGGTGACACAGTTAGAACATTCTTTATTCTTTCATTTCAAAATCAAAATTTATTGTATATCTCTTCAATTTACAAACGATTGAGCATTAGGTTAAATCTTCTTTATTCATTCATGATAGGGCCACTTCAATTCAAACTCCTCCCACCACACCATGTAACGTAGCAAGTACTTTCACGGACAGGGTTATTTTTTATTTTATAAAATTAATTGATTAAATGAGTTTAAAGTGAAGTAAACTTCTATTCATGGTAACTTCTATTCCAAAATTGTCGAACTAAGTGTAAATTTATAACTCAAAAATGATTTTTTTTTTTTATCACACTTCTAATGTCATTTTTAAGAGAAAACTGAATTCAATCTGCTATGAAAAAGAAAGAGGCTGCCCAGTTCTCTAAACGGCGCAGCTTCTGTCTTGTGCATATGTGAAACTGATTCAAACATTGAAATTTAACCATAAGTCACAGGGCAAAAGAATAATCCCCGAGTGCATTTGACGATTTGACCATAAGTCATTAAATTTTTTTAAATGATTTTAAATATATAAAAAAAATTGAAAATCATTCAGAAAATATCATTTTAAATTATAAGAGAAAATTGTTAAAATTTAATTTTAAAAAAATCATTTTCCAATTTTATTATCTCTATAAATCCAACAAAGAACAACACTCTTCACTGTGCGCTCAAATTTCAGTGGTGGAACTCAAAATCTCAAACATACAACCCAGTTTATTTAAATAAAAAAAAAATTAGTCAAGTCTTTACCATTTCACATCACCCCTTTCTTCATCAAACAAACATTTTTTTTTGGGTTCCATTTAAGCACAGAAACCTTAAAAAGGCACTATTGTTTGGTTATCGGCAATTCCTTTCTTTACTTTCCTAAAATTTTATATTTTGAAATTTATTATCTACGGTATACTGGTATACTGTGACGTAATAATACTTAAATTTATAATTTTTATGCAATACTTTATTGATATTTATTAATTAAATATATAATTTATAAAATGATATTACTTTATAATAACAATCATCTATAATTTTTTATTTTAAAAATTTTAATATATATAATTTTAATTTAGATTCACACAATAACAATCATATATTTATCATGTTTTTAAGAATTATAATTTTTAATATACATAAATCGCTATCCTATTAAATAAATGTATCAATATATTAGATGTGTGTGATATATGATATATACATATCATATTCATGCATAAATATATATTATTTTATTTTAAATTATATATGTTGAAATATTATTTTTGTATTTTAAATTATATATTTCAGAATAAAAAAATTATATTTTGGATTATATTCTGAAATACAATAAAAAAGTACACTTTATATTATACTGTATATTTCAGAATATAAAATTTAGATATTGAATTGCAGAATCTAAAACACAAAAGTTTATAAAAATGCAAAGAAATTTATGAAGGTGTTGGAAGAAACTACATTATATCGTGAAATGATTTTTGGATTTTAGACGGAAGTTATCTGAGATATTCTAAATAGCCCATTAGTAAGCCCAACAATAAATGAAGCAAGACTCTGGCCTAATACTGTTTACTTGTGCACCTTGAAAACAACTTTTGAATATTTTCTTAATTGTGACATTGATATTCATTATTTATTTCTGAAAATAACAAGAAAATTGTTTTCTTGTCGACGTTATTTATACATCTTATCTTACCTTTTCCAGAGACACATTGTTACCATTTATGTAAAAGAATGCTACTAAAATTTTGAAATTAAAGAACCAGACATCATTTTCATTTATTAAAATTTCAAAGTTTATCAAACCCTTAAACTAACAAAAAAAGCATCTGAAATTTACTGTGAAGGATAATGAAAATATTTTATTTTAATTTATACATAAAAAATATACAAAAAATCATATTTATGTTACATTTGCATCATTTCCGTATAAAAAAAAGATTTCTAAAAAAATTAAGATAATAATATAATAAAAATATACATCATGTAAATACTATAAGTAATAATACTTACATTACATTTATGATTTATCTTTCAACTTATCTACAGAATTTTATTTCTCTTATTTATTTTCTTAAAATGCATATTTTAAATTCTATTAAACTTTCCACGGCTAAAAAGTAGACACTTTATTTACATAGAAATAAATTGGCAAGTGATCTATACATTTTTACTTATAACAAATTTAAAAATTATATTTAAAAAATAGTTAATATTAAACATCATCTACGTCATTGAATTTAACTATTTAGTAAATTTTGGTGTTTGGTGGTAGGTCTAGTTTCGATTGGATCATCGATTTTATTAGTAATATTATAATAAGAAAAGTGAGAGGTAGTGTAATAAAGAAAAAACATTTTAAAAAGATATAAAAGTTAATAAAATGTTTTGAAGGCACTTAAAGCGATGAAAATCTATAAAATATTCAAGGATTAAAATAAAAGAAATAAAGAAGTAAGAAAATAAAGAATGATTCTAGTTAATCAGATTTTATATACGAGAATATAAATGAAATAAACATTCTCATCTTATTTGGTGTCAAATCTTTATACTGAGTTTGTTTTTAAGGATTTACGGTTTAAGATGACGGATGAACCTTATTTGTTTTAATGGATCAAAGTTTATTTGTGTAGAAAAATTTTAAAAAGTATGAAATATTTTCATGAATGAAAGGAGAGGAAAGAAAGACAACTTAACAATATACATCGACCTAAATATTCTTGAATTTTATTAAATCTCAACTTAACAAGTATGCTTTTACTTAATAATAATAATTATAAAAATAGTAGTAATATTAATTATATTAATAATAATAATAAAATTAATAGTAATAATAATAATAATATTAGTAATACTAAAATTAATAGTAATAATAATCATACTAAAACTAATAATAATGTAAAAATTTTATCTATTAAAATATTATTTCATATCTATTACCTTTTTTAAATAGTTGATAAATTTTTACAAACTTTCTTTTTAAATCTTCCATTTTTATCTTTTTCATTCCTCAAACAAATAAGCTCATTTCTCTTTCTACATTCTTTCAAATTCATTTACTCACTCTCCTTCAAATACAACTTTAAAAAACTTTAAGCGATTAAAATAAAAATAAAAACGCAAAAAAGCAATAAAATGAAAAATGCTTTTATTGAATAAGATTTTATACCTTTTGACTCAAACAATCATATTTTGTGTGAGGGTCCTTAGGACAATTACTATAAATTTATGCAATTAAGGGTTCACCCTAAATATTTTGTGCAAAGGAAAATAAACCAAAAATGAAAACATAGAAGAGGTAGGGTTGTTTCAGTTTGGTGTGATTCTTATAGGGGACAGAAGGCTTTGGCTTCATGTAAAGTTTCAAACTGTGGGATCACAAAAGTCTACTTTTTTTGTTCATATTTAAATTTTCAAGTGGAAACACCAGCAATCAACCAAACTATAGTACATAGGAGTACCCAACCCACTCCCTACGACTTTTTCAGGCACACATCAAAAATTACAAACACCCATAATCTAATTCACATGCTCCTCCATTATCATCTTCATGCTCCATACTCTCTTTTCCGTCCACTTTCACCTTCACCTACATTCAAATTTCCATTCACACTACAGTGTCTATCACCAAATACCCCAATCAACCATATTCATAGCATTCGTTATTTTCAGAACCTCTCCTTCAACAAGTAACGTGTTTTCAACAAGTCATTACCATTTTTCATATGTAATTAATACTAAGGTACCGAAATTTAATTCACTGGTTTACATATAGTGACATAAAAACGATTCTATATGAGTTGTAAAGGTTGCTTACTGCAACCTTGGATCTCTATAAAACACTTGTTTCTCTTTTTAGCTCATAATCAAACTCCTTAGACTCCCTAGGTCCCAAACAATAAGAAAAAAACAATTCTTTTTCGGCCCTTTTCTCTTGTAATTATCTGCGTTGTTATAGAGTTAATTAATGAAAATAAATAATATGAAAAATGTTGTCAGAAATTTTGGTCCAGCACATTATGCCACCATGGTTTGACAGAGACCCTAAAGAAAATCTTATACAGTTCATCATTGTTTCGATGGAGAAGCCACATGATAATAGCACATGCTGCCTCTAACATTATAAGTGCCCATCATTTCCTTATCGCTCCCTACATTCAAACATGTGCTGTTCTTTTTTTTCCTTCCCCAAACACCTCTCTTATAATGTTTCTACCTATCTCAACCTTTTGCAAAACATTTTCTTACTCTCACATATTTAAAGGAAATCAAAACTCTTCAGAGTTTAAGATTTACCAACTCTTTGCACTGTTTAAATACAATGTCATTATTGCCTGATAATATGAAAGAGATGTTGTTAATTTGTGATCCTAGACTATCCCTTATTAGTGTCTATAGATTTAACAAAGTGTACAAGTTTAAACCACTCACAAGTCATGAAAGGATCCAAGAGCCACACTAAAACATGCACAAAAGAGGGAAGAAAAAGTCTTCACAACACTGACAACAGAATAAAGTATAGTAAACAAAAGAAGCCCTCGGTAACGTGAGAAGCAACTTTTTTTTTTCCGAAGAAATTGAAACGTGCTTTCAATTCCAAAATACAAGTTGTTTTTTGTTTTCTTTAATTCATCAAGTTTTAAAGTTTGACTTTAAACTAATCTGTCTCAATAGTTAAAGATTATTTTCACCAATAATATCAAACTGTGACAAGAACAAAACAATTCCCTCATTGAGTTCAACCCTTTTCCTCATACGAAAAGGAAAGGTTGATGTAAAAGAATAAAATAATATTCTGTCAGAGGAGTAGTTCGAGAACACTAATTCAACTTGCTTATCATGCTAGGTAGAAGAATTCTTTTGTTGTCTACACAAATGATGCAGATGTGCCGGACATGTTTTTCTCTCTTCCACCCGTACAATTACGTTAGAAATTTAAGTTCGAGTCTAAGTTTTACATTGAGTAGAGATGAGAAAAAAGAACATTATATAAGAATAAAAATCCATAAATTCATTGCTTTAAAATTTTAGGTTGGAGTGGTTTTAATACCTTATATAGTTGGGTTCAGATCTTATTAATGCTTGTTCTTTTCAATCAAACCTCACTTGTAAGTGTAAGAAGTTCATTGTTCTAAATTTACCTTAAATTATACAACTCTTAATTAATATTATTTTATTATATAAATGTAATATGTTATAAATAAATACACGTTTCAATTATAATTCTATGAAAAATAGGAAATTGGTGAAGAGCAATAAAAAAAACTTAAAAAACAGTACAGTGTTAGCTGTGTTGCGTTGCGTTGCGAAGTTCACAACACATCCATTTATATATTTATTTCATGTTTCAGAAATTCAACCAAACTCACATTTTAATCCCCACCCTGACCCCATAATTTTTAATAATGTTTGGTTGAAGTGAGTTGGGAAGCACTTTTAGTGCAGGTGGCTAACACGATGTAAGGTGGGGAGTTATTATTTTACATGGCCACAATTTAAATTCGTATCCTCTAATACCTATGCCAAACATTGCACTATTATTAATTCGCTTTCCTCTTCAATTATGGGTTCTGATTTAAATTCTGTATTTCATTTTTATTAATAGCTAGAAAGGTTCATAAAATATAGTACAAGATTACTGCTATCAATTAACGAATTATTTGGTAAATGAATGATCTATCAATCCAGAATTGAATGATTGTAGATGACTTAAGACATCTCGATCGATGTAAAATCATTCAAGAGTTTTGTGGTTGAAGGGTGAGAATTGTGAGAGGGTAATAATAGAATAAGGTGGAAGAATAAAGTAGCGTTCTTAAAGGAAAAGGGACGTCAAATCTTTTTCTTTTAATTGTTTATTTTTGCTAAAGGAGAAAAAACATCAAATCACTTGCAAGCAAGAGAAGGAAGAAAATTTTGGGTCTCCCCGGTAAGATAAAAAAGAATGAGACTATTGAACATTTATGACTATTTACGAAGCTTCTAAGTTAGGAAAACAAAAGTTGCATGAAATGGCCGTCAAATAAATGCCTTACAAAAATGGTTAACAATTTACATGTACTGTTGTTACATATTAGTGAGAAACACACCGTTATTGGTTATGGTTCGCCCAATTCCACCTTATTTTATATAGGAAATTTTCAATTAATGTGAGAAGTTTAACATGTACTATGTACTGTATATAATTTTGTAAGATTATATTGTTTTTAAAATATATTTTTAATATGTAAATTTAACATGTACAGTATATAAACAAACAAATATTGTTTCTTGTACAAAATCGAACTGTTCTACAAAATTTAGAATATCCTTATAAGATATCCCTTTATATTATGTAAATAAAAAAAGAGTATAACTACCTACAGATATTCTAACGTTGAAATAAATCAATGTAATCTAAGTAATCTGGTTAAGAAAATTGAATTTTAGATATCTTTACATAAAAGTGATTTAAATCATCTTTATGTATTGTATACTTGTTAATCATATTAGACTATTTCGGAAATATTTGTATTCTTTACTAAATGTTAATGAATGTCTTTCCACAATAACAAAATAACAAATGAGTTTATTACCATATTATCATGTTGATATGAAGTCTTGATCTTTGTAGTCTTCATATAATTGTTATGATTCTAACGAAGATGAACCCATCTTAGATAATGTTGCTATGATCAAGAACGAAATAATCTTTGTAGTCTAAGAACAAATACTCAAATTTTATTTTATAAATTATTTTTGTAAAATTGAACGGGTTTTTTTTTTTTCTTTATTCTTTGACACAATTTTTTGACTTAGTATTTGCAATTATTTTCAGGGAAAAAGATACGTTTTAAGTTGGTTTCACATTTTGGATTGAACTGAGCGTCTAGTCAGCCGGTGCGTTAAAAAGTTTTGTTTTCTGGCAACAGTTGTATCATTGGTCCAAAGTGACAGCCAGGTTATCACTGTAGAAGCACAATAATGCATCTTTTGGTGAGAGCAGAAAAACACAGGCCTTTCCATGAATCAGAAGCCACGCCTCAAATCATTAACCATTATTGTTCTTGGGAGGGTGAAACCCACGTTGATTCAACTACACCCTCTTAATATTGTTCAAACCAAAGGATTCAAAATTTTGATTTTCTCTGCTATTTTACAAAATAGGTGGTACCAATGCAACACCACCACCCACCACCAACCTCCTCAGACTTGCTAACACTACCTTTCACTCAACCTAAAATATAGTTGTACGGAAAATGTGTACAGAGGCAAATAAAGATAATGACATTTTGTACCTAATCGCTTTGTTTTCTTCTACTGAGTGCAGGATTAGACACCTTGCTCTTTTGTTGTATCCGAATCTGTATGGACCTGAAGGGGAAGGAGAGAAAAATCTGACACTCCTTTTTTCCTGTTCACTTCAAAACTTTTCACCACTACAATATGACCACATGACCACGTTCACGTACCTCAAAAATATAAGCACCAAAAAGAATTACCCAAACAAAAGGTATAATATTTTGAGTTTTATCCACAAACTCAGGGAACAACAAATTTTTGGTAGATACAGAGCAAAAAAAATTTAATGAAATGAGTTTTCCTGATAAAAGTAGAAAGCAAGCAGGGAAAGGCGGCAGAAAAAGGAAATCATCTGCAGACTACGATTCCACGCAACTGCCACCGTAGCAAACAGTAAAAACTTATATTTTACTCCACCAAATTAAACAATATCTTAGTAATTTTTTTCCCATGTTCGTTACACTTGAAAATAAAAACGATATCTTTAATAGATACTATAATACAATACTAATAGAATCACAAACACACATGTGTTGTAATTTTTTATTCTGCAGTCTTTCTTTATATAAGTAAAATATATGCATTATCATTTTTTTTATATGGTTTTATTAATTATATAAAAAAATTAATTAAATATATTATTTATTTTATACAGTATGAAGTTATGTTATAGTAATAATAATAATATAATAGAATATTACATTATAAACACTTACCTTAATTATAGATAGAGGTGACTACTTACCTTTTTTTTTTATTTATAGATTCTGTTCCCGTTATTTCTTAATCTCTTTTTTGTTTTTGTTTTTCCTTTTTTTATTTTTTATATCTTTTACATTATTATCTTTATCATGAATTTTGTATTACTGTGACTTTAAAATATTATTAAGAATAAATAGAAAAATAATTTATGTGTACCAAATTTATATATTGTTATAAATTTAGATTTGTTTTTCATGAATGTTTAAATTTAATTTTTTCTTCGTATACTGATAACCAATTTGCTTTGTTAATTTTTGTTTTTTAACGATGTATTAGTGAATCTACTAGTTTAATAATGAAAATGTCTTGGTGTATTTAAATTATTAAAAACACATTAAATTTCATCAAAATTTATAACAAAATGCACCTTTCAAATGACAAACATAGTTGACATCGTGTTGTTGGGAAACCTCAAAATTTCCATACTTATCTCTGCGTGTAACTTAAATTTACTCTAACGATAATAGAGATAATAGAGACAGTAATTTTATTATGAAAAACTCTTTTAGAGCACGTTATTTTGGATGAGAACAATAATGTAGAAGAACATTAAACCAGCCACTCAATTATGGTTAAACGAAACCGAATCCAAATCCAAATCTAAACCAAAATCAAAATCACTTGTATACAAAATCAGAGGGAGAAATGAGAGAGCAGGGTTGAAGACCAAACATCCCAAAAGAGAATCTGCATTTCAGTACTCATAATCTGTACATCTAATAGAGATAATAGAAAGATAACTAATGAAAGATAAAAATGAAAAGGTAAATTTTCCGGCAATCTAAATATTTTGTTTTTGATTTGCATAATTTGTACATCACAGTGAACCAACGAACCACAGATTTCCACTGTCCGTACCATCTCCGACATCCCCCACCCAACATTTCCAGTTCATACGGAGTTCAATTCAATCAACAGCTCAATGCTTCATACTTCACCGGCATGGACCGATTAAATCCAGCCTGAGAAAGCAAGTTTCCCACCACCGCAATGTCACGGCAGAAAACGCCCTGAAACATTGCCGGATTCACAGTAGAAGAACAAACCATGGACCTATTTTGAGACATTTGAGCAATATTATTATTGTTATCATTTTTATTATTATTATTAATATTATTATTATTATCTTTATTATTATTATTATTATTTTCCACGCTGCTCCTGGTACACTCAACCTTGCTCACCAACTCAGGTTCATCGGGTTTCTCTTTCTGCACTTGAATAGCAAGCAAAGCAGCCTTCTTTCTCTGCTTCTCAGCAGCTTCCTCATCCATGATGTTACTCATCACAGTAGTGTAACCCCTCTGAACCAATCTATACAACAACAAAGATGACATCTTCGCCCTCTCTTTAACCAACTCAACATCACGCTCATCCGCAAGCTCGCACCTTTCGATGAACCCCGTTGCCTTATCAGGCTTGTGCCGCAAGGAAAGCAACAAGTGAGCCCTTTCCAACTCCGACCGGGAACAACCTCGTCGAACACCAATCAAAGCATAGTAATCGACGTTCCCTGTTTCTCCAGATGCCAGCTTCTGTTTCAGTTCTTGAATTTTATTAGTGAGGGTGCAGAGTTTCCCTGGAATTTCCCTATAACGCACGTTGTGGCGCTTCCACGCAGGACCGGGAAGCTTGCGGTCTCGTAAAATTGAATTGTAGAGGAGCTTCAAGTGTTCGAGGTCGTGAAGAGCATCGGGTAAACAACGAATGTTTTCAAACAGTGAAGCTCTGGTTTCTAGTGCTTCAATGCAAGTGGGGTCCAAAGCAAGGGCGCGGTTACAATCCGCAATTGACTCTGCGATTCTACCGGCGGAACGGTGAGCGGAAGCGCGGAGGATGTAGCATTCGACAAGGAAGCTCTGCGGTGCGCTACGCCGGCCGTCCACAATTTTCGAGAAGTGGCGGATGGCCTCTGAGTAGAGCCCGGCGTCGAGGGCGGCCAGTGCGGCGGCGCGTCGCCGGAGGAGGAACTTTATGTGGCCGAGGAGTTGGGTCACGCTCTCGGAATCCGCCGCAAGAAGAGTTCGCGGTGGAGTTGTGGGTGGCGCATTTGTGGCGTCGCTGGAGAATTGGATGTTCGTAACATTGAAGCTGTCTTGCGACCAGCACACACTCTCGCGCCGGAGTGTAGCGCTTGCAAGACGCTTTCCCGTTTGAAGAAGAACCATTGCATCCTCCATTAGGCCTAGGTGGCAGCATGCTTCACCCAACACCAAGTATCTGTTTGAAAATTCCACGATCAATTAGTTGTTCACGCACTCAAACTATATAATAAATACCAACATATACTCTCGTGGTTATTTATAATTTAGTCATGAGATTAGTTCTTTACATGATATACGGTATATGTTTCAAACCATAATTTCACCATTTGATTTCCTAATTTTGACTATTTTATATGTCAACTCACTTTATTTAAAACATTAAAAATAAAAGAAATATAATAAAATTCTTTATTTTACTTAATATTATCTTAAACTTAGAAAATATAATGAAATTTATATTATATTAAACTTAGAAAATATAATGAAATAGAAAACACATGACACTTAAAAACTCCGAGGAATTGACTAAAGTGGAATAGGGAGTCACGAAACTAGATAAAAAGATGAGAGCATTGGCAAATAACTAAAACAGGTCTACACAACACCAGTAATTTAAGTCACATTATATACGGCAATCGAGATTACACTTTAACGTAAGAAAGCTCTCTATTAGCATGAAATCTTGAAAACATGAAATTCTATCTTTGAATTTTGAAATATAGGTAGGTAAACCCTGAGCGTAAGGGGGAAAATGGAAAGAAAAATAGTGAAAGATAAATATAAACAGATACGATGTCGTAACAGGAACTGCATTCATTTTGTTTTGCTCTGAACGATTAGAAGAAGATTATGGTTTGTGAGATAAGAACAGAGAGAGACCATGTACAATATACAGGTCTGGTTTAGTCATAAATAAGTTAAAGAAAACGTATCAGTGAATATTTTTTTTATTGTGCGTTACCACTTTCGTTGGGTGTATGGGTGACAGCAGGGAGCATTTACTCAAACCCGTTTAAAGGAGTTACTTCCATATGATCTCAAACTTAAATAAAAGTCATTAACTAGGATTAATTAATTAATTAAATAAATAAACAAAATGAGTTCCCTTAAACGAAGAAATTCCCTTTTTAAAACCTGCAAAAACTCCACGGCAAAGCAAAACCAATGAAACAAAATAATGCAAGAGTGTCAGTGAGAGAAAATAAAAGGAAATGATGAAATACCTCCATTGCCCTTCCTTCTCGCAGTTTTTACACAGCCCTGCCATGACCTTCTTCTTGAGGTCGGAAACAGAGAAGCACTTGAAGCTCTGATCTCGCACCGGCGACTCACAGGAGGAGAGAAGCTTCACTCCCTCTCTCGAGGTGTCGGAGGAAACAGAGGAGGAGGAGGAAGAAGAGGAGTCATCGTTGATTCTGAGGCTGGGAATGTAGTCCTGAAGCATATCCGCAACCTCCTTGAAGCGGCGCAAACAGAGCAGAGCCCTGGCTCTAAGCTCAAGCGCTTGGTCCAGCCTGGGAGAAATCGCCAGAGCAGCATCTAGAAGGTTGAGAGCCGAAACAATCTCCCTCTGATCTTGCGTCGCTATGAGACTCCGAGCGTCTTTGATGTATTTCTCAACAATCTTCAAAACGAAAAAAAAAAAAATTGCAAACGTGTCATCCAAAAGATTTCCAATGAAACTGAAATTGTAAACAGAAGCCATACCTTACCTTTCGATTGGTAAGCCACCAATGTCTTTTTTCTGTGGAGGATAGAGTGTGAGTAGTGATGGCCATTTTTGAGTTAATCTGATGAATGTTGGAGCATAAAAGCGTTGTCCCTTCTTCTCCCACAAAGGGAGAGAATATGGAGGGGGGGTGTGAGAGAAAGAAGAGAGGAGGGAATAGAAAGGTAGAAGAAGTTTAGGGTTTTTTATATGGGTATTCAGTGAGTGGGTTTCGTGTAGATGTGGTTATAAGGTGAAAGGAGGAGGGGGGTAGGGGGAAAACTCAAAATTTGACAGCTTTGACCCTCGTGGAAAGCTTTCATCCTTCTAATTCATAGCTGGCACACCCTGGATTCTCTCTTTCTCACACCCCCACACACTACTTGACCTATACGTATGAATGTACGTATTTTAAGTGTAAGTAATAAGCTACTAATATTTATGATTTGGTACCTGACTCAACCGGTGAGTGCATGATTGTAACTAGATATACCCGGTCACTCATCACGGGTCCTCGGTTTCAAGTTTCAACCACCGGGGAAAGATAACTGCAGCCAAATGTCCCAAAACTAAGCAAACCTTCCATGCCCTTGCTATTTATTTCTCCCACCCAACCATTTCAATCACGGATTTACCCTTCCATACGTTGACCTTATGCTACCTCCTTCACTCCTCTTTGCATTCACCATATTTTCTTTTCCTTATCATTCTTTCATACCATCACCCATGATTGACTCCATAAAAATTGTGAACAAAGAGGCCAGAACATAGTACCTCCACATGTGACCTTGGAGGCTAATCAATCCATGAAACAAACAAACCTGTGTGAATTTCTAATGTAAAACAAACCCTGATAGCGGGGGATGGGGACATTCAGTGTCACACATAATCATCAATCAACTCTTTACATTCACATCATTAACAAAATCCTTCTATTTTCAATTATTTTAAAATTCTATATTAAATAGTAATCACTTTATGAATTCATAATATTTTACTCTTAAGACAAGTCTACACTAATGTATAGATATAGATATAGATATACATCCTCTGTTTTTTGTTAGTATTTTTTTTTATACATATATTGTATAAAAAATTTGATATCGTAGCTCAACCCCTGATTAAACAGACCTTTTTTTTTTCTCTCTCTGTTTTGCCATTGAATGATCATTATGACTGTGTAACTTTTCAAGCTGCAATTATCACGGTGAGAGAGACAGGCCATCCATAATTTGGCCATTACCATAATTTGACAAGTAGATATCATAGGTACACAGGGGATATCATGATCCAACACCATTTTTTAGTAATTATTAAGATAAATAATAATTTAATTCTTAAATATGTTAGATACTCTCTATTTAGTTCTTAAAATACGAAACATTGATTTTATTTTGTAATTTAAGAAAAAAAACTATAATGAAGTTCTATTATTAAAAGTTGTTAAATTATAATGCTTCACTGAATTTATCATTTACTTGGTGTTGCAGGCAATTCTTTTTAAAAAGATGGGTTTGCTGCTGTTGTTTGATGTTTGTTTGGTTGAAGAAGGAGAGGCATGGATGATGGGAGAAAAAGGAGTTAGGGTTAAAAGAAGAAGCGAGGGCAAAATGGTGAGAAAAAAGGAGGAGCATATTTATGGGGAGCGAGAAAGGGACTCTTGTCTCGTAAGACACAGGAATCATGCTTTTTCTTTTGTGAGGGTTGGTTCGCTTTTTATTTCACCCACATTGATTAATGAATGCACATGAACTGGGATTAGATAGCAAGATGGGTTTGTCTTAAAGGCTCTCTAACTTACCTTTCCATTGCCCCCACAATCCCATTATAAATAATGCTGCACTGCCTACAATTTCATCCAGACATTTAAAAGTCTCGTATAAAAATAATAAAATGATTAATATGTAATTCAAAAAGTGTTAATAAATTCAGGTTAAAAATAGTGTCCTGATATCTTATTTACACTTTTCATAACTAATTGATATCAAATTTTCCGTAAAAAAGTCCACCATTTCATATTCCTTGCCATGTCATCCTACACAAGCTACCCTGTCTCCACGTGGCATTTCTCATTTTTCAGGGCCAATACCCCTACCCTACAGCCACTCCTTCTGATATATAATACTCAGCAGATAAAATAAACCTATGTTTTTGGAGCATCTCACTCATTTTGTTTATGTTCTTCTTTCTGGACCAAAACTACCACATTGTGCCACTTTGAGTTTTCCATATAATGATAATCTGTTCTGTTGTAACATGATCAATGATTTCAGCCTGTAGGAACATTTCGGTCTCTCTACATATATAAATATGCATATTCGTTTTCCCAATGATAATGCTGAATTTTTTCTTCAAATAATTGCACTTGGATTTCCTTTATGTCCTGGAAATTCTTTATTCATGTTGAAGCACATGAGTCTGATTTCGGCATGCCAAAACCCGCCACTAACTGATCATGTGATGTGTGACTCTTCCTCCGGAAAGAAAAAAGGGCGATGCTTCACTACCTGTAAATAAATTCCTTAAGAACATTCAATTTTTCAAAGCAAATTATTATTACATAATGTCACAAAGTGAGAGAGTTACGATTAATGTTATCTTTAAACATTGAACATGAGATGTTCTCTAAAACTATTTGAGGTCTGATAACACAAGAAGTGATTTTCTGTTTTTCTTAGATGTTCAGATTTTCTTTCTTGAGTAGCATAAGAAGCTAAGCACCATTTGTATTGGCACTGTTGGAAGCAGGATATATATATATAAATAATGGGACCATTTGAGCCCTGAAGGTTTAAGGAGAAGAGTGCATAAAGTTTGGTTTGTTCCATACACATGGCTGCCATTGTGCTATACGCTGGAACAGCTTAGGGGCCCTTCATGGTGATGGTGACCATCTGTTTAATTTATTGCTAATTGGGTAGGAATCATCAATGGAAAGAAACTAAGATGTCCCACTTGTTTTATGTGATACACCCCCCTTTGAACCCCTTCTAACACAAAAATAATTTCATACACTATTCTTATCACTTTAATTGGTGGGTGCTATTCAATACTTGCTTTCTCTGCATCTCCCCCTGTCCCTCTTCTTCCTCCATTGCATACCCATAGCTTCTTAATTCCATCAAATTTCTTTCTTCGCCCCCAACCAAGTCTCTGTTTCTTTGTTCCTATGTGTGTATGTATGAAAATGGGGTCGTCAATTATTGAAAACACCTTTTTAAAGAACAGGCTAGCAGACATGTCAAGCGCTCATTTATGTTTAACCTCTGCGAACAACACATGCACTGTCTAAGGTTCCTTATATTAACCAAAAACCTTCTTCTGCAAACACACATCTACATCACTCACTACCCAACACACAACCTAGGCCCTTCTTATTAGACATTGTTTGATTGCTGCGCCCATAATTTATAATTCCACGACTCATCTTCATTCATTTCGTTATCATTCTCAATTATTATTTCTAGTTCTTTTCCTTCACAATTCCGCAGGAAAGGTAAATGACCCTTTTATTTCGATGCCTCTTCTTATCTGACTTTTCTTTATCACATGTTTTGAAACTGCAATACCAATAGTTGTGTCACATGGCCCTAGCTGATAAGGTATATATGGTTCTAGAATTTGGTCTTTCAACTAATTATCTTCTTTCGTCATTTTTATGACTGGAAAGTGGTTAAAGAAGCGTGGTACAAAGCCAACCCTGTTATACGTGACTGGTTTTGAGTTTCGAGTTCCAACAAACAAACAAGTGTTAACAACAACAAAAAAAAGCCTCGACAAAAACAGGAGTGTAAATTTCAATTAAGAATAACTTAGGGTCTCATAAAACTTTTAATGATTAGATAATATTAGAATTTCTTATTAGATATTTTAATTAAAAGAAAATGTGTATAATAGGTATTTCATTCAATTTTAAATTCCATTTCATACTTAAGTAGTGTATTAGCTTCAAAATACTAATAACTATGAACTATAATTAAGGATTATAATAAAATCCAATAGCAAAATCTATAATGAATATTAAATGAATATTTATGAATAATGAGTACGAGTTGCTTGATTATGAGGTAATACAAATATTTTGATATGCGACTAGTACATACTACTACATCCTAATTATTATTAATAAATTTTATTTGAATATTTTTTAAAATTTAAGTAATCAAAATAAAAATATTAATCATGACAAAATTATTTAAAATTTAATTTTATATACATTTCTATTTCTTTTATGTACGCCCATCAGAATGAAGTTATTTTTGAAAAAAAATATTATTTAAAATTTAGATTTTTTTTTTTACAACTCATTTAAATTTATATTTTAGAAAAATCAAATATATTTATATTAGTATTGTATTCAATAATTTAATTTAAATTGAACTTAATAATTAATTTTTCAACTAAATTAATATTTTAAAGATTTTTCACCAATACCGAATTGTAGTAAATTCTTTCAAACTAGACGATAATTCGTAAGTACTCATAAATATTGTTTTATTTGTATCTGATCTAATCTGACCAGACTTATTTTCATTTATGTTAGAATTAAAAAGGAAAGACTATTTTTCTAATTGTATTTTTTTCCTACATTTTCTTTTTAAGTATACACTTTTTTCTACCTGAATATATATATTGGAAACAATACGTTTTATTATTACGCTTTTATTTGTTAAATATAATCCTATCTTAGTACTATTACACACTATTCGTCAATATATTATATGTTGATATAAAATAATTTTGACCCATATAATTAAGAAAACGTGATTGTTGTAATAGATAAATTAGTTACGAGTTGATAAACTAAGCTAAAAGATTAAAGTGATTGACAAATTAGATTTAAATTGACATGATAAGGTGATAAAGTTTAAGCTAATAATAAGTGAAAGTAAATTAAAGATGTTAAAAATATATTAAAATATAAAAAATATGCCGAAAGAAAATTAGACCAGTTATAAATCAGTTGAAACAATTTATAGCTTTTAAACGGAAAATTTTAAAAACAAATTATTTTTAGATATACTATCAACCATTTTTACAAAACTTAACTAAAGTATAAGTTATTCAAATAAGTTTATAATATGTTTATTGATTTTACCAAACATACTTTATGGGTATTCTTTTTTCTTTTAAAATGTCGTTAAATTATTTTATTTTTTAATTCTTAAAACACCTGCAGTGATTAAATGAATTATAAGACATGTTTTAGTTAAGATAGCTAAAAATATTTTAAAAATTAGTTAAGATATATTTTGTATATTTCATTATATTTATCTAGCAATCATGCACAACTTTTTCAGAATAAAATTTATTTATCATATATTTATGTAATCTATATTAATTTTATTAAAGTATAGATGATAGTTTTTTGTTGTATAAGTAGACACAGAAAATTATTAATGATTGATACAAGAATACAACAACAATATTGTCTTCTTTATATATATATATATATATATATATATATATATATATATGTGTGTGAGTATATTCCAATGATAATGGGGACCATTTTCTGCTAATAATGGGAATCTAAAATGGTTGTAATACCTAATTGCTGCTATTTTAGTACTATGTAATTAGAATCTCTCGTTACTTCTTCTATGCCATTACATGATTACAGCTAATTCAGTTGTAACTCTAACAATCGCCAAACATTCCTCTTATTAATTAGCTTAATTGAACTACTTAATTATTGCAGGGCTCCACTATAAACATCCCCAATAGTAATCAAAATCTATTAATATTTAATATATATATATATATATATATATATTACTTTTAAATAAGTAATTTATATATCATATTCTAATTCTTAAGTAAATTTTCATTCTCGATTAGAATTTCAAAAATATATTTATCTATAAATCTTTCTATAAATGTCATTTAAAGGTTTATTATCGTTTAGTTTTTTTTTTTTAAGTAGCGATATTTAAGTAAAATAAGTTATTGTTATGAAAATTTATATTTTGTGTTTGATTCTCGGTAAGTGGTGGCGTTGGTTGACTCGAAAATCAGTCAAAATGAAATCTAGTGCTTCTGGAATCTTTAAGTGACTTAAAAATTGTCATTTATGATATCTAATTTACATAATTCACGTAAAAAATTGGAAGTGATTTATGTTAAACAATAAAATATCCGATGTAAATATTTTTGTAAAATATTTTTGTTTGTTATTTTATTTTTCATTTTTATTTCTTAACGTGACTTTTCATGAATGTCTTATTTGTTTGTCGTGTTTGGTATTGTAAGAATGTCTTGTAATGATAAGAAAACATTTGTAATTCTTTTACTTTCATGACATTTAAAATTTAAATCGAACATTGATTTTCACTTTGGTTCATTTTTATCACCAATAAAAAAAACACAATAAAATGAGTATTTATGAACTTATTTCAATTTGGGGTGTTGTGTATCAAATGAAGAATTTTGATAAAGTTGGATAAGAGATGGTGACTAAAGAAGCCCAACGTAAGACACAGGTTTAGCCACTCGGTGAGGAGATTGAGTTGAAGAGGTTCAAGGGTATCTAGATTTTAAGGGTATGAATATCCTTAAATCTATACAACTACATATTCTTTCCGCGTGACTTAACCTCTATATGAAGTTCAACTTCTCTCTTCACCAACTCTTCTTCCACTTTATCAAAATCTTCCATTTGATATAAAACACGATAAAGTGAAACAAACTCATAAATATTAATTTCATTATAGTTTTTTATTGGTGTCAAAGTTTTTTACATTAGACTTAATAGTACTTGACATAAATTGACGCATGTATGTTGGACCAATAAAAATGACTGACATAAATTTATGTTAGACATTACTACAAATATAATATAAATTTACATAGTATATTTTTCATATGACGTAAATTTATACACTGATGTTAGAGCAAAAGAAATTCATTGTTAGTATTCTCATCCTTTCATCTCTTTTATTCAAAATTCTTTGTTATAGAAATAATTTACATTTTCGTATATTAATATTTCAATCTTTCTGATCCAAAGACACGATAAGAGAATAAGATATTCGCATTAATACTCATTAATCCTAGGATATTAGGATAATGCTCCAAATTCTAATAAACTCCATTTACTCTATACTCTATGTGGTATGATTTAATGGTTTTATGTATCGGTATAATATATGTGTTTTATACACATTAATCTAAAAATCTTATAAAATATTTGTTAAATCCTAGAATACTGTATATATTAAGCCAAAATCGTCAAATTCGTAGCAATTAATTTATCTTCCCTTGCATGTGACACAAACATAGATAAATGCAAGTTGTTGTAAATTAAAGCATAAGTAATGAGTTGGTTTCTCTGAGGGGGAGATATTGGAGAGTTTCAACATCAATAAATCACTATTAAACCCTATAAAAGACTAAAATATTACGTTTAACTTAAAATTTTAAAATAATAAGTTTGTAGGTTTTTTACTATTCATCTTTTTTATTTCTACTCAATATCAAATTCAAATTACACTTGAAATCTTAATCATATACATATTATATTGAAAAAACTTTTAAAGAAATAATTTTATGAAAAAAAAAATCAAACTACCATTTATTGTTGTCAAATTAAATATTTTATTTATTTATCTATAATAACAACAATAATAATATATAAATGAATAAATTAGCGTATGAATAAAATTCAGGGTTGATGAGAAATCATGAAAAACAAGTTTTTACACGAGTAGGCTTTGTGACGTGAAGTTCTAAGGATTCTCTAATAAAAGAACCATTGATGGACAATATTGGTTTTCCCTATACTGCACGATGCACAAATGCACACATTCTTTCGTTTGGCGGCACAACACATTTTTCACTATTATTCCCACTTTCTATTTTTAGTTTTTTATCTCACATGCAACGCATTTCATTTCCTTACTGCGCTTGCCACACTTTGCTTAATATTATTATACTAAATTTTGCTCTTGTAATTGGAACACTCACTCTATGGGATGCACGTGTCTCGTGGAAGGAAAATCACGTGGAAATGGTGACCCACCATGCATGTGCACATTTGCCTTTGTGAACCAATGGTGATGAAGTCCTGTACAATGACATTAGCTAAAATGTTAGACAGTAATGCATGCATCTCACTCACCAAATTCAAATTCAAATTTCTGACAAAACATGCAAAAAAATTGCTATTTAAATTATTTTTTGGTCTCAAATCTTATATCTTTCGAACAAACTACTTGAGTATTAAAAAAATTAAATTGTGCTCATAGGTATATACCAAATTATTGACGGAGCTAATCAATGAAATCTATTGGGAAGAGGAGAAAACAATTATTCAAAGGAATGTGAGAAACTGGAGAAGAATGAACTCAACCGTTTGGGGCACAATATTCTTATCAAAGGTAATTCCTTCTTGTGTTTACTCTTAAAATAACACGCCCTTCTTTCTAAGATTATAATTATTATTATGCACGTGAATATTACATCTCAATCATTTAATTAGATAACAATATTTTTGTTATTGTATTTTTTATTCTTATTACACTATTAGATCAAAAGTGTAAATATTTAAACTTATATTATTAGTGACATTTGAATGGATAATTCTATACACTTTGTCTATACCTATTCATTTGTAAGGTCTTTCTGTTTTTATTTTTTGTTGTGTATTTTGGAGCAGCAGAACAAGTTTGTGGCTACTCCTTTAGTCCTTTGTGCATCTTCTTTAGGGTCTTTTTAATTTTTGATGGATCTTTAGTTATTGACGGTCATGTCTTGAAATGTTTTAATGTCAAGCTTTTGCATCCTTTTGTAAAAATGTTAGAGCACCTCATAAATACTCTTCTTTAATTTATTCACTCTTTGCTAAAAAAAATTGAAACTTAACTTTTAATTAACTTTCATTTATTATGAAATTACAATGCATTTGTTATATTTATTACAATATCACTATTGTGTAGCAAGGGAAGTAAGAAGACTGAAATTTTCAATCCATTAGTTTGCTTAACTCAATTGGTCTGCCAAAAATTAACGAGTCAAATGGATGATAGATATGTTGAATCGATAAAATTTCTTCTAAATTAAATAAATAAATAATTTATAAATTAAAATTTTTGTACTACAATACTTAAATAGTTAATACTTATCCATTAAATTTATGTTATTAATTATAATATATTAATTCAATATATCAAGATAATAATTATTTTAATTTATCCTATAAAAAATTAATTAATCAACTACAAAATTGAAAACATTTATGATTAAATGTGTTTTAATACATTTTAAAAATGAAAATTTTACAAAAAAGAAAAACAAAATTTTACAAAAAAGAAAAACAAAATTTTGAAAAAGTTATTCAAATAGATCATGATTTTTTACCCGTTTCGCTACGATCGACTAGTCAGTCCCATTTTGTTTGTGGCAGTCAACAATGGGTTGGACTAAAATAAAAGGAGTTAACCTATTTTGTCATCTCTACTATCATATTAAATCCAAATTTCTAGAGTTTTACATAAATAAAAAAATATTAATAATTGATACAAGTTGTCTGGTAGGAAAATAGTTTTGACAAATGTAAAGATTGTTGGAGATTTATGATGATAAGAAAGTGAGCATTACAAAAATAAAACATATTTTAATGAGTGTGTAAATAAATTTAAACATGTAAGACAATGTAGAGACAAAGTCAATGTTATTAGGGATACATAGAAAGGGTCTTGGATTATGTTGGTTTTGGTTTGATGACCGAGAGTGAGGAATTTGAGGTTTAATGATAAATAAGGTAATTTGTAATTGAATGTGAATGACCTTGAACCCAAAACTTGTTTAGTAAGCACTTTGATACGGTGCTAATGAAAGTGGCAAGGGGTTGGTAAAGAGTTGATAATACATGAATAAAATAAACACAAGTACATCACATAGAAGAGTTACAAAATTGTACGATGTTGATAAACAAAAAAATTTATCTTGTGTAATTAATAGTTAGATTGAAATGAGTCATTTCAAGTCCAAACATTTTCCACCGTACCAAAGAGAAAAGGTAGTCAAAGAAAAAGAAAACAAACATTTAACCAAATAAACTGGAGTTCAATTGGAGCTTATATTCAATAGTCAATTTTGACTAACAAAAGCAAGAGAAGTATGTTTACAATTCTATCCAAATTGAGATAATTTTAGATTTTATTTTTTTTATCACCTCTGTTTTTTCGTCAGTAAGTTTTTTTAAGTCTTCATGTTCATCACTATTCATTATATAAACTAAATCAAAATCAAAACAAGTTATAATTGAAGGTAAAACATAAATAAATAAATAAATGTTCGTAATCCCGTGAGTATTTGGGACTAAAAAATTACAAGAATCCTAATTATGAATAATCTAACTTAACTCGTTGACTAGGTTCTAATTGACATATATAAATATGATATCAATCATAAAAGATATCAAAAACCCGTTACTTATAGAAGACAAACAAAATCATCTTCTCCCGTAACCAAATTAAATTACTCAAAATGAATGATATGGCTGTTGGTGACGGTTGAGATTTTTAGGATTTTTAAAAATATGAGAGATATAAAATATATGAGAAATATATGTAATATGTTATACAGAGGAACATGTTTTGGTATTTTATTGATATATCTTATATATAGAACAAAATATAACAAATATCAAGTATAAAATAATTATAATATCTCACTTTTAATATAAAATAATAACTAATTTTCTAAAACTTAAATATATCTTTCTAAACCTAAAATATTTTCTAAAAACTAATTTAAATAAAAAAGATATTAAGTAATATTTTCGGTGAATTACTAGGTTAATGCATTCTGATTTGAATCATGTGAAAATCTGTAGACTTATTTATATGTTTGAGTTTCACATTAACATACGTAAGAAATAGCATCAGGGAAAAATTTGTCCTCAGATTTATCTGAATCAATAGTTAATTGTAATGAAAAAAAAAAAGGTTGTTTTTCTCTGACCCATATTTCATATTAAGATAAGAGATGACCCACTTGAACATTTTTCATTTGTGGTCTGCTCCATCTGAAATAACAGAATCACTTTTTCTTTGGGATAGGGTGAGAAAGAAAGGACAGAGTCATCCTTTATCCGTATCTCCCAATAATTGGAAACATGAAGGCCAAAAGTAAGCGTCAACATTTGTAATGCTGTGCTGTAATTTGTACACTTCTGCTCTACACATTGCTTTCTTTCTTTCTTTCTTTCTTTTTTTAATTTTTATGTTTTTTCTCATTGTCCTTAGAACAGTGTCATGACATGGATCGGAGAGTGAAAAAGCTCTTTCTCACAGATTCCTACTTTGCTTCCTCTTCCCTCCGTTTATTCCTTTTGTTTACCCCAAACAAACATATTCCTACTTAAACCCATTGCCAATGCTATTATTGTGTATAATAGTATTAAATAAAATGATAATGTCAAAAAAGAAAAACATTCACAAAGTATATGTGGAGTATTATTATATTAGTATTGTATTTTCAATCAAATTAAAATTAGTAAAACATTATTGCGCTTATCTTGTAACCAAACACTTATTTTCTTCATTTAGCTGTTTTCTGCGCTGATGCTTCTCCAATTTGAAACATGAATCTGAGATTCACGAATATGAAACATGGGGACGCTGATGCTTTGGTATGGTTGGTTTTGTGAGAGCTCATCAACCATTATTGTTGTGGATGCACAATATTCGATCTAACCGTGTCAACATCAATGCCATTTTCAGTTCTCAAAGCCGTCTTTTTTGTTTTTTTTTTTTTTTGGCTTTTTTTTTTTGGCCCAACAGACACCCTCATTCCAGCTTCGCTCATCAAGTGCAACATTATTGTTGCACATGATTTTGCCTTCTTGGCCACTCCCTTTTAATCTCACTCACATAAGAATCTCTTCGGTCTCATAATTATTATACTATTGATAAAAGTGTGAATATGAGAACTACGATTAGTAGAAATAAAAAATTTAGTCATACACTTTTATGTCCCATTTTTTTTTTTTGGTTTGTTTAGAAATGATTACGGATTATGAACCCGATCTGATTATTACCAAAGAGGGGGAAATTAGAATTACAAAGAGAAAACTATTCCTATTGATAACACGGTAACACAAAAGTAAAATTCCTAAAAGTGGAGAGTAGAGTTGATTTGCTTAATCTCTCATCAAAATGGAATGAATCCTACGGCGTTATTTGAGTGTGATAGATGAATAATATCTAACACGTACGTATCGTCTTGAGTCCATGTTTATCAACATTTGTCTCTGAATAATGATGGGTCCTTAGAAGGAAGGTTCAATGTATGTACGTGGCATGAAGGGCAGAGATAATGAATGAGGTAAAAAATCAGGACTTGATGATCCCGAGTGCTGCAGCTTGAAGTGAGACGGAATGTTTAACGTCACCGATGTTAAAACTGTGTAGGCCCAACGGGATTCTCCTGATCCCAGACTTATCCACTATACTCAGGAGCTTGCAGACGTGAATATGGACTCCAACTCTGTGTTGAGCCTTCGCAGGAACATGGACTTTGTGGAAGGCCACGAGTTGCTTCTCCAGTGCCCAATGCCCACCAGCTGCAGGTGGAGCAGAGAACACCACCAACGTGTGTGTCCCATCTCTCGACCCCACGTTTTTAACGTCCACCTGGAGGGTGATGAAGAGGTTGTCACACCGCGCATGCGTCACTCTGATTGCCCTGTTGGAAATGTCGCTGCCATTCGAACGCCGGTGACCGTTCACGGGAACTGACACCACTGTGGGGGCACTTGCCAGTGTGTGAACAAAGTGAGTGTAAGTTAGCCCGTGTCCAAATGGATACACCACTTCACCCTTGTAGAATCTATACGTCCTTCCTGGGTACCCTGCCGATTCACTTCCTCGCATTGCCATCTTCGTCATTGGCAACTTTCTCAGGTATTCTTCCGGGTACCACGTCATCGGAAGCTTTCCACCTGGGCTAGATGTTCCAAACACTATATCTGCAATGGCGGCACCGCCCGCTTGGCCCGGATAACCGGCCCAGAGGATGCCCACGATCCGAGGGTTGTTTTTCGCAAAAGTGATGTCAACAGGCCCACCAGACATTAGGACCAGAATGGTTGGTCCCTTTGAGGCAGCTGCCACTTTTGAAACGAGGTCTTGTTGACGCCCAGGCAAAAGCAAGCCAGTCCTGTCCACTGTTTCAGCTTCGATGGACTGGTCCAGGCCCATAACTAGAACGGTTGCATCCGCTTGACGGGCTGCGTTTATAGCGGGCCCGAAAAGGTTGTCATTCTTACAAGCTACGTTTTCACAACCCAACTGATGAATAGTCCTGGCATATCTTCCTATTCCTTGTAAGGGGCTGGTGTATCCACAAGCAATACCTATGAGAGCATTCATATTGATATTAGATACATAGCATTTTCTTTTCCTAAAAGTTATGGGAGAAGATGGACTTTACCAGCGTAGTTTCCAATCATTGTAACAGTGGCCTTGGAATTGGGCCCGATGACAGCCACGGTACGATGACGGTGTTGGGAGAGAGGCAAAACGGGGCCAGTGTTTTTAAGAAGGACAATTCCTTGTGTTGCAGCTTCAAGAGCTAGCTGTTGATGGGCCGGTTTGCACACGTCATTTGGGCCCAATTTACCATATTCTTGGGCCGATGGCTCTCCATCAAACATCCCTAACCTCATTTGGACCGTTAGTGTATTAACCAGGGCCCCGTCCACGTCAGCTTCGCTTAGCAAGCCTTTTTTCACAGCATCCTGCGTGTGCACGGCCAGGAAGGGACCACAGTCTAAATCCAAACCTGTGACATGGGGAAAAAACAAAATTGATCTGAATTTTGTGGGTTGCATGAGATGTTTGATGTATATAATATGGGTTGTTAAAGAGAGTGACTGACCTGCTTTAATGGCATCAGCAGCAGCTTCTTCTGGGGTGGGTGCATAATGTTGATTACTATAAAACACCCCAACAGAGTCACAGTCTGATACAATGTACCTGGGCACAGAAAAGTAAAGGGTTTTGATGAGATGAATAGTTGAGAAAGTTGAAAGTGAATGAGTATTATTAAGTAGGCTCACCCGTCTAGTTGCCACAGGCCACGAAGTGTGTTCTTGAGGAGGTTGGGGTCCGCACAAGTTGGAACCCCATTCACTTGATTATAAGAACACATCACGCTCGCTACTTTCCCTTCGCTCACACACATCCTGAATGGCACGTCGAATGTATCCTCTATGTCCTGTTTACTTACCTGCAGTATAATTTGTATTTGTTTTGAAGGGGCGGTCCCATGTATGACAGTATTAATTGGATTAAATTTGAACACATAAAACTAATTAAAGATCGGTCACCTGTGCATTGAAGTGGAAGCGATCCATGCCGTTCCAATTATCGAGGTCATAAGCCGTGAAGTGTTTGCAACACGCTGCAACCTTCAACCGGTTAGGGTGGTTTCCCTGTAGTCCTCTAACGTAACTGGCAGCGTAGATACCGGCTAGCACAGGGTCCTCACCGGGAGTTTCCTGTCCGCGGCCCCACCTTGGGTCCCTGAAAATGTTAACATTTGGGCTCCAATAGGTGAGACCTGCTGTTCCACCGTTGTACATGGCCCTTGCCTCATCGGATACAACCTGCGCCGTTAACCCCTACGTTCATATACTCTTTCCTTTTGTTTCACTAAGATTTTCTTTTTCTCTTTTTTTATCTTGGGAGTGGCATTATTAGCTGCAAGTGGCTTAGTAAAAGGGACACTGAACAGCCAAACAGGTCCCTACAGACAAATGATACGCAAGTTGAAGTAAACCCATCACCCATCACTACTATTAAATTCAATCTTTTTCACCAAAACATTTTAACCAATCATTATTTTCTTGGAATCGGATTATTTTATTCTTTACATGGAACACCTTTATATACTCGGTCTAATCACGAATCATAATCATTACTTTTATTTTATTATTATTTATAGAAACTAAATGAAAGTGATGCTCTTTTCTTTTATAAATTTCAATCCATACCATCTTTTATATTTTATTGTCGTTACTTAAATTAACTAGTTTTAGTAATTAGCAATTGTGTTTGAAAGAAAGCATTTATTTTGCTTAATATAGTTAAATCATTTAATTATTATAAGATGATAAAAACAACCTTATCGTGAGAGTCACTCCATTACATCTTATGTATCCACTAAACTATACATGAGTTTAAAACTAATTTATATTAATAACAAATCCTTCTTACTAGTTAATCTTATAAAAATAAATTTTGCTTAAAATTATTTATTAAAATAGTATCAAAATTTATTTAATTTATCCTGTTACCAATATTAAGAAAATATATTAGAAAAATTGTATCACCCAAAAACTAAACTAATTTACCTAATATAATAGGACAGATCTCATATTATATATCCATTTTATCACAATAAGTTAAACTTAATTTTCCGTCCTAACAATAGGAAGACAATGTAGCAGCCTGCAAAGATTCTCGGGAGTTTCCACATCTAGTCCGTGAGTGAAAAGTGAACATTAATTACATCAATGACTCCCTCACCCTGCACAATGCACGCTGCTGCATAATTCTATTCAAAAGGTCCATTCTCCCTTTAATTATTTTAATTTTACATGTTTTATTATGTCACGTTATTTCTAAAATTACTTTTACAAACTAGATTTTAATACAGACATGGTATGATTTATATTCTTATGGTTCTATATTTATATTTTTAATGTAAGTACAATTCTTTTAAAAATAAAAAATATTTATTATGTAGAACAACAAAAATTGTGGGATTTCTCGTGTATAGTAGCTGAATATTAAGTATTTGGCGCGCCCAAGGCAAAGAGAATGAGTAAAGGGTAAAAGTAGCATATGATTGCAACACAACTTGACTGAATCTCAGCAAAAAATTAGAGGAAAAAACAAACCCTGACCAAAAGAAAAGTCAAGCACTTTAAGTGGGATCACATATCAAAATGATCTTAAATGCAATTTATATTGGGACCTAAATTTTTTATTGTCACTTTATTATACACAAACAAGATAGAAGAGACATGTTTGCCAACTAAAAATCCATCACATGTGATAAATTTGTTTGGGTGTGAAATTTTATTGCCTCAGTGTGTAGTGTTGTGTTGGGTGGTGTGAGTGCATGCCGATTACATTCATAATTAAAATCGATTTTCTTCTTCAAATTTGTGAATGCTAATTATAGTAATTGTAAAATTTATGGTAAGAAAATCTGACCCGTCCGATTGACTCCCAGAGTGAAACGTTGAAGGAAGCAGCGGTGGTGATGACTTGGGGAAAACTAGTTGCGCCGGGGAATTCTGCATTAAACTTGACTCCAGGACCCACATTTGAAACGCCGTGCAGTGCCTCCGACCACCACTCGTACCCTTTCATCCCCAACCGCGGAACCGCCGCGGCATTGTTCACCAGAAGCCTAACCTTCTCCTCAAGCGTCAACCTCCCGATAAGGTCTTTCACCCTCTCCGATATCGCCACAGAGACCTTGCAAAACGGTAAGTTCTTGGTGGCGGCATTTTTAGGGTCGCAGGCGAATGCTTCACGTGCCTCACACGTGTAGCGGAGAAGAAAGAGGAGGAGAAAGACAGCAACTAGAGGTGAGAAGGTTGAAGACATTTGCAGCAAAGAGGAAATAAAGGTGAGTGTTGAAGATTGGTTAGAACATTATATATACAACAGAGCACAACAGGGGTGTGTGCGCGCGTGAGAGAGAGGAATATGTAAATGACGGTGTAGGATGATAATGACGACGTAATAGTGAGGCCAAGCTATGGCTCTTTAAATTTGATGATTGGATTTTCCACTATGTATTTTTTTACTTACTGGTATTATTATAATTGGCATCAAACAATTTTGTTTGCGGGTGAGATTCGATAAGAAAATGATATTTTGGCTACTAAATTTTGATAATTTTGTGTTATAATATAATATATTATTTTTAAGTGATTTTAAAATATTGAGAATGAAAAAAATAAAAAATAAAAAACCATTTACAAAATGTCACTTAAAATTATAAAAAAAGTTGTCAAAATTTAATAATCAAAAAATTATTTTTTATTTCAAAATATATATATATATATATATATATATATATATATATATATATATATATATCACTCTGTTCATCATTTAACATGTTAACAACCTCACAAATTCACCGCCCGGACAACCATGGTATAAAGGAAAGTGTTCCTTCTATGTCACATACGCATTACAACATCTTTTAGTACTATATTATCATTTCCTTCTCCTTCTTCCTTTAATCGCACCGTTACTTAGTTTAGTTAATGTTGTGGTTCACTATTTTATAATTTTTTGATGAAAGAGAGTATACAAATTTACTGGACAGGTATAATTTATCTCAAGAAAAAAGTAGGTTTAGTTTTGTATGAATAATTTCCTGTTTATAGAATGATTTGATTTGTAACTATATGTTCTGTAGGAATTATTGTTAAGTTTGAATTGATTTTTAATTATTGTAATGGTGTAAATAGGGTTGAAATTGGGTCAACCTTTTTTCATGAGAAGTCTATGACCTATTTCATATATATCATATCTATAGGGTTGGACAAATCGATTGAAGTTAAAGTCATTCGTTGAACAAGTTAAGAATCTTTGAAAAACGAGCTATTTAGTTAAAACATCAAAGATTTAGGTTATGTGAAAACCGTCCAAGTCTATTTAAATAATGACGGTGTAATTGTCACTTTTTATTGTATATATTTTTATTAGTAGGTATGAACTGATATGTGGCAAGTGGGATCTAATATCTTCTTTTTGTAGGTAATGTTTTTCATTGTTTCGTTTTATTGTCACATACCTGGCAAGTACAAATTATTTTGGCTCAGAAAATGATTATCTGATACAATGTCCAAAGATAGATTATGCTTTATGAGTAATGTAAGTACAAAGTGTAGTTGGTCTGGCACAAAAAAAAAATAGAAAAGGAAGCTGCAGTTATCACGTAATGAACAAAGTTTTTCTCTGCCAAATGTCCCATATTCAGAATTAATAATTGACATAGTTGCTGCAACATCAAATGAATCGAAAGAGTGAAAGACACGTAATGTTAAACTTTTTGCCGAGATTCAGTGACTTAATTATGACCCTTTTAAGTTCTAAGATGTTAACCGGTGAAAGACACGTAATGTTAAACATTTTTGCTGAGATTCAGTGACTTAATAGTTAGGACCCTTTTAAGTTTTAAGATGTTAACTTTGCGCAAATCTTTTATAAAAGTGGGTAAGAGTAATTAGTATAACACTAATAAAAAATCCAGACACCGAAAAAGTAGAGTTATCAGTCAAACGTAGTGAAAATTAAGGATGAAGAAAACATAGGTTGGATTAGAAGAAGCTAATAATAGAGATTGTGAACTTAACAGCCTCTATCCACCAGTAATGTTAGAAATATGCAAAAGTTCTTTCATGGTGTTGGAATTAGGTAATTGTGTGGAAGTTGAGGATGAGTGTAAGAGTATTACTGTGGAAGCATGTAGACAGAGGATTTTATATATTAAGAAAATATCCACTTGTGTTGTGTGTTGGTGGTGAGTTGGTGGCAACAGAACATTAATGAGAAGAATGGTTAGGTTTTCTTGGGAAGACCTCCTTAATGTATTACCAAAGTCTTGTCTGGTTCTATCCGTGACTGGACCCATTTTTGTCCTTCTAATTTTTGTTCACAATAATCTTTGTTTTGGATCATGTAAAGTTTGATGTAAAATACAATCCACTCCTGTTTCTGGGTATTAGACTTAACACAACAACAGAAAGAAATAATTAATGATGTCTTTTCCATATTCTTAAGGAAAGATCCATCAATGGACTTGTTAGGAATATCTTGTTTTGATGGAAGTGGTCCATGACTATGACACATTTGAATATGGGTTACATAACACAGACTTTTAGCTAACTCATTGATTCGTCACTCACTGCAGAATCCTGGGGGTCTTCAAAACATAAACAAACAACAAACGGAAGAGAAAAGGAAAAATACAAAGACAATCACGGGAACTGAACCATCATACAATCATAGTTCAGAGTCAGGTTGAAGTCAGGGTGAACTATTGACCTGTTGGACCAACCTTTTCATATCAGATTCAAATGCATATGAATGATGATCTTTTGGGTATACTCTAAAATCCAAAACAGGAATCAAATTAAGCATCATGGTAAATGATTCATAAATACACTTGGGGACTACGTTGTTCTTTGGCGTATACGCAAAATGATATTTGCAATAACTGGGTCCAACTTCTTCTACACATAATCAATCAGTGTTGCTAAGATGGCCCAACACAAAGACAAAGACCTTGGTAGGATTTGTGCAAGGAATTAAACAATGCTGCGCAAAAGAAAAAAAAAAGTTAACGAGGGTATGACGTATACATAAAGTTGCACGAGTTTGATCAAAAAGTTGTATAAACAATATTTGGTACCTTAGACCAAAGATGTAAAAACTGGGTTGATTGCTTTAACTAAAAAAAGTGTAGCTTTAGCTCAAAATGAATCAAGCAAATCAATTTGATAAGTACAATTGATTAAGCGTGGTACGATGCATCTGGAATAGTTTGAAAAGTTCTGGATTCATTGGATGAGATGCGATTTTTTTTCTTTAACTTTATTACATTTAAGTATTTATCTTTTTATTTTTTTACTTTTCTCATGTATTTGTATTAATTTTTTATTTTAGTCACTTTACGTTTTATTTTATTTCCTATACCATTCACTTTGCACATTTTATCTATATGATGTATTGTTTTATTGAAAATATTTAATAATTTATATTTTACATGATATATCTATTTTTAAATATATTTATAAACATTCAATTTATAAAAATCTAACTTTCAAGGACACAAGACATATCATGTAGTGACGGAATACTTAAAAGCTTATTGTGGCTAAAGAAAAGATTTATGAGGGTATCAAAATGCTTTCTACAGAAAGCATCACATCCCTCCTCAATTTGCATTTTTTAGGTTTTATTTAGTTTGGCTTGATGTAGAATGTTTGCAAGTTGACGGTATAAATTAAATGACGGAAATAATTTGATTATTTCATCCAAATTTTGGGTCAATATACATACTCAAACAAAATTCTTCGAAAACCAAACAAAATAAAATGTGTACCAGTGTAAGCATAAGAGAAAAAAATTTAAGAAGCGAACTATCATGGAAAAAGTTAAACATAAACATATATCATGTTTTTTCTTTTATCTCGTTTTCTATCATATTTTCCTTATTACGTCTTCTTATTATTTTTATAATTATCATTTATTATTTTTTTATCTTTTACCTTTTAATTTATTTCTTTTTCTTTACAATTTAACCTTTGTTTAACTCTTTTCTATTTTACAAAGGATCTAAATAAATATACTAAATCCAAATAATATTTTATATATATATATATATATATATATATATATATTTTGGCTTTGATGTACTTATAAAACTAAAAGATAAAACTATTTTGGTTTTGATGTACTTATAAACTTTGAAAAAGATTTTGATTGTTTTTGTTTTTGATAAAAGACACTTAATTTATTACTAGAAGTCATTGATTCTTCATTGAGTGCAGTTGGTATTAAGTTTTAATGAGATTCTACGGTAGACGCCAATTTGTTCTAATAAAAAATTGAGTATTTTTTTTCGAAAACAAAAACATTTAGAACTTCTTCACTCAAAATTTATGACTACCTTTAAACCAAAATATTTTGGTTCGTTGGTAATGAGAATTAGCATTTTATTGATAGAAAAATACGTTATAGATTTTTTTACTCTCCTATAACACGAGAACAACATAATTACAAGGATAATAACAAAAGATAAAAATTACTTATATATATAGTCTTTGATACTACAAAGATAATAATAATATATAAGATATTTTGTATGTTAATAAAATTTAAACTAAATATAAAATATATATAGAACCATAAAGTTTAGGTCGATTTTTGAATATTTAATATTTATTTTTGAGTATCAATTTAGGTCTCAACCGACATGAACATATATTATCACATTATCTATTCATGCAATAAAGTAATAAGAGAGAGAACACAAATTATTTTACCTCCTTTTTTATTCTAGTTCACTTTTCTAATATTCTATAAATAAAGAATACTATTTTCTAAAAATAAGGATAAATTTTAAAAGTAATTTAAGAAAAAGAAATTTGAATAGCGTGAAGGTAAAAGTATAATATTCGTGTATATATTAACATGAACATTGTATTTGTTTTTAACAAATAACATTAACATCATACTATTGTTAAACAAATGTCATCAACATTATTATATCAAACAAGTAATGCAAAGTGACAAATGCACTAGTTATATGAAATTACGTACGACGTGGTGCGGCATTGCTTGTTGCTTCTAGGAGAAATCGTGAGTTATCCAACTCAATTTTCCTAATTTGACTCACATCTATTTTAATTCGTCTACGCAGTTAAATAATTTGATTAACATTCTTTTACTTGCATTCAATCACCTAAATTAATTTTTGGTAATTTAAAAAAAAAAAAGCAGCAGTTCAATCTATGTTGGTTAATAGTATAAATACATATTCTAACTTAAATTAGAACAAAAATAAACTATTGTATAGAAGATCTGATAGTTTATATGATAGGAGGTCACATTTTGTAAGTCTTGCTAGATTTTGATAACATCTAAACAGAACAGGCTTCATCTCCTTCAAACATCAGTTTTACAAACTAATTCACCGCGAGATATACACATACATAACACAAGCCATGCCCACATAAACCAACACTCACTGAATGTGACAGAATATAATAAAATCTAAATCTTTGCTGCAGTGAAGGTTTTGAGGAACAGTAACCAACGAGATACTTTTGTGTTAACCTTCTTCTCTTTAATGGTGTCCAAACTAGGTTTCCAACCTTTTCCCGACAACTGCCTACTCAAATACTCCGGTCTCCCTTCCGCCATCTCCGGCAAAAACTCACAAAAACCGTACTTTTCTTCGGCGTTCTCCATTTCTTTTTCCTGCAACACTGCAACCCCTCTCTCAGATCGGAACAACCCTGCAAGCCAAGGAAGAAACCCCGAAGAAGAAACAAAAAACTTGGAACACAGAGCAGAGTTAACGATGAAGAGAATGCGGCGACTATCCTCGGTGCTCAACCCCACAGGCTTCCCTTGCTTCACCGGAACCATCACGTAGGTTTTCTTCATCTCGAGCTTTTGGTCTGCCGGAAGCGGCGTTGGCCTTTTCTGGTTGACGGCGGAGTGAAAATCAAGCACAACCTGTTGTGGGTGCTCCATCATGAGCTCCGCCACCGTTAACGATTGGTGAAACTCTTGAACGGAACCATCCCAGTAGATGATTTTGGCGGTGGCATGATCTGTGGCTATTTGGTTTCCCATGAGAGAATATGTGAGAGGGAATGTGAATTGACTTATATTGAGGATTACGTTAGTATGTTTGTTAAACCGCTCCATCTTGTGAAGGATATAATGGTGGACTTGGTAGTTAGATTTTGCTGAGTCGTTGGGCTTGTGAAGAAGTTTTACAAGTACATTTTTTGACTTGGAATTGCCCTGTCCCACACTTTTATTAATTAATCTCATAAGAAAAATAAGATGGTTGCTCAAAATGTAGGATGCACCTTCACTAATCAGATTGCTCTTAATTTTGCCTTCTCTGTTTACCAAACAGGAAAATCAATTCAAGGAACCGTTCAACTGCAATTTAGTGAAATAATTTGATTGGCTTATATTATAGTAAAGTTTTTGTATAGTACTTGACGTTGTATAATTTTATTGGCCTCTCTCAAATTTGATTCAACCAATTCTGGGTTGCTTGTCGGTGCTATTTTTCCATAATTTTAACCTCCTGACCTTTTCTTTTCAGTGTCAGCAGTAGCCATTCTAATCAAACTTTTTATAAGTAAATATTCATAATATATATAAACTTATTATAATGAAGATGTATTTAATTTCAATACATTTCTTAAAGAAAGAGAAAACAACAAATGATGAAAAGAAGAAAGATAAGAGAAAAAGTGAATTGTAAAAAATATTGTAAAATTTTATTATAAATAGATGGAGAACAGAAGGTACGTGCATTGTAGCAGGGTACCCTACGTTACTGGGTATCATTAAATAATTTGACGTACCTTAATACGGAATATGTGAATGTGACGAATTAATTTTATCATACTGACTTCATGAAGGTAGCATAGCATGCTATTTGTATGCAAAATTCACTCCCAAAGTTTTGATCAGATTTATCAGTAATGTAGGAAGATGAAACAGGGCGTAAATAAATTATTTATTTTATTTTAAAATGTCTTATTATTTATTATCTTAATTTCCTCTTTTAAATAGAAAGAGAATCAACTAGTAAAAATTCACTTTTTTTATCGGCAAAATTATTTTTGCTCTCCTTTTCATTTTAATTATTTATTAAAAAAATAAAGATTAAATATGTTTTTCATTATCAAACTATTATTAAAAATTGTTTTTAGTTTCTATATTAAATTATAAACTATTTAGTATGTACTTTATGGAAATGAATGTAAAATATTTTTTCAACAAAATGGTATATAATAAAACCTCTTGGTGATAAGAGAAACACATCGATCACATCCTGTTTGTTTGGGAAAAAATGTTTTAGATGGGTAAAAACGGTGAGAATAGAGATGATGTTGTGTACAGAGATGAAGAAGTAGAAGTTGAACGAGAACGGTGAAGATATGGAACTTGATTAAAGTGGAAATGTTTGAGAAACTTCAAAAAATATAAATACAGAAATATAAATTATCAAGGTAGAACAAAAATTGGTAATTTTTTTTTACAAGAGTGGAGACCAAAATTACAACAAATATCATTACTGAATTAGCCATTGTTCTTTTTATGACATTCTCAAACCATTTGTATTATAAATATAATTTGTCATTTTTTTTTTTTGCATATAAACAACCAATTTATATTTTTCCACCATTTTCTAGGAGTTAAGTCAAACTAAATAAAAGAAAATTATATGATTTGCAATAACATCCTAATATCAGTTATATCTCTTAAATTTATATTTTACCGTAGTTACCGTATGTCTCAACTTCTCTATCGATCTCACTTAATCCATCTTTCGATTTAGGGTTAATTATGTTTTTCGTCCCCCTATTATTAGTGTTTTTTGGTTTTAGTCCCCCATCTAACGATGGATCCATTTCAGTCCCTCACCTTTTAAATTGCATGGAATTGGTCCCTGATTTTAAACTCCGTTAGATTGAATTGACACCTGGCTAACGGATGGCCACGTAAGGATCCCGTTTAAGGCTTTCTCTTCA
>Ga0214545_1000821_pt1 | contig 53977 bp, 31 predicted proteins | sample CNSS4metaG_FD_160064 | JGI IMG/M metagenome (GOLD analysis project Ga0214545, IMG submission 160064) | Root nodule microbial communities from cowpea collected in UCLA plant growth center, Los Angeles, California, USA - CNSS4 | ecosystem: Host-associated > Plants > Roots > Nodule | place: USA... | reverse complement strand
ACAAAAATAAATATCAGAAAAAAAAAAAAAAAAAAAACATAAACACTGAAAACCTGAAAAACAAAAAGATAAACATCAACTAACTCGAAATGCCTCACTTAGAAACTAAAATTCAAGATGACGACGACAAAAAATAAATTCAAACAAGAATCCTCATTTTCTTCAGTTATCCTCGTAGTACGTGCCGCGAAACAGAAACAGAGTCAAAGAACGGTGAAAACAGAAACACGCACGAAATCACGAACTCGTTCAGATTTTCGTGAAGCGGATCCACTAACCTTAGAGAACTTCGGGAGAAGACTGAGTGAGATGAAGATCTTGCAGAAGAGAGATAATGTCAGAGAAATAGTTGAGCATTGAGCGATTCAGAACTCAGAAAGACTGAGAGAAGAAGAAAAAGAAGAGAGAAATGGCAATGTGTTCGCGGAAGAGTCTGAGCCTCAGAAGGCCGCGTTTGGTTTGGTTCCTGGCGCAACGAACGTATGGAGAAGAAGAGAAGATGAATTTGAAAGAAACAGCTTTTTTGGCTTTGCTTTTTCGAACTCCCTACTTAGCATAATAATCACACAAATTTTTAAAACGATTAAAAATAAGGAGGGAGTTTTTTTTAAAACCTTTTTTTTTATTTTATGGTTTAATTCCTGGTCCCGAACGACCTATTCAATTCTTTTCTGTTTCTTACAACACTTTAAAATTTAAATTTAAATTATTTGTTGCACCTGCGCGTTTTTCCTTGCCAACCGAATTTGAAGAGAAATTTCTGTCAGTACAATATTTTCGCTGGAGTTTGTGAATTGACGAAACTACCCCTTTCAGGTGGCGGCTTCGAGGTTAATAATTAGGAAAAAGTATTTTAGACGTGAATTCGTAATTTTTTAATTTTTCACTTAATTAACTTCCAATATAATAAAAAGTAGAATGCATGTTAGTTTTTTTTTTTAACTTATTGAATATCCAAAAACGTTTATATTTTTTAAGTAAGTATTTTTTTATTAATTGAATGACGTAGTTATTATTTCATTGTATCATTTTAATCACTTGTTTCCGCACATTGAATGATGATATCATTATCCTTTTATGATTTTCACATTATTATTTATTACTATAAAAAAATGTCAATCATCACTATAATTAATGTATTTAATAAAAATAATGATTTTATATATTAATCACAATATCATCCATATCAATTATGTAATCTCACATTTTTTTAATAAAAGTTAAACAAAGTAACAAATAAAATAAGAGTTATTCAATTAACGTCAAAATTCAATAACAAATGCTTAATTGTAAAATATAAACATAAAAATTTTAAATATTCAAAAATAAAATAACAAGCGTTCAATACTTAATTTAAAATACTAAATTTATCAGCACTCGAATCTTAAGTAAGTATTTTTTTTTCCCATATTATAGATTTTGAATTTGTAAAAAGAAATAAAAAAATTTTGGTACATTTTTTTATATTAAAATTAACCCATAAATAGTTTGTTGTAAAGTCTTACATCATTAATTTGTTTCCTTTAAAGGTAGGTTGTTTGGTGGCTAAACAATTTATTTCGACGTTGCTATCAATTATCAATAAAGTAATTAGAGAAAAGATAGATCACAAAAATGACTTAGAGCATAAGTCACGTGAAAATTATTTTGCTAAATGTGACATAAACTTTGATATATAAATGTTAAAATCTTCATTTCATATCATGCTTTCTCCAACAAGCTATAACTCATGTTCAAATACAATGTGTGATGACAATGCATAATCTTCATGGATGCTACTTTTAAATATGCAGTGTACGTGGCCTTTATTTCAATAGTAATTTGCAAAGGTACCACCACTTTACATTTATAATATTTAGGTGTATGAGTTCTCACATCACATGACAACAATAAAATATTACCTTCAATCTTTTTAAATATGAGAAAAAAAAAACAAAATTAATGTGCGTAAAAAAAAACTATATTCAGAATTTAACTAAGACACATTGCCAAGGCTAAATATTCCACATTCTCGTTCCATAGTATATGTGTAGAGTGACAAATGAATGCATTTAATATAGTGTAGATTAAATAAAGTCCATATACTATAAAAGTTTGAGTTTTAAGAATTGAAAATAACTTCAATGAAGTTTTAATACAATAAAAAAAAAACCTTTATTTTGATCCATCATAGTATAAATTATATATATATATATATATATACGTGTTATAAATGGATTAATTATGATTTTAATCTATAAATAAAGTTGAAATTTATTTTGATCTTAAACTTTGATATATTTTAATTTTATATTTAAAAATATATATATATATATATATATATATGTATATATATATATATATGTATATATATATATATATATAATATTCTTAATTCAACAACGTTAATCTCTTTTTATATATTAAATAATATTTTAAGCTAACATTTGAACTGAAACATGTGTAAAATGGATTTAGGATTCAATCATCAGCTTAACACGTCTTTTAATATAAAAAAAGAAATCACATTGTTTGATTAGATTAAACTAATTATGCCTCTTCATTTTTAAAGTTTGAAGACGAAATAATATATCAAAATTTATGACAAAAACAAATTATATTGGTGTACACACATGTATTATCGCGCCTATATGTATGTATTTTTTTAAATATATTTGATATTATGTTAGTTGGTGATGATAATGTAATGTTATTAAGTTAATATATAAAAAAATTATATTTATTAAAAATAAAGTGAAATATATAAGAAAAGATGAGATAATAACTGTCGATAGAGAAAAAGAGAAGAACAGAGATAAACAATTTTATAAAAAAACTTGTAAAAGTAACGATCAATTTTCAAAAATTTAATAAATAATTATATTTTAAAGAATAAAATTGGTATTTGAAATGTGGACAAAAGAAGAAATTATATATTGAAATATATTAAAAACATATCCAATTCAACTCATCCTAAAATCATCTATGCATAAATCTACGTAACAATTTGTGTTAAATTGTATTATCAACTTAAGATCTGTAGTATGAAGACAGAATAAACAAAAGGTAGAGGATATAAGAAATAGTATTTGTAATACAATCTGAGGAACTACAGAAACGATAGACCAAAAGCAAAAGGAGAATTAACATCCTCAACAAACATCATGTGAAAGCTCATCAACATCTTAAACAATAACACAAAAAATTGAACAAATCCATAAAGAATAATTATTGAGTGTGAGTTGAAAAGGAAAAGAATAGAAGGGAGACACAAGAAAGGTAGAATGTGGAATGATGATAAGGGCAATGTGGCCCAAAAGGAAAAAGCGAAGTTTCAATAATATTATAATGATAATGATTGGACATGAGAAACAGAGATTGTTACCAAGGTACGTTGGGGTGGAGGGAGTCAAAGCACGATAAGGATATTTGAATTGGTGCCGTCAGATTTCGATTTCTGGTTCTGTGATCAAGTTAGGGTTTCTTTAAACCATCTTCTTCACCTTTCAAATTTGTTAAGATGCAACGCACCTTTATTTTTTATGGTGCATTTTGTTTATAACTTTTAAGTTCTCTTTTCTCATATACTTCATTTTTATTCACTGTAACTTATTATTAATAAAATAAAATAACAGAATAAAAATGAGACACAGTGGAACTAATACACTTGTATTTCCACCACAAAATGGCAGCTGAATAATGAATAATAACACAGAAATGTATCATGACAGAAAACCACTTGATCATTAATGGGTTTAACCAACAAAAAGTACTTCTCTACGATGCGGTGGTTTATTGTCAAATAATTGCTCTAAATAAACACTTGTTTCAATAATCCTTGACAAAACCCAAATCTGGTATAAATTAAGCAACCTTGAATAAATGATTTTGCAGTTTCAGCGTTGCCAAGACAGTAGTAATCCTAAAACCGATATTCAAACTGTGAATCGCGGAACAGTTTTAAAGAATCATAATTTTGCATCAAATAATAAGATTCAGATAAAAAAAATTATTTCATATACATTATTGAGATGATATACAATGTTCAATGTAAACAATTTAAACTATAAATAGTTAAAATAACTAAAGCACAAATTCATATAAAACAAGATTATCAATTATTTATAAGTTTGTGAATAATTAGTGCATGCATTCAATATATGAGAGATAAATAAAGGTGAAATAGTCAACAAGGATAAATTACCCAGAATTCTTCAAATTCCTTTTTATTTGAATTTTTTTCAGGACAACTGCTGAAAAAAGTAAAAACACGCGAATTCTTGAACCAAATGGGTAATACGAATTACATGTACTTGATTCATGTGTCGTAAGGTACAAAACTGTTTAAAGTTCATCTTATGATACCAACCGATAAAACTATGTTTGCAGCATAGGATTGTGATGTGTGATAAAAGTCACCTACAATCTGCACCAACTGCATCAAGAATGGATTTGAAACCATCCCTTTCCAGGCATGCTGCTAATTCAGTCTGAAACCAATTGAATGAGAATTTCAGTTGCATATACCGAGTGATGGGAGTTCTTAACCATAATCTGAGGAATAGAAGCACGAGAACTTGAGTGAATACACATTAGTTTTGGTACATACCTTTATCTGAGGAATAAGTGCAGGTCCCCCATAAGCAAATGCAGTATAGAGCTGAACTAGAGTTGCCCCAGCTCGTATTTTCTTGTATGCATCTTCCCCACTAAATTAATATAAAAGCTCAGACAAATTTTGTATAACTCATTTTATTCTAAATCATAAAAAAATATACTGCAGACAACTAGACATCAACTATACTAATAAGTGAACATGAAATTTACCTGCTAATGCCGCCACAACCAATCAAAGGAATCTTGCCCTGGTATACACGAAATAACAGGGTCAAGTTGTTAAGCCTGAATAACATATACGAGAAAAGCATGACAAAGAACAGTTCAAAAATATAAGAGCTCTAATGATTTTGAGATGCATCAGCGAGATGGCTATGAGGGAAAACAAATCAACGAGATGCCATCATGCCACACTGTACTACACAGAATTCAACCAAGTGCTGCTTGTCACAGCCTCATAGGTATTTGCAGGTCATATTATTATGTGATAGTATGCACATGCCAAATCTATAATTAAAATTGAAAATAATTAACAGCAAAAGGAACTTAAAGATTTGATCATGTTCTGAGTATTTTCAATGCTGCAGCCGTGGATTAGCATCAACAAAAACTATATTGCTTGCATAATCCATAGTAATTGCACGCATTACAGACATGGGATATTGTACACAAGTAAGCTGTAGCTCACTATAATTTACAAATAACACAGCAAAATCAACAGACTTACCCTTGTCAAGATATACATCTCCTTCAAGATTTCAGTAGAGAGATTGAAGAGAGGCTTCCCACTCAAGCCACCAGCTTCTGAAGCCAGTGGACTTTTACTGACAGGATCTGGTCTTGAAATGGTTGTGTTTGATACAATCTAGAAACAATAAATAAATAGAGCAAATGAAGTAAAGATTGTAAAATTAGAAGCTTTAAGTTCATTCAGTGGCAACTAATTGAAATTAGTAATGGAGCAAAGAGATACCAGTCCATCCAAGTGAAGAGCCAAGGCAACCTGTAATCAATGCGAAAACTGTTATACAGTGAGAGAATGTGAAAATAGGAGAAAGGCAATAATATGCACATGCTTACTGCGGCAATATCTTCAAGGTCTTCTTTTGACAAATCTGGCGCAATTTTTACCAACAACGGAGGTGGGCCCTCCTCACCCCACTGCATTTCATCACGAGCAGCCTGAACCTTCATAAAAGGAAAAATTTGCGAGAGTCAATCCCCCAAGTATGCAACACAAAAAATGCATGGAAGATTCACATCCTAATTCCAAATTCTACCTTCTTAACAAGGTCCTTGAGTTGCTTTCTTCCTTGAAGCATGCGCAATCCAGGGGTATTGGGCGATGAAACATTAATTACCTAAAAAAGAATATATTAAGAACATTAAACAACAGAACAGTGTGACAAGCATTTGTCCCACAAATTTATAGTAGGCCACAGAAATGACTGGTTAAAAGAAATTGGAATTGTCCTTTTCCATCTATTTCCATATAGACACATGCTTCCCCTTCCCTGTTGACTATGCCCAGTCCCTGATAATTTAACTCTCATCCATTCAGCTTCTCCTACATGACTTATCTCACCTTTCTAAACTAGGGAATTGGTAAAGGATATGGAAAACCTCTTGACAAGAACAAGGAGATTTGAGCAGGCAGTAAAGGCAATGATCCTGGATATAAATCCTTGATTGCTTCAGTCATTAATAATAAACAACCACACTTCTTTCCTCAGAAAATAAAAAAAAAAAAATATTGTACAGAAACCTTATCTTTTAGCTTTTAAAAGCTGCAATTAACATAATTATGATAATGAACGATTATAAACCACAAACTGTAAAAGTTCATTTTTAATATATAGTATACACAAGCTCAAGCACAATTTAATAAGCATAGGATTGTAATCTTTTTTTTAACTTTTTTTTAAAAAAAGGTATGGCATACATGCCAAACCTAAAACAAAAAAGGAAAGGCCACACAAACTACCATCAATGCATCTATCTATCTAGCTGCATGAAAAAAGTTACAAAACATGTTAGAGTTTAGACTTGAAAGGAGTACAGTTTATTAAAATTTGCACCCAGTCTTACCATGATAAACTACAGTCTACAAGGTTGTCCACCTTTCCTTTCTTTTTTATAATATATATATATATATATATATATATATATATATATATATATATATATATATAAGAAAATACTACTTACCAAATAATCAGCATATTGAGACAATGTATGAACTCCTTGAACATAGTCCGCTGCAGCATCTTCACTTGTCTTGTTCTTTCCAAGATTGACACCAAGGATGCCAGGGCCAGCTTTTCCACCTTGTTTGACTTCACTGTTAGAAGAAGGTGAAGTGCTTGAAGTTTCATCTAGTTTCCTCTTACCGTGCTGAGCGCCCAGCCTCTTTGCAACAGCAACAATTCCCTCACTATTAAAGCCACATCTATTTATTACAGCCCTGCACGTTAAATAAATCAGTCTTAGGAAACGTAGACAACATAAGCAAATTTCAAAGAAAGTCCATTTTATAGTATCAATAACCTTCTGCGGTGTATAGAGGTGATTGGAGAAGTAAAACGGAAAATATAAAACAGATTCAAACTGTTAATCAGAAGCAGCAGAGCAAAGAAACAAAATGTAAACTCTTACCCTTCATTTCGCAACCTAAAGATCCGAGGTTTAGGATTGCCCTCCTGGGGAACAGGAGTAACAGAGCCTACCTCCACAAAGCCAAAGCCCAAACCAAGCAAACCATCAACAGCCTCAGCGTTTTTATCAAAACCTGCAGCAAGGCCTACTGGGTTGGAGAATTTTCTTCCCCAAACTTCTAGCCCTAAGATTGGTACGTCGGGCCTCTTCTCCCTCGGAACCCAACCACGAGCTGCAGCTGAGACACCCAAGTTGTGGGCAAACTCAGGATCCAACAATGCGAAAAAAGGATTCACGAGTTTTGTTGCGGAGAATAACCATCCACTGCAAAAAAGATAACTCAAAATCGGGATCATTCATTTCCGAGATATGCATTTCCTTTTCAAACAAGGCATCAAGCATTTATTTTCTGGTGAAACCACTAAAAAATTGTTTTCTATAATAATACATCCGCAGCTTACCTAGAGTAAAAGCATAAGAGAACATGAGTGTTTTTTTTTTCCTCGTGAAAAATAAGTAATATAAGACATCAAATACACAATTAGAGGGGCAAAAGAAAAATGCGTTCAGCGCTCAAACTCCCAAATGAAGTACCAGAAAGTAGCTTCATCCACTGTACTCACATAAGCTCCACCAGCTATAACTAGACCTATGGCAGCTCCCGTCAATAACCTTCCCTGCAAATAAATAATCAGTGAGTGCACTAAGCTACACACACCACAAAAAGTTACATGCACGTACAACCCACAAACTTAATCGAACATCACACACATTCCATACAAGATCTTTCAACACATTAAATTTCGAAATCACACTATATACCCGCATTTGCAAACTGCAGCCTACTAAATGAAACGAGCATCTACCAACCTCAAAAACGAATCAACACAACAATGCATAATGTCGAACACCATACATACACTCAAAGGGAATGAGAATACGCACCTTCTTGGAATAGTGACCGATCTTGGGAGCACTTTCACGCGCAGAAGAAAAACATCTGACTGCAGAAAGCTGGTTCGGCACTACCCTTTTGAGAATAACATCTCTCAGCAACTTTCTAGAAGACCATGCGGCCATGAGTTCAAGAAAATCGCAAGAACCTTCAAAGAAACGTAACTTCAACGCGATGTTCGGGAAAGGGATTCGGTAACGAAACGCTTATGATTCGGAAAGCACAAAATCTTCGAACAATGATATGTTGAGTAAGGGTGGTGGTAACAAGGGATGTACAAGAATGTGTTGCAAGCTGGTGCTTGGAACTGCAATGGGTAGTAAGCAAAAGTCAAAGCTGAGAGTAGTTTGTGGATTTTGAACGGAAGCGGTGTGTGCCAAAGCGAGGTCGGAAACAGGAATGTGGAGGCTCCGGCAGCGGCGGAGCCGTCGTCAGTGAAGGTCCGATGTTTGGGAAAAAAGACGCAGTCACACACAAAGGTGATTTCCTTTCAGGTTGACGCTTCAAGTTGAAAGAACTTTGGAGCTACTGATGTATGTCTTGTTGGGCTCAGATTTGAAGCCCAAAAACAAGTGTGTAGATACCTACTACTATTCGCAGCATGCATTTTAACTTTCACACCTCCTTCAACTCTTTTGTTGTACAAGAACATTTTTTTTTCTTCTTAACATACAACACATATAAGTGCATTAATTGTGTGTTTTTCCTTAAACTATTTAGTTATTGTGAATTACATTGATAAAACATGTAATCCTTACACTAAAAATATACATTTATTAGACTATTAATAATAGAAGTTACTATAATTGGTTGGAAATTAATCTATAACATCACGAGTAGTGAATTTTTTTTTTTTTTTTATAAATTGAGATTATATACATGTAAGGAAATATATAATAATTTACGTATTGCTTAACCTTGTTCTTACCATGATCTTGAAATAAATTCAAATTCATATATTATTAATTAAATTATTCAGTTCCTACTTTATAAGTGTTCGTAATAAGGTTTTTGTTCCTTGTATATGGAACCTGAAACAATACTATTTTTTTTAGATGAATTGAATACTCAGTTATAATAAAAATGTGAAACGATGGATAAGATAGAATTTTATAAAATGATCCATTTTTAAAAATATTTTCTTAGCGGATCAAGACGAATCACTGAAATATTTTCATCCAATTCACTATGACTGAAATTAAAATTTATCAAATCTATTATGATACAAATTATAAATTAGTCGATCTATTTCAAAATGACACACTAGTAACATCGTGAATTACCCTTTCTTCAAGAGGAGGCATTTAAAATAACTTCCTTTAAAATATAAACTATTTAAACTATAATCAGATAAATTACTCATAAAATATAATCAAATAAAATTATTTTTTCTAAAACAAAAAATTAGATATCTGAGTTTGATGATTCCGTTATTATCTGAGCGACGAAAGCTTCCACGAGCAGAGGAAGAGTTGTAATAAACGACGGGAAGGAACCCTAATTCGCGAGTAGAGGAGGAGGAGAAGAAGAACCCTAATCACAGTGAGTTTTTGTTTATTTTTCGCACACCAAAACGCAATTGATGGCGTCGTTTTCTACTAAAAAAATTACCCCTCTCAACTCGACAACTCCATTGCAAACTGACGAGTTTGGCCGAGCTTATTGAGTTCATGACGAGTCCACGATTTTGCTTCAAAAACGAGTTTGTTTACGATTTAACCTGGACTACGATTAAGCTCGTACGAATCCAAATTTTTCTTACAATGCTAGTATAATTTTTTACATTGCTAATTACGATTTTTAAAAGTTGCTTGTTGTCCTTAGCTAAATAGTGCTATGTGATGAAATTTTTGACAATGGTGAGCCCACTCGTTTTTTATAGCTATAGTGATCAACAGCAATGGCGGGGAAATTGGCAAAGGCAGCTTATGATGCAAAGATGTTGAAGCTTCTGAGAGAGTACAGTCAGGTGCTAGTGGTTTCATCTGACAATGTGGGTTCAAACCAGCTTCAGGGCATACGGAGGGGACTCCATGCTGATTCGGTTGTGGTGATGGGAAAGAACTCTTTGATGAAACGGTCTATCATCATGGATGCTCAGAAGACTGGCAACAAGGCCTTCCTTAACCTTGTCCCCCTTCTTGTGGTAACTTTGCTTCCTTGTTTTGGTGTGTCTTGTACCAGAAAATAATTTTTATAGTAAAAGTGAAGCAATTTCATGAAATTTTGAAGACAGCTTTAATATTTAAGTTTGTTTCCTTGATCAGGGAAATGTGGCATTAATTTTCACCAAAGGTGACATAAGGGAGGTCAGCGAACAGATTGCCAAGTACAAGGTCAAGTAACATGGTTTGTTTATTTTATGTTCAATAATATTCTAAATCACTGCTATGTAAGTGTGAGGTACCTGTGTGTAATAAGCTGAAAAGGAATGTCTGTTATTGTAATTTATCCGTTTTCAATCTTTCCACAGTATCTATGTAACTATGTTTAAGTAATGGCAATTTTTACCGCACAGCTGATAGTTAAGCTTATGCAAACAACTTACACATACACATCAAAAAAGAGAAAAATTGTGTTAATTGTAACTACTGTGTATGTCTCTTGGGAGTTATCCTTTAGCCTTTTATTGCAGTCCATGCAGGAAAATGTCTTTGGACAAGCAAAAACTGAGACCCCTGTCTTTGTATGGCATACCTGCGATTGTTTTTGCCATTTTTCTGAGTTGATTGTCTAAGTGAGATTATCAACCACAATTAGGTTATTTGCTTAGGAGTTATGTAAGAGAGAAGCCATGTTATTACAGCTTAGTTTAGTTTAGTTTTGTATGTTGCTAAGTTCACATACTAGGATTCTGCTAGTTGGTTCACCAGAAAGAGTCCTTCATACATTGCATCATCGAAGATGTATATGTAAAACTGTTCTATCTTGAATGTATACGCATTAGTTTTTAATTTCCTTTCGGTCTCATTCAATTTCTCGGAATATGGGAAATAGAGGGTGAGACAGGCATTGATCTTCTGTCATTGTTTGTTGGTTCTACTGTATATTCTACTCTTTAAGACTTAGCTACATCATTTGCACCACTTCTGTTTTCAAGTTGGATGAGTTTTCTTCATGCTGCAGCAAATAAACTTTTTAGTAATGTTCAATGTGTCCAAAATTTTGATGTGACAGTGCCATGCTTTGCATTAGGACTTAACATTATGTTAAATAATCTTTTATTTAGTACTTAGTAGCACATGATGGAGATCTCAGATTTTTTCTCTCTTTATTTGACTAACCTTCTAACATAATCACATTAACATTAGTCATTTGCACATTTGGAAGATTTGCTTTTTGATCAAGGAACTTATTATAGAAGGCTTCCTGATCAAAGGCCTTATGTTTTCATTATTTATTTCTGCAGGTTGTTCAACCTATTCTAATGTGCCCCAAGTATATGTCACATGACACATACCAGAATTGTTCCTATATGCAATCTGGACAGTTACCTTTGGGCCTCACATGTTGTAATCAGCAGCAGTCTTCGCAGGTTTCTGAGCCTTTTCTTGTGTGCTCAAAATTCCAGCCACACCAACATTGTTTCATGATGAGATCAAGGCAGTTCCTGATGACAAGTATATGGTCTCCTCTTCTCCTTTTGGCTGGCAACTTGTGACATCGACGAAGTATTTTGATTTGGATCACATGGTTTGTATTACTCCTTTCTTTGCGCGCTGTTGGCTTTCAAACTCTATTTAGTTGTATTCTCCCGTTTCAGGGGATGATGGAAAATGAAATGATTTTGACCAGGGTTTCAATTTGATAACTGAGATTTCTAGTACGTAGATTCTTAGTTCGCCCAGGAATTTTATCTTCTTTTTGAATAAGAATATGACAGCATATTTGTTATCTTCATGATAATTAATTTATCTCCTGAGTACAGCTCCTTGTGACGGTCTATAAGCGTCACTATTTTCACAATTTCAGAATCTTTTACTTGATTTTTATCATGTTGATTTCTCAGTATGATTTCATCCTTTCAAGTCAGAGACGTTAACAAATATATTGTTAGTTAGGCGACTTAATTACGATTGTGCCCTTCATCTTGTTGTGATGTTTTAATGTGTTAAAAAAATATTTTTATGATCAATATAAAATAATCCTATAATTAATATAAAATAATAAATTTTATTATTATTTTGGTTGTCAAAATAATAGTGAAGCATTGTCATCACCTACGTTAATGGTGATGACTATGAAAGTTCCTTAATTAATGGAAGTGACATTGATAATATCATTTTATATAAAGAATCATTTGTCATTCTATATTAATCATAAAATTTTACATTTTTAACATGCAGATAAATAAATAATATATAATATAAGACTATTTGCACAACACTTATTACTTGGTAAAGAAAAAAATAAATATAATATTATTCTTTTGTTGCTTGTCATAATATACCGCGTCTTTAATATTGGGATATCTTTGTCAAGATACAATGAACCATGGGACTGCAAGGACCTGCAAGTACTTAGAGACTAAAGTCGGTAATAGAGAAATATGTGGTATTTTTAGTATTAGCAAAGAGATAAATATTCCTTTTAGTGACACATACTCATCTTTATATATATATATATATATATATATATATATATATATATATATATATATATATATATTTCTCATCGACTATCTTTATAAGCGTTTAGGTTATTTCTTAAACGCTGATGAATACTCTGTTATAATTCTTGTAATGTTAATAACGATTACTATTGTCTTTTCAAAGCTAACATGTCTTGGTTTGAGATGTTCTCGTCTCACTCCCTTAGTTGGTGGAGATGTATCAAATGATTTTGGCTGAAATGTATCATATTTTGTATCTAAAGTTAAAAGAAATTATTGATCGAATGTATTAGATTTATATTGGTTGAGATGTATAAAATATTTCAAAAGGAAAGAAGGAAAGAGTTTGAAAAACAATTATATATTTAACCTATATGTACCACACTATTTGATAGGTTATATTTTTTCATATATGGTTTATAGTCATGGTCATGGCATAGTTATGGTCATTGAGAGTGTTTAACTTTGTCTTTTCTATCCAATGTGGGACTTTGTGACTCACACTTGGACTATTCCCAACACTATTTGACCGAGATGTACAAGCCCAATATGATATATTATTAGGTCTTAAGATTTTTTTATTAAGTTGAAATATGCAAATCCTACGTGATACATTAACCGGTATTGTAACCTTTTTTTATTAGGTAAAAATATCCTACGCAATACATCTTATATATAAAAGTTAATTACTCATAAATACAGTTTCTCACCGATTATTTTACAAGTGTGGTTTATTACCGATATACACATAAGTCAAAATCTATTCAAAAATATTGTTTGTCGAAGTAAAATGAATTTTAAAATCTAAATATTAAATTTAGAAAAATAAACTGATGTACTCAAATTAAAAAAGCTTAATTATCACTAGATATAAATGTAAATATACTATTTTACTCAATAAATTAAAAGATAAATAATAAAATATAAAGAGAGAAAGAAAGAAAAAAGAAAACAACAAGACTAAAACTAAAAATATAAATGATTTAGTTTAAGTGGCTTTTCTCACCCAAATCCTTTCGGCGATGCATTTTTTACATGTGTTTTATTTCCAAGTATGGATATTTTGTCGGCAAGAAAGTGTTGATGATCATTTACTGGAAATATCTCTCACGTCACTGGTCAACATAAAGAGAAGAAAATTTTTAAAAGGAAAAAAATGTGATTTAATATATTATTTTTACGCACTTCTGTCTATTATTTATATATTTTGTATTTTTCTTCCATCAAACATATTTTATTTATCACCTATTCTTATTTTAAGAACTTATTGTCATTAAATATGCCTGTCTTTTACTTACAAAAAGAAAACACGAGTACATTACACTGAAAAAAGTAGTAGATTTTTTTAGACATTGTTTCTGTTATTTTAAAATAAAATAATGATATTTTAATTAATTTTTTTTTAATTTTTTTTAACTCATCATTTTAATTATTATTAGATTATTTCATTACATTACTAAAAAAAATTAAAATATCAAAATAAATAATTGAAAAATATTGAAATAATAAATTAAAGGGTCAAATATGTTTTTAGTCCTTGACTTTGATCCAAAATTGAAATTCGTCCCTGTCCGAAATTTTAATACATTGTAGTCTCTAAACTTTAAAAAATGGATGAATATTGTCCTTTTAACTCAATTATGTTAACCTTTTTTGAGGTGTCAAACGCATTTTTTAGTAGATATTGAATCAGGAATGTGTAAAACAGTGTATATAACTCCAATACTAATATAAAATACGTTTGACATATAAAAAAAATAATATAATTAGATTAAAAAATTATATTCATTTATTTTAAAATTTAGAGATAAAAATGTATATATATTTCATACAAAATCAAATTTTAATATCAAAATTTTGAATCGAAGGACTAAGACCCTAAATTAGAACGGATAAAATATTTTTTTTAAAGTGAATTGAAAAGTTAGGGCAGTAGAGGGTCGACGAGTGAGACTCACCGCACACGACAAGTGTGACTCACCACACACGACTAGTGTGACTCACCACACTAAACAGTAACACTCACTGCTAACTCTTATTGACTCTTCTTGCTCTCTGGGCCATCGCATTTGCATCTGCATTGGCATGTAGCAATGGCGACTGTTAGTTATTCAGCCCTAACTCTCGCGAACGCCGCTTATCGAACCACCGCCGTCTCCAGATCCGGTTGGAGTCACCGTCCACTCACCGTCAAATGCACTGCTCAATCTCTCTCGCCAGGTTATTATCTGTTCCTACTTCGCTCTCCCTTTTAATATCACTTTCTGCTGCTTCATCCACTTTTTCTTTGCTTCAGCTGACAACGCCGAGAAGTTTCTCGAAGCTTCCAAGAAGGGGAACGTTATTCCCCTATACCGCTGCATATTCTCCGACCACCTCACTCCAGTGCTCGCTTACCGGTGTCTCGTTAAGGAGGACGACAGAGATGCTCCTAGTTTTCTCTTTGAATCGGTGGATCCAGGACAATTTTCAAGCATTGTGAGAACGCAATTTTTATTTATTTATTTCAGCTTTTTAGTAACTTATGCTGATAGTTCCCGAAGTTTTGTGAGGTTTTGCGAGATCGAACACACTTTTGCTGTTTTTTTTAAACGTTTTCATTAACATCCGATGGAAGGTATTTGGTGTGATGCTTTTCGGATGAGGTCAGTGTAGTAGTTGAAGAAGTGGAGAGTTTTGTGCAGTCATGCAAAAATTCTGGCAGTGCTGGTGTAACTTTTTTTTTTTTTTTGAGTCTGTGAATGTGTTGGACTGTCTGCTTAGTCTGTGTTGATATTGATTAGGGGCGGTACAGTGTGGTGGGAGCACAGCCGTGTATGGAGATTGTGGCGAAAGAGAATGTGGTTACTGTTATGGACCACATGGAAGGGCGCAGGAGTGAGGAAATTGCAGAGGATCCACTGGTGATTCCTCGAAGGATCATGGAGAAGTGGCGGCCTCAACTCATTGATGAACTTCCTGAAGCGTTCTGTGGCATGTGAAATCGACTTCTCATCCTAATTACCATTTCGTTATGAATTTATTTTCTACATGCTGCGACTGTAAACATATTTAACATGAAATTATTGCTGGTATATTTTTCTTAATCTATCTATGATAAAAGTTGGCGAACTTTCCATACATAACAGATTGTGATTGAACGATAACGTAAAACCAATCCTTTATGCAGTCAATACATATACTATTTACTCTCTTTTGTTAGATTTTCTGATTAGATTATAGTCTGCTACCAACACGGTGGTTGTGTGTAGGCAGCCACACTGATCATCGGCTAACTTGTTTATTTTTGTTCACTTTTTTTTTAATTTTATTTATTTGGAATGGGTATATTGTGCAAAAAGATTTGTGGTTGATTTTTGTTTCTACACTAAGGATTCTTTTGCTTGCTTCGAATGTTGAGATGAAAAATGGATATGTACGAGCTTCCTGATGTGTTTTTGACCATGCTCTGTTTTCTTATTGGCAGGTGGTTGGATAGGGTATTTCTCTTATGATACAATGCGCTATGTAGAAAAGAAGAAACTTCCATTTTCTAATGCCCCAGTAGATGACAGAAACCTTCCTGATATTCATCTGGGCCTTTATGATAATGTTATTGTGTTTGATCATGTTGAAAAGGTACTGCTATGAGTGTAATTGATGCTTCTAAGAAAGTCATGCTGATCAATATATCCACGCTCACTGTCTTGGTCCTGGAAAACATTTCTATTTTCTATTTTATTTGATTTTGATTGGCTCGGAAAGCACATGTGATTTCTTAGACTTGGTTCTATCCAGAGAGCATACGTGATTCATTGGGTTCGGTTAGATCGATATTCTTCTGCTCAGGAGGCCCTCAGTGATGGAAGGAACCAGCTGGAAACTCTTGTATCTCGGGTGCATGATATAATCACGTGAGTGTTCTGTTATCCCCCAATTTGTTTTCTTATTATTGGCTTGACCTTTCAAATTAAGCTAAAGGATGGCTGATTTTGGTGGTTGAGTTTAATTTCAGTATCTGCTATTATAATTGTCAATTTCAGCCCAAAGCTGGTAGCAGGTTCGATCAAGTTACACACTCATCTCTTTGGTCCTAAACTGGAGACCTCAAATATGACAAATGAGGAATACAAGAGGGCAGTATTGCAGGCTAAAGAGCACATACTGGCTGGTGATATTTTTCAAATTGTACTAAGTCAACGTTTTGAACGGAGAACTTTTGCAGATCCATTTGAAGTCTACAGAGCATTGCGGATTGTTAATCCTAGTCCATATATGACTTATTTACAGGTTTGCCAGTTTCTTGTCATTATCATTGTATTATTTAGTTTGCATTCAAAAGTTAACTTGTTGAAATATATACTGGTGTCAGGCCAGAGGGAGTATTTTGGTTGCGTCAAGTCCAGAAATTCTTACACGGGTGAAGAAGGTATCCTTGTGCGATAAGACTCCAATAACTGGCTTTACCGGTTAATTTTCTTTCTCCAAAATATCAATACTATTAACAAATGCTTATAGTTGGGCTTGCCTTGTTCGTTAACCCTTTTTAAGTTTCATAAATTTTTCTAAACTGGTCAATGTTGCTAACTTCATTACAAGTGTTGTTAAAGGTATTGATTGGCTTTTTGTATTCTTTTTGACAGAGGCACATCACCAACCGGCCCCTTGCTGGTACTGTTAGGAGAGGAAAAACACCCAAAGAAGATATCATGTTGGAGGAAGAACTTTTGAAGGATGAAAAGCAATGTGCAGAGCACGTAATGCTAGTTGATTTGGGGAGAAATGATGTTGGAAAGGTAAATTGTTTCAATTCCAGGCTTATTATCTTTTATATCATAGAGATTAAAGTCTTGCACTTTTAAGACTAAGGTTGCCAGGTAAACCCTTGATCTAATTCCAGATGTAAAAGGAATCTTTCAATTCAATATGATTTTGGAAAATGGTTCTGATAGAACTGGACCATAATATGTAAAAAATTATTTACTCATAATGATGCTTAATATTTTCGAACAATCAATTTCTGCACTGTTATCAACGTGATACTGAACAGAATCAAGCACAACACATCAGTACAACAGAGTAATGTCCTCTCTTCCTCCCAATTTTCTTGTAACAAAGTTCAACCAATTCCTACTAACTCCCCCAATCGCATTTTACTACTTAATATAATTAGTTATTATCACCAACGGTATCAGGTCCTAACTTGTAATTCCCTACGTCCTTGTTTTTCTACCTACATAAACCCTTTAAATTGAGGGACTCTATTGACAGTATTTTTTTTTTATTATTTATCTATTTTTAGCGTGCAAAGCAAACATGACTATCAGGCACCCTATTGAAGTAGTCAATGTTTCATAGCATTAACCTTATTGTAATGCCATGTTGCTATTTTAACAGATCTTTATATGCATTTACAGTTGCTTTGCAGTTGGGTAATTTATGATCATAACTATTTTTGAGCTTTTCAGTTGGGCTGTTTGTGTTTTAGCCATATGTTTAATGTAAGATGAATATGCAGGTCTCCAAACCCGGCTCTGTTCAAGTTGAAAAGCTCATGAATATCGAGCGCTATTCCCATGTTATGCACATAAGCTCAACTGTAAGTTCCAAGGATTTGAATCTTACGTGAGTGCAGTTCAAATTTTACATTGCTGACAATATTAACTAATATAAATGTTGGGAAGTAATACTCATCCTTGGCGGCTTTTCTATTTGACTTAATATCTTACACATAATTTAGAATTTTGGGTGTTTACACATGAAAATCTAACATTTTATTTTCTGATCTCTTCAATATTTCTGCTTTACTGGTTATTCTTATCAAATTGAAGAATAAACTGCCCCGAGTTTCCGATAATGTCAGATATAACAATATTTGTTTTACAATCACTTGCAGGGAAAGTGAATGTTTACTTCTCTTATACTGACTAATCACTTTCCAGTATTTAGTAAGAACTTTTAAAATCAAAAACTAGAAAAGCTGTGCCCATCTTTGTGTTTTCCCTTAATCAATGCTTATTGAAACCAACAGGCCCATGCTTACGCAGCATATATTTTTTCCAAAGAAATTATGACCAAGAGCTTATTTCGTGAGATGTTGAATATTAAGATTACTTTTAAAATTAGGTTACCATTTTTCAATGAAGAAAATTTTCCATATTCGGCGACTTTTTTAAGTAGAAAAGGGCAATATGACATCCTTCAGCATGTGACAGTATACGTCCATGAGTTTTCAATATATTGAGCTAAACAAATACATCACTAAGATTATTTGATATAACTACTTTGCTTTTTAAGTATTCATTATTAATATCAAATCTAAAGGGCAACAAGGCACGGGTTTCATTTATTGGAAATTTCATAAATCAACTGACTCGGAAGCTTTTGAATAGGATTTGCACCTGCTTTGCTTGGTTTGTTCGTTTGTAGTCTTGTGTGCATTATTTATAATTATACTATTTTTAAGAGTTAATGTTCTCTCCATTTTCTTACCTAGTCCCCAAGTATACAGAACTTCTTCAATACCCCATTTCTAATTCTGGAGTCTCCTTGAAGGTCAGCTCTTGTTAATATGGCCACTGGAGTGGTCATTACTTGTACATTAACTATAACAAGGACTTTTGTTTTCTCCTGATGTGTAAAATACGTTGTTAGTTAGAAGTGTTTAGTGTTTCTTTCTTAGGCATGTCTCTTCAGTCGACACCAAGATAAGCACAATACGCTGATTAAAAGTTTGTATTCTTTCAATGATTTTCCTTTTATCTTGCAGTTTTCGCACTTTCAGAAACATGAATGATATGCCGCCAGTAAGCTAGAGTGGCATTTGGTTTTACTTGATTCATTTTTGTTTTATGCCAGAGTCCAAATTCTGCTGTTTGGTTTGGCAGAAATGGATTTTTGGTGAAGCTTTCTCTGAGATGATGGTAAAGTAGACCTGTATTTGCAGGTCACTGGAGAGTTATTAGATAACTTAACAAGCTGGGATGCATTGCGTGCTGCTTTACCTGTTGGTACAGTTAGCGGAGCACCGAAGGTAAATTTTAGAACTCTTGAAGGTGGTAGCTTAGGTTAATGTAGTTTCTGTGCGAACATTATGTAAAGAAAGAACAATATAGGCTTGGTTGATTGGAGCTGGATTGTTGTAAAACAGGTAAAAGCGATGGAGTTGATTGATGAGTTGGAAGTGGCAAGACGGGGGCCATATAGCGGAGGATTTGGAGGCATATCTTTTAATGGCGATATGGACATAGCCCTTGCACTGAGGACCATAGTTTTCCCTACTAATGCTCGTTATGATACAATGTACTCTTACAAGGATCATAGGAACAAACGCAGAGAATGGGTTGCCCATCTCCAGGCTGGGGCGGGAATCGTTGCTGACAGTGATCCATCTGATGAGCAGAGAGAGTGCGAGAACAAAGCTGCAGCCCTTGCTCGTGCCATCGATCTTGCAGAATCTTCTTTTGTTAACAAACAATAATTTCGGTATGTTCATCGTAATTGGATATTCTTCACAATTGTAAAGGATTTTAGAACGTGGCATGGTGAATTCTGGATAATAATATCTTTAGAGTTGTGACAAGTGATGAACATAAGTTATTTTATAGAAAGTCTTTGGAGGAGTTTGTTTTTGCTTGAGTGCTGAGCATGAAATATTTATAAATATTTTTCGTTCTTTACCCAACAAGCACTTGCTTAGTAAGAGAATAATTTAATTCTTTCAAAAAAATTTAAATTCAAATTGATTTAAATTTTTAAATAAACAATATGCGGGATAATTTGAATTAAAAAATTTACAAGAATCTTAATTATTTAATATAGTGAAGACACGCATTTAGGCACTATTCACGTCTTTATTACATTAAAAATATATATAATTTTTAAACTTAATATTTGAAGTTACAGCCGTCATTTATCAGAAAAAAATTAGTTATCTAAAAATAAAAAAGCTATTTAATTATTTATTTTATTAATTAAATAAATAAAATTTATTTATTAAAGAGTAAAATTGTTCTATTAAAAGATGCCATCAAAATAATGTCAAATTGTATATCTCTACCACTAATGAAGTTTCGAAAATGTATATTCACATTTTTATTACCTAAAATATATATAATTTTGTAAAAGTAGTATTATAAAAATCATGTGACCTTTACTTTTTAAAAAGAAGGTTATTAATTACTTTGAAATAAAGACATTATTTCATTATTAATTTTAGAGTGAATAACTATATGATTTTTTATTAATCAAAAGATAAAATTAACTAATTAAGAGATGACAACAAAGAAAATTATCTCTTTGTATATGGTATAATTAAAAAAAAATCAAAATAAAAATTTATTCAATTTTTTTTATTAAATAAATATTAAATTCTATTTATTTATTAATAGACAAAATTATTAAATAAATAAATGACAGTGTAGATCATAGGACTTTAAACTTGTACAAAATAATATTGTGTTCTTTTTTTCGTAAAAATTTTAGAAAAAAAAACTTCAACAAAACAAAACTTATTTTGTCTTATATTTTCTGTCCTACAACCTATGAGGAGTTTTCTTCAAACATGCCTACGAGAGATTATATTTTGATCTTAAAAGCACCAAAATTCTATTAATGCAAGACCATAAAAACAAACTAAATGTTCATCCCAACCATCTCTTCTACTCATAAAAAGACAATATTTCTAAAGCTCATACTTCTCTTACTCCCAACCATGTCTTCTACTCATAAAAAGACAATATTTCTAAAGCACACCCTTCTCTTACTGCGCGTAATAATCAAGAAAAAACTGGGGTGAAACAAGAACACAGCAGAAAGGCCAACCATGAACACGTACTTCAACGACCTGCTCTAATACAAATTATGCAATTGAAACACCACTATTAAATTCCTAAATACCCTTAAAATTTCAATTCTCACTCATTGACTCCATTCCCTAAACACTTTCAACCAAATTAAAAGGTTTAAATAACATATAACATCACCCTTTGTATGGTACACTGGATCGGAAGAAGCACGACGTCTAGGACGAAGATGCTAATTGCTTCAATTTAGCCTGTAAAACAACCCCAGCTTCATCTGCCACGTTTTTCTTTTTTGATGCAACCTGCGGTGAGATTTGTACAAAATTCATTTTCCGTTTGGAGATAAAGGGAAAGGTGATATGAGAACTCTTCTTAACTTCATTTCAAAAAACACATTAACAAAAAGGATTGGCAGAATGCAGGTAAAAAATCTGTCACACAAATGTTAGATTGTGATACATTACAATATGACAACAATATATGCTGTACACAAATGCTACCAACACACTAATTCGGTAGGCTTTGAAGCCTTGATTGATGACTCTCCTATAGTTCTTGATAAATTACAACCAACTGTGGCAACAAGAAAAGAGTGTTATGTTGTATTTGTATAACAAGTTTATGTCAAAAGCATCCTTGCACTCACTTAAACCTGAACAAAATTCGCAACTCAACACGAGTCACAAGGTGGCTTCAAGATCTATTTGGATAAACCTTTTCATCTAAAAACAAAAACAGAACTTCACCTATGCACAAATTTTCAACCCATTAGATTATGATGGGTCACCATTGAAATGCTTTTCCCATCTGAAACACTGCCCCAGTTTATTTCAAGCCGTACTAAACCACCAAAGCTCGGCGAGGCCAAACCACAAAATTCAAGAAGAATTCTAGAAAATGCAGTACCCCACAAGCGTAATGGCAAAGAGTAACTATTTACCGCATATAAAAAAACATCAATAGATTTTAACAGCAATTCATGAACATCGATAGATTTTAATAGCAATTCATGACAGACAGTGCATCCAGACACAACAGCTTGCTATACGCAATAGGAAAGGTACCTCAACAAGTTGTTCAAAGTTTGATTTGAGCAGGTTGATTTTTCGCTCGCAATAATCTTTACCTTCCTCCATAGTTTTCTGCTCCCGCATAACACGCATAACAATCACAGTCAATGAACAAGCAAGTAACAAACTGCACAAAGCTCTCTCGGTAAATCCAATACATAAAACCTAAATGCGATACATACAACCTAAATTGAATACACAAAACCTAAGTGTCACAAATAAAACCTAAATGCGACACACAAAACCTAAATGCGAGACATAAAACCTAAAAGCGATAAATGTAGAAGCGCAAGGTTTGACCTCGATGAAGTATCCGGTGCCGACGTCGATCAAAACGTGGGTGGAGTCCTGGAGAGTGGCGGGGACGTAGAGGGAGGCGGTGAGTGGGACGAGGATTTGGCTGGCGGGAGGACGGACGGCGAGGTCGTTGAGGGCGGAGGAAGCGATCTCGAGGCGAGTGGTGGCGCTGCGAATATTGTTGAGACTGTCTTGCAGAAGATTCACTTCCAGATCGGTTTGTTCTTTCACCGCCTTCAACTGCTCCACGCTCATCCTCTCCAAACCCATCGAACCACTCTTCCAAGAACCCATCAAACTCTCTGTCTCGAATGCAACTCCTTCAATTCGATTCGATTTCGATGACGATTCGCAACACCTCAACTTCTTCCAGGTATTAATTATTATTTAGTGTGATAAATAATATTAGAGAAAAAACAAATTTCGTCTTAAAAGATATAATTTAAAGAAACTTTCTTTCTAAGAATTGTATTTTGAATATTGTATGTGTCATATTATCATTTCAATTTATCATAAATAAATATCTTTAAATTTAAATGAATTTAAAGAACTTTTTCATGATATCTTTTACGAATATAAATTTATTTAAGAAAACTATGAATTTACAATTGTTCTGGTTCGAAATTTAAGTATATAATATAGTTTAACTTATTAAAAACCATTTTAACCGATTAAAATTATCATATCAATATAAATAAGTTTCTTATTCTTTCTAAATATGAATTAAGTTAAACTTAAACATGCATCGAAAATTTTATTGAATTTTCTCAATAAAAATTGTCACAAAGATTATAAGTTAATCTTATTACGCTGAAAATTATCATTATTTATTTTCTTACATGGATCGTTAAAATCTGTTTTGTCATATTGATCTTGATTAGGCTTGTCATAGGTATTTTATTGTGAAGTAAAAAAGTTTAAAAGTTCACAGGTAGTGATAAAATATATGGTTCAAGAACTTCTTTTTTATTTTTTTTTTGCCAATTTTTCTTTTCACGATTCTAAAAAATGACACCCAGCCGAACAAACCAGAGGGAAAAGGCCAAGAAGAGTGAGCAAACAGAAACTGGATTTGGATACGGCCCACAACGCGTAACCCAATTAAACGGCCCTAAAAAAATGAATGTGGGTCCAGAATGAGTTTGCAAGTAAGTTCAAAAAGTCCATCATATGAGGTTTTAAATATGGTCCCAAATCATAACATGGTTTTTAACTTGTTTCACCCGACATTTAATTCCAGGGACCCATCAATTATTGGGAGCTGACCCTTCTGTTTAACAATAATTAAGAAAACATGTTGGCATCCTAAATTCGAAAACCCCACCAATAATCCATGCATACAAAAGTACAACAACATCAACAAAATCATCACTTCGGAACTTGAAGACAAATCCTTCCCTCTTCTTTTTTTCACTACTTTCCTCTCTTTTTCTCCCATCACAATATAACTATTTTCACACCCATTTTCATCATAAAATTACAAAACCATCTTTCACCAAAATACCAATGAGACCTAAATCCAATCATACGAGACATTGATATCACTCTCAACCCAAAATATTAAGTCAATAAATTTATAGGTTTTTATCCTTATATAATATTCTACTCTTATTTTTAACCAATATAAAATTTAGACTCAGACTTAAATTTCTAACAACATCTCACATGATTTCTAAATAATTCAACTACTGTTTTTTCTAAAATATTTAAACATCACTGTAATTTTCCTTCAAGTTCGTGATAGATCATGTTCAACAAACCTTGTGTGTGTGTGTTGTACTATCTTGTTATGTAGCAGTAAAGCCTGACATAATTAGTACACAACTAACGTTGAAATAATTATGTCACATAATGTTAGAACAGCTATTACAGAGCTAAGCTCGTTAATATATTCATTTTCTGTTCGTGTGTAAAAATGAAAATTTTATTATCGACTAAAAAACTTTTTTTCAGAAGTAAAAAATACATTTGTTAATTAATTGTTATGCACTGAAAAAGTGGTCACGTGCTTTTTATTATTTAAAAAACAGAGTATAAAACGACTAAAGACTTGCTCCACCATATCATACTCGTGCCCTGTGTAAATTTCATCAGAGATCCTCTGCAAGGCTGCACAACTTTCTTTCTCAACAAATAAAAAAATATATAAAATTTCACAGTCCTGCACCTGTAAATGATTGGTAAAATTCTCTTAGTTACACTAATAGTTTGTAATGAAATTTATTTACCCTACACTTTAAGTGGAGAGATAAATGAGTATCCCACTTTCAGAAATTCCACTTGACTTGGTTTTTCAGAAAGGATTTCTACTCTTGGCTACATGACTTAAAACAGCTTATCAATATGTCAGGCATCTTATAAATCAAATATAACTGTGTCCAATTTCCCTTCAAATGGTCCTCAAATATGTCAGGCATCTTATAAATGAATTTTAAATTTGGAAGATATCTGAAACAGAATCCCCAAATTAGTTTATGAAAGAAAGAAAGAAAGAGATGAATGCTTCAGGTGATCCTTTTGGCACTTAAAAAAAAAACTAAGCTCTCTCAGCATTGTGTTAAATTTGTGTGCTGTGAAGCAGATAAGGCAGGGTGCAGAGGCACATGGAAGTTTGCAAGGGTGTGCAAATAAAAGTCAAAGACATAACAACCAGTTTAAATATGCCATTATTGAGATGCAACACATCAGCAAAATTTGAGTTTTTAATTTTTTTTTATGCATGTATATATATATCAGTAACAACCCCAGATTGAGTGTTGCATCAAATGCACCAACACTATCTTTTGTTTTCACCCTTGGTGAAAACATGAAAAACAGTGTGCATTAGACCTATGTGAGTAGATCTTTATTTCAAGACTTGAATACAGGCTGTACCTAACCTTATCTTTCCTTAAATACAGAAATAGCCAGAGTACAAGTTCCCAGAAAGAGTACGTGGAAATTACAAAAACTGGCAGAGAAACCAAAGATGCTCCAACGAAATCAAACATGGTGGTCAGTGGGCTTCACAACACCCAAATCAAATTTACTTCACTTCTGTAATACTATATTTATATTTATTTATTATATAGTGGCTTGGCCACACCAAGTTCAGAAGAAAAAGAGAAAAGAGGGGCCAATTTTGCTGCAGATTAAAGAACAGAAAGCACACTGAAACAAATACGGATTCAAAATTGAAACGTCATGCAACAAAACGAGTTGCAGAATACATGGAAACAAATAAAGTGACAAGAGAGGGAAAGAGGTAAAGAAAGAAACAGATGGGATTTTATTCACATCACTGGCACCCCAAAACAATCCACTTACATACAAGAAAACATTATTCTCACGCTGATCAATCTAAGAAATGGCTAAGAATTGAAGATAAAAAAAATCTCAAAACAGTAGTCATACGGAGTACAACCAGAGCTTTTTTCTTCTTCTTTTATCTTTCACACACACCAGTCACATCTGAAAACAACATAGACCATCAAGGGGCGTGAAAGTAGAGGAGATAGAGACAGAGCATAACTCACTACCACCAGCAGCTGCACCAATTTCACATTACCACCTTAAACTAACCTCAAAACATGTCACAATACCAACCCATGTTGGAATGTAAAGTAGGGTGCTCCAACAATCTGGGAGTGACGGTTGAATTTGGGAAACACAATCTTTTCACCTCAGAAACAAGCTTGCAAGCACTAAGAATTACTTACCTTAACTGCAACCACCACCAAACTTGTAGACCCAGTTAGTCAAAACTCAAAACCCACTACGCAAGTGAAACAGAAGCAACCATTTTCTTCAACTTGAACTTCTACCACCACAACAACATTACAAATTCAACCGCACTTCCACACCGACCAAGCTTCAACATTTCAGCATCACAACACCTCATTTTCCTCCCTCTCCTCCAACAAAAGCCCCAGAATCTAAAACAATTATCCAACTTTCTTAGCACCTAGTTAATTTTCCAAACAAGAAGCAGGAAGTAAAATAAAACCCTAATTGAATAATTTCTTAATCGATGGACTTCTCCACTCAAAACTAAGAGAAAAAAAACCTAACCCTAAGAATCTCCTGCTTCCCCACACACAACAAAGCAACAGCCACAACACGAGATTATATATATACCAAAAAACACCACCACCACCTTCCTCCACCACCACCGCCACCGTTACCCAATCAACGATGCTCGTCATCCCTCCGGCCAGAATTCCCAGGTCCGCCGGACAACGAGGCCAGCAAATTCAGATGTCCCGGAAGGTAATTCCCCACCCTAGCCGCCGACGCTTCTCCGATGGCCTGCTGCTGCTGACGTTGGTGATGAGCAAACAGAGACGCCTGCTGCTGCGACACCGACACGGCGGCGGGCTGCACGACCATTTCCGGAGCGGCGGCGAAGCTCCAAATTTGTCCGTAATCGGGGCGAGCAGGGAGGGCCCACAGTCCGGGCGGGGTAGAGGGGCCCACGAGGGAGGGGCCCACGGAAACGGCGTCGTCCTTGGAGGTGTCATCGTCGGTGCGTATGCGCTTGCCGAGGATGAAGGGCGTGGGAGCGAGGAGCTGCGGCTTGTGGTCGGAGGCGGAGGAAGGCGAGGAGAGGGAGGCGGAGTTGGCGGCGCGTACGGAGAGGGAAACAGAGGAGAAGCTGGCGGGCGTGGTGCCCGTGCCGGTGGCGGCGATGATGGAAGGCTCGGCCTGGCGCAGGAGCCACTCGATGGTCTGGCCGTCTGACTTGTGGCCAAGCTCCCGCGTTAGCTGGAAGACTCTGGCGGCGCAGATTATGGGCATTCGTATGCGGCGGCCGCGTCCGTCGACCTTGCTGTGGCGGTCCTTGGACGGCGGCTTCTTCACGGCCAGCGCCTGCGGCTGCTGGCGCTGCGGGTCAATGATTGCGGCGTTAGAGACGCCGTTAGTGTTGCCGTCAGAGGTTGACATGTGTGCGGTTTATGGTATATCTGTGTGTGTGTTATTGTATTGATTTTTGAGAGTGGGAATGAGAAAATGAAAAAGATGAGATTACAGTGAGTGAGTGTGTTTGAATGAAAGAGAAGAGTTTGATGAAAGAAGGAAGGAAGGAGGGGAACAGCCCTCTAATCATTGAGCGGCAGCAGCTGGTGGAGACAGGAGGAGGGCACATGGGTGCTGGGCTCCACCACTCCTCTTTCCCACGCGCCTTCCCTCACTCTCTCCCACCACCCTTTCCCTTTTACCACCCCCTCTTTTCATTTCTTCACCCCCCTTCTTCATTCTTCACATCAAAGCAAAACTTTGTCCCTTTGCGCACCGTTTTCACTTTCAGTATTTAACAAATGGGACACGCTCTGTTCACCAGAGTATAGGGTACCCAGAGAAGAGAACGCGCTGGGACCCACTCACCTTTATTTTTCATATTCTTTATTACTTTAGTTTTATCAAATATTTTTTAAAACCATTACAATCATTTTCGTTTTCACAAATTTATGCTGAATTATTGAATGCCTACACGTTTTTACTACACCACCCAGACGTTATTGTTAATTAATTTATGTATAAAAATTAACCGCAGAGGGAAATAAATATAAAAAATATAAAATATATAGAAAATGTAGTATTAAAAATGTTCTAATATTCAGTTTTTTTTTTTATTAAATATAAGAAGTAAGTAATGAAATGATCTACTACATTAGGTACTTTCGTTATCAGAGTGGAAGTTTCGGGTAATCTGGAGCTAGCTGTTATATCTTCATCATCCAATCCTGTTTTCCCACGTGGCCTTCTTCCCGAGATATATCCAAATTATTATTTTTCCACATTACTTATTTAATATTCGGCGTGAAACACGCTTTGCAACTATTGCCGCTCGGTTTGGGCTTTTACGCCAAGGCCCTTCTGGCTCAAATGGGCCACAAAAGTTCATTTCCCATGGTTAAAAAATAGCAATCAAAATATCAATTTTCTTACTTAATAAATACATTTTCATTATTACTTACTAGTAGAAATATAGGCCATTTTTATAAAATTAATTACTAAAGCATAAAAAAATTGTAATTAAATATAAATTTTTTTATTATTAATTATTATAATCGTACAATGAATGAACATTTTTAATCTTTTATTATGAGTAGTATTTTGGAAATTATGAGGATTAATTCAGTTCATATTGCTACGTTGAAGTTTAATTATTAAGCACAAACATTATGAATTAAAATGATTAATATTTACTAATAAGATTAGGTTTGATAAGAGAGGCAAAATGTTAGTGTTCACGGCAATGCTTTCCAGATTATTGTGAAAATAGTTTTAGTAGAATCAAACACAACAATTTATAAATAATCTTCCATTAATAATTATCAATTAAGAAAAACACATTCATCAAGCCCAAAGATTTTTTTTATTCTCAAAAAAAGTGAGTTTGAATGAGGAGTATTAGTTTGCATGAATAATCTTGTGTTAAGATTGTGATCGTCATTGATTCATTGGAAAGTGTTTTCAGCTAATGAAAGAATTGTGGGGTACTTTCCTTTTCCAGCTTGCAAGAACCCAAAAAGGAACTTAGACTATTTTAGTCACACACCAAACAGGGCGTAAGAAAAAAGAAGAAGAAAAATGTAGGACCCATCCCTTCCTAATTTGAAAAAGCCAAAAAAAAAGTTAACACGTCATCAAATATATTCTTCCAACATTATATTTTAATTCAAATTTATTATGAGTCATATTTTTTATAAAAGTCCTGGTTTATTCAATTAGACTCTATTTTTTATTTTACATTTTTTACAATTTTGAATCAATAATAAAATGTGAAAAAAATGCATGTTAGAAAATATAATGCTGAAATGAAACTTAAAAGTTCATAATGTTCGTAATAGAATTTAAAAATATTATCACTCTTAAACACAATTTACATTCGATGTTGGAATCAAGCATAATATAAAGAATAATGATATTTTAATCTATTTTTTTTGACTCATTTTTAATTCACTATTTTAATTATCATTAAATCATCACATCACATCACAAAAAAAGAATTAAAAAAAATGATCTAGTAGTGATTGAAGTACTATATTAAAAATGAGTCAAAAAAATAGATAAAAATATCATTTTCTTAATATAAAAGCGTTTTATATCTCTGCCATAACAAAATACCATTAAAATTTGTAGTAGGTGTATTTTATGATCAAATATTACATTTTCACAAACAACACTGCAAAAAATACCATTGGATATAATGTTATACAAACTTTCCACCCAAAGCTATGAATCCAAATCTCATAACAGAATTAACGTTAAGAATGAATTGAATATAGTTTCAAAAAATTAAAAGTTTCTTATTATGATAAATATTTATTATAACGACGTGGAACGCATTTGTTATCGTTAAGAATTTAAATGTGAATTTAAATTTTATATTAGTTAAAAATAAAAATTATATGAAAATAAAGATCATAAATTTACTATTTTAAAATTTTAAATTGAAAGTAGTGTAATATTTTATGCGGACGAATTATGAAATTTGACTGTTGATGTTTTTTATTGAAGTAAAAGTTAAAGTTTTGTGAACTTTCTTGAATCATGGTAATGTACATGAAACATGATGTGAAGGCTCTTATAGAGTGCAGTTGTAGCAGTGGGGTTGGTAGCAAAAAAGAAAAAAGAAATCCTAAAGCAAAGAGTATCGTATTAGAATTAGAATGGTATTTTGTGATGATGGATAAGTACTTCTTTGTTTGATTTGGTTGTTTAAGATGATGGATTCCTAAATGATGGGCTAATTCGTAGTATGGTAGGCATCTTTATATCATCTTTGTATATCGATAGTCACTTCTTGGTCAAATGTTCACACAGAAACAAAGATACTTACTATTCTCTTAACCCCTTTTTATTATTATTATTAAAATGATAAAAATATATAATTATTTTTTTTCTGAAATTTTGAGATATTTTTTTCTCAATTTAAAAATGTATAAATTTAATTATTTTAATCTAATTACACTAAATTTTTTGATTTTTAAGATGCGTTTTATGTTAACATTCAAATTGTTTACACTCTTTAATATGTTATCGCTTCAATATTACCTTAAAAATACATTTGACACATCAGGAATATTTAATGTGTAATTTAGTTGAAAAGACTATATTCAACAATTTTTAAGTTTGAAGGTCAAAATGTATCAAAATTTCGGACGTGGATGAAATTCTATTTTGCGACAAATTTTAGAAATTAAAAACATACGTAAGCTTATATTTTTTCAGTATTCAACATTTTCGTAACTCTCCAACATTTAAAATATTAAGATTTCATATAAGAAGTGATTAACAGAAGTTGTTCTTAAGAAAATATGTTTATACAGAAAGCAATTAACAAATAATGAAAAAAGAGAGACCGTGATCTTAAATTAAAATAAATTCATTATCTAGTGCACACGGACATATGTTCCATATCTTAAATAGCTATTTTGATGCGCTGTCTCTTGCCTCTTCCGTAATATATTGATACTAAATACCTAAATTATTGATATTAATATATATATACATAATGTGTTTCCTAACCACTACATTTTGTTGTTTAGTGTAAGCAACTCAAAAGGAGCGATTGATAATTATGCCAAGGATTTGATCCACCCTTTTTTGATTTGCATACTCCCACTTCTCCGCTTGAAATGATGGAACATTCCATGCTAGCACATTAAAATATTTGATCATAATCCTATTTCTGTAATTTTATATTCATCCAAGGAATCTACTCACACATTCTTCTAAACAACCTTTTTAATTACACTTAATGAATAATCGAGAGGAGAAAAAAAAATCTGTATCTGCTAGAATACAACCCCATTATGTAAAATGTTAAAGAAATTAAAAAAATATATTTTATTTAAATGAAATATAGCATCACTTATATTTAATGTCCGACATCTATGTACTCCGAGTGTTGTGGTTGAGGTAGGTTTATGATAATGGACAAACGCTGGCCTTTCCTTTGTTGGTGGCCAGTTTTAAATAACTCTGTAGCTTGTTACCATTTTATGAAATTGATGAAACTAAGTCAAAATTGGCGGCAGGATCAATACAGTGTTAGAAAGAGAAAAGAAAATTGAAAGTCACCATTGGAAGAATCTACATACAATAGACAAAATTTGGCTCAAAACTGTCAAAGTCACCTAAATTGGGATGGTGGTGAAGACTTTGGAGAGATTACATGTCAGAAGTTCAAACCTCACTATTGCAAGGAAAAAAAAAACACCAGCACACACACGTTGGTGTCACCTCAGAAACAAACATTGACTTGGTGGTTAAATGTTGTGACTTTTGAAAACATTTACGCGCATAGGTTTTATAAATTGTTGCTTGATATGGAGCTAATTGTATAAGCAGCCTATAATGAGCTAATGAAACAGTATTCCAAGCTTTTGCATCATTGGAATTGTCCGTGACAACAAAAATGAAAAACAAAAATAGTAGAAAAAATAAACAGAACTTCGCATGGTATTGAGAAAAATACAACAGACACTGTCATACAGTATATCTCCAAAGATGTTAATTTTGTTCTCTTAAGCAATATCTCCGTGTCCAAGGTTTTACCCACAAATATAGTTTCTTCCTCCAGCGAAGGTTACCCCAAGAATATGCTTCCGGGGATGAAATATTTGACGTGTATGAATTATGTCTTCATGGGTGTAAAGCATGGAGATAGTGAGATAAACTAGTTCTGAGTTGGAAATTTGAATGGTAGTGGGATTCAGAGAAGGCCACTTCTGAGCAGATACATCTAAATCAGTCAGGATTCACTCGGGAGAACATTGTAGAAATGATAAATCTCGTCTTGGTCCATGACACCAACCTCTGTCGAGCAAACAGAACAGCAAACTTGCTTGAATGTTTCACCGTTAGTTGAATTAGTGTCATTTCTATCAAATCTTTCACTTCCTCTATTTCTTTTTCTTGATCTTGAAGTATTTTGTTTCAAAACCTTGTCATTCCCGATTTTGCAGTTTGCAACAAATACTGCCCTGTACTGGGTCAAATATTTTTCATGCCTGCAAGAAACTAAAGAAGGTCAGTCATTCAAATCATAAGTCACCACCGACAGGTTAGTCAAACCTGTCACGAACAAATATAGTGTCATTCGACTATATTATTTACTTGGACACGATACCCGCTAAAAAATAATATTGTTTGAAAGCAAACTCTAATTTTTGTGTCCTTTCTATAATAAATTTCTCTGGTGTGTTTGAAATCTATATCAGTAGCGATTGTAGTAGCAGAACATCTGCATAAATATAATACTGATCCATGAGTAGTGCTGCTCATTGAGAAAAGTTCATGCTTGCAGTTGTTAGCCAGGAGAAGATTCCAAAAGTAAAAGGTGAAAAGGCGAAAGTTTAACAGGTTAGTGGATAGGATAGTGATGGCGCTACAAAATTCTTGAACTTTTTCCAAAAACTCATCTTTAAGGAGTAGAACTACTTTCTCCCACTAAAGTGTTAGTTTTTTCAAAATAATTTTTTTTTTCTATGATCGATTAATTTTATCCAGAGACAGAGTATCAAGATGTATACAGAGAAATTTTGAAAAATGTTTACAGTAAAGCAATATATTAGTCTCTTGTCTTTATCAGCAACGCATATTTTCTTATTCCACTCCTCTCCTTACGGGAAGGAAATTTTCCGAACATTAAATGATCATCTAAACAGAATGGATAATTGTGCTTGTCGTCTCTAATTATCACACAACAAAAGCACGCTTCTACAAGGTTTACTGCACTTTGTACTCGTGTAATTATATAAAGAACCTCCAAGTCCATTCGCAGACACAGGTAATAAATCACTGCTCTGGATGAAAACAAATCATTTGTTCAATCTACCAATATAGTAATTCCTTATGCCAAATTAAAATGTTAGTTTAAGTAAAAATATATACGTATGGCCATGCAAGCAAAACAATAACTCAAAAGTGCACCTCTGACATTCTAGGCAGAGGGTGGTGAAGCAAGCAGGGCAGCTAAGCACAGCATCGGAGACACGTCCTTGCCTCTTTTTATGAATCCACTGTTCATTCTTATCATCAAGATCCGGGTCATAAAACTCTGGTTTGGTTGTGTAGTCTATTTCGTCATCATCAGAAACTGGTATTTAAATTAAATAAAGAAAAATTATACGGTTAGCTAGCTTAATGCTGGGTCACATGTTGCAAATGCAGCGGGAAGTTCACGGTATTAAAGAAAGGATAACTTTCCAGATATAATCTACCAGATGAATGATTGTAATGACAGCATTGAGGTCTAAACCTATTGCATCGAGCAAACACACATATTCCAAACTACTGCTCAACCCCAGTGGCTCAAAGAACACACTTTAAATCAAAGAATAAACTACACCAGCAAATGCAACATGTACAAACACCATGCAACTTATTGGGGAAAAAGAATTTAAAGGTATATCAATTGCAAAATATGTATATGGAGTTCACAGATGCCACATGACAATGCTGACTTCAATAGTAATGATAACAACTTCAAAGCAGGAAGTAAAAAAGCAAACAAGGGTAGAATTAGAAACTGTGACTGATTAACCTAAAGCATCAATACATGCCAAGCACACAATTTGAGAAAGAGCTGGACTAAACCAACTGGTTTGATTTATATAAAAGAGATTGGTCAAATATCTGGTCCAATTTAATCACAAATGTAGACTCAAATGATTGGTTAAACTTGTCCTGAGCAGGTCATTTTTATAGTGGTGAATGTTTCTTGAGTTATTTTCATTTTCTTTTTTCAACGAGATAGATGACATCGATTAAAATATTATCATATTATGGACATATATTAGTGTTATTCTTAATGTCTTGAACTTAAGACTGTCACATCTATTAACCTGAAAGTAATTACAATGACTAACAAATGGTATCTTTATTTCTTAAGAAAATATAAAAGTGAGTCAAATACTAAAAGGCAATTCATAACAGCCAAGAGAAAAGTTAAATTATGTTCAAGATACTTGAAATGACTATTTGAACCTGCACTTTTCTCAGCTTCGTTTCCAACATAAAGCTAACCTATCTTGCATCAAACCTCTTAGAAAAAGATCTTGAATCAACTTATTAATCTAATCATGTCCATTATGCTACAATATCCTATCCAAGGTAAGATCCAATCTCTGCTTCGACTACAATCATTCTACTCTTTCAAAACAGTTAGTGAATTACAATTTGAAATGTATTCCATAATCACATCAGCGTTCACTATTATTTGAAGAAAACCATATTAGGGCAGAGTATCTTCTTCTAATCCCGAGTCTCACCAACACAATAGGGTTAGCAGCGATGACTTCCCGCTAAACAAGAAAGGATCAAGATAAACTGCAAGGTAAATTGTGACCGTGTAGTGTCATCTGTAAAAATTCATTGGATGCAAATATATGGTCTTCAATCACAGGGATTTCATAACACCTCTCATCAAATTGGGGAAAACAAGCAATAAGTGTTAAAAAATAATCTGTTACTTTGACATCGAACCAATAAAATAAACTATTCTGATGAAATGAACACACATAATTATTAAAATGAAAAAGATTGAAAGTGCTCAAGCTCAACTGATAATTATCAACTCCAACGTTTTGCATTTTCAGTTGAAGGTAGCATGAAGAATGGAAATGAAAAAGAAAAAGCTGCAAAAGTTTGGGATGGCGAAAATAGTTACCCGTTTGTTGCGAATTGGTGGGTGAATGGGTGACAGTGTTGTCTCTTACGCCATCATCTTCATCCATGTTTCTCTTGCTCAAACTCTCTAAATTTTCAAGACAAACGAATTGAATCCACCCAAGTGCATTCTTTTTTTTTTTTCTTTCTAAAACGTCTATTCATGGAGCTATTAAAGCCCGATAAAATTGGGCCTTAGCCCAACTTTTACCGACCAGATATATGCTTTTTCTTTCTGCACCCATCATAATATTTAAAATAGTCATTTTTTTAAAATATATTTTTGATCTCTTAACTTTCAGTGAATTTTCGAATTAGTCCATCTCGAAACTTTAGACCAATTTAATCCTTCATCTTTTCTAAATACGTGGGTTTAATCTTTTTAATCAAATTTTATTAGGTTTATTTGATGTTTCGTACGCATTCCAAAATTGTATTTGAGTTGTTTATATTGTTTGACACATTTTTGCTTTAATGTTAAGTCAAATACTAGTTTGAAACACGCTTGGAATGTCAAATAAACTTAACAAAATTTGATTAAAATAATTAAATTCATGTATTTCGAGAAATGAAATACTAAATTGGTTTAAAGTTTCAAAATTGACTGATTCCTAAATTCACTGAAACTTAAGGTAACAAACACATATTTAACCCTTCTATTATTTGTAAAGGCGACTTCTTGATTACCTCTCTCAGAAATCTTTTGAAATTTCTGGAAGATTTCTCAAACATATTTTCTAGAAGAAGATTTTCATAACAGAGTGTTTAGAATAAGATTTCTATATTTCATTCAGAATAAGTTTTTTAGAATAAGTTTTCCAGTATGAGATATTTTTCTTAATTAACTTTCTGATACATATGATATGAGCTCTAAAATTAGTGTATCGATGTAAATTATTTTTGACAAACCCTTTTTCTCCTTTCGTAATGATCTATAATGCAAAATATATATTGTGGAAACTAGTTTATGTAATGTGTAGAAAAAGAAATTACCAAATGTGTAATACAATACAAATAATGCATTTTTTTATAAAAAGTCATGAAAAGGTTGGAGGTGTGAAAGTGATAGAATATAATGGGCCTAAATGAATATAAACTTTGACCCTGGAAAGAAAATTGAACTCAAAATTCAATCTTACCAATAAATGTTTTGAATAATAAATAATAATTTTTATTCATTGGTAATTATTTCCATAAATGATTCTATATTTAAATTATTAGGTAAAGAACATAAAAGCTGAATAAAAATAAAACAACGATTAAGAGTCCGTGTGGGGTGGTGGCGCAGTTAGCTAGCGCGTAGGTCTCATAGCTTCTGAGTAATCCTGAGGTCGAGAGTTCGAGCTCTCTCATCCCAATCCTTTTTATTGAAAAAGTTGTAGATTTGTAAAATGGATATGAAAGTATTTAACTTTTATTTTTGGTATGCCATTATTTTTAAACATTTATTTTGTTAGATTGAAGTTCTGACATATATAATTTTTTTGAAGTTAATTCACTACAAATAATTAACTTTACGGAAATAAGAAATACCAAATTCTTATGAATGAATAAAACGTACAAAATTTTAAAGCTGGATCTAGTACTGTGATCAACATGTATTAAATAAAACTTATAGCATTATACTATTTTTAATGTATCAAAATTTTAAAGTTCTATTTCATTGTATTTTTAAGTGTTTCTGTAATCTTATATCAATAATAATTATATTAATCTAATTAATTATTTTATGATTTCACATTATGTTGTTTTGTTAATTTTAATTTTTTTACTCATTTTCCCCATCAAACTAATTATATTAAAATGTGTGATTGTTGGGGAAATTCCAACCATCTATGACTAATTTAATAGTTATAACACGAAGTAACATATATGTATCAACTTAAGTAAAAAAAATATTTTAATGTCATTAATTATGTACAAAATTAATCCTTGTGATAGTTAAAGATGGATTAAATTATTACAGAGGTCTTTATTTCTTTAGTTGAAATCTCAAGTAAGTTTTCTTATTTTTATTTGACTTAATTGAATCTCTATTTTGAAAAATTTATTATAATTATATCATTTCGGTTAGCAGTACACTAACGGTGCTAATTACGTGTCACAATTATAGAATGGGACTAAATGATTCTACAAAGGAAAGAAAATTGAATTCAAAATTTAATCTTAGTAATAAATCTTTTGAATCGTAGATGTGATCTTTTATTCGTTGGTTACTATTTCTATACTTGATTTTATATTTAAATTATTAGATAAATGTAATGATAAAACAGAAATTAGAAATACGTGCGGGGTGGTGGCGCAGTTGGCTAGCGCGTAGGTCTCATAGCTTCTGAGTTATCCTGAGGTCGAGAGTTCGAGCCTCTCTCACCCCAATTCAATTTTTAGTTTTTGAAATTATTTTTAAACATATATTCTTATGAATGAATCAAATATGCAAATCCTAAAGCTGGATGTAGTTATCAATTTTGAATCTTGTTATCAATTTTAAATTTTGAATCTTGTTATCAATATTAAAAAGTTGGACGATTATACTTAAAGGAAAATACACGAAATAACATGTATGTCACAGATTTAATAAAAGAAACATTTCAATGTCATTGATCTTATTTTTAGTTACAAAATTAATCCTTTGTAATAGAGAAAAATAATAAATCATTATGACATTTGTGGGTATTATTTAAATCCGTCATAATTTTAAAGAGATATTTTTTGTATTGATTTGGTAAATATGGATAATATTTATTTTTTAAATTGGATATAAATAATTATTATGTAGATATACATATTTGGTTCGAATTTGTTTCCGTGTTCTCATATTCATGTTGGTTTTTATATCAATTTCTGTTTTCAAATTGTCAAAACATTTTTTATTTTGTAAGTAATATATCTAAAAAACTTTTTTAGTAGTTTTATTTTTATTTTTCTCATTAGTTCCATAACGTTTTTATAAGATACCCGTTTAATAATGTTTTTCCTTTTTGATATTTGATGTTAAAAAAAAGACACGAGTATCTTTTAATATTAAATAAGTGATAATATTGTATTTTTCTGTTGTGATTTTTATGTTTTTGTAAAATATTTAATTGAATATTGAAATAATAAAAAAATGAATGAGTATATAAATAATACGAAAAATTATTACGAGGGAAATACATATATAAGTTATTATAATAATAAATAATAAATAAGACTAAAAAACACTTAATCTTCAATATAATAAAGTTCACTGTAAAAGCGCTATAATAATAAGTATACTAAAAAAGGCACGATATTCAGTAATTAAACACATGGATAGATAATGATTTAATTCATAAGTATAAGATCAAATTTACATGCGAAGTATCTAACAAATAAGTATAATATTTTAATTAATTTTTTATGGACAAGAAGATAACAACTTATTATATATAATTCTTTATAATTCTAAATATACACTATATACAATTAGATATTTTGTATAGAATGCATAATTGTTTTTCTTATTTTATAAGTAAAACATTTCCTATTATAAAATCATCTAAATACCTAATATTCGTTAACAAAAATAAAAAACAAAGAGTCATAATTTGTTTATGTATAATTTGATGAATAAAAAATAATATTATTATGATTGATTGTTAAAATAAATTGTTTACATAAAAATATTTTCCAGATTTTGATTGGGTCGTCAAGAAGTAGTTTCTGAGGTAGATGAGAAAATCTGCAATGACCAATTCAGAGTGGGCTCATTGGCAGGAATAGGAAGAAAGTCAATAAAATCGAGTGGACAATATATTAGTAAATAGTATTTAGAAAAAAAATATTGACTTTTCTACACCGTATTTATATGAACATTGAGAATATAGGTTTTGTTGATATATATCTCTTCTAATAATGTAATAACCACACTTCTTTCGCATATTTCAAGGATCTTTTATTATTATAATAATTGGGCTTCTTCAAGTAAATAAGTTCTATATATATTTGTAATACGTGAAAATGAGACTAATTTACTTTTATCATATATAATTTTCAAATAACCTTATTTCATTTAGTATACAATAATTTCATAAATATTAGATTGTTATTGAATATAAATATTATGCTAAATATGATAAATCGGACATGACTGCTGTACTGTTTTTGTAATTAATTTTTACTAGATAAACTCTTAAAATTTCTTTTAGGAACTAGATATATCCTAAATGAACCAATATAATCTTCCGCTTTTTTTTTTTTTTATTCATGCTTCTCTTCAAATTGTGCTGTATTTATTGTGTTGTTTTTGCATTTAAAATATATTAATTATGATATTAATTTTTATATATTTCAAATTATTAGAATCTATATATTTTAAATATTAATTTTTATATATTTCAAATTATTAGAATCTATATATTTTAAATATTAAACTACGGAGTGAGCTTTGTTATCGATTATAAATATTAGAAAATACTAACAATCAGTACTTGGATAGTTTATATCTGTAAAATCAGTATAGACAAGAAACATATATAATATAATTTAGAACAACATGCGAGGTACCCATCTAACATAAATTTACAAATCAAACTGATTAAGCTCAGTCTGATGCTAAAATCTAGACTTATAGAAAATTTAATCGTGTTTTTTGCTTTTGAAGGAACTAAAAAGAACCAAATAATTAGTCCTACAACATCCAGCATAAACTTATTTCATCATGCCTAAGCAAACGTTTTTACTATGTGAACTATGTTTATAGAAAAGGTGTAATCATGAAACTCTAAATAAAAAGGTTTACTATTTGTTGGTTCTTTTATAAAAATGGGTAACTTTGACTTATTTATTATTAAAATAAATCAGTTTATTAATTAATTATTAATTTATTAATGATTTAATTAATTTTTTTTACAAAATTGAATTGTTTTAATTTATTTATTATAAAGATAGATCAATTTACTGATTGATTAATTATACCGTAGATTTGAAATTTAATTCTCTCTACTTTTTTCAACTTTTCAAAAAAAATTAAAATTTTATATATTTTTAAAAAATAATATTTTAATAATTTGATTAAGAATATTTTAAATAAAATTTCATTATTATAAAATTTAAAATAAAATGAAACAATAAAATTTAAAATATAAGTTTTAAAATATCAAAATTTTTATAAAACTTTATTTAAAATATTTTTAATCAAATATTATTATTCTACATTTTATAATCAAATTTTATAATAAAATGTAATAATAAAATTTAAAATGTTAAGTTTTAAAATATTAAAATTTTAATAAAATTTTAGTTAAAATGTTTTTAATCAAATTATTAACAATTTATTTATAAAAAAATATATAAAACTTTAAAAATTATATAAAAGTTAAAAATAAATAGAAAGAAGTCAAATCATTAGTAATCTAACTGTCATGTAATTATATAATTAATTATTAAATTAACACATTTTTGTAACAAAATATTTGTAATAAATGGGTCAAAATGATCATTTTTGTAAAAAAACCACTATTTGTGTTTCAAAAATACTATTCCATGGTTTAGATTATACTTGTCAATTACTCTCTAATGTTTAATCAAAGACACTTCTGACCTAATAACACATACTAATTAATTAATCTTAGTATATTATTTTAATTATTATTACGAAATGTTTCATAAAAAAATAATAAATTGCTTCTAAAATGTATATTATATTAATATTAATAACATAAGGTTTATTTAACTTTTGAGTGATCTTTTTAAAAACCTTTGTTCGAATGTAAAGACTCTATTAAGATCCAAACTTCTATAATTTTATATTTACATTTCACAGTAAGTACAACTCTTGTAAAATAAAAAAGAAAAGGTTTCTTATAAAACTAAAATCTTATTTAGACTTTAAGATTTTGACTAAAACCCTTGCATGGAGATGTTATTGGTGTGACTTAAAAAGTCTTCCATTCGAAGGTGTATTAACGAAAGCTTATTTCCTAATCAGCCTGGTAAAACACTGGAAAACAGGCAAAGACTTCTAAAATGGTAAATTTCGAAATTAAAACGTTTTATACACACATAGGAGAAATATAGACCATGACTAAATATGAAAAGGTAGATGATCTGTACAAAATAACACAGTACCTAAAGTCTCAATAATTGTGAGCTTTCATGAAATCCGCTTGGATCGAACAAAGTTCATGTTCATGGCCACGCAAAATAACATCTCTTACAATCCTCACAAGGACTTCTGCAAACATGGCAACGATAGTAATCTATTCACGGAGCCCTTAGCTGCACAAAATAGTTTCCAGATTTTTAAGCACGAACAATACCTGCCTGCAGATACAAACTAACTATCACCACTTGATATCAACATACATCAAACTGAAAACCAAACATAGACACAATTATGTAACAGTTTTATGGCCATGTATAGACAGAAACAATGATCAAGCAATATGTAAGACAGTTCAATAGAGTGCAAAATATGACAACAGAAATGTTAAACAGTAAAATTCGACGGGAAACAAAATTTCCCATCTATTTTGTTTCTCCGAGAGGAACAACAAGCACCATTTATTCAGTATTTCTTAAGATTCCCGACCAACATTAGAATTGAATGAGGCTTTAATGGAAGATAATCCGCCCCGCCGGCTTTCACCATTAAGTTGCAAAGCAGTAGTGAATCTTCATACTTGAATCAATTAAACGTTTAATTGCCTTCAATATCCTAAATTCTATTTTCATTTTTCTTCATCCCCATTTCATTCTACTAAACACAGAGCCTTAACTAAAATTGGAAAAGGAAAACCCATTTACATGAAGTGCAAGACTCCAGAAGTAAATAAAATAGTTAGTTCAGAAATTTAAACCTCCTTCTCTTTATTCCTGCATACACCACTGTGCAAGAGTGCGGGACAAGCAGCTCCACGGTCAAAAGCTCTCAACAAAGAGTTACCATTACAAACAATACATATGGATTTCAGATAAAAATATTGAGTAAAGGAGCTATAAACATGGAAACTATACAGAATAAAAAAAAGCTGGGATACACGTAACAGAATATAACCAGTTTAACGATCTATTCAGATGCAGTTAAGAGCATTAACACCCAAAATATAAAAATGACCACAGAATGAAATATACAGAATAAGTTTTTAAAACCACTGAGAATAACCATAACCAACTCAATGGCTCAAAGATTGGCTGATGTACAAGAAGACATGTTTATTTTCATGAGCATTAAAGCTTCGTCACTCTCTGTAGAAATAAAGCACGGGAATTAACCTCAAGATCGAAGTTGGGCATCAGAACAACCAAGCCTAACAAGCTAAAATCAACAAGCTTAAATGCCACCAATTGTCAATCAAAGCACAATAAGCTTGAAATCAAAGTAAAACCAATGAACGTACAACAACCGAAATCATATAAAACAAATAAAATACATAACCACTTACACAAATTTCAATCCCAACCTTCCCATCCCCTTTCGGGACTGTCCTGCGCAGAGTCACCTCCATCAAAAGGATGCCGCAAATATATTCTAACAGTCCGGTGAACAGGTCTACCATTTCCCCCACTCGCGCCACTGCCACTATCGCTCACATCAGACCTCGACCCACCATCGTCGCCACTGGTCCGCGTCCGATTCTCATAATCTGCGTCATCGGTGGGCAATTCATACCGACAAACGGGGCAAGAGTTATGCAGCTTAAGCCAAGGAATGAGGCAGTCAGCATGATACGCGTGCTTGCACGGCATCTGCGTCACCTGCGTGCCCTTCTCGAACTCGTCCTGGCAGACCGCGCATTGGTTCATTTCCGAGTTCAGCAACTCGTCGTCGACGGTGATAGTGGGGAGATTCTCGACGGCGTCCTTTGCGGCCGGTGGCGTGCCATAACGGTTAGGGTCGTTGTCGGCAAGCAGCTGAATCAACTGCTCGAAGCCGGGGCCGAGATAGTAGTCCCCTAGGTTCGGCGGGGGGTTGGGGCGGAACCCCGTGTCGGAATTCTGGCCGAAGGAGAATTGAATGTTAGCGCCGTCGGCGCGAAGGTTCTGCAGGTAGTTCTGGAGGTAGGTCCTTGGGTCGAACATGTCGGCGGCTTCGCGCCGGGTCCTGGAACCCGCGTTGAGCAAGAGAGGGAGCATGGTATCTATTAAATCGAACGGGAATTCAGGATCCATAGATTCCCCCCCACTCTCATGGGTGAAATTAGGGTTAGGGTTATGACTATGGTTATTAGGGTTCCATTCCTCCACGAAACCTTCCAGACAGATCGGGCAGAACGGTTCCGACTCATCGGTGCACGTGATCCTCTGAGTGCACACGTGACAGAAAAATGGCTTCCCACTGTCCCCGCCGGAAGACATCATTGGTCGTCTTCTTCGTCGTCGTTAATCGCAACACAACCTCTCGTCTTCTCTCTGGTTTCGCTATTTTCTCTCTCTCTAGATGATCGAGGAAGATCTCTTTCTATATAACCGGCCGGGCCCATTTTATTGGGCCTAACCCAAAAACAATAGTTCGGCCCATGAAATGTATATGGAAATTAGAATAGATATTTATATTTATCTAATATTTATAGTTACTTTCTGCTCCTTAATACAATCATCTTCTTTGGGAAAAATCCTCATCGGTAGATTATGTGTAGTCTCATTTCGAAGTCACACTGTCACTTGCCACACCTCCCTCTGCCACCCACTCGCACGAGGTAGAGTTATTCATTTTTCAATGTTGCGTTTTATGTGTATGTGTATGTGTATGTATGGTTCGGTGATTCAACGTGTTGTGTTTTGTTTGTGTAGCAATGGAATTACGATGGTGAGGATGAGTGGGAGAATGGAGGTGGTGTGTCGGGGAATGTTGAAACCGAGGAAGTTCATGCAGAGGAGGAGGAAACTGGAGGTTTTCAAGGATCCTGCGGATGAGGCTCACCAGAAGAATTGGAGGAGAATCATGACTGAAATCGATGAGTCCGGTTCTGCTGTTTCTGTTCTCTCTTCTGAGAAGATTAACAACCAGGGTGTTCCTAAAGCCCTTATTGTTGGTACCTTGATTAGGTTTAAACAACTCAAAAAGTGGAACCTTGTCGTTGAGGTATACAGTTCAACTTTTCTTTTGGTTTTAGTTGTACATGAGTCTAACTTCTTTATTACACGATTCTTTAGATTCTTGAATGGCTTCGGACTCAAAACTGGTGGGATTTTGGTAAGATGGATTATTTCATGCTTATCACGGCATATGGGAAGCTGGGAGACTTCAATGGTGCCGAGAAGATCTTGGCTTTGATGAATAATAATGGTTATGCGCCAAATGTTGTATCTCAGACTGCACTTATGGAAGCATATGGAAGAGGAGGCAGATATAACAATGCTGAAGCGATATTCCGAAGGATGCAGAAATGGGGTCCTGAACCTTCTGCTTTAACATACCAGATAATACTTAAAACATTTGTTCATGTGAGCATACATCTTTATTTTATTAATCCTTTACACTTTTACTTTGAAATTAATTCCTCTTATGAGTTATGGCCGCTAGGTGGTGTTTGTGCTGGTGGTTTTTGTACTTGTGTTACCCTGAGCTAAATTTTGAATAAAAGTCAAATATAATTGATGCCCCGCCACTTAAAGTAAACCACCTTGATGGAAATTGAATTTGATAGGAGGAATGTGTTCATTGTTCGCATATAAGTCTAAGCTGTGAATGAGGCAGCAACAATGACTTACCATGATTGTTCAATTCCCACACATCTCCCATGATAACTATGTTGAACTCGGTGAACATTTCTTAAATATTTTACAGACTGCTATTGAGTCTCTTGACTTTCAGTTTTACATTTATATTGATTCACTTACAGGGGGACAAGTTTAAAGAAGCTGAAGAAGTATTTGACAATTTACTGAATGATGAAAACTCGCCTTTGAAACCTGACCAGAAGATGTTTAACATGATGATTTATATGTTTAAAAAGGCTGGAAGTTATGAAAAGGCCCGTAAGACATTTGCACTGATGGCTGAACGAGGAATTGAACAATCTACAGTAACTTATAATAGCTTGATGTCTTTTGAAACAAATTACAAGGAAGTTTCGAACATATATGATCAGGTATTCGCATGTTTATCACACACAACATTACTTTCTGAAGTCTGAACAAGCCTACTACTTCAACATCATATTATTTTTATCATTTCCAAATGAGGAAGAAACTGGTTTTGACTAACTTGTGTAACAAAAATGGTCTTGTCATATTCTGCATGAACAGTAACACGTTTAGGTACTTCAATTAAATTGTAAATCTCCTTCTTCATACAAGATAACCCATACATCTTAAAAATAGACTCAATTTTCAACTGTTTTGGCTTTCTACTTTTGTTGTATAGGCACGAACGGTGTCACGTTTCTCCATATAGAGGATTCGTTGTAGATTTAATTTCTGCAAGTAGATTATTTGAAATCTGTTTTGGTTTGCAAACCTTTCTCCGTGCTAGTTCAGTCAGATTTTTATTAAATTATGAGAATGGCGAAATTAAATCCTTGCAAACATCATCTACTTGGACTAATATTGTCAACATTTTGGTGGACATAATTTATTTAATCTTGAGGTATTTTCAAGACTTTCCATTAGTTTTCATCTTTTTTCTCTGTACCCCCTTTAATTTCTTGCTTATAATTAATTCATCAGATTTTGAAGTGAATGCCTAATTTTAGATGCAAAGAGCTGATCTCAGACCTGATGTTGTGAGCTATGCCTTACTTGTGAGTGCATATGGGAAGGCCCGGAGGGAAGAAGAAGCATTAGCTGTATTTGAGGAAATGCTTGACGCTGGAGTCAGGTATGTCAGGGAATTGAACTATTAATGCGGAAAATGAATAGCAAGCTGTGTAATTTTAATTATCAGCTTCGTAACTATTAGTTACTCGATGGATTTTAGTAGCCTGCTAGTCACGTATTCAAACTCCTATACCTGCAATCACTATTCGTAGCTAAATATCTACCACTTAAACATTGGTAAGTCTTGTTTGTTGCTATTATGAGAAAATCATTGAAGTGTTTAAATGCCCATCCTTACTATATCCACCTCAACTCTTATCTTCTGTTCTTATACAGATAGTTCTTCTCCTCCAAAAAATCTTGGATAATAAGAGACTTATTTTTATTTAAATTGGCTACTATTTATTTTTAGAACTTTTATTTTCTGAATATGTTGCTAAATTAGATACTTTTTTTATTTCTGATGCATTGATATGTGATATTTCGTCCCATATCGGATGCTTGTCTGTATTCTATACCTATCAAATTAAGATACATTCCAATACTTTATGGATGCGTGTCCAAACCATATACTTAGTTATGCTTGCTATTTAAAAAATGAAAATGAAATGCCAAATAGGAATCAAACACGAGTCAATTTGTGATGTTCAAAAATAAGATTCATTTAAATGTATATGCACCTTCTGAGAAGGATTCAAATATAGGGAGCAATGCTCAGTGAAACTTAGTGAAGGTTGATTAGGTATATATATGGATTTAGAATTTCTAGTTTATCTTTATTAATTTTTAAGAAATATATTCTTAATTTAATTCTTTTTAAGACATATCGGGTCTTCTATTTTTAAGAATTAGTGTATCACCAAATCAAATACTAGTATCACATGCGTGCATTATAGGGTTTCATTTTATTTACTAAATGATCATTATTTTTATTATCATAGAAGTTACCATGGTCTCTTCTTTTTCACAGGCCAACTCGGAAAGCTTACAATATTTTACTTGATGCATTTTCTATATCGGGTATGGTGGAGCAGGCTCGGACCGTGTTTAAGAGTATGAGAAGGGATAGGTGAGTTGCATTTCCTTTCTTCTTCAGTCTTTATTAGACAAAAATAAATTATACATGTTTGGTTCTCCATGGTTATATTTGTATTTCAAATTAGTCATGGTCATTTTTTTGTATCAATTTTGTTCTCCAACTTATTTTTTATTTGGTCAACTTTTTTTCACCACTCAGGGAAAGCTTTTTTAGGGGCATTGATTCTTTCTGGTAATTGAGTCGCAATTGACAGTTAAATATCTGAAGGAGCTTTCATTTTGAGTAAATATAGGACTAAAATGAAACTTAAAAATAAGGTTAGCAGACTATACAGAGAAATATAAGGTTCAAGGTTCATTTTTCTTCCACCTCTCTGCTTTTTTTATTCCTCACCTAATAAAAAAGAGAGAGAATTATTGGGGGTACTGTTTTTTTTTTTTCCTTGGAAAAACACATTCACAACACAATTACTGTGGTAAGGGGAAAACAATGTGGGAATAAGAGATTTGAGGCAAATTACAAAATGAAAAACCCAGTCAAACAGCCAACTAAGAATCAAGCATGGATATGGATCCATGGCCCTCCTTTTTTATGTAGGAGGAAAAATAAACTCAACGAATACTATTGTTCACTAACGATTAAGGAGGATCTACAGTAGTAAATAAGAAAAAAAAATGAAATTTATGTAAAATACCTTTTCTCCATCAAAGCGCAGGTCATCTGAAAGGCCAAATACCAATGATGGATTGTGAGTGAATTCCCATACTGGTTTCTGAAATGAAAGTGTCAATTGCTTTAAATTCTGGTTTTTTTGAATCCTATTTTAGTCAGTCTTTGCAAAAAAAATTTCACTAACGATAAAATTTAAGGACTAAAACAACATTTTGTAAAGCCAGGGACATAATGAGATCATGCACGAAGCCGATGGCATAATGTTGGAGACTTATCCAGCAGTTAATTAATAGATATAGGTTTTAGGTATGGTCAGAAATAAACATCAAACATAATTTTCACAAATTCCAATGAATCCATATGGAAAAAAATTTCTCTTGATGGATTGAGATGAATGGACAGTTAGTGTTTGCTAACATAAATCTAAACACACTATTCAAATTCATGTACCAAGTGAATTTGAATTGTAGAATATATTCCTGTCTATATTATTATTTAGTGTACAACACTTAGCATTCTCCTCGTATCATTGTACTTTACCCACGCAGATTCTTTCCAGATCTTTGCTCATACACTACCATGTTATCGGCTTATGTCAATGCATCGGATATGGAGGGTGCTGAGAAGTTTTTCAAAAGATTGATACAAGATGGTTTTGAGCCTAATGTTGTCACTTACGGAACCTTAATGAAAGGGTATGCTAAGATAAACGATCTTGAGATGTTGATGAAGAAGTACGAAGAAATGCTTGAGCGGGGAATAAAGGCCAATCAGACAATTTTGACTACTATCATGGATGCATATGGAAAAAGTGGAGACTTCGACAATGCTGTTCATTGGTTTAAGGAAATGGAGTCTAATGGAATCTCTCCCGATAAGAAAGCTAAAAATGTTCTTCTATCTTTAGCAAAAACTGATCATGAAAGGGAAGAGGTTAATGAGCTCATAGTGCATTTCAGTGAAAATAAAAGTTTACCTAATGGTAGTGGCGTTGTTAGATTTGTTGAGGAAGACGACGAAGAAGATAATTATGAATATTTTGATGATCAGCTGACCAAGGCTTACGATGAACATACTGCAGAGGTAAGTTGATTAGTGTCAAGTCCCTTGGGATCTACACACTACAATTTTTGTACACTATGTAATTGTGGGGTTATTGTATTTTGTGGTATTATCAAGCAATTGAAAGTATTTTAACACATACCATCTTGACTACTTAGCATGTCTTGTTTTGCCATTGTTAATATGGGACTCAGATCACATTTATTCCAAATGCGTTATTAATTAATGCAGTGAATTCCTTTTGCAAACTTTCCAGCGTCATCAACAGTAACTCAAACGTGCCTTTATCCATCAACTTGAGAGGGTTTTCTTCAATTCCATCCTGTGTACGTGCCAAGTAACAATATTAGGTACATTAGCTTACTTTTAAAAAATTAGTGTAACCTATGCTGAATCTTTAGTTTATATCGAGCCCTTAATTAATTTTGTTTTTCATTTTTTTCATGAAAATGGAATTGGAGGTTTGGAATCATAAATACATTGCGATATCACAAATTAAGGGTACTTATGAAGTAAAATTATGTTTGGTTTAAAATATATATGAGTCAATAGATTACCCTATAATTGATCTATTAGATAAATTATATTTCCATTTATTAGAACACAGGATTGGACCATGAGATGTCAGATCATGATTCGTGATCGGACTCTATCCGATCCGTTTAATTTATAAAGGTACACAATTCCCCAATGTTCGATACTATTAGACAAAATGGCTTTCAATAAGGGATTTTGTAGATGATCGACCAATAAGTTTTTTATTTTTATTTTTTAATTGGCAAAGTTAGTGGTTATTATTATTTTTTTATTTTGTCTTTCCATATTTAGATTTGCATTGGTTTTTGAGAACTTGCTTCATAAGTTTAACATGTATTTGGTTTGGGTCATATTTTTTATTTTTTTCATTGTTTAATAAATTTTCATGTTATGATAAATAATAGATGTGATATGAACCGTTAATTCAAAGCACATAAAAACACCTAACTTTGCAACACTTTATTCTAAAAAATTAAAATATTATTTTGAATTATAAATAACTTACTACCATTAATTAATGACCAAATTAAGTATTGTTTATAAAACAATAATTTTTATAAATTTTAACTAACTAGTTTTTATCCTAAATCCTTAAAATAAGATATTAGTTCTAACGAATAAAATAATAAACACAAATAATAATATTAATAACATAATACATGATTAAATCACGTAAAAAAATAAATTATTGTCAGAGAAATTATTTAATTTTTATAACTCATTCTTATGAATTACATGTTATTATTAATATATTTTACATTATAAAATAAGTTCTTACTTAAAATTTTGTATTTAAAAAAAAACACTTAAAATATATAACACTTTTGTGGGCATTTGTTAGTTCAGAAAATGGACATTATTTCTTTTTTTGAATTACTAATATTTTTTCACTCTTTTTTAAATTTATTTATTTTTCTCTTTGTATCTCACACTCTCAAATTTTATTTTGGGGTTTAGAATGAATGAGTTTCGACCCTGAATAGAACAGAAATTTACACAGCTGAAACAGCATCATTTTAGCACAAACTTCCTTCACCGCACTATGCTGTATTTGCAGCTTCCGATTATACAATTGTACAAGCCTGTTAAACAAAAGTTCTCCCCCGTACACTTTTCATACAAGACATGGAAACAAAAGTCTCATAGAACAAGTCGGAATTTTCAAGCATGAATGAATATGATGATGACTATGAAACTGATATCGATTTCAATAAATCATCAACGTACACTTTAAGTTTACTTTTTGTAATTGCACCTTCCCTTCTGCTTGCTGGAACTTCTTCCCCGTTCTTGAACAGTAATAACGTTGGTAATCCATAAACTTTATACTCTTCAATTAGCCGTGGGTTGGCATCATGATCAATCTTCACAACAGTTAATCGGTCTTCATATTCCTGCAATTTATTATATACAAAAATTCAGGGGAGAAAAAAAATTATGAACCTAAAGAACACTTTGACACTAGTTTCTGGGAAAATCTTGATATATGTTTCACATTCAGAGAAAATTCTGCTCCATCAATCATGAATAAGAATGATCCAACCATAACTAATGGTCAGAAAAGCAATTTTTGGATTATTTCAGAGGAGTGTTGACAAAAACACTCTAACACAAACTTTCTCCTATTAGTTTAAATTTATTAAAACTATAAAATCACAAGTGAGATTCATTAAATATAAGATCTACACAATTTTTGTCATTTTTAACTACCAAACGCTGGTTCAAGGGCTTTTTAAATTCTTTCAATGATGGAAAGTCTGATTTCTTGTCATCATTTGAAACCAGGGAACAGCATCTTCTTCAATGGGTTCAGCTGCTATTACCAGTCATGCTCATCAGGAACTTCATAATAAACTAAAAATTGTTCCGTCAGTTATATCCATGGTAAACCTGAGTACCATGAAACTTCGGAAACACAAATTTAACATTCCTTACATTAAAGGGTTGTTCAAATGGGTCTACAAAAGGGGTTCCAAATTCACCATGGTCTTTACCTATGATTGATTGAGTTTTATTTAGCTAACAATTCCAGATGATTTTCTGTTGTTTCCAATTTGTTATCAGAAATTTCAAATTTGAAAAGTGTAGTCCTGACATCATTTTTTAAAGGCATCGCCATAAATTTTTCACAGATAACAAACTATTAATTCAGAATCCGATTTCCAGAAAACCAAATTCTGAACATGTTTTTGGTATTTATATTAAAAAAACATGTGTTAAATAAAATAATATTCAGAATTCGGTTAACCGAAAACCGAATTTTGAACAAGCACAACATGCTATCTGAGTAAATAAAAGCCCTAGTATGCTATTTTGATAAAAAGAAAAGAAAAACAAATTGACAGTGAGCTATTTTTGTAAAAAATTCCATCCACCACCCATTTAAGGTCTTTTTGATCAGTTGCTAACTCCTTGAATCTCGTTTTGTCAGCCAATTAACAAAAAGACCAACCTAACAGTAAACTCAATGCAACAAATAGGCAGTATCAGACGATGAAAGAGTAAATCTCCATTCTTTATATATCAAAGCAGAATTGCTAGAGAAAAATGTGACAAATTAACAATCCTCTAGTAGACTACGAGTCTATTTGGACAAGTTTATCTACAAGCACTTGAAAGAAAAAAAGAAAAAGAAAATCAAATTAGCTTGCATAAGGTAATTTTGTAGAAATTTTTAACTCCTCCATTGTCATCACCCTTTTACACAAAAATCACTGTTAGGGAATTTCCTAAGCAAACTTCTCACACATTTCTCATAATTTCTCATAACTAGTTTGCTATGAATTCCCAAGAGAGCTTTGCGTGAAAAGTTACCAATTGAAGTGTTTTTCTAAAATCTTGGACGACTTTCTTTAAAAACTTGAAACATCTGTTTCTGGAAACAAACCAGTTTTATAGAAAAGGCAGAAAAAATGTTTAACAAACACACACAAAAATTAACCTGCAATCAAGAATTCAGATGTTATACACAGCAGCAACGAATCAAGAAAACGTCCCAAAGAATGCATAAAGGTGGTTAACTAACAGAACAATAGTAGCTTCTGCTATAGGAAGCAAAAGAAAATGGGAATTAGAGAGAGAGAGAGAGAGAGAGAGAGAGAGAGAGAGAAAAAACCTTAGCAAGGGATTCCATAGCCGGAGAGATGAGACGGCAAGGACCGCACCAAGTGGCGACGAACTCAACCAGAACAGGACGTTTCGCCTCCAACACCGTCTCTTTGAATTGGCTCTCGTTAATCTCCGCCACGCCGGCACCGCACGTCACCGTCAATTGAGGAACCGCAGAGGAGTAACTCCGGAATCCGCGTCTTGTTCTGTGAGACCAGAGCCTCTGCCTCGCCGCGACCGACCAGGAGCTAGAGACAGGAACAGAGTACGAGGTTGACGCAGATGCAGAGACTGTACGCACCGGAACCGGAGGGAGTGACAGTGTCACGGCGTCCATGTGTTGTGAATGAAACGATAAAGGAAAGGAAAAAGTTACGACGAAGAATCAATGTTATTTTTATTATCTGTTTTCTCTTCCCCAATTATATATAACATTAAAAATAAATATTCGTTATTTTGTGGCCACATACATAGATCATACACCACTGCAATATTCCTCACACCGATTCAGGGCCATTCACCATCAAATTAATTAAAAATTCTCAACATAGTTTTTGTCATAACACCACAAAATTAATTAAAAAAACACACACACACATAATTAAACAGAAAAGTACCAAATTGGAATCATTTTATCTGAAGTTATCCTTCTATGAGTTGTGGTGTTACTACCAAATTTATAAACAAGAGAATTCCTTATACAGAAGACATTGATTTGGGTTTCATGTGATAAAAATTTATGTTTGAGCTATAAAATTATGATAGTCTTACTTAAAGTGTAACATTAGAATGCGTGTAATAAATTACATTTAAGATTATATTATAGTCTATCTTTTAGTGAATTAGACGTTCTACTTCTCGCTAATTTTTAGACCTTTTTTATCTTAATTATTTTAATGATTTTTTGTTGTCTTGGTTGTTAAATTCTTCATAGGATGACATACAATACATGTTTTTTTGAATATAAGTTATTGTATAATTCAAATTCTTTCTCTTTATCGATCTTACTCGTTCTATATGTAAAGATGAACTGAAATTAAAAGAATAAAAAAATGTTTTATTAAAGTAAATGAGTATTGCATTGTGTTAAAATATATGTATTCGATGGAAAGAAGATAATTGAGTATCTAAAGTTATTGGGTTATATATATATATATATATATATATATATATATATATATATATATATATATATATATATATATATAT
>Ga0214545_1000819_pt1 | contig 53995 bp, 26 predicted proteins | sample CNSS4metaG_FD_160064 | JGI IMG/M metagenome (GOLD analysis project Ga0214545, IMG submission 160064) | Root nodule microbial communities from cowpea collected in UCLA plant growth center, Los Angeles, California, USA - CNSS4 | ecosystem: Host-associated > Plants > Roots > Nodule | place: USA... | reverse complement strand
TATATAAAGTAAAACCGTCATTGTTATTTATATTCTTTTATTTTATTACATTTTTTCATTTGTATTTAAAAAAATACATTTTCGGAAATAATAAAATTGAAATTCATTTTGAAAGAATTATTTCTTTAAGACTTATGAAAACCTTTAAAAAAATCTAAATAATGCAAAGAAAAGTAAAAAATGTAAATAACAATTATTTTTGGACCAAATAAGCCCACTTTACAAGGGGGCTAGCCCAAAGAAGCATCAAGAGTATGTATCATACGGATAATGTATGTACGGATAAACTTTCCCATAACACTTTTACAGAGAAATATACAAAGGAAATAAAATACATTTTTCATAAACTAAAATTAATTTATTATTCATAAATTAATTTTTTAAAAGAAATAGAGAGATCTATACATTTTCCTAAATATATTTTTAGTAAAGTTTAGTCAGATACGTTGTCTAGCTTTTGGAAGTTATTGTAAGGTTTGTTTTTGTTGTGAAGTTATTAATAAATCTCAGTTAATCCTTAATTAATTAGAGATTAAGAAATTGAAACTGTGTTGTTGTTTTTAGCCACACATGAATGCAACAATAGTCGTTGATACAGAATAGAAGCCACACCTGTAATCAATTTTGAATTAGCATATACTATGATGTTTTGGGACCTTTCAACATTAAATTTTACCTCCTTTTTAGATTCTCGTTGTCTTAAAATATTCATAATCTCAAACAAATTCCAAGCAGTAATTCCTATTGAAAACTAGTCAAAGCTTGCAGATTGATGGAACAGAGTGCAAATCTTGGCTCGTTGCAGGTTTAAATAAACTTTTATTTTGCTTGAAAAAGTAGAAATATGGTTATACATGTCAATTAATTTTGTATAAAATCAGATCAGATATAATATAATACTATAGCAGAGGTTCAGATTTGAAAATGCATAAACAACTTGCAAATTCCTAATCACATGACTCCACACAGCACCATATCAGCAGTCACCAAAGTGTGGATAATGGTTTTATTACATAGATATTCGACACCAATAAATCATAAATAAATTTATATATAAATCATACATAAACTTATATATGACACTAAACACAATTTCAACTTAAAATTTTAAAATAATACATTTATAGATTTTTTTTAGAACTAAATATATTTTTGGTTTTTTAACTTTTAATATAAATTAAAATTAGTCTATTTTCAAAATTTTGGATTAATTTAATCTCCAATTTCTTAAAATACATAAATTTAGTCATTTTAACCAAATTTATTAAATTTATCTAATTTTTCAAATGTGATTTTATGATAGTATTTGAGTTGTTTATACTGTTTGATACATTTTTACTTCAATGTTAATTAAGAAACGCGTTTGAGATGTCAAATAAACTTCACAAAATTCAGTTAAAAAGACTAAATTCATATATTTTGCAAAATAAAAACTAAATTGATCTAAAATTAAAAAGAAAAAACTAATTTTAATTTTTACTAAAAAAATTAAGAAATTAAAAATATATTTAATTTTTTATATAATATGAGACTTAGAAGGACTAATAAGAAGATTTAGAAGAAACAATAAGAGGTGGAAAAATAAGAAAAATGATTTTTGATGACTGAATTTTGACAACTTACTCTAACAATGTTATTTTTTAAATGATTTTTCATTCTTTTATTTTTTCATTCTTAATATTTCAGAACTATTTAGAAGACGACGTCTTATGTTGTCATGATTTTCAAAAAAAAATAATGGGCAAAATGAGGCCCCTCGAACCGATGAAGGTGATGTGAGAACCAATGAATGAATGTGACTTGTAACCCCACAGAACAAGAGCAATCTCTAATAATGCAACACAATTCAATGAATAAAAAATTAAGGCACCAAAGCAATCAAATAGCCTTGTTTTGTGTTGACCATGTTACTCTCTCCTATACTTGCTCCCTTGGGTTCTGTTCTTCTGAAGCAGCCCCCTCGTGCGTCAAGAAAATCAATTTGCATTTTTTGCAGGTTGCGTTTATGACCAGCCAATTCAAGCTGTAACTATGCAAGGTGTGCACAAGTACCAATGCATCGTCACCATGTGCTGATATGCATGTGCTTCTTCAATTCCCTCTCAACCAACGGAATATACACAAAAGCTATCTAAAGGGTATATGCACACAAATCTAATACCCTTTAAGCTTCTTTTGCTACATGTTAAGGTGTTTGTTTGATTCATTATAAGGTTTGCCACAGAAGAAAATAAATGTTTTAAACTTTAGTACCAGAATGTGACAGAAAATAAGGAGTAAACTTGGTAGAGAAAACATTGTTATCTCTAGTGGGTTTTTCTGTGAGCTCAAATGGTCAAACAAAAAAATGTAATTAGATAAAGCTCACACAATTAGGTCTCTATCACACTTGGTTTGTTTCAGATACCATTATTGCAAGAAATATTAAACAAACGAATTCTTTATTTCGGACAATTATATCAAAGTTGACTTTAGATTTGTATTATGAATGATCGAACACAAGTGTTCTTTTCCTTGAATCATCATCCTTGTATGTTTGGACAAATATTGTGTGAATTAGTCCATCACAAAATAAACAATTAAATAATTAACTCGCCTTCTAACACGAAGAATTAGTGTAGTTATTAAGCATTTTGCAGTTAACTTACATGTTTAATCTGTAATGCATGTGAAAGCTTGTAAGAATAACAGCAATCATAGTATTCGAAGAAAAGAAAAGAAATCTTGACAGGAAAAAAGAACACTGAATCCAATGAAATAAAATAATGATGCAAAGGGAATACCATGGCCAACTCAACCCTGAATGAAAATGAAGTTGAATTGAAGTGATCCAAGTCACTTTAGTTCTTTGAATCTTTGGCTTTTTTTTTTTTTTTTTTTCTGCTTTTGATCTTTGAAACTTCCAATGGAATGAATACATTGGCAAAAGCTGGAAGGTACAAAATTACAGCTCCAAACAAGGTGTAACAGACAAGGCTTAGAATCCTCTATGGCTTGCTTTTCACTCATAAAGTTACATTCCAAAGAAAAAAAATAAAGAATAAGTCCACTTGCACCAACCTATAAGAATATCACCCCCACCATCTCTGTTCCTCCTCTGTTACCACTCTGCCCAAAACAGAGCAAAACAGAGGATCCACTTCATCACTCCGAATGGATCCTCCACCTCTCTCCGCCGCCACCACCACCACTCATAAGCACCATCCTGATTCGGTAGAGTCTTCGTCTCCACGTTCCCGCAATGCAGAAACATGGAATGATGAGAATCTACCGGTGGTTCCCGGCGCCAAGCTGCGCCTCATGTGCAGCTATGGTGGCCACATCATGCCACGCCCCCACGACAAGACTCTCTGCTACGTCGGCGGTGACACAAGGATTGTGGTGGTGGACCGCCACTCCTCGTTGAAAGATCTGTGTGCACGGCTTTCCCGAACCATTCTCCATGGAAGACCCTTCACACTCAAGTACCAGCTTCCCAACGAAGACCTCGATAGCCTCATCACTGTCACCACTGACGAAGATCTCGACAACATGGTGGAAGAGTACGATCGAATTATGGCGAAAGGTACGGCTTCTTCACGGCTCAGGGTGTTCCTGTTCTTCACCAAACCTGAGGCCACGGTTTCAATGGGGTCACTACTTGATGATGTGAAGTCAGAGACATGGTTTGTAGATGCACTCAACAACTCTGGAATGTTAACCAGAGTAGTTTCAGATACTGCTGCAGGGAATTCTTTTGTGAACCTTGATAGTGACGGTGGTGGTGGTGGTGTTAGTGGCAGTGGTTCAAGCAACAACTTGGAGGCTTTGCCTGATACTAACAATAACAAAGCCAAGAACTTTCCTGATGTGGTGCAATCAAGCCCTGGTTCACCTATGATGGAAAACAGTTCCTCTTCTTCTCCTTCTTTCTCTCCTTCTCTGGCAAATCTTCCTCCCATTCGGGTACGTGTTGATGACAACAGTAGTAGGCTTCAGCAAGAGAACAAGGTTGGGGGGCTGGTGGAGGAGCAGTTGGCTCAGATGACAATTGCAAGTGGGGTGAAGCAAGATGATGGATTGGTGAGTGTGGTTTCTTCTGCAGTGGCTGCTCCTGCAATTCCTGCAGCCGTGACTATGGTTACTACCAGTGATAATGTGATGAACAGAGTTGTTTCTGAGGATGAGAGATCTGATCTCGGGTTTCGGAAGCCCCCTTTACCATTGCAGCTCGTGCAGCCAAGGACTAGTGGTGGTTTGAATTTGCCTTCTCCTGATTCAGTTGCAAGGTGTGTGATTTCTGCAACACTACCATATTACATGGTTTTTTCTTCCTGTTTATGTTTACTTTAGTTTGTGTTAATATAGTATTTTTTAAGGAAGAATCACACGCTTAAAAGTGTTAATTTTGGTGATGTGTTCTGAAAGTGTTGTTTTTGGTTAACATTTTCAGTGATAGTAGTATTGCATCTGCAAATTCTTTCTCCAAGACTGTTTACTACCAAGACCAAGTCCAAGCTGCACAACTAGACAACAAACTAGTTGCTTTCTCAAATGCCAAGAGTGAAATACCTGATCAGGTGATTCAGGTTCATGATTCTGGCTACACATTACCCCCACAATTAGACCAAAATAGGCAACTTCAGCAGCAAAAGCCCTTGGTCCATGCCAGCTCTCACTACATAGGGCAAGTACCAGTTTCATCATACTACCCAGTTTATGCCCCACCTCCACAACAACAACTTCACCCTCCAATTGGTCAGCAACAGTACCCAGTTTATGTTATGCCTGTTGGACCCACACAAGTAACACAACCATACAACATCATGGGTGACCCAAATGTGTTGGTCTCAGGCAGAACCCTAATACCACAAAGTGCTGTTACCTCAGCAGCATACAAGGATGGTACTCCACCTATCTATCCCACCAAGTCAGTTAGCCCTACTATACCTGATGTCACTCCAAGTGTTTACAAGGCTCCTCCTGTGGCCTCAAATCCTGCATATGCTCCAATACCTCCCAATCAATTTCAGCCACAGTATGTGGGGTTTCAGCCACAGTCTCAGTTCCATCATCCACCACAGTCCATTGCTGTGGCTCCCTCTAGTACTACTACTAATTATGGCTATGAATATGGTGGCCATGTGCAAGACCAAGGTTACTACACCCATCAACAAACCACTACTGCTCCATTGCTTCCTCAGTACCAATCCATGACCCCAGCTGCAGCTGCTGCAGCACTCTCGGATGCTTCAAAACAGTATCCTGCAGACAACATTCAGCAGCAAAATAGAGCATCACAGCCGGTGTGAATCAGAAGTGGATAAGAATTAATGAATCGGGTGGTGGAGAGGGGTGTGGTGAGAGGTAACTGAACTTTACTTTCATTTTTTAACAATGAACATATATGGACCCTACTTTCTACAAAAAAATAAGGACTAAACCATAGGTTATTTCTTTTTTTATTATCTCTACGGAAATGAATGACTTGTAAAACCATATTTTGCAAACCTAGCTTTATTGTGATCATCACAGTTACTCAGTTGAATAATGCAAGTTGCTGCTGCCATTAGCTTTCCCGAGGGACTTTTTTTTCATTGCTTTTCTATCCAAATGTTATTATATTGGTTAGAGTTGGAGTCTCTTCACAGTCACGTTTAGTTTTTTTTGCTTCTGATTAACAAAACCAACGTCAGATTTCATGAAGTGCGTGATGGTTCTGGTGATTTGATGAAAGAGGCCTATAAAATGAATTTGATTTAGCCAAAATGAAAATGACTCGGTTTAACAGCACATAGAGGCTTATACGGCTGGTGAATCATTGGTTTGTTATCAAAATAGTGTAATGTAACGTAATCATTTGAATGACTTCCACCACGCTTGGAAACTGTTTGAAGTAAGAATCACGTTTAAAACTTGAAAGTTATGGCTATTAAAGTTTTTGTAATAGTGAAAAACTATATCTGAAACACGGTCTTTGTCTTTTACACAAATTTCTCACAGAACTGACACGATATATACAAATATCACTTTTATAAGCTATATAAACATAAAGGAGAATCTATCAACATGCATGCAACGTGCAAGATCTATGACTTTTGGGATATTTCCAGAGAGATAATGGAAAACCAGTTAGTTCTGAAAAACCCTATATAAAATATTAATCACAGCTAGTTAATATTAATCACACTTGGATTCTTTAGTACTAAAAACCATAACTCAGTTTTCTCTGACATCTTTGAAGCTTGAAAGCTGAAGCATATAGAAAATTGATGATAGAAATACCATGTTGATTGGCATTTGATCCCTAAGAATCATACTTGATCTTTTGCCATTTCAAAAATATTACTGTCACGGTTGAGTATATTCTATTACTATAACAATAGTTAGACAAAAAATGAGATAATAATAAGGTGACATTGGTAATATTGACAATAATAATAAGTTGAGGTATTAATAGTGGTGATATTAAAAATGTTAACAGCACGATTCGTCACAAGCAGTGATATTAATATAATATTGGCAATGATTGATCTTTAACATTTTATGATCTAAGTGAAATGATAGGTGAGATCTTTTTTATATGCAAATATTTTAAAATGTAAATATATATATTACATAAAGAAAATAAACACAAAATTTATTAAGAAAAAGTATTTTGTTCAAGTATACAAATAATAAAGTTTTAACACATTTTTTCCTCTTTGACAAAAATGTTTCGAATTAAATATTACATACATTTTTTTTTCTATACTAATAGACTAAATTTTAGCTTTAACTAGTATTTTAGTATTATATTGTCCCTTTCAAGAAAAGAATAGTTATCTAAAAATGACAACATTAATATTGATATGAATGAAATGAAGAAAAAAGGACAAGACTTAAATAACACTATGTTTGGAGAGTAAACCAATTGTAATTCAGAGATCATGCATATATTCCCTTTATCTTATTCAATACTATTACTATATGACTCTTTCTTTATATTTAATAATTAATTTATTAACTTTTCTGTAAATTGAATAACCATGTACATATATTCCTTTTAAGTAAGTTCTTTTATAAGTGAAAATTCAAGGCAAAAAATTCAAACATCAATATTTTCATGTCATAAATATGTACTTATGGACTAAAACAAATTCATTGGTTAATGTAAATTTTGGTGGAAGAAATTTTACTCTCTTTAACATTATAATTCTTACTTCTTTTTTTTCCATTTTACATTCCTTAATAATAAATTTACTTTTCTGTAAGTGAAAAACATAAAATCTATAGTCTCAATTCAATTTCAATTTTGTTTGATTAAAATTGGAATTACATTGATAAACTATAATTATTGAATTTTTACAAAATTAGATAATAGATACTAGATTACTATATTCAGGCTCAACTTCATGTTTAACTACTTAGTTATGGTGATTTATGTTTCTTTACGTATAAGACTTCAAACCCTACTCTCTCATCATCTCTTACACGGCTAAATAAGCTATTACAGCCCATAATAACACATGGTTACTCTTTCTTGTTATCTTCACGTAGTTAGTTCCGTTTACCATAAGAAACTAGGAACAAAATCTGCAAGACAAAACCAACCACAAAACCACCTGGGATAAGAAAACGAAAACACATACTTAAATACCAGATAAAATAAATTAGAAAAAAAAAAAACGTGTTTCTGTTCACTGAACATTAAAAGAGAAAAATGCTTCTTAATCACATTGCCGCCGGGTTCTGTTGGGTCGACCCGCCACAACCCGACCGGAACCACGAAACCCGACTCGCTTCATCGCGTTTCTATCGCCGGCGGGTGACGCCGCCGAGTGCGGCGTTTCGCAGCGTGCGAAGGGAGAAGAATGGCCGCCAACGGCGATCGATATGCACTGCCGATGAGCTTCACCGCGTCGTGGTTTCGAACTCCGATTGGAAGCTCGCTCTGTGGCGCTACCTTCCTTCTCCCGAGGTTCCCCTCTTCTCAAGTTCTCAAATTTTTGCTTTCTGTGAATACCCTTTTGGCAATGCACTGATATATAGCTTCCGGGGCTTCCGGGTATTGAATTCCCTCGTTATTATCGAAGGTGGTGGTGTTGAAAGATATAAGCTTTCTTATGTGTTTTGCAGGCACCGTCGAGGAATCACCCGCTTTTGTTGTTGTCAGGGGTTGCTACCAATGCAATTGGCTATGATCTCTCTCCTGAGGTAACCTTGTTTCCATTGAAAAATCATATAACTGTGTTGGGAATGGAAGAGGTTTTAAGAAATGGTTCGTCGCGACTCAACCGAATCACATCCTCAGCTGGGGCCACATTTGTCCTCTGTTTGTGGCGAAATCACAACCCTGCCTGGAAATTTTAAACTTTTGAAATGACTGATACAGATTCTGCACCCATTAAACATTACTTTGTTTCATGATTTCATTTTGTTAAGATTTTTCTACAAGTTCATCATGTTGGTTTTTGAGTGAAGTATTGTCTCTAAATTTAAATCTGATGTTTGATTATTTGTGACAATAATCCCTGAAAATTTGGTTTTTAACTTTCTAATGGTAGTAGATTAATGTAGCTGCCCACGTCAATAGGACTTCGTTGTTGGGGTGGTGGTTATTTGTGACAGTATTTTGTTCTAGGATAATGTTAAATGATGTGTGATGAGTTTATGTTGTTTGTGTTCAGTCTTCATTTGCTCGGTACATGTCGGCACAAGGTTTTGATACGTGGATTCTTGAGCTTCGCGGTGCTGGATTGAGCACTATTGCAGATAGCTTGGAGGAAGATGAGGAATGCCTAAAGAAATTGTCTGAGATTGATTCTGCTATTAGTGATGAACTTGGTAAAAGCAGTGCTTCTCCAGCAAGATTTAAGAACCTTGGCTCTCCCGAGGTTATAACTAAATCTGAGGAAATGAGGTTAACAAGGAGGTTCATGGACATTTTTACAAGGATATCTGAAAAGTTTGCAGGCTTTCTCAATCCGGGTTAGTGAAAGAATCATATTCATAGGAACTTGTCACTTTTAACATTGTATGATTACATCAACAACTAATATGATTACTATTATTGAAGGTCAACAGTTGTTCCCAGCACAGATTTTAGAACTGCAAGACCGATTTTCATCCACTCTAGAAGAGTGGCAGAAACAGCTTCAGTTGATTATTAAGTATGATTGGGACTTTGATCATTATCTGGAAGAGGATGTACCTGCAGCGGTGAGGTGACAGTCCTTTGTGATGTTTTACTTTTAATTTGGCAAGAGTTCTACTTTTGTGTCTTCCTTTACTTCTTAGGTGTATTTTATTTGTTTGTTCCACTAAATATTGGCTTAAAAAATTGAATGATCTCAATAAATTTGTTTTTTAATTGCTGGTTTCATACATTCAACCATTAGATGGAGTACATAAGAGCTCAATGCCAGCCAAGGGATGGAAAATTGCTTGCAATTGGTCACTCAATGGGGGGTATCTTGTTGTATGCAAGGCTTTCACGTTGCTGTAAGTCCCACATAGATCTGCTGCAAAAGTTACTTTTTATTCATGATTTATTTGATAGACAAATGAAAATCCATATTGCTTGTTTTGTGGTGTAAGTTTGTTCACAGAAAATTTATCATGATTGCTTTGTGTATTTCACTTTCTATTTTAATTTGATATTATATAAAACCTTTTGCAATAAAAGTATGCAGAAAGGTAGTAACAACCTTAATTTTACTTCAACATCATTGCAAGAAATAGTCACTCGATTCTAGGATTCAGTGGTCAAATGCAGAAGAACTCTTCTTTAATGCATAGATTAAATAATCCTTTTGCAATGGTAGTGGCATCAGCAGCCAAGTGCTTGCAATTACAGCATTTAATTCAGTGTGCATCATTTGAAGGAAATTATGAACCATTTTGATTTTGAGGATCTTTTACTTTGTTCATTCCTTTTTTATTGAGTGTGACATATTTGTAACTTAATTATTGTACACATCACTATTTATTAACAAACAAGAAATAAATTTTAGCTGTTTTACCACAACCAATGTGGAAGGTATTTTATAAATATCTATAGCTATGCACTTTCCCTCTTTTACTTGTGACAAATTTTATGGACAGGTTGAGATCTTGTGTGGAAGGAACATTGTTGTGAATTATGATCTGTGAAGGAACCTGTTTGCAAATTATTTCTGTGAATCAATGTGTTGATCTTTCTTTTTTCTTGTTCCAACGTAAACTGTTAGGTTTTGAAGGAAAGGATTCTGGGTTGGCATCTGTTGTTACTTTGGCATCATCACTTGACTACACCCCTTCAAAATCATCTCTCAAGTTGCTTTTACCCCTGGCAAGTGTTTAAGGAAATGATTGTGTGGTGACAAATTTTATTTGTTTTGATCCATGCCAGTAAGATACCGAAAAACTAAGACCATGTCTTCTTTTGCAGGCAGAACCTGCTCAGGCTTTGAACATTCCTGCTATTCCAGTTGGGCCATTGTTGGCCATTGTTTATCCCCTTGCAAGCTACCCTCCGTATGTTTTATCTTGGCTGAATTCTCAGATTTCAGCTCAAGATATGATGGATCAGAAACTATTTGAAAAGCTTGTTTTGAACAACTTCGGTAAGTTCCAATTTATCTTTCATCAAGCATTGTTTTTCAACTTTTTGTGCAGAGTATTCAACTATATTATGCACTTTAGAAAAAGAATTCCTTATGAAACTGTACACAGTACATTGTTACATGTCTTGTCAAAATTAAATTAAGAGGAGAACCATCCCATGCATCATCTTATTGCAATTCTTCAATATGCATACCAATCTGTGCAACAGTCATCTCTATAATTTGGTGGATGCTGCAGTTGATTGATCTGTGAAGTCTATTAAGCTAATGGCATTATTAAGATGTTCCACATTGTGATAAATGTTAGATCTTTCAGACTTTAATTTGAGTTTTCTGCAGGTTCTTAAATTGTGAGATCTATGTATGCTGTTGCAAACTTTTTCTCTTACAAACTTTGTATTGTTCTCTTATTGACAGGTACCATACCTGCCAAGATTCTCTTGCAGTTATCATCAGTTTTCCAAGAAGGTGGTTTACGTGACAGGAGTGGAACATTCTTCTACAAGGACCATATCTGCAAAATTAATGTTCCGGTCTTGGCCGTCGCCGGTGACGAAGACTTGATCTGTCCTCCTGAAGCTGTATATGGTAATAAAACCGAACCATGAAAAAAAAAAAAAATCTATGAGCATACTCTTCAACACACTTTTCCACATTCTCTTATCAGGTGAAATTCATCTTAGTCTCACTAATCATTTGGGTCACATCTCTCAATTGTTTGGTTTTATTCCCAGACTAGTGAGACCCACATGAATTCAACCACTAAGAAAGAGTGAGTTACGAAAAAGATTGTTAGAAAGTGTGTTGTTAGTACTCATCATCATCATCTTCAGCATCATCATCATTGTCATCATCTTTTAAATACTTAATTTTCTCTATCCAAAGCAAAATATTGTATCTTTTATGATGATGAAAATAAATTGTGATGATATGTGAATCAGAAACGGTGAAGCTTATTCCTGAAGGTTTGGTTACATACAAAGTTTTTGGGGAGCTTGGTGGTCCACACTATGCCCACTATGACTTGGTGGGTGGTCGTCTGGTATGATTTTTTTATTGAAAAGGAGTTACAAACATACATTATTGAATCAACTTGCGATTTTTCAACACATGGTTTTTCTTAACTTTCACTATTCTCCATGCTGCAGGCTGCAGAAGAACTGTATCCATGTATAACTGAATTTCTCAGTCAACATGACATGTGGTAATAATTCTTGTGTATAGTTAAAGACAATGTATATAGTCAAAGACACTGTACATATGTAGTTCTAAATAAAGCACATGAGGTGAAAGTACATGTTGGAAATCAGGGTGCTAAGAAAGTAGGTAATAGGAATCAAGTGCCAGGTTTAATCAAATTACAAGAAGTTACAAACTATTCTAGTGATTATTATTTAAAGCTTTTAATGAAAGAAGTGATTTTGATATTAAAATAATCTTGTGATCACTTTTCAGAGATTTTTGTTTTAAAAGTTGAAGTTGATTTTTGTTTGTTCACAACAAAAAATTACTTCTTTTTTTTCAACAAAAAAAAGTTGATCTTATGGAAGCCTACTTAAAATAGTTTCTGGTTTTAATCAGGTTATTACGCAGCTGAAAACAAACAAATGAAAAGCTTTAAAAAAAAGTAGCTTATTTTTGAAAAAGTGATTACTTCATTAAAAAAAGGAGCCTTTAACTAACAGATCCTTAAGCAGCTATGAACTTTGTTATTTTAACAATTGTTGTTCTCTCCAAGTTCCATCTTTTTCACTTATGAAGTTTGTAAAATAAAAAAGCTTTTTTTATCGTTTGGGCGAACACCATAAAAAATTACAACTTTTCTTAATCTTGATATCTAGTTTTAGTGTCATCACAACACTACACATTATGCAGTTTTCTTTTTCTCAAAAGGTATTTTGCATTGGATAAGATCCATCATATTTACATAGTGAAAGAACAAAAAGTAATTTTCACTTGCAGTACCAATCATTTGTGGACATACTTTTTAGGCCAAATAATATCAATGAATTGGCATCTTTCGCAGTGGACACCAACAGAAAAAAAAGTATTGCGGCTTGAACAGTGCATAACACTTGCTGCTAAAGTACATGTGAAACTCTACCCTACAATCAAAGTAAAATCAATCATAAGAGTGGAAGACACTCAAAAAAGGAAATTCCATAACAAACTTCAGAAGAATGTGGATAACAATTACAGAAAGATGTGTCGGTGACAGAAATCATATCTAAAAGAACAAATTCAAGATTTAGCAGATCTGAGTTGTTTGAAAAGAAATATCATAAAATTGTTTTAATTTTGGGTCTTAGACATACATATTTGGCAATATCTTTTTTCTTTGTTAAGACATATTTTGATTCTAAAAAATGATAGAAAAAGGTATAAATTCTATTAATATAAATTATTGACAGATAACTAACTGAACAGAGAGAGCCCCAAAAAAATTAACAACTCTCAGTTAATTGTAATAAACACTATAAATAACTTTAATAAATATTTTCTAAATTTATATTAAAAAAAATAGTATTTATCTAATATGCTTTTTCAATAAGTAAAAGATAAAAAGAAGTAAAGTATTGCTAAACTCTACACTTGGAAGATTAACAAATGCTATATTTGTTTTTCCTTGTAAATGCTACTGATAAAGAAATTTAAACACAGGTTACTAATGCACTTTCACTGTCATTTTTAACTGATTTTTCACATGACTTTAGCTAGATTGCAAGAATAGGAGCATGTGAAATTGCTATGAAATTTTATATTTGTTTTTTAAGAAAAATGTGTATATATTATACTTTCGATCCCATTTTGTTTTAAACTGTGATTTTAATACGACGAAATCAACTTTTCAACTTTCAAAACTACGTGACCATCACATTTCTAACTTTGTCAATAACAAGCAGACATTTCACCAAGTTTGTGATTTGTGGGAGATTTTTATGTACCTGACAAGTTATTCTGGATTCTTTAAGGTGAAAGGTGTGGTTGTCTTAGTGATTTCATCTTATGTATTTTACTATATGCAATCCAATAGTTTGATGAAATGCTTGACTCTCTGAACTTTGCTTTATTTTGCGATGTTGATTTTAGATTTTAACTAGAGACATTTTTCAAACATTTGTGGTGCAAGCATAACACCGCAACATCTCACATACAACCCAATCAAGCATTCATTTTAAAAGGACTAATTTTTGTAACGGAAGTTAAGTTATGCATATCTTCAATCAAATTCTCAACAAAATGGTTTTAAACTTTGATGTAAGCACCGAACCCAAATTTCAAAAGGAGCATTGTTTTCAGCTCATGAGGGTTTCTTAATGAAAGTTAGGAGAAGACAACATGGAATTGCACAGTACAAAAAGGAAGAGTAAGTGCTCATTTGTGAACTTCTTGTTTACCTGACAGCATTCAAACTTCAAACCCTTATGACTGTTCAATTATGAGGCCATTAACAAATATAACACTTGCAAGATAAACTGTGGACTCCTCACTATGGAAGCCAGAAGTTTTAAAATATATAAAGATTGGTTATGTTGCATATAAAAACTATACATCAATTTAAGGGTAAAAACTTGAGGATAGTGCCACTTAAGGTCGAACCACAACTTCTTGCTTACAAACTGGACAGAAGTTTTTATGCACAAGCCACTGTTTTATACACTGAAAATGATAGCTGTGGTCACACTTCAATTTCCCCAACTCATCATTTGCTTCATACTCCTCCTGATCACACAAGAAAAACACATTACCAAAATGTTCAATTATTTAAAAATTAAAAATACCAGTTTTTATTTTGTAGAACAGAAACATATAGTTTTATACATTTTTTTGGTTTTTTTTTACATATGTGGGACAAATTTGCCCAAATATTACGAAAATAGGCAATTTAAAAAAAATATTATCAGTCATAAGTAAGTTGTGTAGACTCATGACGACTTAAAAACAAAATCGTGAGGAATAATGAATTTCAGAAAAAATGAATTGTAAAAAATTATGATGACTTTAATGTTAATATTAATTTATGAAAAGATGACTTCACTTCTCATACACTTACATAGAAATCATGTATAGTTCTCACGATTCTACTTTTGAAGGCGTCATATCATAAGTTCATACGACTTAGTCTATAATCAGTAATATTTTTATGACTTAGCCTATTTTCAAAATATATGGGGAAATTTGCCCCATATATGTAAAAAAAACCCATTTTTTGGTGTTGTTATTTAATCAGAGTTGAAATTTTATTTTGATCATTCATATAAACTAAAGTTAAAAAACCAATTGTAACTAGAATACAACACGACAACAGATTATATGACATTTATATTTTAGCTACTTTACAAATTTTAAGAAAATTATGCAGTTTACATACTATTAAGAGAATAAAACCATCTTTTACCAAGTATCAAAGCTAAAAATGAGATGTCTATATGAACTAAAACAAAACTAGGTATTTCAAGAGTAACATATTTAACTCAACCTCCTGCAATGCTTATAAAGAAAATGCCAGTAATGTAACTTTACAAACTCACCTGACAAACACTGCACTTTTTGTCTTCTTGATGCTTTGATGCATCATTTGAACTTGAAAGTTTAACTTTCCTTATGTTGTGTCCCATCTCATCTTCTTTGAGTCCAGTGCTGACATGACCTATTCTCTCACCAAGCTCAAGCAATTGCTGTTACACAAACAGAAATATTTTACAATAAACAATGAAAATGTATGCACTGAGAGACAAAATCCTTTACTAAATGAAAGCAATAGAAACCTTAGTAACTAGAGAAAGGAACTCTGACCTCGTACGACATGTTATCAACATCAAGTCTCCAGTCTCTAAATTGATCGTGTGAATTGAATCGACCCCCCATTAGTATTCTTCTTCCTCGGATTATCATTATCTTCAAAGTTCCAATAACAATCAAGATATACAACATATCATTCCTTGAATACAATAATAACTAAGCCAAGGATTCATACATTATACTTGTGACAACGACGTTTCTATACACAAATTTGTTCTTGTTAATAAATCAAATCAAATCAAAACCTTCACTGATAAGCCTTAGTTATTTGTTTACACATGTAACCCCAACAGAGAAAAAGAAAGCATAACATAACATAATTCAAAATTGTGAGAAAGTAGGTAGCACCAAAATTAAAATGACATACTTCATTTAAACATGAAATTTTCATTCCAATCTTTAAGAACCAAGAAGATCCCATTTTTAACTCTTCTTACTACAAGTGGAATTTTGTTTCGATTTCAATCGAAATCAACAAATTATAAGAACTGTAACCACAAAGGTGAAAACTAATATGGTAAAACCTAATAATAGAGGTACCTAGTCAAGAATAAGAAAAGGTAAAATCTTCAACACACTAAAATAGGAAATTTTTATCCAAGAGGGAGTTCATACCCTTGTATGTCGACTATGAAGAACCCCTTTTACTCATTTGCAACATCAAACCCTTGTTCTCTCTTGTGCCTTTTCACTACATCCTAAACAATGGGCTTGGGCTCTTTTTCTTCCCTTTTATTTAAAGATTATTTTTTTTAATCTCTTCATTTCAATTTAAATTTTTATATAAAAACAAACAAATACTTTTCCTATTTTTAAAATATATATTATAAAAAAAAGAGAAATTGGGCACAAAATATATAAAAATCTAGAAAAAATGTACAATATAATCCTAGCTGCGTCAAAATCTCAAAGCAATGCAATATTTGCAGTAACTTTAATCATTATATAATAGTGTCAAATGCTATTAAATATTTTTCTTATTTAACCTGGATAACTAAGATATATTAACCCAAATTATAATGATTTCGTTATTGATTAAGTTTAATATTACTTTTACTTTTTATCTTCATATTTGCCTTGGCCCTCAACAAAAATTTTCTCACTTCGTTCATGAGACTTAGCAAATTCTCTGTTGTTATCCAACTTTCAATAAAGAAATATTTCTAAATTTAAATATACCTATTAAATACTCTCCTTTTTTTTTATCTATTTTCTCATCATATCATATATTCTATAAAACTATAACGTTCATTCTCTTTTTAAGATATATATTAAGTCTTGATGAATATTTAGGGTGTACATCAATAATTTCTTCTTTTGAAAGTGTTTTTTTTTTTAATTTAGTTATTATTTTTTAATTTTAAGATCATTAATTTTTATTTGTTATAGTTTTACTTTTTTTCTCTAACTTTTTAATTAACATACATATATTCATTTACTGTAATGTAGAAACTAAAAAAGATAAAATAGAACCTCATAATTATTTTAATTTGATAAAAAACAAAATTGTCTCTTAATTCTTACCAAACAAGTTTAAACTATAAATAAATAGAACCAAAACCAAACCAATGGAATGCTGAATTATATCTTGTTTATGTAAAGACTTACACTTTTTCACCTCTGTTTTCACCACAATACCTTGCAAAATGCATTAATCTATTCAAGTAATAATATCTTTTTTACCATGTTATTTCTTTTTACAAATTTGGACTAACTGAATATTAATCCATTAGATTGTGACATTACTTTTCTCACTTGATCTTTCCAAGTCTAGATTATAAGTGTAGTTAAGATGTAAAAAATAGAAAGTAAAAGACTCTATAATCTTCTTTTTGACACCATATACTCTGGTACAGGACTAATGCAGGATTCAAAACTAGTAGAAAGTTTTAACAAAGTAGAATCTTTTGAAAAGGCCAATCCACAACCACACCAAATTCAAATTCTACTGTTGGTTTAACATATGCAGTAATTATTAGTTCATAAAAAGTTACACTTCAGAAGACCAAATTATTGTTTGGCACCATCTACTGCAAGAACATGGAGCTCACATTGATCACACAATCCTACATTTGAAACAACAATGTTGCAATACCACAATACATGCAACATTCAAAAGTTATGATCATCAAATTCAAGAGTAAATAATCATTTTCAGTCAAATCAAATTCCATGATAGATAATATACCAATTAAGCAATGGTTCTTAATTATATGGAAAATCCAAATTTTGTTCTAAGTATCTGTGTATTAAGCATGCTCTGTAATCTATTAAAGCTCACAACATGAATACATAAACATCGAACAATATATGCACTGATAGTACAAAGAGCTTTTACATTATCCTGCTGTAAAAACATTTCATGTGTGATAAGTTTATGGTTTTGCATAAGCAAATTACTCAGAAGACATCCCTAGCACCATTTCTGAGAAATTGACAAAGTGAAAACATTTACACTTTCCATACAATAAGAATTAAACATTTAAACTTATAATGAAAGGGCACAAGAACAAAAACCAACCTCAGCAAGACCATCAGGTGAAGGATGTGGAACGTGGCGATAGAATCTAGCAGTTCAAAAGGGTCTAATCCACTACGTGCTGTGAAGATATCAGATTCAGCAGCATCCAGAAAAGGGAAGTTTTCTGGCTTTACAATGCGCCTTCCAAAGTAAGATGAACGCTGCCATGATATTTATGAAGCAGAGTTAGACCATGTCAGAGCAAGAGCAAGTAGAGACCAAAACAATGACGAAACTTAACTAACACCGATGGATCAAAAATCTCAACTTCATTGTGTGTAGTACAAACAATAGGATAAAACAAACAACTAAGAATGTTAGTGATGATAATGAGTGTTCTCTTTCACTTTATGTCTTCAAGGGGTCCACAAGAAACCAATCAAGAACTCCACCATGTGTTTGTGACTTGACTAGGAAATGGGATGCGTACACGCATTGAAGATGCTGGTAGCTATTTATACATAGTTCTGCATCTCATAAACCATCTTTTTAATCTTTGTCCTAATTACAAAGCTAGAGAGTATTGAGATCTGCTATCTGCTTTTCCTTGTATGCTTCTAAGATTATTAAGATCAAGTGGGAAAGTGTCATGTCATTGTAAGAATTTGTGTGCATGCATCTAATTCATATCTATCTATGCACCGACAAACTACTATGCTAAATTTATAAATTATTTTTAAAAATCATAAATAACTATTTTACTGAGTTGATATGTAAACTACAATAACCCTTCATGTCTTGTATACTAAAACTAATGCCTTCTTGTTGTACATATATCTATTCAAACTAGAAAAGTACAAAAATAACATCTTTAAATTTTTAAAGCAATATCTAATAAAATATATGAAACACTTAATAATTATTAGCTTCTAACATACTGATATAGAAAACAATTTTAGATTTTTTGAAAGTTAATTTAGTCAAATCATTGATGTCGTATTTCATAACCTATATAGTATCTTTATTTTTCAATTATTTTATATCTCAGTTTGTTTTAGTTAGAAGAGAAAGATCCTTTTCATGAACATTACATCATAGATCAATCAATCAACTAAACAAGGAAAACCAAAATGATTGATGATCTTAACACACCCTAAGGATCAATTCTCTCCAAGTTAGTAACATGACAAACACATCCAACCACAAAAACTAGTTCATCATACCATATACCATCTGAATACAAATTTCTGACTCTATAGAAGTAGACATAAGAGGACATGCTCAGAAATTTTCACATATAGAACAAATTACAAATCAACTTACACAGTGAGTTTATTAACTTTTACACTACTTGTAGTCATAAATTTCCCATCAGTTGAAATTGAAAATTTTCATTGGTAACACAAAAATCAAAGTCATGACACAGACAGAAACAAATTCACAGCAAATTCAAGGTCTAAATGATTGAAGAGGAAAGAAAGAACATTGTGAAAAATTGAGAATAGTAATATTGTACCTCCCTCTCCACCACATCAAGTTTTCCTCTTGCAGAAACATCCTTCCTAGCCACAACACAGTCCACAGATGCAGCAGCAGCATCTGTTGAGAACCCAATACCAGGACCACACCAAACATCCTGAAAATCCACACATGTTCCTCCAGAAACATCATCAACAACCCCATCACATGTCTTGTTACTGTTACTGTTCCTCCTGTGTTTTTTCTTCCTGTTCCTCTTTCCTTCCCAATCCGCCGAGGACCGAATCACCGTGGGCACAGAAACCTTCTGTGATGCTCTGACAGTGCAACCGAGTCCTCTGAAGCTTGCCGTAGAGAATTTTTTGCTGTTTTTGCTGCTGTTTTGGTCTCTGACATGTGTGGTTTCATTAGAGGTGGAGAATGAAGATAAGAGAGCAGAGATGGTGGATTTGGTGTGAGATGATTGGATTGTAGAAGGGGTTTGAGGATTTGGATCAGTTTCTGAAATGGGGCATCCGAATTGGTTTCTTGGTCTTCTCCACTTCATGTGTTCAGTCACAACAGGCATGGTTCAGAGAGAGAGGGAGAGAAATAAATGGTGTGAAGAGAGTTTGAAAAAGGACTGAAACATAATCTGAAACTGGTCTTGGAAGCAAAGGAGCTGTCTAGTTATGTGGAATGCAGAGAATGTGGATTTATTTTTTCCATGGTGAGAGAGGACATTAAATAATAGAAGAATATGATTGTTTTCAGTGGTAAATTTTTATCAAACAGAAACATTTGAGAGGACAGTTAAACTGCAACTTGACAAAGTAAACCTTCAATTTCATCAATAAAGTATTATTCTCTAGTACACAGTCCTTAAAATAATGAAAAACTACATTAAACCAACATTTTCAGTATTAGAAACATGTTAAGCAGCTCTTGAATTGTTACAGATGTTAATACAATTAAGAGGTAGAAAATGGTTAAGAGGGTGAGATTTCCAACTAATTATTCATGCATCTTATTAACACAGACAGCATATAACAGAGGGATAGGATGTGGATTGATTAGTTTTGAGATAATGTTTTACTTTTAGATTTATATAATTGTGGGAGTTACTTTCCTTAATGTTGTTGTTTGTTAAGTGGGGCCATGTTTGTCTTGTTGTTGGAATTGTGGGCATATGCTATAATTGAATAGGAGTGTGTGAGGCCATGGAATCTGACTACTTTTGCTTCTTTTTGTGCATTTTAAGCCAAACTGATGCAACACATCAGAGCTAAAGTTGGAAAACCTTTCCTCTCTCATTGTTCTTGGAGTGTAGTGCTTTGGCTTGTGGCTTCAATTAGAATGGAAAAGATGTAAAGGGGGCACAAGAGACCAATGGATCATATCTTATGCCATAAAAACATTAAATTATTAGGTGACACTGCAGAAAGTTAGATTTCAGAGGAAGGGTCCCATTCTGAAATCACAGGGTTAAAATCATGAATGTTTTTTGGATGTAGTGTGGCACACCCTTCGTTTTACTCGCACAAAATCATGAATCGTTTGTTATCATGTGTTGTGGGGTGCCTTAGATTTTGACCCAAGAAAAAATGTCTTGTCTTTCATGTAAAGCAACCTTGCTAGCTGTAACTTCCATGCATTCATTTTGGGGAAATTATCAATTATTTTTGCGTACATATATTCCACCAAAAGTGATATGTGTGATGATGGAGAGAAAAAGAGAATAAACAAAGGCTTTGGATGAAACTTACTTGCAAAAATATTCTCCTAACTATTTCAACTCATTTCACTATTTGTGATTCCCAAGGTCCAATGCTTAATGAATGGGTCATGTTATATTATGCACTTCTATTATTAATCATATAAACTTGTCTTCACTGACACTCTATGAGAATTGATATGAATAAGAATTTGGTAAGAATAAGAGTAGTTTTTTCATAAAGTAATGAAGGAGAGAATGTGGTACCACAAAAAATATTATTAATTAAAGTGGTTCTTTAAAATATTTTATTTAGAGTAAGAATGAAATCAAGTTAGCATTATAATGTAATGATATAGATAAAATACAAATAATGTGATTTATTAAACACAAAAATTATTACGAACTAAAATATATCTTAGAGATAAAATATATTTTAAATATTTTCGATAAAAATATTATATTGTTCGCTGTCTGTAATATCTTTTCACGATTTTAAAAATGGAGAAAGACAAAAATCCAATTATTTTAGGTATACATGACCTCTAAGGTTACCTATGACTTTAAAAGTGATAGGTATATATATTGTTAAAACTCCTTATGCTTGGAAAATGACCCTTCAACCGTTATGAAAGGTGTGTGTATTAGTTATCTAAACATAAGGTTATTACCAATACCAAATATAAGTTCATATACCCTTTCAAATCATGTGAAGTGTATGAAATGTAATGTGACTATAAACAACCTTCAAATGTGCAAAAACATATAAAATATATAATAATGGAATTGCTAAGAAATAAATAATTTTACACTGAATTTAAAAAAAAAAGTAGTTTTTAAAAAAAAATGTAATTGAGTAATTTGTGTTTGGAAATGTGATTTCAAAATTGAAGAAATTGTGTTTCCAAACACAAATTTGAATTAAATAATTATAAACTATGTTTCAAAATATAATTTCTTATTTTTGTAATTTTTCTTGTTAAAGTGGTATCAAAACGCGACTTTTTTTTTATTTTGTTAAATGTGTGAGAAAATGTATAAATATAATGCTTTTTTTATTTTATGGAAATTATGTTTTCATGTACAATTTTTTTTTTCTTTTTTGTTTTGCTTACAATATTATTTTTAATATAAGACTCTTCCACACAATCAGATTTGTAGAGATTTGTTGGTTGAATTGGATTATAAAAACAAATATGTAAAAAATGAATAATAAAGGCTTGAAACTCACAAATAAAAGTCACATAAACTCTTATATTCAAGAAAAAGAGTTAAAATTACTTATAATTAAATCTCATGATACTAGCACATAGCACTTTAACTTTGCGGTTATTTTTAAGGATGTAATATTGCACATATTTAATATAAATAAATTTCAAATTCTAATAGTAAAACAAAAAAAAAAATGTATATGGAGAAAGAGGAGTGGTAGAATTTGAAATTTATTTGTTTTAAATATTTGCAAATACTATATCCTAAAAAAAACCTAGGAAGTGCCGTTGTTATATACTCATGACAAGTATCAAATCTCTTTCTTCCATCTAAAACTTTATGTGACTTTCACTTATGAGTTTCACACTTTATAAATCGTTCAACTATTTGTCCTTACAATCCAATTCAACCAAACAATCTCTACTAATCAAATTGTGCAATAGTCTAAAATTGAAAACAATATAGTGAGCAAAATTGAAAAAAAAAAAGTGTATGAAAACAAAATTTTCATGTAATAAAAAATAATGTTTATACATTTTACACCACAATTTAAAATAAAATAAAAGTCTTGTTTTGAAATATACAACTTCACAAACAAAAATTTACAGAAGAAAATATTTTTCAAAGCATGATTTTCTAATTATTTTATAAACATGATTTCTTCATTTTCAAATTGTGCTTACCTACCTTATACACCTTTTATTTTTATTTTTTTTAATTTACCTATTTTCATTAATTCAATGCCATTTGCGTAAAAGGAAAACTAGAGTGAAAAACTTAATGTTGCTATTTGAAGATCTTTTTAATTAAAGGCTTATATATAATCATTAATAATTTTGTAAGATGGTTTACCGGATGAGACATGAGACTATAACTTCTAAAATAATAACATTTATTTTCCTCTTTGAAAATATTAAAATAATAAAGGAAAATAAGTTCTTCAACAAAATATCATTCTGTTGAATAATTACATTTTATCAAGTTATAATAATAAAGAAAGAGAAACTGAAATTAAGTTTCAGATAAATCATATGGTGTACGAGTCGTGATGAATTTATTTTTTCTTTGTTTTGTGCATCCAATTATCAAAGGCACTTAACTAGGTAGAATGGTCTATCATGAATACAATAATGATACATAAGAAATTGATGTTAGACAAAACTTTAAGGTATATAACATATCTGTTATATCCCTTTGTCCTCTCCAAAACTATCTCATAAAAAAGATGACAATTTAGGATGAGAAAAAATATATAATATTAAAAAATTTAAATAATTGAATGATAAATACAAAAATATATCAAGAATTGATGCTTATCAACAACGGCATGTGTTCTTAGCATAAAGTCTAAGAAGTGAAGAACATTTAGTTTTTACACAAAGATGATTATTTTTCAAGTAAAGAAGAAGAAATAAAATGACGTTATATTAAAGTGTATACAATATACTAGTAAAAATATTCAATACATTTTTCCTAAAAAAACTCCAAGGATTAAAAAGTTTACCTGTTATATTGCTATTTATTTGAATATTTTCTATTCATCCATGAAATGCCAATTTCAATCAAATCAAGGAAGTACCAAATAACTTTAGAAAAAATAATTTCTATCTTAATTATTTGATACTTCATTGACTGACTAAAATAGATCTTCAGACATAAAATAAAATTGATAACCCTACGAGACAAGTCTATACAATTCTGAACTCTCACTTTGGGTGTCTTATTATGTTTTGTTATCACAATAAACTCTTTGAATGTTTTCTATTCACTCATGAAATCTCAATCTCAATCAAATCAAGGAAGTACCAAATAACTTTAGAAAAAATAATTTCTATCTTAATTATTTGATACTTCATTGACTGACTAAGATAGATCTTCAGACATAATAAAAAAGGTAAAATTGATAAGCCTAGGAGACAAATCTATACAATTCTTAACTCTTACTTTGGATGTATTGTTATGTTTTGTTGAGCCACGAACACATATATATAGGTTGAAGGTGTAGGTCAATTCACTTATCATTGTAAACATGTCCCACATAAACCTGTTCTACATAAACCTATCCCACATAAGCCTGTACTACATAAACCTTTGCCACGTAATTGTTTTACATTGGTTAAAGAGTTGGTCGATTTGTCATATATTTTGTATAAGTTTTCTTTTAAATTTTTATTATTTTACACAATTAGTTATGTGTTTAATACATTTAGTTATTGATAAATTTCTAGGTGAATTATATATATATAGAGAGAGTGTAATTAATTATAAATTATTTATATTTATCCACGCATGTACACTTATAAAAAGTCTATATTTTACCTATTATTTTACTTAATTTTTAAACTCTTGTTTAAATATTTATTTTTTAAATTATTTTATAACTATTTAACATTATATTACATAGTGTAAATCCTTGTTTTGGACAAATAACTCAAATAAGCAAAAAAAAAAAAAAAATTCTAAAACATCATTAAAAAAATTAAATCTTTTTTGTGCAAGTTATCTCTTTGGGACTCCATTCTAAGAATTAAGTATTATAAACTTATTTACTTAATAATTCCTCAATTTTTAAGTAATAGTAATTATATAATATAAATACATATATAATTGAAAATGTAGATTATTTTAAAATGTAAAACATACATTTAAAAGAAACAATTTTTTGATAAATTTACATTTGAAAAAGAGGGAGTATTATTTAATTTTTATATATAAATAATACAATAAATAAATGCATAAATCAAATACTTTAATATTAAAGTTAAACTTATCATTCTTAAAAATATTTATAATAAGAAAGTATTCAATGTGCTTATTTATCTTTTCTTTTTAAATTAAATTTATGCATTTATTAATATCATGTATATATTTATAATATGAAGATTATTGAAAATATTTATAGAAACGTTTATGTATTCGTTTACTTATAAAGTTTACATAATAAATTCAGTGCATAATATGAATTATATTTAATAAATATAATAAAATATACTATATAATGTTTATATAATTATTAATAAAAACAAACATGTTCATTAAATATTTATATTTAATATGTAATTATTTAATTATGTATTTATGATTTTTACACATTAATGTGCGCATTTATTAGAAGTTTGTGTGTATTTACTCTTTCATTAATATATTTATTAAAAATATGTATTTATCCGGGATTTTGAGAATGATAAATTTAACTTACACATGAAATAATATATATATTTATTTAATGTTATATAAAATATTAAATGCTTAATTAATATATATATATATATATATATATATATATAGATGGTTTGATAATCATACTTAAGAAAGATTGGAATGTGAGTGATAAAGGGATGACAACGGGGCGGGGCAGGGACGAATTCTCATCGAAAAAAACTAAACTTGTTCTCATCCTCATACCCAAACATAATGGGTATCAAACTTTTGTCTCATCCTCATCCCCACCGAGTAACAAATATATACTCGTACCCATACCCATATCCATATTTTTCCTGTTTCAATATTAATTAATTAATTATTATAAAATAATAAAAAATCACGGCAATGAAAACATAATATTATCAAATATTCAATATTAACAGAATGATTGTTCCTTTGATATTAAATATTTAAAAAGAATTTATATTATAATTATATACATTTCAAATTAAAATACCAAATAAAATTTCATGAGAACCAAAACATCTGTTAAATTTGAAAACATTAATGAATTATAGTTGATAAAATATATATATATTATATATGTGTGTGTGTATATATATATATATATATATATATATATATATATATATATATATATATATATATATTAAAGGAAAATAAATATTCAAATTAAAATATATTTTAAATGTTTGTTTACTTCAATTTTTTAAATTCTAATGAATATCTTTTTTATACACTAATGAAAGTTATAATACATTACTTAATTAAAATAAAGCAAAGAACAAATAATAAACTAATAATAATAAAATTTTAGCATGGATATTGTATCTTTTGAAGTTCAATATATGTTGGATGGTGATAAAAAGAAATTCATGGAAATTACATTAAAATTTTATTTCACAGTAAATAAAAATTATTTATACAATTATAATGAATCTTTTTTTTATACACTAATAAAAGTTACAACTTGATCAAAATAATGCAAAAAATAAATATTAAACTAAGAATAATAAATTTTTAACATAAATATTGTATCTTTTGAACTTCAATATATGTTAAATTATGACAAAAAGAAATTCATGGCAATTACATTAAAATTTCATACTATAGTAAATAAAAATCATTTATACAATTATAATGACAAAATTACAATATGATAATGAGTTAAGAAATAAAAAATAATTATATAAAACATACCAAAATAGTATTTTACATTATAAAAATAAACAACAAATAAAAATATTAAAATTATCAAATGTATGTCTTAGAAACAATTTGAGAGACTACAGAATGAAATTGCACAAAGGAAAATAAATATATAGTTAATGGTATGATAAAATAAAAAATACTTTAGGGATCTAAGAAAACTTTTTAAATATCAACATAGTCAATGGTTGACAAATATCGAAAATTGTTTTAGTGAAACAAAAAATAGTTCTTCAAATGAAACAAAAATTAATAGTAATAGGGTAAAGAAGATAATTTTTTTATATTACCAAATAAATTAAAGGTTTAAGATATTGAACACTTAAATTGAGAGTGTTAAACATTCTCATGTGAAAGGAAAATATACAATAAATAAAAATATTAACAAAAAATAGAAATATATAAATGTGAGACATAAAAAATATTTAATTGGTATACATCATTTGAACATAATTGCATAAAATTTATGATAAGATGAAAAATATATTCAAGATACAAATAAATTTTATGACAAACCAAACAATTAGAAGAAATAAAACTTTAATGCTAGAATTAACTATTTGAATTTTTTTATGTGTGAAGATATATTTTAACCTGAGAAGATTGAGGAGAATTTTAATATGATGATCTATAACAATCTAATTTTGTATTTTTGTTATTGTTCACACTCATATTTTTGGTACACTTTTTTTCGTGTTGTTAGAAAATTTTAATTGTGTTCTGGTTTTTCAATTAGTATCTATATTGAACTAGTGAAGTTTTATGTCTATATCAACCTATCAATAAAAAAACTTGACAAAACCAATTAAGTTAGTTTCACTTTTTAATTTAATTAGTTAACTTAATAAAATCAATATTAATTGATTTTTGAATTAGACTTTTTATTCAGTGTAAAAACATGATTTTGAATCAAATTAACACGTAACGTGATTTTTTTTTTATTATCATTCTTCTAAAAAAAACTTCACTTACTTTCTTGTACCTAGTATAGTTTGTTATAGAAAACACTTATGTTTGATGACATAAAGCATCCTTTTATCAAATTTCTTTTACTTAGACATCATTCATGATGCAAAATGAATCACATTTTTTCCTATTAAAATATTGTCCCCTTCATTGTTTTCCAATTTATACTACAATAAAAGAGTCTACGAATTTTATCACGGAAATATTACCGACCATAATTGTTACATAGCTTAACAAAACATATTAAGAAAGTGAAATTTAAGTGCATCTCAACTTTGTGGAACTAATGCGGTAAGGTTAGGTTAGTATCAATCTATATATTGTTATTTAATCATATTTCCAGAAGATATGAAATTTTCAATGCACCTCTATATGTGAAGGACATCAAATGTAAGAGACTTATAGTAAATGATAAAATAAATATAATAAATCTTGTTACTATATACATTAATAGAGTTGATACCATATTAAGAAATTAAAATTTAAGTTTAACTCAACCTTATAAAATTAATTTACAAAATAAGATTTACAATCACTTATATTTTATTATTTGGTCATATCTCTAGAAAATATGACATCTATAAGTATGTAAATGTATTATTAGAGCCTTGATCGCATCATTATGGACCTACCAAAAACACTCATTCAAAGACCATATTATACACTTGGTACAAAGGGTATCAATCCTCTTACATGAAAAAAAATAAACAACACATAAAACTTAATAGCTTGAACGAACTATAACGCAAATTTAGAGAGATAAAATCATGCCTTTAGTTTCTATCTCAACAACTAAATGTCATCTACCGTTGGACAATACCTAAAGAACAACATAAATGTATAAATCAAACCACAATACCTTAAATCATTACAAAAAATTGTGTAAGTTGTGATATTTATCTTTTATATTACGACAAATAACGACGTTTGAAAATGTCATAATTCATATTATATTACGACATTTATAAATGTCACTATTTTAAATTATTAATATTTTTTTATAAAATATTTTATTATATATTATTATCACTATATTTATAATTTCATAATTCAACAATATTTTATTATAATTATTATCCACCTATTTCATAATTCCATAAATTTTTTCCTTAATAATGACAAATTTAATTATGAAAAATAAATTATAAAACTAAAAATATATATTCTAATATACAAATAAAAATGAAAAAAAGAAGAAATTTCATTGATCATGGAACAATTTTAAAGTGTCGATGAGTTGAAAGATCCAAACATAAAATAAATAATATTAAAAGTCATTCTGAAATCGTAATACAATTCTACATTTAAATCTAATTCTAATTTGTTTTGCTTCCACCACTTGACCATGTTACATCATTTGAAGATGGTGCACCACTTTGAACATCTTGCATTCAATCAATAAGGAATATAAGTAATTGAATAATTTTTAAATATCAACACAGTAAGATTAATTAATTTTCTTAAGTAAATTATAATACCTCATTACCAAACGGATGTACCAAAGCAACAACCATTGCAATAAGAGGTTCAAGAATATCTTCTCTAGAAGCAATGTAGGCAAGCACTTTTTGTATTTGATTCATTTGATTATTGACAATTGCAAGTTCACTTTTCATCTTTACAAATTTGTCATCTGTAGTTGATGAAGTTCTACTAGATGAAGCAAATTTGATTCCACTTAATTTTGCAATGGGATATTGCTAGAAAACAAGAGTAGGACAAGCTCCAAATGAAATCCTCTAACCCGACCTAGATATTTTTTTTTTCCAAATATAACATCAAATGGATCATTTGGAGATATATCTAATATAATTTTTAGATTTTTCAACATCAAACCATCAATTGTTTTATGCATAAAAACGTCAAACATCATCATCATCTCCTAATTAATACCAAATTTATAATAACTGGCATATAATATTTCGTGTAATAATACTATGCAATTTGTTTGGTATGTTAGATGTAATAATGAATAATGAATAATGGGAGAAGCCTTCAATCCAAATTTTGGTTAAACACCAGAGTGAACGATATTCCTATACAGGCAGAACAAACTATATATAATGCAGTGAACCATATAATGTTTATACATTTTACACCACAATTTTAAAATAAAATAAAAGTTTTGTTTTGAAATATACAACTTCATAACCATGATTTCTTAATTTTCAAATTGTGCTTACCTACCTATACACCTTTTATTTTTATTTTTTTAATTTACCTATTTTCATTAATTCAATGCCATTTGCGTAAAAAGAAAACTAGAGTGAAAAACTTAATGTTGCTATGTGAAGATCTTTTAATTAAAGGCTTACATATAATCATTAATAATTTTGTAAGATGGTTTGCTGGATGAAACATGAGACTATAACTTCTAAACTAGTAACATTTATTTTCCTCTTTGAAAATATGAAAATAATAAAGCAGAATAAGTTCTATATTTGATAACTTTTATTGTCGTTTTCTTAAGTTATAGTGATAAAGAAAGAGAAACTGAAATTAAGTTTCAGATAAATCATATTTTGTAGGAGTCATGATGATTTTTTTTTCTTTGTTGTGTGCATCCAATTATCATAGGCACTTAACTAGGTAGAATGGTCCATCATGAGTACAATAATGATACATAAGAAATTGATGTTAGACAAAACTTTAAAGGTATATAACATATTTGTTATATCCCTTAGTCCTCTCCAAAGCTATCTCATAAAAAGATGACAACTTAGAATGAGAAAAAATATATAATATTGAAAAATTTAAATAATTGAATGATAAATACAAAAATATATCAAGAATTGATGCTTATCAACAACGACATGTGTTCTTAGCATAAAGTTAAAGAAGTGAAGAATATTTAGTTTTACGGAAATATAATCATTTTCAAGTAAAGATATTTAAGAAGAAGAAATAAAATGACATATTACATTAAAGTATATATAATATACTAGTAAAAATATTCAATATATTTTCCGTAAAAAAACTCCAAGGATTAAAAAGTTCACCTGTTATATTGATATTTATCACAATAATCTTTTTGAATATTTTCTATTCACTCATAAAATCTCAATTTCAACCAAATCAAGAAGTACCAAATAACTTAGAAAAAAATAATTTCTATCTTAATTATTTGATACTTCATTAACCGGCTAAGATAGATCTTCAGACATAATAAAAAAGGTAAAATTGATAAACCTATGAGACAAATCTATACAATTCTTAACTCTCACTTTGGGTGTCTTATTATGATTTGTTATCACAATATCTTTGAATATTTTCTGTTCACTCATGAAATCTCAATCTCAATCAAATCAAGGAAGTACCAAATAACTTTAGAAAAAATAATTTCTATCTTAATTATTTGATACTTCATTGACTGACAAAGATAGATCTTCAGACATAATAAAAAAGGTAAAATTGATAAACCTAGGAGACAAATCTATACAATTCTTAACTCTTACTTTGGGTGTATTGTTATGTTTTGTTGAGCCAGAAACACATATATATAGGTTGAAGGTGTAGGTCAGTTCACTTATCATTGTAAACATGTGCCACATAAACCTGTTCTACATAAACCTATCCCACATAAACCTGTACTACATAAACCTTTGCCACGTAATTTTTTGCATAGGTTAAAGAGGTCAATTTGTCATATAATTTGCATAAGTTTTCTTTTAAATCTTTATTATTTCATACAATTATTTATGTATTGAATATATTTAGTCATCGATAAATTTCTAGTGAATTTTATATATAATGTAATTAATTATAAATTATTTATCTTTATTCACACATGAAAAATTATAAAAAGTTTATATTTTATCAATTGTTTTACTTAGTTTTTGTTTTCTTGCACAATATGCTTTTTTTCTTTACTTATAGTAAATAATAAATATATAATTTTTAAAATATTTTATAACTATTTAACATTATTTTACATAGTGTAAATTTTTGTTTTGGACAAGTAAGTCACATATGCAATGAAAAAAAAAATTCTATAACATTAAAAAAAATTAAGGTTAAATATGTTTTTATTTCCTTAACTTTCAGTAAAAAATAAAATTAGTCTATCTTGAAAACTTTGGTCCAATTAAGTCCACAAAATTTAAAAATTCGTGAATTTAGTGATTTTAACCAAATTTTGTCAACTTTATTTAGTATTTTACATGCGTTTTATATATAATAACATTTGAGTTGTTTACACTGTTTGACAAATTTTCGCTTCAATGTTAGTTGAAAAATGTGTATAAAACATCAAATAAATTTATGAGACTAAATTGTGACAAATTTTTGGAAAAGAACTAATTCTAATTTTTAATTTAAAGTGAAAGACCAAAAACATATTTAACCCTTAAATTTATCATTCTTAAAACCCACATAAATACATGTTTTTAATAAATATGTTAATCAAAGAATAAATACACACAAACTTCTAATAAATGCACACATTAATATGTAAAAAATATAAATACATAATTAAATACTTTTCATATTATAAATACATATTAATATAAATATTTAATGAATGTATTTATTTTATTTGTATTTATAGAAACATTAAATAGTATCATTTATTATATTTATTAAATATAAAATATAATTAATATATTATGCACTAAATTTATTAATTAAAAGATTATAAAAAAACGGATGCATTCACGTTTCAATAAATATATTCACTAAATATCTTCATATTATAAATACATACATGATACAAATAAATGCATAAATTTAAAAAACTTAAATAAATACCTTAAATTCTTTCTTATTATAAATATTTTTAATCTTAAAATAAAAAATATTTAATTTATGTATATATTTATTTTATTATTTATATAAACATGAAATACTATTCTCTCTGTTTTTTTTTAATTTAAATTGTTTAACGAATATTTTTGCTTTTTTATATTTTAAAATAACAAATTATTTCAATTATATTCTCAATTTAATTAATATAGAAAAAAATAGCGATGATGACAAAAATAAAATGTAATAACACATAAATATACCGTATAAGAAAATTCATAAATAATAACTAATTTTAATGACAAAAAATAATTAGTTATCATATGTACCGATTTATTGGTATTTAAAATAACTTCTATTGTGAATAAAAGTTATAATTGATTTGTGAATTGATATCTAAATTGATCACTAACATTAGTTACAAAAGTCTTGACTATTAAAGAAATTGGTCTCTAAATTGGTTAATTAACCTGAATTGGTCTCTAAATTCACTCAAAACTTGATTAATAGTTAATCATATTTAACACATAAATAATTGTGTAAAACAATAAAGATTTAAAAGAAAACTCATAAAACTACACGACAAATCAATCATCTCTTTAACCTAATGCAAACTAAAGATTACATGGCGTGACATAGGTCTATATAGGACAAGTTTATATAGGATAGGTTTATGTTGACTATATTTATCTAAGGTAGTTTTACATTGATAAGGGAATTGAAATCCAACACCCCCCCCCTCCCCCCCTATATATTTGTTCATAACTCAACAAAACATAACAAGACACTCGATGTGAAAGAAAGGAATTTAGAATATTTTTCACATATTTCTTTGCTAGGTTTAACAATTCCACTTTTTCTTAAATATATTTGAAGATTTGTCTTAATCATTCAATGAAGTATCAAATAATTAAGATAGAAATCATTTTTCTAAAGTTATTTGGTACTTCCTTGATTTGATTGAGATTGAAATTTCACAGATGAATAGAAAGTATTCAAAGAGTTTCTTGTGATAAATTATACCAGGTCTTTGAATTTTTTTTATCAGAAATGCATCAGAATTATTTGCTATTACATGTTGTATATTTTAATATAACATATCATTTTATTTATTCTTCTTCATCAACAACTTTGCATGGAAATCACCATCTTTATACTCTCTAAAAGTTGTGTCATTCACTTCCCCAACCTTAAAAGATGCATTTCTTTGTTTACAAAACACCAATACTTTATTTTTGTGTTTGTCATTTAATTATTTATGTTGGATCGAGCGCTTACCACTTGGCCAAAAACTATAACTATTAGTCAAATCGCAACTCTTTCTACTTAAGAACATACGAACCCAAGCGCCATGGTTCGATTGTGACTCGGTCTACCCGGCCTCCGCCAATCAAACTCATGACCTTGGTTATGATACCAATTGTTGGATTGAACGCTTACCACTTGGTCAAAAGCTATAGTTATTAGTTAGGGCACAACTTTGTTTACTTAAGAGTATATGAGCCTAAGCACTATGATTCGATTGTGACTCCGCCCTCCCAACCTTCGCCACAGGACAATTGTTGCCACTCACAACAATTTCAATTTTTTATTGTATATTTTTTCTCATCCTAAATTGTGATTTTTTGAGAAATATATTAAAAAAAAAAAAAAAAATATATATAAAAAATATATATATATATATATATATATATATATATATATATATATATATATATATATAATAAAATTAAGTTTGTGTAACATCTATATATTGATAATGGATTATTTTTTCTAATTAAGTGCATATCATAATTACATGCACAGTAGAGTTTTTTTTTTCTTATCATGACTCTAAATAATATGATTTACATGAAATTTAATTTCAGATTCTCTTCCTCTGTCAATATAAATTGAGAAAATGAGAATAAAATCTATCAAAAAGACACGAGTTAATGAATGCAATTGATTTCAACCCTTATGTTAATTATTCGAAAGAATGATATCTTCTTGAAAAACTTTTTATACTTTTAGTGTCATATTTTTAAAAAGGGTAAATGTTATTATTCATATGTTAGGGATTTTGTCTCATCTAGCAAACCATTTTACAAAATTATTATGATAATATGTAAATATTTAATTAAAACATCACATAGCAACCTTAAGCTTTTCACTCTAACTTTTTTTTTATGCAAATGATATAACTTTACATTGAATTCATGGAAATAGGTATTTTAAAAAAAAATATGGAAATAGGTAAACACAATTTCAAAAATGAAGAAATTATATTTATAAAATGTTTTGAAAAGCATTTTCTTTCTTATGTGAACTTTTATTGTTAAAGTTGTATACTTCAGAAAAATGATTGTATTTTATTTTATTTTATTTTAAATTTGTGTTGTAATGGTAAACTTTATTTTTTATATGAAAATCATGTACACGAGTTTCTTTTTAGTTTGGCTCACAATATTTGCTCACAATTTGATCAGTAGAGTTGTTTGGTTGAATTGGGTTGTAAGGACAAAAAGTTGAACAATTAAAAGTGTGGAACCCATAAATGAAAGTCTCATAAACTCTATAAGAAAGAAATTTGACACTTGTAATAATTATCGTAACTCCCAATAAAAAACCTTCCAACTCCATGATAGAACATAAAGCATTTGATATTTGCACATATTTAAAACAGATATACTTCAAATTATATCGTTGCCCTTTCTCCATATACATGTTTTGTGTTGTTATTAACTAAAAATAAAAAAACCATAAACAACATAAAGAGACTTCATATACATGATTTGTGTTGTTATGAATTAGAAAAAAGGAGAATAAAAAAGAAATTGCCTATCAATACACGACTTGCAAATTTATTGATTTCAACTTTTTTGTTATACTAATGTGAGGATTCTTTCTTCAATAAATAAGATCATGTTGGTATTAAGTAAATTACAAAAAAATAACATGAGATTTCTACCCAAAGTAGAACTTGATTAATTTTTATATACGAGGAGATATCATATTTATAATTTCATTAATATTTTTTTATTAAGAAGTCATCTTTTAAACATAGAATTCTAAATAACATATTAAAAATTATTATAAACTTTGACATTTTAACTAGGGTTAAATATGTTTTTGGTCCCTTAATTATCAATGAATTTTGGAATTAGTCCATTTTAAAACTTTGGACCAATTTAGTCCTTCATCTTTCGGAATACGTGGATTTAGTCCTTTTAATCAACTTTTGTTAGGTTTATTTGATGTTTCGTACGCATTTTAGGATTGTATTTGAGTTGTTTATACTGTTTGACACATCTTTGCTTTAATGTTAAGTCAAATACTATTGTGAAACGTGCTTGAAATGTCAAATAAACCTAACAAAATTTGATTAAAAGGACTAAATCCACGTATTCCGAAAGATGAAGGACTAAATTGGTCTAAAGTTTCAAAATTGACTAATTCCAAAATTCACTGAAAGTTAAGGGACCAAAAACTATGTCGACATCCCAAAGTCCAAACATAAAATTTAAATGTATAAAAAGTTATTTTGATTGATAAACAAACATTAATGTTGTGTGTTCATTCGTAATCTTTAATCAATATTTAACATGAAGATATTGAATTTGATCGAAATATTATTTCATGAAGAAATTGTAATAGAAAAGGTTACAAGCATTAGAATCGAACATGCTTTGTCAACCTTTGAGAATATGTAGGTATTTGAAAGAAGCAACTATAAGAAAGTTCTTGTGGTCAAAAGTCACAGTACGAAAGTCTGATCCCAAATACAAAGAGTCAATTTTATCTGTAAAGAGATTTGGAAAAAGTATCAGTGATTATTTCTTAAGAATCAATTTCAGTAAGTGCAGTAAGTGCATTGGTGTATTGAAGTATAAATTCAAGTGTCATATCCATAAAGATTAGTCAAGATTTACCATTATCTAGTTTGCAATAAAACAATGTTTTTATAAAAGAATTGAATTTCAATCATGCAGTTTAGAAATTGATGTGAAGAAAATATTAAAAATTCATGGTGAGATTCAATTTCTTCTCCCTTCCTTAAACATTTTTTATTTCCCCTTTCTCTTACTTAATATTTATCACGATTCAACGATTCATTGTTTTGGAAGTGTGTAGATCTAAACTCATTTTTATAGCCTAGAACATAGAGAGTTTAGACCCAATGTGATTTCTCCATTCTTGGTTAAATACATTCATGCTTTACTGCACAAGACTTTCTTTGTTATTGTGTGAATCCAAATTAAAATTATATGTACCGAAGTTGTTAACATAAAAAATATAAATTATTGTTATTATAAAAGTACTACTATAAGAAAACTCTTAAATAATGACAAATTTTAATAACCAAAAATATGTTAGAGGCTAATTTTCTAATTAGAGACCAAGCCAAAACTTTTGTAGCTAATGTTAGTGACTAACTTAGAAACTAATTCATAAAAAACTATTTTTGATTATCAATTTAGATATCAGTTATAATTTTTGGATCTATTTTAGTTGCGAATAATTTTTAGTTTTTAATTTGGCACCTAAATTGGTCACTATATAATGACTTATTATTTTTTGCCACTAAGATGTGTCATCATTAGAGAGTTTCTTATAGTGTACCATGAATTTATAAATTAGATACTTCATTGATAAGTATTGATAAAGTATTTTAAAGTACTGGACACAGATACATGTTAGACACATATATACGATCCAAGTTGAAGTATCAGTGCATCATAGATGCTTAATGATGACTTGATCACTCATCCATTTAATTGGTTTGGATTTTGAGTTGGAAAACCGGTCTCAATTATCATACATGTACTGGATGCTCCATGGCATACCAGAGGAGAGAGTCTTGCACATCAAAGCAATGACTCATTCTACCAAGAGTTGAGGAATCATATTGGGTTTGAAGTCCTTAGGTTCTAGTGTATCGGAGATGAACCTAGATCTACATAGAAAGAGTACTTCGAGGACATTAAATGATTTAAATAGTAAGTAAACAAGATGATAGTGGTATAGTAGAAGATGAGATGAAATTAATTCATATGCCCTACTCCACTCAATCTATCTAATTACTACTATTTTTATTTGCTTGCACACTCCATCAAACATAAAACCCAAAAATCAAACTACCAATATATTTGCTTAAATTCCTATGGATACGTCACATATTGATGCTACTACGTACTATACGTACTAATACACTTGCTTAAAAATGGTTGTTGTAAAACAGTAATCAATTATCATATTAAAATTTCCCTTAAAATTATCAAAGAACCCTTTGAACATTAAAATATCAAATCCCAATCAAAACAATAAAGTATCAAAATATTTTATAAATGAATTTGATTATAAAATTATTTTATGCTTTATTGACCGGTTAAGATAGATCTTCGCACATAAACAAGAAAAAAAAAACAATTAAAGTGGAGCTTAATATAATATTGAAGGATAAGTCTTTTTTACTACACGTGCCAATATGATCGTAAGAATGTTAATGTAATTTTTATCTTTTTAATTAAGTATAAAAAATAATTATCCATATAACAAAAATTAAAAGTGCAGGTCAATTATTAATGAATATTTAATATTAATTATTAAAAATCAATATGAAATTTAGAATTTTTGGTTTAATTCATCCTATAAAATTTTATGCAAATTTAATCTTGTCAGGATAACTTAGGATCAATCTAACTACTTATTACTCATATTCCCATCTTTCTTAAATATGACCTGAATATTTTTTTTTCCAAACTAAATATCAAACTGGTCTATATGTCATCTATTAACTATTTAATATTTATATAACATTAAATAAATACATAAATGCTTTAATGTGTAAATTAAATTTATCATTCTTAAAATCCGGATAAGTACATATTTTTAATAAATATGTCCATCAAAGAGTAAATATATACAAACTTCTAATAAATGCGCACATTAATATGTAAAAGTTATAAATCATAACTAAATACGTTCATGTTATAATTACATATTAAATATAAATATTTAATCTACTCCTAGAAATTCTCATATTATATAGAATTTTTCTCGTAAATTTATTAACGAAATTTACAATTTTTTTTTTATTTTTCTTATAATTTTAATTGGCAGGTAATTTCTTGATGGATAACCATTTTTTACAAAATTATAAATTTGCAACTATTTCTTTCAAAATTTGTTACGAAGTGTTTTATGCAAAATATTTTGTAAGAAAATTAGTAGCAATTTCTTACAAATTTTTTTTCACAACAAAATTTGTAAGTATTTCCTACAAAAGAAATCTCAAAACAAAATTGACAAGATAATATAAATTTTTTTGTAATGATGGATATATTTGTTTTTATTAATAATTATATAAACATTATATAGTATACTTTATTATATTTATTAAATATAATATTATATGCACTGAATTTATTAATGTAAACTTTATAAGAGAAACGAATGCATAAACGTTTCTATAAATATTTTCACTAATCTTCATATTATAAATATATACATTATACTACTAAATGCATGAATTTAATTAAAAAAAACATAAATTAGCACATTAAATACTTTCTTATTATAAATATTTTTAAGAATGATAAGTTTAATTTAATATAAAATTATTTAAATTATTTATTTATTTATTGTATTATTTATACAAACATTAAATAACACACTCTCTCTTTTTTTTAAAAAAAATGTTCCTTTTTATATGTATATGTATGTTTTACATTTTAAAATAACCGATTTTTTCAATTATATATGTATTAAATATATAATTATTATTACTTGAAAATTGAGGAATTATTAACTAAATAAGTTTATAACGTTTAATTTATGGATAGTGATAGAATCCCAAAAGTTAACTTGCGAAAGATTTACATGGCATTTTTCTTGATTTGGTTCATATAAATGCCAGTTAATTCACACATGAAATAAGATAGTTAAATTTTTGGATTAAATACATTTTGGTGCTTGAAAATTAAGAATTAAACTTTTGTTTTAAATTTTGGTTAAATTTATTTTTTCTAATCTTAGAAATATGTAAATTTAATTTTTTTATTTAAATTTTATTAAATTTATTTGATATTTTGTATATTTTATTAAATAATATTAAAATACAAATGTATCGATCGAAACAGCGGAGAATAATTTTAATTTTCACGAAAAAATATATTTTTACGGGATCTTAAATAGGTTTAGAAAATGAAGGTTTTTTTTTTTTTTTTCTTTTTTAAATAAACTCAAACAGAGGTGCAATAATAACCACGACAATGACAATAGTAGAAGTAACGTGGTGCAGTGAAAGTAAATATTTTAATCTTTTTTATATTGGTAAGGACTGCAATTATAAGAAAAAGCTTCGAACCAATTTACATATTATTTGTTTTGGAGCTAATTCAAGGATTAATTCTTTTTAAGTAATTTAATAAAGTCTTAATAGATTTTTCTCTTAATTGAAGGGTTTAATCTCTCCATTTATTTTCTCCTCAATTCAGCGTCCAGTCTTCATTTTAATTTAAATACCCAACTCACTAACACATAATCACCTTTTAATTTAAATAAAATAGAATTGATAAAACAAGAAATTAAAAAATAACATCCGATAAACTTCTCAAATATTTCAAATATTAGGAAAAAAAACCTACCTTTATTAAAATTGATAAATTGCTAAATGGTTCTTGAATTTTATTAATTTCAACGTAGAAGCAACTTCCTTGGATTTGGTACCATTTACCATCAAGGTTGTGTTGTGGTGGATTTTGCTTGAATTGGCAACGTAGGAGAAACCTCTTTGGAACACTGACAAAGCCATGAATGCGATCTTTCTCAGAAGCCTGTCCTTCCACGCGCGCCGTCTTCGTCTTTCTCCCACTGCTTCACTATTCTCTCTTACCGCTCCCACCTCCTTCTCTTCTCGCTCCAATGCTCCTGACAAAACCCACTCCCTCGTTGAAGACATTAGCAACGAAGGTAACACCCATCTTTGCACTTTCTTCTTAATTACTTGGGTGCCTTGGACGTGTTTGATATAATGCTTCTGTGAACACTCACGCCCATCAATCTTATTCTTTGTTATTAGATGTTAATTTATTTGTGTTGTGAATTTATAATACGAATTAATAAAAAAATCAGTATTAAATATGATTATATAGCTTATGTTTTGTTTGAAGACCAAAAAGAAAGCACGGATGACAGTAAATTTTCTTCTATTTGATTGTAGAGAAAGTTGAAGGAGAAAGAAAAAACATTCAAATTGACTTCTAGAAATAAAATGAAAAAAATATCTCCTTTCACTTTTCTCTGGTTCAAATTTTTATTTTCTTCCATCTTCCTACTATCGAACTAAAGGGGTTACGGGAAAGTAGTTTACATAAAAGTTAACAAATTTTAATTATTTAACAATGTAAATGTTTATATATGTTTTCTTATTATTATGTGAAGTTCATGGGAGTTTTAGTAAGTTTTGAGGACGACATAAGTTTATTAATATAAGTGTGTTAAAATAATTTGTGAGATAGCATGGTTTGTAACATTTGGTGTTATGAAACAAGGTTTAATGGAAATGCCAACCGATTGAAAGAGCCAGTTTGGATTTTAATAATTGGTTTCAAATTTTGATCTTTTGAGTCTTTGCTAAACAGAATTTTATTTTGTGTATTTGGGTTAAAGAGCTGAAGAGGCGTGTCGCAAAACTTCAAGAGGGTGATGCTGAGGCGATTCCTTCTGTGTTTGAAGCTATACTGCAGAGGTATTTAGTGGGGAAGCCTATTGAAGCTGACGAGGAGTTGATGAAGGAAATTCTAGGGAGACGGACACTGTCGGAAGATGAAGAGGAGGAGTTTGATTCTGATTGGGAGGAGGAAATAGATGACTCTGAAATTGAAAATGAAGATATTGATCTTGGTTTTAAAGGAAGGAGTAAAATTGATGAAGGAAAGAATAAGAGATAATATAAGTCTGCAACTGCGCAGCGGCAGTCAAGATTTCAAATCAACCTTAAATTCTTTGTTTGTGTTGTGTAACAGACATCTGGAGATGCCTTTGGGCTGCTGCTGTTAAGCCATTTGGTGTTTGCTTTTAATTCTTTGAATGTAGTGGTTTTTACCTTAGTCTTTTGTCCTGATTAGAAATTTTAGAATTTTGTACTCAATCTGAACTGAGAAATTAAATTACATCATACATTTATATAGGAGAAAACTTACTAGGTACTTAAATGTTGTTATCTGATCATATTCAATGTTTCACTTCGGTAGTATGCAATGCACGTAATATATAATGTAAATTAGTAAAGTAAAACTCCAAACTTGAAATGAAAACTCCTACTATGTTTATGGTCCTACAATATATGCTTCTTTACGCGTGTCCCCGTATTCCATACCCTTTAAGATACTATGTATGCCTTTTTACATGTGCCCCAGTATTCTGTATCTTCCACATCACAGAACTTGATAGTTGGAGAAGGTTTATGAGATATTTTGTGTTGGAGATTATTTTTTCATGTTAAATATCAATATTGTTTTCATATTATGGTTAGTCATTTTCAGCCAACAAATGGCATTGCGTTGCATGTATTTCAATTCCATCACCAGATGTTTACAAGGGAAACTGCATTGTTTATTAAACATGCGGTGAAGATTCCATTCACGAGATGCCAAACATTCTTTAGAATAATTTAGTGTCTGTAACGCGTCAATTTGTCTTCAGAAGTTTTAAATCTAAAAATATAAACTGAAAGCAACTAGTGTTTTCCTTGTATGTCCCTTGCAACTGTTCCAAAGCACTTTGTTGAAATGAACGAAAGATTTCATCACAGGCTACGGAGCTACAATTGAGCACTATTGTTTAACAAAGCAATGTGCAGATTTTGCCATGTAAGCATATGCTTATGCTCATAATTCAATGTGTTCATATCTTCATCTCACTACTTAATCTATTTAAGATCAATACTAGTTCTTTCATGGGAGGTTCAGATGAGCCTCCAGCTGAGAATTCTTGAACTTCTCCATTGATTTCAATCATGCTACAACCTGGGATTTTCTTTTCTATGTCTCTTTCTTTCATAAAATTCCTTATTCTTTTGGCAGCACCAAATCTGCCAGCTTTGGCATATATATCACACAAGTTAACATAGAAAGCATGATTATGGGGTTCCAAGTCTATCAAATGAAGAGCTACCTTTTCTCCTAATTCTACATTCCCATGCATCTGACAACCTCCGAGTAATGCACCCCAGACATAAACATCCGGCTTCATCGGCATGCTTCTTATGAGAATCTCCGACTCTTCAAACAGCCTGGCTCGACTAAGAATATCAACCATGCAAGCATAGTGATAAACTTGTGGTTCAATTGAGTAAACACGTTTCATTGCCTCAAAGCACCAGCGACCTTGTTCTACCAAACCAGAATGAGCACAAGCTGACAATAATCCAACAAATGTCACATGGTTTGGCTTTACTCCAGCTCTTTCCATCTCTAAAAAGCAATCAAAAGCCTTCCAACCTAATCCATGCATAGCAAACACCGATATCATCACTGTCCATGCTGAAGTATCCTTCTCAGGCATCTCTTTGAAGATTTCAAACGCTTTCTGCACATCCCCACATTTGCCAAACATATTGACAAGTGCTGTTCCAATTACCACATCATACTCTATGCCGTTTCTTTTCAGATAACCATGCACCCATTTCCCATGGTCTATGGCACCAAGTTGAGAACAAGCTGAAAGGACACTAGCTATTGTGATCTTATCAGGTTTAACCATATCATCACCCAAAAGCTGCATTTCATGGAAAAGCTCAAGTGACTCCTTTGGCCTCCCTCCCTGAGCCAACCCTGTAATAATGGAATTCCAAGTTATGATATTCCTCACCTTCATCTTCCTAAACAAGTCCATTGCCATGTCGAGTTCTCCATTTCTCAAACACCCAATAACCATTGAGTTCCAAGTGACAACATCTGTAACCAACATTTCATCAAACATGTTGCTGGCATTGTTCAACAACCCACAAGCCATGTACAAGCCGATCAAAGAATTGCCAACAAAAACATCCTTCAAAAATCCAAACTTGATCACTTGGGCATGAATAACTTTGCCAGTAGCACCATCCTGCCACCTAGTGCAACCCTTTAAAAGGAATGGGAAAGTGAGACAATTGGGCACAATCTCTTTTGAAAATATTTGTTTATACTGCATCAAAGCCTTGCAATAATGAGTGTCATCACCTCCCTCCATGCTTGTATATGCTCTGATCATGATGTTGTAGACACGAAGATCAGGGTTCTGGATCATGTGAAAGACATTGGTGGCATACCTGAAAGAACCATAATTCGAAAAGGAGCAAAAATATAGGAGACGGGTAATTAGATAATATTGGTCACCAGGGTGTAAAGTTGGGGACTTTAGAATCTGGGTATGAATTTTTTTGAGCTCTCTCAGGTTCTTGCATTGTTCAATCAATCTAGAGAGTGTGTTCTTGAGGATTAAGCTTAGGGACTCCACAGTTTGAAACTCAGGAAGGGTAACCATCATCATCCACCAAAAGAAAAAGGTAAAACTCACAGCAGTAATGATGGATAAACAAAATTGAACCAGTTGAATAAACATTTGCCTTTTGGTATCATTCATTTTTAAGGTTAGATAGTGTATATCCAACTTCACTCCAATCACAAATATAATAAATTTATTATATTATGATTCTTTAAAATATTATATCTTTGATAATTGTTTGTTAACTGTTGCATGTACATTTTTTATAAAAAAAAAAATTAAACTCAAACTTTAATGAATTTTTTCTTGTTAAATTTTTTAACGTGTCAGAAACTATGATGCTTCGACATTTTACATAAATGGCGTATCTCGTGTCTAATACATATATATATATTTTTTTTTGACATGATTTTGACGATTAAAATAAGGAACAAATCTTATATTATCACTACTTCTTGTATATTGGATATTAGATAGATATATTAGATTCATTTTTGTGTTAGTTAACAATGTGTTAGTTAACAATTTCAAACTTAACATGTATATACACGTCGTGTTCTATGTCTTATATTTTTTCAATTTAATCATATTTTCGTGTCCGTATCCGTACCCGTTTCCATATCCGGATAACATAGGTCAGAAAAGATTAGTTGGTTACTGGCCCGTGGTTATTTTCTTAAATTGAAGTCTCAATTTGCTACTCACGCCCTTATGTAAAATAACTAAACATTTCCGGAAACATGTTGAAAATACAAAAACCAGGTTTTAGAATATAGGAACTATATATAATACATGCACTCGTGACTACTGCGTTTAATAATCTTTGGTGTGATATTCAAATTAGATGATAAACAAAAGAAAGTGGAAGAAAAACATAATGATATAGGTGACGTGTGAAAGAGAGGTATGAACCTAAGGAAGCTTATGAACAGCTCAAAAAGTTTGATTCCTTGACACTTAGGGAGAGATGATTAATAACTAATGGAGAGTAAAGTACAACATGTTTTTTAGTTAGAATAAAGTAACTAAGTCCAGTGGTTTAAAAGAAAGTCAAAGATGAATTTTCAAACAGATTTATGATTGATTATGCATCATTTACTCTAGATTCTGTTTCTAAAGTTCCATATAATTACTATATTTTGGGTGTTTCCTCTAGGCCTTTTTCGGACACTTAAAAGTATGTCTATGTTTAAAATCTTCTTTGCAATACTTTGGTTTGAACATTCGTCTGACTTATTCGGTTTTTGTTAAAAGCTGATATAAAAAAGAGCTTAGATAAAGCTATGGTTGAAGGATCACCATTAACAACCTTCAAATAGCTTTTATTACAAATTTGTTTACACTGTTATCAAATTGCTTTTATAAGAAAAAGGTGAACTCTTAAATAATCGATAGGCCGAAAGGTGTATGATAAAAGATATTGGGGTAACCAGAATCCAATTTAATGGTACCGAAAGTAAGAAACTTGAATTCTGATGCTGAAATTGTGGTTGTGTACAGTGAAGGTAGATATGATAAGGGGAAGATGCTTTGCTTTGATTTCAGGCCTCCTCTTTCTGCTTCCTTTCTTGTGTGATCTACATTGTTCCACTTTAAATAAAGTGCTGCAGAGATAAACGAATAAGTTATGTTGCAGACGACTGATCATTATAAAAGCTTTCTGCCTAAAGAATTCTGGTTTGCAGATTATTATAGAAAGGAATGCAAAACATTGGATACCTATTATTTTTAACTGATAACTTCCAATAAGAACACTACTGTTTTTGTGTCTAAAAAACTAAATGGAGAAAGCTTAGACTATAACCTCCCCAATAACTATGATTAACTTAGCCGTGACAGAATCTTGAATTTGAAGAAGCATCCTTGGCTACCACCAATATTCTTTTATGACAAAAAAGCAGAAAACCAAAGAAACAAGGAACAAAGGGATTATATATAATATTCTCATCAAGAAATAACTACAGCATGTTCCAAAGGTTTTCCTGAGAAGATTTTCATGCAAATATTCACAGTTCACAATCCTTCACAAGGATTGCAGGGTTTCATCAGCATTCAGCGAAATTTTGATGGCATATGGGTCCCACCACATACAGTGATAAGGGGTGTAAACTAGCCCTTGAAGACAAAAAAGAAAGAGTTACATTCTTCCATTGGAGGAGGAGGAGGGAGAGGAGTGAACATGTTGATACAACAAGACATGCAAAAGCTTGCAATTGTTCAAGTTTGGGATCTTTTCAGCAACAAGGTCACAAAACCAGAGAGAAGTTTATTGAGTTTATTTGTAGCAGTTGCTTGTTTTGTATCTGTTGCCCTTTGGCCTGTGTCTCATGTTTCATCAAGCTACCATGCAGAATCTGTCACCAAGCATTGAGGTGTGCCTGGCAATGGTCATGTTCTGGATCAAAGAATAGGGTGTGTGCAGATTATTCTTCGTTTTCTGACATTGATTCTGATGTCACCTGTGGTAAGGTTAAGCCAAGTAGTGTTTCTGAAGAGAGAAGACAGAGTTCATCAATTGCTAAGTGAGTATGTTGCAGTGCTGTTTAATGAAAGCACAATTTGAAGGCTAGGAAAAGAAAAAAAAGTGTCTTTTGTTCCTCTTATGTTTCATGGCATTCATGGTTAGAAAATTAAACTTTGCATACAAAGTATAAGTCAGTCTTGGTTAATATTTTGGATTGTTTGTGATTTTAAAATTTAAAATAAATAAGTAAAATTAATAATTTGTCAAGAATGGGATTCGAACCCATGCCCTTTCGGACCAGTACCTGAAACTGGCGCCTTAGACCAACTCGGCCATCTTGACTTTTGTTTATAAATAGAGTAAACAATATTATTTAAATATTTAAGTTTATAAAGATAAATGACTCTTACTAGAAATGTAATAATCCCAAACCATTCCTTTTGGAACCAGTATCTAAATTACATTTTTATAAAGATAAAGTATACTTATTAGTGAAGATTTAAAATTCACCATCTATCCCATCATTTAATCACTTTTACCATCAATTTAACTTACAATTAGTAATCTTTTACTAATAAGTAGTAAAAGAATTTGTATGCTAAGAAAATTATGAATACTACATAGAGAAGAAAATCGGCTGAGTTTGATGAGCTACGGCAAAAATATTATGAAATGTATTTTTACGTTAGTGGAAAACATGGCCAAACTTTATTTTGGAGAAATTGGTAGGTTAATTTAGGATTAACATTACATTAAATTCAATTAATTTAGCATGGATTTAACGACAAATAGTGTTTTTTTTTTTTTTGTCATTGACACATAAGAAATTCTTATTTTCCTCGAACTAAAATAGTCGAATCCAAAAACATATTAGACCTATGCATATTTTAGAAAAGGCGTATTCTAGATAGGTATCTATCTACATGATATTATATTCTTTAGATTTTTTTTTAAGATAATAAACTTTGAATCTAGAAATTCATCAAATCTATACAAAATCTTTCACACTATAATCTGATAATTAGTGTACTAAAATACACTCTTTGAGGATAAGATTATCCAGGCAGAAAATTTGGTTGTTGGAAGCTTAATTTTTTATTATAGATTTGGTATCAATGACTTATGAATCAATTTATATATAAATAAAAGATTACATACTACTTCAGGTTTAAAATTTTAAAATGATTAGTTTCTAAATCTTCTTCCTTAAATTTTGATCAATTTCCTTGTTTTATATATAACTCATTATTTCTAATCGAAACAACAATATATAGGAGAAAAAGATACACTATGAGGTTATGAGATCAAAGTTCATATTCAAAATCCATTGCAGAACTTCTGAGCTTACATTTGCAAGAAGTAAAACAGGTAGCACTTACCATTCTAATAATCATAGGCCTTAGCAACAAGCTGCAATGTGAAATATATAAGAAACTAACACTACAATAGCCACTAGAATTCACTCTTTCAGATCTATGCATGAAGTTGATAGCAGAAAAACACGATCTCTAGGCACCACATCCAGCACCACAACCAGCACCACATCCTGCACCACATGCAGCTCCATAAGGTTCTTCATCTGCTGCAGAACTTTTCTCCTTGGATACACCATCTGCACAAGAAAAAATTATGGCTGGAATAATGCAGAAGGTAACAAAAACCATCAACCAGATTGCATAGCCATTACCAAAGAAACCAATATTTGCATCCACAATTTTCACCTCTCTCAATTCTCTCACCATTTGTTCCCACTTTGCTCAATGATTTTCACTTTCACCTGAGAATAGGCCTTTGGTTTTTTTTTTTTCAGAAGTGGACATATATGCTTGTTATATAAGCTATATATATACAGTGAAACCAATGTGCTAGATAAAAAATAAAAATATCTTTGTATATGCATTTGAAGACGTTTTCAAATTTTTCATTACCCTAGAAAAGTCCAAGTTATTGCTCCTTTAGTCGACTGTGGTGGACCACTCAGTTCTTGTCTTGAAATTTAGTTGTGGTAGCTAACATGTAATCATGCTATTGATTCCAGTCATCACTTTCAACTAATAAATTGACATTCATGCTTCAATTGCAAAATCCAATGTTTTTAAACTCAGATAAATGATTGAGGTATCCATTTTGAACATTTATGAACTTAGCTTTAGTTAAATAGTGCATAAAATGTTATTAATGAAATATATATACCATAACTTTATAACACACTAGCTTTTTAACATTTAAAATACACATGAAAAATCTAATATACCATAGTGGTTAAGTTTAAGTTTTATCATTACAAAACTATCACTAAAAATAGAAAATTTAAAAATTTAAAATGAAAAAGAACATGACAAATATTTAGACTTTATTTTTATTTTTTTTGAAAAGACAATCAAAATGGCACCATATTTAGACCATTAAATTTTTTATTCTTTGGACCACGATGGATTTGACTTTTAAAAACTGACAATGTTTATCCTAAGCAAAACTTTTTTTCTGACTTGGGGAGGTTGTAACTAGTTAAGCAGTGAAAAATATTATTTTGCTCAGTGGTTGTTTCTATAGTACTACTACCAACCCTTTTTAGACTAAAAATTATATAAAAGAACATTATTAGAGACTCCACTTATTGTTGAGTGGAGGACGAAGATCAATAATGGCATGGTTGTTGATTCTTTAGGAAATTGCAAACATTTCAAAGCAGATTTTATCCTATAATATTCTACTGCAGTTGCTTAGTATTATCATGCTCCATGTGTTATGTTTCCAATTCTTCATCAGCAAGCACCATTGTAATTCAGAGAATCAGAGCAGACACACAATTTGAGAGTCCATCATCACAGGATAAACACAAATAAGAGGCAAATTCAGGTTTTGAAGTAATAAATCCAAAAGCAGAAACTTAAAGTCTGTGGAACATTACTCTTATTGGATAAATAGAAATAAGAAGACTAAGTTTTGAGGGTTTTGGAAGATGTTTAATTTTTATTGGAGGCATTGTAGGTAGTGATGATGATAGTGGGATTGTTGTAATGTAGGAGCTATCTGTTTCCCACATTATAAGTGGGTCATAGACTACTGCACCACCACATCAGACGCATTATATGTGCTTCATGTGACAACCACAATTCTAATGTCACATTCTTCTATATGGAACTCAACCTACTGGTGCCAAACTCATCTTGGATTATTCTGTGTAACTCTATTTAATTACCATGGAAAAAAGCCAACAATTAATAATCTCATAAAGCAGCACCCATTATTTCGAACTTGGTATCCTATTATATTTTTCGTTTAAAAAAACTAACAAAAAAATTGAGCCTATAAGTTCGTTGAGTCTTCAATTTCTCCTATTTTTTTTTCTTATAGCTGATCAGTTTATATCTGTTTGCAAAAAGCACTATATGATTCAAGAGAGCTGATAATTGTTTACTTCAAAATGGTGAATTGGGTAGAAATAAGATAGAGATAGAAAAGAACAAGAGAAAAGGTGAAATAAGGGATAGCTATATATGTAGAAAAAGAAGAAAAAGTGTGGAGATGGTTATAATTTTTCTACAATACAAAGACAACATGAGTTTCTGATATGATTATACAGTTTCACTAAGAGTTGTGATGATGATTTTGTAAGGGAGTAGATTGAAGTTAAAAGAAGAGAGTTATAAGGAAAGAAGCAAGAAAAGAAAAGATGGATGAAAAACAAAGTGACAGATGTGATCATTGATGAAAAAAAGGAGACAGAAAAAGAAAATGGAATAGAAATGAGATGAAAGAAAAGTAGAAGTGTTTGATATATTTTTTACTTTCACCAAAAGAGTAGCAGACAAAGTGTTCTGGAGTCTGACCTCAGCTTCTATTTAAATCCCAATGCTAACGTAAGAGAACTTTGAGGAACCGAGAAGGTGGAGAATATTGATCGAGAGCGTTTTTCACATATCACACCACACGCACGATATATTGTTTAGTGAAGAAAACTAACAATTAGATTTTATTGAAAAATATACAGATAAACCACTCCTCTCACACACAATCCATGTAAAACCATTGAATAACACAATTGGACATGTATGAAAAATAAAATTATTACATGGGAGAACCTTAAACCATCATCTTATGTATGTTTTTTCTGGTGATAATGATAACCATTGTATCTGTCATAGCAGCTATTTATGTAATGCACAATATATTTTGAAGTTTGGATGAGTGTAACACTTTATTGGGTTTTCTTTGGCTTCACTGGTCCTCTGGGAATTCTGTTGAGGTAGTTCTTCTTGAAAATCCTGTAGTTTTTTCTGAAAACGATTATCATATCGCTCACCCAATTGTTGATTTCTTCCTCGTACCGTTCATACACAATTGGCAGCGTGTGCACGCACAGGAAACCTTGTCATCAACGAACCATCAACAACAAACCAGACATCTTAGTACAAAATCAAATATAAAAATAAGATCATACTCACATTCACATGTGCTCCATATATTATTTAAGAATTTTTAAGTAGATATGATTAAAACTATTCTTTTAATTCTTTAATCATGTAATTATATTTTAATTATGCAGAGAGTATTCTTTGTTACTTGCTACTGACAGCATGAAACTGCTAAAACATTAGTCAGATGAGTAATCTAACCTAGAAAAAGAAAAAAAGATTAAGAAATGCTTACCAATATATAGCAGATTGACAAAGCTGAAGTAGCTTCCAATCACTGACAGAATATAGAGGGACACAATGTTCTAAAAATGTTTTGAGAAGTGAGATGTCAGGTTTAAGCATTTTGTTAATTAAGAAATTCACTTTCAGTTTAGTGAAAGAAAATGAATATTGGTTGTGTACCAGAAGAAAGATTGGCAGGTCTATTCCACATGAAATATGGAGGAGCATTGGTAGTAACTGGTTGAATCTTCTGTGGAGAATGAAAGCAAGTTCTTGAAAGAAAGATTCTTGTAAAATAATGTTTGGAATCTGGGGAGGTTTCCTGAAGATATATTTATCCAAGAAAATATTATTAAGAAATAGATTTTAAACCTAAGTCAAGTCTACAGAACTAAGATAAGATTGAATCTTCATCTTGACTTTGTAGACTTGGCTTAGGTTTGCATCCACTTTCATACTATAAATAGACTTTATCACTTGTCAGTGTTGGACTTTCAATATATCCTCTCATATCGAAATATATACATTTCAAATGTGAGACTAGACATTAACAGATGGTCTAATAACATGCGGAACAATATGTCCAACAAATAATAAATTCTACTAAGAAGTAAATTTTAAAGTCTAACTCATTTCTACGAAACCAGCTTGTAAGTAAGGTTTGCATTATTTACTTATGTAAACTTGACCTTATCACTTATCACTTGTTTACGTGGAACCTCCAACAAATAGTGTCTATAAGAACATGTATAGATAGACCTATGTATGTCTATATCATCTTCTATATCTATATTCATGGAGACTATATACGTGTGATGTTAAGCAAAAATAGGTACCATTTGAATATATCTGCAGCTGTGGACCATATGAATAGCACAAGCATCGTGGTGATGGAAATGTGACAAAGGAGAGTGACGAAATTGTACTCAACAATCTCAAATAGAAACCATATCACTGTCATCCCTCCCAAAAGCGCAGCTGATAAATTTCTGTCCCTCCATAACAGCATATCTGCCACTGCAACTTCCCCAATTTTCAGAATCACTTCATGGTAGAAAACAAGAACATGAATTTAATGCGGTACCTTTTCCTCCTCCAAGAAGTTGATGTATCGGTTTTTCATGTCCGAAGAGCTTTACTCGTGCTCCGATAATTTCATTGTCAGAATCAGATGATGTATCGTTAGCCATAGTTTCTTCTTCGCTGATATTGTGTCATAACTCTACCATTTATATTGAACATTGTACCATATTTATTTTCATGCACAAGAAGAGGAGATTCTATACTCATCACTAAAGTAAGGAATGACTTTGGGTTAACTTCGCATATTTGCATTCCTGCTAACACTCTAAAGTATCTATTCCCCGAATCTAGATGAGTCTTCTTTCAGCAACAAACTCTGGATTTTTATGCAGCCCTATTATAAAAATGGAGCAAGCTAATAAAGTTCATTTCTTTTGTGAAAAGTTAAATATTTAGGTTTATAGTATTGTTTTTGTGATGATTAGTCTTAATTTTAAATCATGTATATGTTGAATAACTCGAATGGTTTACGTTATTATTTTAAGTCTAAGTTCTATAAGACTCATAAAGAGTATATTTATACTGGATACTAGACATTTTATATAGAATTTTCCAGTATTTAAAGAAGTGTTTTTTTTCAATCTTATTTTTATATTTTATTATGTTATTACTGAAAATCTAATATTTTTTTCATATATTTGTATATTTATTTATAAGAGTTGTTAAAAAGATTAATATAAAAATAAGAATACATTTATTTCATTGATTGATTTAAAACAGTACAGAAAACTCTAATCCCATAATAATAATTATTGAAAGAATTCTAAAATCTTCCAACACCTTATAACTTCTAACGATTCCTACTACAGTACCAACAAGGAACATAATACAAATAAAAGAAATATTGTTATATTTAAAACACTGTTTGTGTATATTTGTATAGTATAAACTTTAACGTATTACTGTACTTCTGACAAAAGCCAAAAAGTGTAAAAAAAGTAATTTTTATAAGTGATTGTAAAACTATTAATGTTCGAATTTTTTAGTAACATCCAGTTCTAATTCGTATAAACGCTAAGGTTTTGCTCTGTGAAAGTGTTAAAAGTATCATCCTTTTATGTTATTCAACAAATAAACGGGTACTCAATTATGGTTTAGGAGTGCGAAAAGATTGGTAAAAAAGATGGTCTGTACTAAATAAAACTTATAAGAAATAAAAATAACTAAAATAAAATATAAAATGTAAAATTGTCCAAGAGCTAAAAGTAAATTTAATAAAAGGTGAAGAAACAAAAATATAATTCTATAAAAGAGTACACATGACCCCATGTTAGACTATTTAAATTTTTACAAATATACTGAAAGAGTTAAAATTTATGGCCAAGTTTTGCGGAAAACAATAATCTCTTGGTTATATAACTTTGTGAGATTTATAAAAGTATAAACAAGCTTCTAATTATTGTAATGTGTGATAAACTATAGACACAACATTATAAATTTTACCTAATAATAATTCCTAATGAGATAGATTTAATTTCCTCTGTGTGAGATAATGTCATGAAATGGATTATTATAAGAAAGTAAACATTTTGTGTCTCGCGGTTAATAAGTAAAAGTCAATGTTAATAAACTAATAGCATTGTATTGGCGTCGCATACAATAGCAATTTGAAAATCATAGATACTAATTCTTTTGCAAGGTCAACCTAACTAACGTTGCGCTTTTATTTTATAATTTATTTAATTTAGCATTGTTTAAGTTAGTTCTAAGTTAAATTTATTTTAATATTAATTTAAATTTTGTCAATTTGATAGATACTAATGTCATTAATTTTAAATAAAAAGTTTCTAATATAACACTTTCATGTTCGAAAAACTAAAATACCAGTGAACAAAAATAATGGTGGTGGATAAAAAAGATGAATATGGATAAGAAGAAGATAAAGAAAATGTCTGCGAATGAAAAGTTGAAAAGGGGGGATATTCGAAAAGGGGGGGATTGGCAAAACTTATGAGAATATAAATCTGGCAGAGCCGGTTAGATATTTTCTCATAAATTTTGTTCTCAGCAGAACAAAATATAAACAGAAAAAAATATAGG